>Ga0181525_10001650_pt1 | contig 18892 bp, 17 predicted proteins | sample PEATcosm2014_Bin_48_FD_121100 | JGI IMG/M metagenome (GOLD analysis project Ga0181525, IMG submission 121100) | Peatland microbial communities from MTU Mesocosm Facility, Houghton, MI, USA - PEATcosm2014_Bin06_10_metaG | ecosystem: Environmental > Terrestrial > Soil > Wetlands > Peat | place...
CACAAACGAAATTACTTCGTTGCGCCGCGCCTCCGGACGAATGAATGCAGGATCCTCGTACAGCGCAAGAAGTTTGTCTTGAAACGCCGAGAGTTTGAAAAAGTAATTTTCCTCGTGCACCGTCTCCGTGATGCGCCCGCACGTGGGGCAGGGATCGCCCGGCTGCGCCCCGTCGACATAAAGCTCATCCGATACGCAGTATTGCCCGGTGTAGGTGCCCTTGTAGATAAATCCGTTGTCGCGAATTTTCCGGAAAAGCGCCTGCATGCGTATCTTGTGCCGGTCTTCGGTGGTGCGGATAAAATCGTCGTTTGAGATGCCCATCCGCTTCCACAAGTGACGAAACTCCGCGGAAATCTCGTCCGCATATTGCTGCGGAGTTTTTCCCGCGGCCGCGGCCGCGCGCTCGATCTTCTGCCCATGTTCGTCGGTGCCGGTGAGAAAAAATGTCTCCGCGCCCAGCTGCCTTTGCCGGCGCGCAATCGTGTCACACGCAATCGTTGTATAGGCGTGCCCGATGTGCGGGTGCGCGTTCACGTAGTAAATCGGCGTCGTAATGTAGAACTTCCTGCTCATAGATGCTTGGCCGCGATCCCGTAAACCGCTGCGCCCTCTGTGTTAAAGGTTCTTGCCGCACGCGAGATAAGCCCGCGCGGCTTCCTGCATCACGGTTTTCAGCGGCACACGATGCTCTTCCGCGATCCGCCGGCAATCCTCATATTCGGGAGCGTAATTCGTGACCGTTCCATTCATGCTCGCGATCTTGATCCTCACCTCGCCCCACGCGGTTTCGACTTTTTCCCACCGTCGCGCCAAGGTCAGCCGCATCTCGTCGCGCCGCCGTACTCCGAGCGTGGTCGTCTCGGTGAAAATCAGATATGTCAGGCGGCTCGCATCCTGAGGCTTGCACAAGACCGTCAGCAGCGTTCCCGGACGGCTCTTCTTCATCTGCACCGGCATTCCGAAAGCATCGAGCGCGCCTTCCTCGAGCAACCGGTTCATCACGTACCCGAAAACCTGAGGATTCAAATCGTCGAGATTCGCCTCCAACACCGTGATCGACTCCGATGCTGTCTTCGAAGTCGGATCCGTCGATGCAGCTTTTCCGACCGTGAGCCGAACCAGGTTCGGATGTCCCGGAAAATCCCGCGTACCCGCCCCGTAGCCGCACCTTTCAATCTTCATCTGTGGAAATTCCGCAAAGCGTGTGACGAGTGTCTTGACGATTGCCGCGCCCGTCGGCGTAACCAACTCTGCCTGCAAGCCGGAGGAGTAAACCGGGGCACCCTTTAACAACTCCACCGTCGCCGGAGCAGGCACGGGAAGCGTTCCGTGCGCGCACTTCACGGTCCCGCCGCCGACATTGAGCGGAGAACAGACGATCTCATCTACGCCCAGCGCTTCAGCTCCCACGGACGCGCAGACAATATCCACCATCGCATCCACCGCGCCGACCTCGTGAAAGTGCACGCCATCGATGGATGTGTTGTGAATCTTCGCCTCCGCCGCACCCAGCGCCTCGAAGATCGTAATGGCGGTTTTTTTCGCGCCTTCAGAGATCGCGGCTGCGGAAATGATCTGACGAATTTCCGTTAACCCCCGCCCGAGCGAGTGCGCATGCGGAGCTTTGCTCTCATCCCGCGAAACCCCACCACGATGAGAGTGCTCATGTCCATCGTGCTCATGTGGATGTTCATGGAATGGATCATGTTCGCCATTCCAGCGCTTCTCGCGCGGCCGATCTTTCTCTCCGTCCACCCAAACGTCGACCTTGGTGGCTGAAATCCCGCTGCGCATCACTCGGGAAATCTCCAACCCGGCTCCCACGTTCAGCGCGGAAACAGCTTCCTCGAACGCTCGTGCCGGGATTCCAGCATCCACCAGCGCGCCCAGAAACATGTCGCCACTCATGCCGGAAAAACACTCAAGGTAGGCTAGGCGCATAAGAAAATGTGGAAGTGACTGATTTTTTATCATAGGGAACGCTGCAGCCCCCGTCAAACCACGTCTGCCGCGCGCTCTGCTAGAATCACTATCTTCTTAAGCAGTTCAGAGGAAGCTTTGTATCGTAATCTCGAACAGCGTCTAGCCCGATCCCTCCTGGAGTTCCTTCGCCGCCGCTATCCGGGCGCAACCCTGCCCAACGTGGTCGTCGAGCAGCCTCCGAAGGTTGAACTCGGCGACTTCGCGATCCCGATGTTTCCCTTCGCCAAGCCGTTGCGTGCCGCCCCGCTTAAGATTGCCGAAGCCATTCGTGCTGAGATCGATCCCATCGCAGGCGTCTCTGAAATGCAGGTCTCGCCGCCCGGCTACCTGAACCTCAGAATTGATCGCGCCTGGATGGCGGCGGCCCTTTCCGCAGATCAAAACCCGCCCTCCGACGTGCCTTCGGGAAAAATTCTGGTCGAGCACACCAGCATCAATCCCAACAAGGCCGCCCACATCGGTCACCTTCGCAATGCGATCCTCGGCGACACGTTTGTGCGCCTGCTGCGTTTTGCGAAGAGGAAAGTCGACGTGCAGAACTATATCGACAACACGGGCGTGCAAGTTGCCGACGTGGTGGTCGGCTTCACCCATCTCGAAAAGAAATCGCGCGCGGACGTCGAAGCTCTGGCCGGCCAGCCCCGCTTCGACTACTACTGCTGGGATCTCTACGCCCGCGTCTCGCACTGGTATGCCGAAGACAAGGCGAACCTGCAAGTCCGTGCGCAAACGCTGCGTGCCATCGAAGATGCGTCCAGCGAAACCGCGGCCATCGCAGAACTGATCTCGACCGCCGTCCTCGGCCGCCATCTTGAAACCATGGACCGGCTGGATATCGAATACGACTTCCTTCCCCGCGAAAGCGAGATCCTGCACCTGCACTTTTGGGACGCCGCCTTCATGAAGTTGAAAGAGGCGGGCGTGCTCACGTACGAGGACCGAGGTAAGAACCAAGGCTGCTGGGTGATGCGCCGCGCCGGAACCGGGGATGGAGCGCGGGCGCCCTCGCCCGCGACCGTCGCCGCCAACAAGAAAACGAATGCATCCGACACGATGGGCGATCGCGACCTCGATGATCGCGACCTCGATGACCTTCTCGTCCCGATTCCGCCGAAGCCCGGTGTAGATCTTCGCACGTCGGAAATCTCAGAAGAAGACCAGAAAGTCATCGTTCGCTCCAACGGTACCGTGGGTTACGTCGGCAAGGACATTGCCTACCACATGTGGAAGTTTGGCCTGCTCGGCCGTGATTTCGGTTATCGCAGGTTCTATCGCTATCCCAATCTGCACGAGTGCTGGATCTCCGCCGTTCAGGGCGAAAAAGACCATCCCCACTTCGGTGATGTCGCAGAAATCTATAACGTGATCGACGCCCGCCAGTCGGAGGCGCAAAACACCGTGATCGAGGCGCTGCGCGGTCTTGGTCACGAAGAAGCCGCCGATCATTACACGCATTTTTCTTACGAGATGGTCGCGCTCACCCCGCGCTGCGCCGCCGATCTCGGCTACAGCCTCAGTGATGAAGATAAAACCCGCTCCTACATCGAAGTCAGTGGCCGCAAAGGTTTTGGAGTGAAGGCCGATGACCTGCTCGACCAGCTCATCGTCTCCGCCAAGAACGAAGTCGATTCCCGCCATCCCCAGCTTAGCGACGCCGAGCGGCTCTCCATCGCGACGCAAATCGCCATCGGCGCGCTGCGCTACTTCATGCTGAAGTTCACCAAACAGTCGGTGATCGCTTTCGACTTCAAGGAAGCGCTCAGCTTCGAAGGCGAAACTGGCCCCTACGCGCAATACGCCGTCGTCCGCGCCACCAGCATCTTCAAAAAAGCCGGTCTCGATCCCGAGACTTTCCCAAAAGAAGTTGCGGGTACGATCTCACCCGCAGCCTTCGCCGAATTTCTCGGCGGTGAAACCGGCACGGAGATCTGGGAGCTCTGGCTGGCCTCGTCCAAAACCTCCTACATCGTGAACCAATGCATCGTCACCACCGAGCCGGCTTATCTTGCCAAGCATGCCTTCCAACTGTCGCAGCTTTTCAATACTTTCTATCATCGCTATCCGATTCTGAGCGAGCCGGACGAAAAGCGAAAACAATTCCTGCTGGCCACGGTGGCGGTGGTAAGGCGGGAACTGATTCGCACCCTGGCAGTCATGGGCATCACCGTGCCGCCGGTCATGTAGAACGGCACAGTAAGCGTCAACCATGACCTCGACCGCGCCTCCCGCTATCGAACCTCGCCGCTGGCTTCGCCATATCCTTATCGGCCTCACCGCCGTGTGCATTCTGCTTGGCTCGGCCGGACTTCTCTACCAATCTTCTGCCAGCAGGAGGGACCGCCGCATCCACCCCATGCCGGGCCGGCGGGTTGACGTTGGCGGTTACAAAATGCACATCGATTGCGCCGGGCAAGGTGCTCCCGCCGTCATTCTCGACTCTGGCCTCGGAGATTCCTACGTCTCCTGGCAGAGTGTGCAGCCTGAGATCGCCCAATTCACGCTTGTCTGCTCCTACGATCGCGCCGGCCTCGGCTACAGCGACTCGAGCCCCCGCCCTCGCACCAGCAAAGTCATCGCCCAGGAGTTGCGCACGCTTCTCCATACTGCCGCGATCGAGCCGCCGTACATCCTCGTCGGCCATTCCATGGGCGGATTCGATGTGCGCCTTTACGCCAGCCTTTATCCCCACGAAGTTGCCGGTATGGTACTGGTGGACTCATCCCATCCGGCGCAGCAAACGCGATTGCCGCCGGCATTGCTCGATAGGGATGCGAGCTGGGTGCGACAGCAGGAGTTTCTCGCATTCATCATGCCCTTCGGAATTCCTCGCCTGCTGGGATTTTGCGACCGCGACCCAGGGGTTCGCGCCGCCGAGTGCAACCTTCACAGCACATTCGAGTCCGTGAGTGAATTAAAGTCAGTCAGCCAGAGTGCCGCCCAGGCCGCCGCCAGCGGCGCGCTCGGCGACATTCCGCTCGTGGTGCTTTCGCACGATCCCGATCATCCCGAACCCGACTTGCCCGAGGACCTGGTCAAGCCGGTCCGCGACACCTGGCAACAGATGCAGAACGAACTCGCCGGACTGTCGACTCGAAGCACTCACGTGATTGCGAAAAACAGCGGGCACTACATCCAGGTCGATCGTCCAGACCTGGTCACCGAGGCCGTTCGCAAACTAGCAGGAGAAGCCCGCGAGCTCCGTTCCACGCCGGAATCGCAGCCGCGGTAATCCCGTTGTGTCATGTTGAGGCCCGCGTTCTTTGTCGGGCCGAAGAGGTGTCCGCGAGAGCGAAAAGGTCAGTCAACAATCGCAATCGAAGCTGATAATGTGAAGTTTTTCCCCAGATGCTTGGTTTTGCCCGGGAGGAATAACATGTTTTTATTCTGGACTTGCGCGCGCAACGCAAGGATCGGTTTTCTTTTGTTGTTGCTGTCCGGCCGTCTTGCCGCGGGGCAAGATCTGAAACCGGAGCAACCGAATCAGGCGCCACAATATCAGGCCAATCACGCATCGCCCGCCGCTCCTGCCCGTAGCATCGGTCTCGCGCTCAGTGGTGGAGGCGCGCTCGGTCTCGCTCACATCGGCGTGCTGAAATGGTTAGAGGAGAACCACATTCCAGTCGATCGCATCGCTGGCACCAGCATGGGAGGCATCATTGGCGCCATGTACGCCTCGGGCATGTCGCCCGCCGAGATCGAAACATTTGCCGAGCACCTCGACTGGGAAGAGATTCTTCTTCCCGAGCCTACCTACAGGCAACTCTCCTACCGCCGCAAACAGGATCGCCGGGACTTTCAAATCGATGCTCCTCTTGGGCTGAAACATGGCTTGGGGGGGCCGAACGGCTTCAACCCCGGTAATGGCGTTGGCCTGCTGCTCGACCGCCTCTTTTTCGCCGAGTCCGGCATCGCCAGCTTTGAGGATCTGCCCATTCCTTTCCGCTGTGTAGCTACGGATATGCTCAGCGGAGATGCAGTCGTGTTGGACCACGGATCTCTGGCCCGGGCGCTGCGGGCCACCATGGCAATTCCGGGCGTGTTTACCCCGGTGAAGATGGATGGCCAGATTTTGGCCGATGGCGGCATGGTGGAAAACATTCCGGTTGAAGTCGTGCGAAACATGGGCGCCAGCGTCGTGATTGCCGTGGATCTCCGAGTCCCGCTTGGTGGACCGGAGGAATTGGAAAGCCTGACCGGCGTTCTCTCCCGCGCCCTTAGCGTGGTGATCCTTCAGAACGAGCGCCGCTCGCTGGCTCTCGCCGATGCTGCGGTGATCGTCGATACTGGCAAGTTCGCCGCCGACGACTACCAGCGGGTTCACGATCTCATCCGCCTGGGTTATGCCAGCGCATCGGCTCAGGCCAAAGCTCTCGAGGCCTATGCCATGGCAGACGACGCACAGTGGCAGCAATACCTGGGTACGCGTTACGCTCGCAAACGCCAGCCCCTCAACGAGGTGAAAGTCGTCACCGTGGAAGGAGGAGATTCCGACCAGGACGGCAGAATCGAGCGCCGTCTGAGGTCCGCTACCGAGGGCCCGCTCGACCTGACGAAACTCGACACACAGCTGCTCCGGGTCGCCGGACAGGGCCAGTTCGACCGTCTGGGCTACGAAGGATTTACCCAGAACGGACTCGCCGCGCTGCGCGTGACTGCCCATGAAAAATCCTATGGGCCGCCTTTTGTCGATCTGGCGGTGAACGTGAACGGCTCCGGAGTTGCCGCCTTCGACTTTTCCGCCGGTGCCCGCGTCACCTTCATGGACGTTGAACATTATGGCGGCGAGTGGCGCAACGATCTCTTGCTTGGCTCAAGCAATCTCGCCGCCAGCGAGTTTTATCAGCCTCTGGCGGGCAGTCATTTTTTCGTCGCGCCCTATGCCTTCGCTTCCAAACTGGCGCGAAACGCCTTCAGCGGCCAGACTCGCGTGGCTGTCTTCGGCGACGAGCGAGCCGGCGGCGGTTTCGATATCGGATACGACTCTGGACGACGCAGTGAATTGCGCTTCGGCTATGAAATCTTCAGCGGCAAACTCGCTCCCCTCATCGGCAGCGCCGGCTTGCCATCTCTCAGCGGAAGCACCGGAGAATTTCGCGCTCGCTACGTGTGGGATGGACAAGACAGTCCTGCGATTCCAGGCGCCGGCACTCGCATGGTCGCCAACCTTTCCCGCGTGCTGCAGAGCCCGGGGCTGGTCCATCCCATCGACCAACTGGAGGTGCAGACCTCGACGTTTGTTGCCTTCAGCGAGAAGACGTCCTTGTTTGTTGCCGCCTCCGGCGGAAGTACCTTTCACGGCAGCGCCGGTCAATTTCAACTCTTCTCTCTTGGCGGTCCCTTTCGTCTGGGGGCCTACCTGCCCAGCGAGTTTGTCGGGAACCACTACGCCTATGCGTCGATCGGATTCCGCCGGGATCTGTATCGCCTGCCTCAACTCGTGGGCAGGAAAGTCTACTGGGGCGGATGGTACGAAGCCGGCAGCGCCTTCGACAATCCAAATTCCGTGGTCATACGGGGGACGTTTAATCTGGGCGTGATCGCCGACACGATCGTTGGACCCGTCGCGCTGGCTGCCAGCGTTAGCCCCACCGGACAGTCGCGCGTCAATTTTTCCGTCGGACGGCTGTTTTAGGGTTGCTTTGGTCCTCGGCCGGTATGTCAAACTAAGTTCACGCAGCCCGGATCTGCCCCCGGGTCTGCCATGTGGAGGTCATCATGTGCAGGAATATCAGGACTTTGTTCAACTTCGACCCGCCCGTCAATGGCGAGGAGATTCGCGCCGCTTCCTTGCAGTTCGTGAGAAAGATTACGGGATTCAACAAGCCGTCGAAGGCAAACGAAGCTTCATTCCTGGCGGCAGTGAATGAAATTGCCGCTATCTCGGAGCGCCTTCTCCATTCGCTCGAAACCACCGCACCGCCAAAGAATCGGGAAGAAGAGGCCGCCAAGGCGAAAGCCCGCGCCGCGGAGAGGTTTGCCAGCTGAGTCGTTCCTTCCTAGCGTCTTATTCGCGCTTTTGTTTCGGGGCCCCAGGGCGCCACGGCGATTGCTGGCAGAGATCCAGCCGCGACCATTGTCCCTTGGTGCTCTTTATTGCGACGATCACTTCTGTTGCAATGAATTCAAGGACTTAGACGCGGTTTGCCGGGGGCGTGCGGGCAACGCCGCCTGCTTCGCAGTCATCTAAGTATTTGAGCCATCAGATCCACGAGTCGCGTTGAACCGTTCGCTCGAGTCAATCTATGAAAAACAAGGCTACAGGGCAGTTTGGGTTGGTGCTCGTACTATTGGCCGCCACGGTTGCATTCGCCGCACCGAAAGCAGCCAAGACCTCGATCCCGCAAAACATCCCGCCGTTCCCCGGCACACTGGTGAACGCCCGCTACGTCTATGTCACCAGCTACGACGGAGATCAATTCAATATCCATTTGCTTCCCGAAGACCGGCAGGCGATCGGCACAGTCCAGGATGCGATTCAGAAGTGGGGGAAGTTCATGCTGGTGTACGAACCCGGGCAGGCTGATATTGTGCTCATGGTGATGAGCCGTCCTTCCGAGGATGTCCTCGCGGTGTATGACTCGCATGGCTGGCCTGCCAACAGCCAGTATTTGTGGCGAATGATGGGTCGCAACGGCCTGCAGGAAGGCGAAGCTCCGCTGGTCACGAATCTCGAAAAGGCTTACCAGGCAGCAGCGACCAAGTAGGGCCAGCCGACGAAGAGCTAACTCTTGCTTCCCATGACCACCAGTCCCGCCCCAACCACCACCAACACCACACTCAGGACTGGGGAAATTTTCTTATCGTGTTCGGTGGTTACGCCGACATGCGCATCCCCGATGCTTACGCCATGATGTTCGGAATGCGGAAGCGGAACCAAGAACGAGACGATTCCTAGCACCAACACCACGACACCCGCCAAGACCAAGCCCTTCATGCGATCCTCCTTAAGGAGACTGCGGCTTGACATAACCATCCCATCCGTCGCAGCCCACACTGAGATGCCGCCAATGGAGAAAGGGCTGCGAGGAAAAGCTCGGGGTTCGACCGACCGATGCTCACCAAAACGCCGGTCGATGGTGAAATCCCGCGTTTCCTAGCTCGCGAAGCTCTTCACGAACTCCACCAGGCTGCGCAGCGCAATTCCCGAAGGGCCCTTGGCGATCCAGGGCTTTTGATCTTCCATCCAGGCGGTGCCGGCGATGTCGAGATGGATCCACGGGGTGTCTTCCGCGAACTCTTTCAGAAACATGGCTGCGTTGATGGCTCCGGCCCAGCGCGGCCCGGAGTTCACAATGTCGGCAATCGTCGATTTGATGTTTTCTTTATATTCGTCATCGAGCGGAAGCCGCCACATTTTCTCGCCGGCCTCGGCATTCGCTTTGTGAAAGCGTTCATACATGGCGTCGTCGTTGGCGAATACACCGGCATTGGCATATCCCAGAGCAACCACCACGGCGCCGGTGAGCGTTGCCGCATCGATCAGATGAGTGCATCCCAGTTGACGCGCGTAGAACAGGCCGTCCGCCAGGACCAGACGCCCTTCGGCATCGGTGTTGATAATTTCAATCGACTTTCCCGACATCGCGATTTGAACATCACCCGGTTTTTGAGCTTTGCCGGAAGGCATATTTTCCGTGGCGCAGACGATGCCGATCACTTTCACCTTCGGCTTCAGCAACGCGATGGCACGCATGGCGCCGATCATGGTCGCTCCGCCGGCCATGTCGTATTTCATCTTTTCCATGCCGTCGGCTGGCTTGATCGAAATGCCGCCGGTATCGAAGGTGATGCCTTTGCCGACCAGGCCCAAGACCGGCTTTTCCGGCGCTCCGGCGGGCTCATAGCGCATCACGACCAAAGCCGGCGGCTCGTCCGAGCCTTGTGCCACGCCCCAGAATGCCCCCATCTTCAGCTCCTTAATCTTGTCGGCGCCGTAGACCTCGCATTTCAATCCCACCTCCTCGCACATTTTCTTGGCGCGGTCGGCGAGAGTTGTGGGCGTCATGCGGTTGGAAGGCTCGTTCACCAGATCGCGCGTGAAGTTTTGCGATTCACCGATGATTTGTGCTTCGCTCGTGGCCTTTTCGAGCGCGTCTTTGTCGCTGTTGCCGCTCGCGAGTATGGTGAGCGAATCGATCTTTTGATCTTTCCGATCGCTGCGATAATAGTCAGGATCGAAATTACCCACCAGCGCGCCCTCGGTGATCGCTCCCACCGCTTCTTCCGCCGGAATGCCGGGGGGAGCGATGAAAGCGAAGCTGCGGATTCCGCGCGCCTTCAGCGTGCGCACGGCGGCGCCCGCGATGCGGCGCAGTTCGTAGCTCGAAAACCTCCTTGCGGAACCGCCGCCGATGAGCAGCAAGCGCTTCGCTTTGATTCCGGCAGGTTTGTGCAGCAAATTGATCTCAAACGGCTTGCCCGTCAATTCACCACTGGCCACGAGATCGCCGGCGGCCGACTGCACGGCCGCGTCGCCGGTGGCGAGCTTGAGCCGAGGGTTCGCGTCTTTGTTTTTTTCCTTTTGTGCGGGATCAGCATCGTCCAGCACAATGGCGACGAGAGATTCGGTTTCGAGTTGAGCAGGAGTAGAGAGGGAGATTATGGTTTTCATGATGTCGTCTGAAGTTGTCGTGTGCCACTCCAGTATCGTTGGCAAACAGGGGCGAGCGCAAGAGCGGGGAACGCGAAGCCGTTTCAAGCTGTTAAACTTTTCCCCATGTCGACCTTCGTGCTGGTCCACGGGGCATGGCAGTCGACCGGTACTTGGGACCGGTTGATCCCCTTGCTCGAAATGCGCGGTCACACCGTCATCACGCCGGTCCTCAGTGGGCTGGGCGCGGATGAAAGCCGCTTATCGCCGGACATTACGCTGCGGCAGCATGTGGAGGACGTCTCAGGTGAGTTGCCCGGGCTGGCCGGCCAGGTGATCCTTGTAGGTCACAGTTACGCAGGCATGATCATCAGCGGTGTGGTGGAGACGAACCCGGATCGAGTGCGGCGATTGGTCTTTCTCGATGCCTTCCTGCCGGAAGGTGGGCAATGCGTACTGGACTTGCTTCCGCCCGAGATCGGCGCCTATTTTCGCGACGTCGCGCGAGAGCAGGGAAATGGCTGGCGGCTACCGGGCGGGGAGGGACAACTTGATCTGTGGGGACTGAAACCAGGCGAGGCGCGTGATTTCGTGCGCGCCAGGCTGTGCGATTTCAGCCTCCGTTGCTTTGAGGAGCCGCTTGCTCTTCCGGCCAATCGGAAGGCGAGCATTCCGGCCACCTTTGTTCGCGGTATTGCGGAAGGATATCCGGCAAGGCCGTTCTTCGCGCCCTTTGCCGCAAAAGCGCGCGCTTCCGGCTGGCAGGTCACCGAACTGAAGACCGGCCACGATTGCCATGTCGAACGTCCGGGCGAGGTCGCGGACGTTTTGCTGTCGGCGGCTCAGTCAAAGTGAAGATCAGGACGACAGAGCGCTGGGGAAACGGGTCTGGAAGTCCAGCAGGCCGACCCATTCCGGAGCAATCGTGATGCGGACCATGCTTGAAATCATAGAGCCAAGCCGATGGACCCAAGCTTTTCCCTGTTCCGGCCCGAAGTAGCGCTCGGCGGCGGCGGCGTACTCTGGCACAACCCCATCGACGGATTCAAGGGTCGCTGTGCCGCGGACCAGAAGAACCTTGTGGGGGAAGGTGTTCTCGTCGATCGTGAAAGATACCTTCGGATTTTTGGCGAGCGCTTTGAGTTTCGGCGCCTTGGGAGGAGTGGCCATGACGAAGTTGCTCCCGTTCCAGTGAAACCAGATGGGAATGACCCGCGGCGTTCCGTCGGTCCAGACATAGGCGAGGCGGGCAGGAATCTTCGAGAACAGGAGCTCCTGCGCAGCGGGATGCCGCAGAAGTTCGAGGCTGCCCTGGTGAGCCGCTTTCATGATGCCTCCTTCCATCAATGTGCTCCGACGATGAGCCGATTCGGCGGTCCGGATGATCGTCTCATGTCATGTCATGTCATGCCGCAGCCGGCGGCTAATGCGCGTTGCCGGATTCGGCGCGGTTTTCCGATTTGCTGTCTTCTTTGCGGCCGAAGTCAAGTCCGAAGTGCGGTTCGCTGCGCGTCCCAGTCACTTTGAATGGGACTTCCGTGCCTGCACCGTCCTTCTGAAAAAAGCGATCCACCGGTTTCAGCAGGATCGATTTCCACCCCGTGGTCATCTGCGAAAGCTTCGCATCCAGCTTGAGAGTTCCGTGAAAATCGAATGTGTTGCCGTCCAGGCTGTATTGCCCGGTGATGTCGGCGTGCGTGCCGGGAATCACAAAACGCAGCGCGGAGAAAGCGAGCACCCCGTCATTCAATTGAAACGTTCCTTGCAAATCCGAGGACACATTCTCATCCCGATGCTCGCGCGCCAGCTTCGGATTGCCCTGACTGCGCAGGCTGAGCGAATCGATCTTGCCCTGCACGCTTGGGTTTGTGAAGTGGGCATTCGGAATGCGGAAGTTGCCGGTGAGCTTCAACCGGTTGGCCACGTCGGGCGCACCCGGCGGCAGACTCAGCCGGGTTTTCATTTCGATTCCGCCATTCATAACCGGAGGATCGGTCTTTACCCCGAGCTGCAGCAAGTCCTCGATCCGCGCCCGGTCCAGCACAACGTTCAGTTCAATGTCGTGACCATGCGGAGATTGCATGCGCACGATTTTTCCGCTGGCCGTAAAGGTCGACTGCTGGACGCGCGCCTTCACCGGTTCGAGATAAGTATCGCCATCGGTGCCGTCGACGACGGCGTGAAAGTCGGTGTGCAGAGCAACGGGATGGCCGCTGATGGCGATGCGAAAGTCGGGTGTGTCGGTCGACCCGTCGACCACGATGTGTCCCAGGGTGCCCGCGTATTTGCCGGTCGAGGAAAGAATTCCTCCGATGCCTTTCAGCGTGCCGAGATCGGCATTGTTGAAAGAGTAACTGCCCTCGACCGGAGTGTCGCGCGGCGCGAACTCCTCGAGAGGGCCGAACTCCCCGCTGGATTGAATGTCGCCCACCGGTTTTGGATTGACCAGCGTAGCCTCGAAGTGGAGCGGATGTCCGGCGCCGATGTCCTTCATCTTCAAGCTGCCGATGTCGAACTCGAGCGGAGCCTTGCCTGGCCGCAAGGTGTTGATCAACAACTTGGTGTCGACGCAGTCGAACTGGCCGACGGCAATGCTCATGTGTCCGGAATGCTTCCGCATGTCAGTCATTTGTTGGCGGTTCTCTTTCGGCGGAATGTTCAGAGACATTGCTTTGACATATACCGTCTGCACCCGCATGGGTTCGCGGAAAAGATCGCCGAAAGCGGTGCTGAACTCGAATTCCTGTATCTGCAAAATCGGTTGCACTCCGGCTTCGTACGGATTGGGGTCGGTTGCCCCATAAATCTGCAAACCGGAGCCGGAGACGTGTATGCCGTTGCCGATGAAAACGTGCAAGCCGGCGAGTTCGACCCGGCTATGAAAGCGGGTCGATAAAGTTTCGATGACCCGCTGCCGCAGGATGGGTTCGACCCGCGAGATCACCAAACTGACACAAATAGCGATGACGGCCAGGAAGGTGGCGAGGATTCCCAAAATCCAGCGCCAGCGCCGAGAGCGGCGGCCCGCAGGCGGAATATCGACCGCATCGCTCGAAGGGGCTGGACGAGTTGAGCTGAAGGTCTCCACCCGCCACAAATTAGATCAGGCCAGCGTGTGGCGAGCAATAGGGTATTTCCGGCAGAAAGCCGGGGAAGGCTCGATCATGTCCGTGACCCGTATTTTTTGATCAGGATCCTAACCGTTGAAAAAATTCAAAGAAGATTCAAAGAAGAACGACGGTAATGCCGCGATTGCGTCGGCCGAGGTCTGGGTCGCTTTTGAGCCGATCGTTGGATTGAAGGAGCTTCCAGGTTTGAGCGTCGGATCTCGACCAGTCCTCGCCGAAGATGCAGCCGCGAATCCGGCCGTCGCTGGCCAATTCGAGCAAGCGCTTCTGCACCGCGATACGAATGTCGCCGCCGGCGCCGGTCGAGCCGTATCCGTGAATCAGCTTGAGGATCGTGGTTGTCTGCTGGCGTGCCAGGGAAAGTTCCTGGTCCAGACGCTCGAGCGCCTCGTGGATTTGCGGCATGTCCGATTTGAGGTTCACGGTCTTGATAAGAGCTTGCCTTCGGGCAGGCGCGGCCGATGGCGCCGACGCGCCCGATCATTAAAGTCAATTTCTAAAGTCAATTTCTGCGACTTCGGGCGACCGCCTCCCGAGCTTCTTTGTCCGCCGTTTTGCGCCGCTCCGTCTCTCGCTTATCCCAAAGCTGCTTGCCTTTCGCCAGAGCCAATTCAACTTTCACCTTGCCGTTCTTGAAGTACATGCGGACGGGAATCAGCGTCAGCCCCTTCTGCTGGGTCTTGCCGATCAGTTTGCGTATTTCTTCCTTGTGCATGAGCAGTTTGCGAGTGCGTAGCGGAGCATGGTTGTGGATGTTGCCATGCTCGTAGGGACCGATGTGGGCGTTCAGTAGCCAGAGCTCGCCATCCTTGACCAGACCGTAGGAGTCTTTCAGATTGGCCAGGCCACCCCGGACCGATTTGGCCTCGGTTCCGGTGAGAACCACGCCGCACTCAAATTTTTCCAGCAAGAAGTAGTTATGTGAAGCGATCCTATTGACGGCGGCATCGCGCTCGCCCGAAGCGGTGGGCTCGCGGCGGGGGGATTTTTCCGGGCTAGGCTTGGTTTGGTGCGTGGATTGGCGGGGCATCTTCGGGCTCGGTCTCAATCTTAGCAGCGAAGACGGGCGTCCGGCGTCCGGGCAGCCGGTTTTGGATAAAACCAGCCGCCGAAACCCCGATCGCCGCCGTTTCCCCCACTGGGACTACGACCAAAGAGTGTAACTGCCGTACATGCAATCACATGGGGAGAGGAGAAAGCCGATGCTATAATCGCTGCAAAACTGCTCCAGTAAGAGTTTTTCGCGCCGCGTAGCGCTTGGCTTGCCGGTCCTGGCGGCCCAGCCTGCTTGCCCGGCGACGACTTTTGGACGAGGACTGACGAATGAGACGTCTGATGCCCGCTGCCGTACTGCTGCTGGTTGTGGTCGCCATACTGCCTGCCATTGCTGACAAGGCCAAAAGTGTGTTCCAGCAGGGCGAGGACGCCGAGGCGCGGCAGAATTACGAGGCCGCCTACGGCTTCTATAAGCAGGCCTACGACCTGAAACCAAAAGATTTGCGCTACCGGGCTTCGTTTGAGCGGATGCGCTTCAAGGCGGCTGCCACGGTCGTGCATCGAGGGCAGCACTTGCGGGACGAAGGCAAACTGCAGGAAGCGCTGGCGGAATTTCAGAAGGCAGTGCAAATGGATCCGTCGCTGTTTATCGCGCAGCAGGAACTGAAGCGCACGCTGCAGATGATTAATGATGCCGCCAACCCCCCGCCGCAAGCCGCGGGAACGCCCAGCGGCCTGCAAAAAAAGATTCGGGAAGCCGCCGGCCCCGTAGAGCTTGCGGCCATCTCAAACGTACCCATCACCGTCAAACTCACAGACAAGTCCGACATTGTTTTCCGTACCGTGGGACAGCTCGCCGGTATCAACGTGTTATTCGATCCTGACTATACTCCGCGGTTGATCAAGGTTGAGCTGAACGGAGTGACTCTCGAGGAAGCGCTGGAGATCACCGCGCTCGAGTCCAAGACCTTCTGGCGTCCGGTGACCGCGAACACAATCTTTGTGGCCCAGGACAACCCGGCGAAGCGCAAAGAGCTGGAGCAAAGCGTCCTCAAGACATTTTATCTCTCGAATCTCTCGCAGCCCACAGAACTGCAGGACGTGGTGAACGCGATCCGCGCCGTGCTGGATGTTCAGCGAGTGCAGCAGTTGCTCTCGCAGAATGCGCTGGTGGTGCGGGGCACGCCCGACCAGATCGCGCTGGCGGAAAAGTTGGTGGAAGACCTGGATAAGGCGCGTCCCGAAGTGATCGTCGACATCGCGGTGCTGCAGGTGAGTAAAGATAGATCGCGAACCTTAGGACTGAATCCTCCGACCAGCGCCACGGTTTCTCTGCAGAACAACATCAGCACCACGACGACCACCACCACTTCGGGCACAACCACCCCCTCCTCGGGTAGCACCGGGCTGAGTCTGAACACGCTCGGTAACTTGAACGCCACCGACTTCCAGGTGACCATACCTTCCGCCAACCTCTCGGCGGTCATGGGCGATAGCGATACCAGGATGCTGCAGAATCCTCAGGTTCGCGCCCTCGATAACCAGAAAGCCACGCTCAAGATCGGCGAGCGCGTTCCCGTCGCAACCGGATCCTTCCAGCCCGGTATTGGTGGCGTTGGCATCAACCCTCTGGTGAATACCCAGTTTCAATATCTCGACGTCGGCGTGAACATCGACATCACACCGCACATCCACGCCGATCGGGAAGTTACGCTCAAGATTTCGATGGAAATCTCTTCCGTGGTGGGGCAATCGAGCATCGGCGGCATCAGCCAGCCCATCATCGGGCAGCGGAAGATCGAGCACGAAATCCGGCTGCGGGACGGAGAATCCAGCCTGATCGGGGGAATCCTCGACGACTCGCAGACCAAGTCTCTTGCCGGAATTCCGGGACTCGCGCAGATTCCGATTTTGGGGTATCTGTTCGGGCAGAGGACGCAGGATCATGCCGAGGATGAGACCGTTTTCGCCATCACTCCCCACGTGATTCGTGGAGCCATGGTCAGCGAGCTGAACCAGCGTCCGATCGACATCGGGACGGCAAATACGATTGGGCTGCGGCACGTGAGCCACGCGGCTCCGGTCTTGGCTCCCTCCCCTTCCGGCGCAGGTTCAACCCAACCTCCGAACGGCTCAGCGGCTGCGATGCAGGCTCCAGGAAATCCGGCCGAGTTGCCCGCGGCCAATACCACCCAGGCAGGGGGCACGAGTTTCGTTTTTGACCCTGGACAAATTACGGCAGCCAAGGGCAATACGTTCGTGGTGAACCTGCTGATTTCCGGAGCCCAGAATGTGTATTCCGTGCCGGTGCAACTGAACTACGATCCGGCCAAGCTCCAGCTGGTCAACATCTCAAACGGAGGGTTCCTCTCGCAAGACGGGCAGGCGGTCGCCTTGGTGCATCGTGAGGATGAAACCAAAGGAGAGTTGCAGATCACGGCCACGCGGCCACCGGGAGCGGGCGGAGTTTCCGGGCAGGGCGCCGTCGTCACCATGACCTTCCAGGCTAAAGCCAGCGGACAGACTCCTCTTACCATCACTCGTGGTGGCGCCCGCGATCCCGCTCAGCAGGCCATCACGGTGAACGGAGCGCAGGCGTCGGTCACCGTGCAGTAGTGAATCCCCTCGCGCGGAGTGATTGATCCCGGAATGAAGATCCGGGGATGAAGATCCGGGAATGAAGATGATGTTGCAGAAATTGTTCCATCGCGATCGGCGCGCGCCGCGTGAACCCGGCTTTACGCTCCTCGAGCTGATCATCGCCACCACGATCCTGATGATTCTCACCGGGATGGCCCTGCCTCTGGCGCGGTTGACCATCAAGCGTGAGCGGGAACGCGAATTGCGATTCGACTTGTGGCAGATGCGCGACGCCATCGACCGCTACAAAGATGCCGCCGATCGCGGCGGTTTCCAGACCAAGGTCGACAGCCAGAACTATCCGCCCGACCTCGAAACACTGGTCAAAGGCGTCGACGTGCAGGGGAAGAAGATTCGCTTCCTGCGCAAGATTCCGGTCGATCCCATGACCGGCAATACCGAGTGGGGGATGCGTTCGATGCAGGATGATCCCGATTCCGACTCCTGGGGCGAGCAGAACCTATTCGATGTTTACACCAAATCGACGGACACGGCGCTGGACGGCACGAAGTATAAGGACTGGTAAATTGGCAAGCAGGCTCAAGACGGCGCGGAGTTCCGGTTTCACATTGCTGGAGATGATGATCGTGATCAGCATTATGCTGATCCTGATGGGAGTCGCGCTCCCCATTTATAACCAGTCGATCCGGCGCTCGCGCGAGGCCGTGCTTCGCCAGGACCTGTTCACCATGCGCCAGGTCATCGACCAATACACCCTCGACAAGCAGAAAGGCCCGCAGTCCCTCGAAGATCTGACCTCCGCGGGTTATCTCAAGACCATCGCCAAGGATCCCATGACGGGTGAGTCCAACTGGGAAGTGCAGCAGTGTGAGGAACTCGAGGCCGTGGATCAACAGGAACCTGGGATCTGCGACGTGCACTCGGCTTCGAACGCGACCGCCGGCGACGGCACCGCGTACAGCACCTGGTAGAGTTCCGGGACCTGCGTTGTTGGCCGTTCGCCCGGGCCAAGCACAGCACTAGTTCGTACGATCCGTCCGGGTTAGCATATCTGCCATGATTCTCGCCCTGGAGTTCGTGGCCCTGTTCAGCACGGCCCTCTTCGTCGGAGCGGCTCTATACATCAATCTGGTGGAACACCCGGCGCGGATGGAATGCGGCACCGCCCTGGCAGCCACCGAGTTCGGGCCGAGTTACCGCAGAGCCACCCGGATGCAGGCTTCTCTGGCGATCGTCGCATGCCTCAGCGCGTTTAGCAGTTGGTGGATGAGCCGGGAACTGGCCTGGCTGGTCGGCACGATTCTCGTTGGATCGGTAGTTCCGTTCACCCTGATCATCATGATGCCGACCAACACCCGGCTGATCGACCCCGCGCTCAATCCCGGCTCAGAAACCGCCCGTCAACTTCTTGTGCGGTGGGCCAGGTTGCACGCCGTGCGCACGATATGCAGCCTGACGGCGCTGCTGATATTTCTCGTGGCCGCGATCGCACACTTACAGCCGTGAACGAATATGGTGACCGGGGGCGGCGAGTCGGTGAGAAGCTGATTTGAATGCCGTCGTCCCCAGCAGTTACCATCTATCCATGCCC
>Ga0181525_10001652_pt1 | contig 18876 bp, 23 predicted proteins | sample PEATcosm2014_Bin_48_FD_121100 | JGI IMG/M metagenome (GOLD analysis project Ga0181525, IMG submission 121100) | Peatland microbial communities from MTU Mesocosm Facility, Houghton, MI, USA - PEATcosm2014_Bin06_10_metaG | ecosystem: Environmental > Terrestrial > Soil > Wetlands > Peat | place...
CGCCGAGCGTCAGGGTCACCGGGTCGGCGTCGATGGCGATGACCGTGGCCCGCGGCAGCCGGGCGAGCAGGCGCACAGCCAGCGACCCCGGACCGCAGCCGATATCGAGCAGGACTGGGTCGGCGCGGCCGGTGCCCTCCTCCACCGCGTCGATCAGCGCGGTGAACCTGTCCTCGCGGTCCGGCAGGCTCTCCTCCTGCTGGCGGTCCCAGCGCTCGATCCAGCCTCGTGCGGTGTCGCGGTCCACGTCGCCTCCCTCTTGTGTTACTGGCTAAGATTGCTTCGACAGTCACAACATAGGCTTGGCGGGTGTAACTGGTCAAGTGAATTTTAACAGTCACATGGATGTCGTTGTCGGGGTGGCGGTCGCCCTGGTGAACCTGCTCACCGCCGGTGAAAAGCGAGGACGCCGCTATCGTCCGCCCGAGGGCGAGGAACGCACGGCGGCCGTCGGCGCGGTGCTTGCTTCGGCGGGCGGGCGTGAGGCCAGCTGGGAGGAGGCCGCCGAGCTCTGCTTCGTGGCGGCGGAACTGCGCGGCGTCTTCGAGGCGGTCAGCGCGGGCGCGGTGGATGACGCCGCCCGCCAGGTCAACGCTATGCTCGTCCGCACCGGGGCCAGGCCCGCACTGGAACGGCACGACGGCCAGTCCTGGCACCTGCACTTCCATGCCGCTGACAACTCGCTGCCGAACGGCTGGGCGGCGGGCTGCGGGACCGGCCTGGCGGTCGTGCTCGGCGGCGATCTGTGCGACAGGCTCGGCGTCTGCACCGCGCCGCGGTGCGACCGGGTCTACGTCGACACCTCGCGCAACGGCACCCGGCGGTACTGCTCGACCTCCTGCCAGAACCGGGTCAAGACCGCCGCGTTCCGGGCACGGCTGGGCTGACGGAATGGGTGCACACTAGGAGGGTCGGGGATCGGCGGGGGCCGGCCTGAAGCGGAGCAAGGCATGTTCGAGCGGTTCACTGACCGGGCGCGGCGGGTTGTCGTGCTGGCCCAGGAAGAGGCCCGGCGGCTGGAGCACAATTACATCGGCACCGAGCACATTCTGCTCGGCCTGCTGAGAGAGGACCAAGGCGCCGCCGCCACGGCGCTCGCGGCGGCGAACGTGACCCTGGACGGCGCCCGGCTGGAGGTCGAGACGATCATCGGCCGGGGTCAGCACGAGCCGTCCGGGCACATCCCGTTCACGCCCAGGGCCAAGAAGGTGCTCGAATTGTCGCTGCGCGAGGCGGTGCAGCTCGGTCACAACTACATCGACACCGGGCACATCCTGCTCGGGCTGATTCGCGAAGGCGACGGCGTGGCGGTCCAGGTAATCGTCAACCTCGGCGCGGACCCGAAGACGATAAGCCAGCGCGTGCTCCTGGAACTGGGCGGCGAAATCAGGGACGCTCCTGTTACCGTACGCGCACGGCTCGGGATGCGGCAGCGGACGGAGGTCCAGGACTACGTGGACACGATCGCCGGGCTGCGGGCGGAGATCGCCCGGCTGAGGGCGGTGTTTAACGAGCACGGGATCGACCCCGGCGAGCCGGCCGGTCCGGCCGGTCCGGCAGCGGCCGCCGAGTAAGCGGACCTGACGGGGCGTCTCGCCGGAGGCCGGATGCGCGTCAGTCTTGTAGGTGACGTTTTCCGACAACAGCCATGGCCCCGCCTTGCTAAGAGCGACCCCGACCAACCCAGGGTCAAGCCGGATACTGCTCGCCCGCGTGAGCGGCGCCCTCGCGGGATGGGTGGCCCTCAGCCGCGATCCCGGCCCTCTCATCGCCCACTGGGGGATCGTCAGCCACCTGCAGACCCAGCTCGCGCACCGCGGCCAGGGCATCGGATCGGCCCTGATGGGCCGACTCCGCCAGGTCGCCCGCGACGAGATGGGCCTAGAGCAGCTCCATCTCGCGGCACGCGGCGGAATGGGGCTGGAAGACTACTACGCCCGGCTCGGCTGGAAGGTAACAGGCCGCTGGCCCGGCAAGCTCCGACTCACTCCCGATGACACGAGAGACGAGATCCTGATGATCCTCAGGCCACTGTGACCATTCAGGCCGGCGGCCCGAAAATGTCATACCCCACCCCTAATGTGGCTGCCATGAACCCATCGCGAAGACGCCGCGGCAACTCCGCCGCAGAGCGGTGCCGGTGCGCGGAGTGCGAAGCGCTGGCCGAGGGGATGGTCCTCGACCCGGAGGCCTGCATGCGGGCCGTCTGCGACGACATCTGCACCGTGGGCTGGTCGGTCTCGGCCGTGCTGGGCGACGAGTTCGCGCCGCCCTGGGCGTACACGATCGGCTTGTGGCTCAGCCACCAGGGCCCGGAGCTGACCATGTTCGGCCTTCCGGTCGAGCATATGACCGTCATCCTGAACTCGATCGGGGATCGCATCGCGGACGGCGAGCCGATAGAGGCAGGGGACTTGATCGACGGCATCTGCCCGTGCTCGCTCAGCCTCCGGCCGGTGCACGCGAGCTGGCGGATGACCAGCCTGTTCACCGTCTCGGACCGGTACTACGGGTACGTCAGGCCGGCCTTCCTGCAGGTGGTCTGGCCGGACAGGAAGGGACGGTTCCCCGGCGACCTGGGCTTCCAGCCTCGGTACGAGGGCAGGCAGCCGATGCTGTGGCTGCCCCAGGAGGATCATCCGCCGGGTACCTGGACCAGGATCGACCAGCTGCCCTGACCGCGAGATCGCCGTCAGCTGGGAAAACAAGTTGCCAGCCGGTCGCCGCGCTGGTTAGCGTCGACTAGCCGGCGGTATCCGACCAGACCGGCCGGAACCGACCGGAAAGGATCGAGCCGATGTCACGGGGTGGCCTTACCCGCCGGTTTCCCGTGCTCGCGGTCCGGGACTTCCGGCTCCTGCTTGCCGATCGCCTGCTGGCGCCCGCGTCGGCCGGATTCTCGATGGTGGGCGTCTCGTTCGCGGTGCTCAACCTCACCGGGTCGTCCGCTGACCTGTCCTACGTGCTTGCCGCGCAGATCGCGCCCGCGCTGGTGTTCGCGCTCATCGGCGGCGTCGCAGCCGACCGGTTCCCGCCGCAGCGGGTCATCATCGCGGCCAACCTGATGATGGCGATCGGCGAGGGAACCTTCGGCGTGCTCGTGCTGACGGGCCGGCCGTCCTTGTGGGCGATGATCGGGCTCGAGGCGCTGACCGGAACCGGCATGGCCGTCTTCTACCCGGCCTCCCAGGCGCTCCTCCCCCGGCTGGTCCCCGGCGGCCTGCTGCAGGAGGCGAGCGCGATCAGCAGGCTGGCGATGAACTCCGGTCTGATGTCGGGCGCCGCGCTGGCCGGCCTGCTAGTTGCGGCGGCGGGTCCGGGGTGGGCGCTTTCGCTGTGCGGGATCGGCATGGTCGGCACCGTGCCGCTACTGCTGTCCATCCGAACAGGGCGGGAGCGCGTGCCCGGCGGCGCGGGTACCGCAGGCATGCTCAGCGAACTGCGCGAGGGCTGGTCGGAGTTCCGCTCGCACACCTGGCTGTGGGTGATAGTGGCCCAGTTCGGCGTCGTGCTCATGGCCTGGTACGGGGCGTTCTCGGTGCTCGGGCCGGTGGTGGCCAGGGAACATCTCGGCGGCCCGGCCGCCTGGGGCGCGATCACCGCGGCGGACTCGCTCGGCCTGATCGCGGGCGGCCTGGTGTCGCTGCGGATTATGCCCCGCAAGCCTATGCGGTTCGTGGTGCTGGCCGGCGGCTCGATCGCCATCTCCCCGCTCTCGCTGGCGTTGGTGCTGCCGCTGGCTGCCATCTGCGTCACGTCGTTCTGCCTGGGCGTTCTTCTCGAGATCATGATGGTGCAGTGGACGGTGACGATGGCGCGGAACATCCCGCCGGGCATGCTGGCCAGGGTCTCGTCCTACGACGTGCTCGGCTCGGTCATGGCGATGCCCGCCGGCGCGCTGATCGCCGGCCCGCTCGGCGCGGCGATCGGGACCTCGGCCGCGCAGTACGCGGCTGCCGCCGTGATCGTCATCGCGTCCGCGCTGGCCCTCATCCCCCGCGACGTCCGGACCAGGCGCAGCAGCGATGCCGCGGACTACTCGCCGGTGCCCGATGCCGGGGCCGAGCTCGAGGTCGCACGCTGAACGGCGGGTCCTGCCGGTTCGCAGGACCCGCCGCTGCGGCGCTCAGACGTTCTTCTGGTAGGAGCGGAAGGTCACCACGGAGACCGCGACGCACGCCACGGCGAGCACCAGCAGCCCGCCGAAGCGCACTCCGATCGCTCCCCAATCGGGCCGGGCGGAGACCGCCGAACGGCCGATCTGGACTACCCAGTTCAGCGGATTGCGGGACGCGATGGCCTGCATCCAGCCCGGCATCAGGCTGGTCTGCATGAACGCCGAGGACAGGAACATCAGCGGGAGCGTGAACGCGCCCCGCGACGACCACATCCCGCACATCGGGCAGGCCCGCGAGCACGTCGCGGACGATGCCGTGGTCCGCTTCGGCGGTAGTTCTACCCGCACTACGTCGCCGCGCAGTTCGCCCTTGAGGTTGTCTGGGGTGCCCGAGGCCACTACCCGGCCACGGTCCACGATCGCCAGCCGACTGGCCAGCCGGTCGGCTTCCTCCAGGTAGTGCGTGGTCAGCAGCACCGTCATCCCGTCAATGGCCGCCAGCCGTGCGATCTCCTGCCACATCGCGGCCCGAGATTCCGGGTCCAGGCCCGTCGTCGGCTCGTCGAGGAACAGCACCGCGGCCTGTGCATCAGGCCGAGCGCCACGTCCAGGCGCCGCTGCATGCCGCCGGAGTACGTCCTGACCATGCGATCCGCGGCCTCGGTGAGCCCGAAGTGGGCGAGCAGCTCGTCCGCGCGAGCGTGCACCGCCTCGCCGCGCAGCCCGTACAGCCGACCCTGCAGGATCAGGTTCTCCCGCCCCGTGGCGGTCGGGTCGGCACCGGACCGCTGGGCCACGACGCCGATCAGGTGCCGTACCTGGCCCGGCCTGGCCAGCACGTCCACGCCCTCGACCCGGGCGGTGCCCGCGTCCGGCCTGGCCAGCGAGGTGAGGATCTTGACCGTGGTGGTCTTGCCCGCTCCGTTCGGGCCGAGCAGGCCGAAGATGATGCCCCGCGGGACGCTGATGTCGAGTCCGTCCAGCGCCCGGATTTCGCCCTTGGGTTCGCCTTTGGGTGTGCTTTGCTTGTGGCCGCGTACGGCGTAGCTCTTGACTAGCTGATGCGCCTCGACGGCGCAGTCGGTCGAACTCACTGCTGAACTCCTCTTGGTTCGGCTGGCTCCGGGCCTGCTGTGCCCGAGCCTGGTGGGATCGCTTGCGTTGCGATCCAGTCCCGCGAGGAGAACCCTGGATACTGTAGTGAGTGGGACCTCGGGTTCTGCCGGTTCGCGGGATCGATCTGAGGTTGACGGCCCCGGCCATCTGGTGTTGCCGCACCAGGCCGGGGTCGTTTTTTGCTAGCTGCTTGCCGCTCCCCCTTCCTCGCCCGCCATGAGTGCGGTGACGTCCTCCGGTATCTGCCCGGTCTCGAAGAACCTGCGCCAGTCGTTGATGCCAGGAAACGCCCGCTGGGTGCCGTTGGCCGCGTCCAGCCCCTCCAGCCGCTGCGTGAGCAGCCTGATCACCTCGTCCGGCCCGAGGATGCTGCATTCGCTCAGCGCCGCCTCGAACCTGGTGTACTCGCGTTCCGGCACTCCGAGCAGCTCGCGGAGCCAGTCGAGCAATCAAAAGATCTTTATGCCGAACGGGCGGTGGCTGATCTGCCGGGGATGGCGGCTTGGCCCAAGTGGCGGCGCAAAACCCCACCAGCGCCACAGGCCCCTAGCGCGGGCCTGCTCAAGGAACGTGGATACTTACCCCCCGGAAAGTGGGTGGTAGGTATCCACGATGTTGAGAAGGGCTAGCCGAAGAAGACTTCGGCTTCGGCGTAGCGCTGCGGGGGAACCAGCTTGAGCTGGCTGGTGGCCTCGGCGAGCGGGACGCGGACGATGTCGGTGCCGCGCAGCGCCACCATTATGCCGAACGCCTCGTCGTGGACCGCCTGGACCGCGTGCACGCCGAACCTGGTGGCAAGCACTCGGTCGAAGGCCGTGGGGGTGCCGCCACGCTGGATGTGACCGAGGACGGTACAGCGTGCCTCTTTGCCGGTGCGCTTCTCGATTTCGTCGGCCAGCAGCTGGCCTACTCCGCCCAGCCGCACGTGGCCGAACGAGTCAAGCTGCTCGTTCGAGGTGGACATGTCCTCGCTCACCGGGTGGGCGCCTTCGGCGACGACCACGATCGGCGCGAACCTGGTCTGGAACCGGTGCTGAACGTAGGCGCAGACCCGCTCGATGTCGAAGGGCCGCTCCGGGATCAGGATGACGTTCGCGCCGCCGGCCAGGCCCGCGTGCAGCGCGATCCAGCCTGCGTGCCTGCCCATTACCTCGACGATCAGCGCCCGGTGATGGCTTTCTGCGGTGGTGTGCAGCCGGTCGATGGCCTCCATCGCGATGTTCACCGCGGTGTCGAAGCCGAAGGTGTAGTCGGTAGCGCCGAGGTCGTTATCGATCGTCTTGGGCACCCCGACCACCGGGACGCCCTGCTCACCCAGCCTGGTCGCCACTCCGAGCGTGTCCTCGCCGCCGATCGCGATCAAGGCGTCAACGCCCAGGCCCGCCAGGTTGTCCTTGATCCGCTCGATCCCGTTCCGGCCGCCGCTCCCGCCGGCCTTCAGCGGATTGGTGCGGGACGAGCCGAGGATCGTGCCGCCGCGCGGCAGGATGCCGCGTACCGCCTGGATGTCCAGGGGCACCGTATCCCCTTCGAGTGGGCCGCGCCATCCGTCCCGGAAGCCGACAAACTCAAGCCCATATTCCTGCACGCCCTTGCGGACCACAGCACGGATAACAGCGTTCAATCCGGGGCAGTCACCGCCGCCGGTGAGGACTCCCACTCGCATGGCACCAACCTTAGTGTGCGGGAGCAGGTGTCCGTACGGATGCCGCTCAAGCTGGAGGAAAACTGGTCTCGCCGGGCGATCCGGTTGCGCCGCCGTTCCCGCCGACAGCCCGTTCCGCCTTGGCCCGGCGCGCGTCGACGTCGACGTATTCCTGGCCGGATAGCTTGGCGATCGCCTGCATGATCTCGTCGGTTACGGCCCGCAGCAACTGGCCGTCGGCCTCCTGGCCGTGATACCGGGAGAAGTCGAGCGGCTTGCCGAACCGCACGCCCGGGCGGTACCTCAGGTTCGGCCAGATCGTGGTCGGCGGCTGGAACTGGAACGTGTCGATCATGGCGCACGGGACCACCGGGGCACCGGACTCGATGGCGAGCCTGGCGACGCCGGTTTTGCCCCGGTACAGGCGGCCGTCCGGGCTCCGGGTGCCTTCCGGGTAGATGCCGAGCACGTGCCCGGCCGCCAGCACGCGCAGGCCGGTGCTGATCGCCTGCTCGCTGGCCATTCCCCCGCCGCGGTCCACGGGTATCTGGCCGACACCGGTGAAGAAGGCCTTGCTGACCAGCCCCTTCACCCCGCGTCCGGTGAAGTACTCCGCCTTGGCCAAGAAGACCACCTTCCTCGGCACCGGCAGCGGGCCGAAGAAGTGATCGGAGAACGACAGGTGGTTGCTCGCGATGATCACCGGGCCGTGCCGTGGCACGTTCTTTACACCCCAGGCGCGGGGCCGGAAGATGATCCACAGGGACGTCCCGAGCGTCGCCTTCACCAGCCAGTAGAACACGATCACATCGTCCCACGTCCCGAGGCGATCCACATCGAGCGGCGGCCCGCGGATGCGGTCGGCGGCACCGGCATGCGACGATGCTCGCATGTCACCAGTGCTTCCCGGCGCCTTGCTGCCGGGCGCGGAGCCATTTGACCACGAAGGCGGACCGGTCGGCGTGCTCCTGTGCCACGGCTTCACCGGCAGCCCGCAGACGCTTCGCCCCTGGGCGGAGTACCTGGCTGACCAGGGCCTCACGGTCAGCCTGCCGAGGCTGCCCGGGCACGGCACGTCATGGCAGGACCTGGCGCGGCACGGCTGGCGAGACTGGTTCGCCGAGGTGGACGCCGCGTTTGGCAAGCTGGCGGGGCAGTGCGAGCAGGTCTTCGTGTTCGGCCTGTCCATGGGTGGCTGTCTCGCGGTGCGCCTGGCGGAGACCCGCGGCCGGGCGGTGCGCGGCCTGGTGCTCGTCAACCCGTCGCTGGCCCCGGATACCAGGTTGTTCCTGCTGGCTCCGGTGCTGAAGTACGTGCTGCGGTCGCTGCCTGGCATCGCGAGCGACATCAAGAAGCCGGGCGCCCATGAGGTCGGCTACGACCGGGTACCTGTCCGGGCCGCGGCCACCTTGCCGCAACTGTGGAAGACGACGACCAGCCATCTCGGCGACGTCACCCAGCCGGTGCTCGTGTTCCGCAGCGACGTCGACCACGTCGTCGGGCCTGCCAGCATGCGCGTGCTGCTCGCTGGCTTGCCGGACAGCCAGGTCACGGTGCGCGCGTGTGCGGAGAGTTATCACGTCGCGACCCTGGACAACGACGCCCCTGCCATCTTCGAGGGCAGCCTGAAGTTCGTGCAGGATCACGCCGACTAGCGCGAGCCGGACGGTTTACCCGGTCGTCGGCACTGATGAGGCCTATCGTCCCGGCAGCAGGCCGAGGGCAAGCTATGGTTGGAGTTAGGCCAAAATTCGCACAGTGGTGGGGAAGTGCCGGACTCGGATAACACGGAAAGCCGAGAGAGCGACGAGGATGCGGCATGGCGCGACCTCGTGGCCAGATTCGAGGCGCCTGCCGTCGACGGGCAGCCGGCGCCCTGGCCGGAGCGCGAGAACGTAGATCCAGCGCGCGGGACACGGGGGGTAGAACGGACAGAAGGCGTCCGCGGTGCCAAGGGTTCACACGCGGCCGAGGGGAAGCACAGGATCGACGAGGCATCGGTCGCAAGCGGGGCCGATAGGTCATCAGGACCAGATAGCGCAGACGGGGTACAGGAAGCCGACCGGACCGGGTCCGCGGGTGGGCCTACCGTCGATGAGACGACAGAAGCGTGGGGGGACGAGCGGTCGGCTGATTCCCCAGGGACTGACGGGACGCCAGGAACTCATGCGACCGACGGGACACAAGGGACGCTCGGCGACGGTGAGGCCGGAGGGTCACACGAGGCCGATGGTGGGACTCGCGGGGACGACGGCGATATAGCGGACCCGGACGGTGCCCACGAGACTTGGGGGATGCAGGGGGACGAGGGGATATGGGTACACCACCCTAACGGGATGTGGGCGGCTGATAGGGCCCGGCGCGGTTCGGCACGGGGTATGCCGCAGGACGATCCCGACGAGGAACACTTCGTGCCGCCTACCCCGCCACCGCTGCCCAAGCTCGACCCGGTCACCAAGGGGGCCTGGCTGGCGCTGTTCGGCGGGCCCGGCTACCTCGTCTTGGCCACCGTGGCGGGCTGGTCGATACCGGGGCTGGCCGCGTTCTGCGCGGTCGCGGCGTTCGTGGCCGGGTTTGCCGTACTGGTGCTGCGCATGCACGAGCCCGGCTCCGAGCGCCCTGACGACAACGACGACGGTGCCGTGGTCTGACGGGCCAGGTCAGCCGCGCCGACGATGCCCGCGTCCTGGCCGAGCTGCGCGGCCTTGATCTCCGCGTACGGCCGGTAGCCCCGTCCGGTCAGCGCGCGCTCGAAGGCCGCGCGCGCGGGATCGAGGAGCAAATCGCCTGCCTCCGACACGCCGCCGGCGATCACGAAGCACGCCGGGTCGAGGATCGCGGCCAGGTCGGCTAGCCCCTGACCGAGCCAGCTGCCGACGGTCTGGAAGCAGCGCAACGCGGCCGGATCGCCTTCCCTCGCCGCCTGAGTGATCTCCGTGCCCGAGATGCCCTCCGGTGTTCCGCCGAGCTGGAGCAGCCTGATGGCGCCCTCCGGGTTCCGCCTGGCGAATTCGCGGGCCTCTGCGACCAGGGCGCTGCCGCTTGAGTACTGCTCCCAGCAGCCCCGGTTCCCGCAGCCGCACAGCCGCCCGTCGGGGACCACGCGGAAGTGGCCGGGCTCGCCTGCGATGCCCCAGCGGCCCCGGTAGAGCTCGCCGCCGATGATGATAGCCGCACCGATGCCGGTGCCGACCGCTACCAGCATGACGTCGCGGTAACCGCGCGCGGCGCCGAACCGGGCCTCGGCCCAGGCCGAGGCGTTCGCGTCGTTCTCTACCACCACCGTGCGGCCGAGGCGTTCCTCGACCCGCTGCTTCAGCGGTTCCAGACGCCAGGCGAGGTTCGGCGCGAACAGCATGGTGGCCCGGTCGGAGTCGACGAAGCCGGCGGCACCGAGCCCGATGGCCGAGACCTGGTAGCGGGCGAGCAGTTCGGTGACCACGTCGGCGATGGCCTGCTCGGTGCGCGGCGGGCTCGCCGCCGGGGTGGACCGCCTGAGCTGCGCGATGATCTCGCCATGGGAATCCACCACGCCCGCCGCGACCTTCGTGCCACCGACATCGACACCGATGGCGAGCGTCATGGCTCGGCGTCCGCGAGGTAGGGAGGTGAGGGGGGCGCCACGCCGACGGCCAGCGTCATCGCTCGCTGGACGAGGGCGGTGGCGGGGGTGGTACCACGGTCCGTTCGGATGAATGGGGTTGATCTTGAGTTTTTACGGCCTGCTCGAAGGCGGTGAAGGCGTCCTGGACCAGGGATGCCAGGATGCCGCCCGCGTCGGCGAGGCGGGCGCTGAGGCCCGGGCCGGACTCGCGCGCGCGGCGGGCAGCCTGGCAGACCGGGCACCACTGGCATTCCGGCGGCTCGTTCGGCGGCGGCTCGTTCGTGGCGGTGTCCCACACGTTGGCGCTGGGTTTCCTGTCCTGGCCCAGCGTCCGCTTGACCTGATCGGCGACCTGATTGGCCATGCTGCGAGCGCCGGCCTTCATCAGCCAGCGCTGGAAATCGGCGACGGGGTCACTCGGCCGGGCGGACTGGCCGGCGCGGCTGGACTGACCGTTGGTACGCGGCTGGCCGCTGGTTCCTGACTGGCCGCCGTTTTCCGGCCGGCCCGAGCTTGGAGTTTGGCCACCGCCGCTTGACGGGCTGTCGCCATGGGATTCCGACACCTGCGCCTCCTACCTCGATCGTACCGCTACCACTGCAGGACATAGGGCACGCCGGTGGCGCGGAAATGCCCGACGTTCAGGCACTCGGTGACGCCGATCCGCGTCCTGCGGGCCAGCGGCTGATGCACGTGCCCGAAGAGCGCGTACCTCGGCCGGGTCGCCTTAATCGCCTCGGTCAGGGCCACGCTGCCCTTTTCCATGCGCCGGGCCACGGTGTCGTAGAGGAGTTCGGGGACCGCGGGCGGGATGTGCGTGCACAGGACGTCCACGTCGCCGACCGCCGCCAGCTTGGCCGAGAATTCCTCCTCGCTCATCTCGTTCGGCGTCCGGTAGACCGATCTCAGCCCGCCGCCGACGAAGCCAAACGTCCATCCGTCCAGCTCGACCGTGCCGCCGTCGAGGACGTGATGCCCCGGCTTGACGTGGCTGGCCCACATCCTGGGCACGTCGACGTTGCCGTAGGTCAGGTAGGCGGGTTCGGGAATGGCGTCGAACAGCGCCGCGTACTGCCGGGCGATCGCCGCCTCGAATAGGTTGCCGCCATTGGCCGACTTCGCGGCGAACAGGCGCGCCGACAGAGCCCTGGCCTCGTCGAACCGTTTCGCCGTACGGAGCTCGACGTAGCTGCGCGTGGCCTGCTCGCCGAACAGGTCCGCGAAGATGCCCTGGCCGTAGTCGGCGTAGTCGAGGAACAGCAGCAGGTCGCCCAGGCAGATCAGGGCGTCCGCGCCGCGCCCCGCGACCGCGAGCGCGTCCGTCCGGCCGTGCACGTCGCTCACCACGTGAACTCGCATGGCACCACCGTAGGCCGGCCGGGATTGCGCTGGCCAACCGGCTGTCGCCCGCGCGGATTGACGGCCGCGGCGCTCTAAGCTGGTACTGAGCGTTATGCAAGGACTGGTTGCGAGGGCAGGCCTTCTGGGCCTGCGCGAGCGGCCGGTGCAGTGGCGGGGCCAGCAACCACAGCGGGATCTTGCATAACGTGAAAATTTTCGTGGACACTGCCAAATAGGGCTATCTTCCAGGAGTTGCCGTGCGCGAATTCAGCATTCCGGCGCTGACCGAGATCCCGGCGAGCGCGAATCTGGCCGGAGTCATCTTCCGCCGGGCCGCCGAGCAGCCGCAGGCCGTGGTGCTGCGCCGGCAGGATGCCTCCGGGGCATGGCAGGACGTCACCGCGGGCCGGCTGCGGGACGAGGTCGTCGCGGCGGCCAAGGGCCTGGTCGCGGCAGGGATCGAGGCCGGCGACCGGGTGGCGTTGATGTCGCACAGCCGTTATGAGTGGACGCTCCTCGACTACGCTATCTGGGCCGCCGGCGCGGTGACCGTGCCGGTTTACGAGACGTCCTCGGCCGAGCAGGCCGAGTGGATCCTCAGCAACTCCGGCGCGCGCGCGTGCTTCGTCGAAACCGCCGCCTTCGGGCAGGTGATCGACGGGTTCCGGGACCGGGTGCCCGCGCTGGCGCAGGTGTGGCAGATCGACGCGCCCGCCGATGCGGAGGCCCCGCTGGACTCGCTGGACTCGCTGGTGGGCGCGGGTGCGGCGGTCGGCGACGAGATCATCACCGAGCGGGCGGCGGTAGCGAAGAAGTCCGATCTGGCCACCGTCATCTACACCTCCGGCACCACCGGACGGCCCAAGGGCTGCGAGCTGACCCACGAGAACCTGCTGTCCTGCGTGCGCAACGCGTTCCTCGGGCCGCTCACCGACGTGGTCGGGGCACCGGATCCCAGCACGCTGCTTTTCCTGCCGCTCGCGCACGTCTTCGCCCGGATCATCCAGGTCGGCTGCATGGAGGGCGGGGTCGTGCTCGGGCACTGCGGCGATATATCGGCGCTGCTGCCCGCGCTCGGCTCGTTCCGGCCCACGTTCATCCTCGCGGTGCCGCGGGTGTTCGAGAAGGTGTACAACGGCGCCGAGGAGAAGGCCACCTCCGACGGGAGGGGGGCCATCTTCGGCCGGGCGGCGCGGACCGCGGTCGACTACAGCATTGCGCTCGACTCGCCCGGCCGTCCGGGGCTGCGGCTGCGGGCCGAGCACGCGCTGTTCGACCGGCTGGTCTACGCCAAGATGCGGGCGGCGCTCGGCGGCCGGGTGCGGTACGCCATCTCCGGCGGCGCGGCGCTCAGCGATCGGCTCTGCCACTTCTTCCGCGGCACCGGCGTCGTCGTCCTTCAGGGGTACGGCCTGACCGAGACGACCGCGGCCGCAACGGTCAACCGGCCGGACCGCAACAAGATCGGCACCGTCGGTCAGCCGCTGCCCGGGGCGGCGATCAAGATCGGCGACGACGGCGAGGTGCTGATCGGCGGGCCCACCGTCTTTCCTGGCTACTGGCAGAACGAGGCGGCTACCAAGGAGACCTTCGCTGAGGACGGCTGGTTCCGCACCGGCGACATCGGCGAGCTGGACGACGAGGGGTTCCTGACCATCACCGGGCGGAAGAAGGAGCTCATCGTCACCTCAGGCGGCAAGAACGTCGCGCCTGCCGTGCTCGAGGACAGGCTCCGCGGCCATGCACTGATCAGCCAGGCCATGGTGGTCGGGGACGGCAAGCCCTACATCGCGGCGCTGATCACCCTGGACACCGAGATGCTGGGACCGTGGAAGAAGCGGCACGGCGTGCCCGACGATACGCCGGTCTCGGCGCTGCGGGATAACCCGGAAATCGTCGCCGCGGTGCAGGCCGCCGTCGACGACGCGAACAAGGCGGTGTCCCGGGCCGAGTCCATAAGGAAGTTCCGGATCCTCGACGTGGACTTCACGCAGGAGAACGGACAGCTCAGCGCCAAGCTCGGCATCCGCAGGAGCGTGCTGGCCAAGGACTTCGCCGACGAGATCGAGGCGCTGTACGCGTGAGTTGAGGATCATCATCCGGCGCTGGGCATAACGGCACTCGGCGATGACGTCCGCCACGCGCCTTGTGATCCGGGCTCCCGTTCGCCGGGTCATCCCTTACACCTCCCTGGCGAACCGGTGCCCGATCCGGCGCCCGGCCCGGCGCCGGTCGTGCCGTGCCTGGCCGACCCGCCGGGCCGCCGCCGCCTGCTGGCGCGCTTCCCTGATGTGGTCGAGGACCAGGCTCTGACTCATGTTCGTGTTCATCGTTTCCCTCGATGCTCCGGCCGACCCATTCGGCCTCCACTATCGAGTCTCGCCGTAAGACCCCTACCGCGGCATCGGAGGAAATCCCTATTCTGGCTGTTCAAGGGGACCTTAGACGGTCGAGTAATGCCTTAGGCGAGGGTCTGGGTCAAGGCTGCAGCAGCGCGGTCAGGCGGGCGGCGGCGAGATCCCAACTCCACTCCCGGTCCACCCAGGCCAGACCCTTCTCGCCCATCGTCCGTGCCTTGGCGGGATCGTTGAGGAGTTCCGCGATGCGCGCGGCCAGGGTGGAGGCGCCGCGGACGACGTACCCGGTTTCGCCGTCGAGGATGGCGTCCGGGGCTCCGCCGGAGTCGCCGCCGATCACCGGCAGGCCGGTGGCCGAGGCCTCGAGGTAGACCATGCCGAGGCCCTCGACGTCGAGCCCGGCGCGCCTTGTCCGGCACGGCATGGCGAACACGTTGGCCGCGTCGTAGTAGCCGGGGAGTTCGGGCCACGGCACCGGACCGGTGAAGACGACGTCGCCGCTGACGCCGAGCCGGTGCGCCTGGCGCTTGAGGGCCGGGGCGTAAGGGCCGTCGCCGACCAGCAGCAGCACCGCTCCCGGGACCTCCGCGCGCACCCTGGACCACGCCCTGATCAGGGTGTCCTGGCCCTTGCGGGGGACCATTCTCGATACGCACGTTACGATCGGCCGGTCACCCAGGCCGAGCAATTCGCGCACCTCGCCGCCGGAACCGGGACGGAAGAACGACATGTCGACACCGGGCGCCAGCCGGACCATGCGCTTAGCCGCCGCCGGCGACAGCACCCGGGAGAGCCGGACCCGGAAGTATTCGCCCAGGTAGGTCACCACGTCGACCTCGTCGCCGATCCTGCGCAGCAGCGCCCGGGCGCCCGGCAGGGCCGCCCAGCCCGCCTCATGGCCGTGGGTGATCGCGACCGCCCGCTTTACGCCCGCCTTACGCAGCACCGGGGTGATCAGGCCGAGCGGCGCCGCGGCGCCGAAGAGCACCGACTCGCAGCCGTGCTCGCGGGCGATGGCCGCGGCCCGCCTTGCCACCGCGGGCACCGGCAGCATCAGCGAGGTCGGGTGGCGGATCACGGGAAAGCGCTGCTCGGCGTCGAAGGCGGCAGCGCCCTCCCAGGCCGGCGCGTAGACGGTGACCGTATCGGGCGGCAGCCGGGTTGCCAGCCCGTGCACGAACGACTGGATGCCGCCCCGGCGGGGCGGGAAGTCGTTGGTGACGATCAGCGTGCGGGGCACCGGACGAGTTTATAGCGCCCGCCATGCCCTTCCCTAGCCGCTGGGCTGGGCGGGGCGTTCGGCCTTCCTCTTCTCGTGCTCCCCGTAGCCGAGCGTCCAGGCGGACAGGGTCACGGCGAAGACGTACGGCACCGTCTTGGAGCAGACCAGGGCGATCCCGGTCGAGGTCGTCGCCACGATCGCCATCCGCAGCCCGGCCTCGATGAGATAGCCGATGCCCCAGGCGACGGTGATGACCCGGAACGCCCGCCGGAACCCTGGATACCGCCACGCGCCTCCCACGTCGCGGCCCTTCCTCGTATCGGGGCCGAGGAGCTCGAGCGCCAGCCGGTAGATCAGCGGCTGGCGCAGCCGCACCGAGAACAGGCAGGCGAGGGCGAACACGATGGACGGGACCGATCCTTCGAGCAGGAACAGCCTGGCGCTGTGGGTGGTGAGCCCGAGTATGGTGCCCACCGCGATGCCGCCGAGGACCATCACGCCGATCACGTCCGGCCGCCGGTCCACCAGGGCACCGATGAGGATGCCGAGGGCCGGGAGGATGCCGCTGATCACCAGAGCGCTCACCGCGCTCATCCCGGCGGAGCTGAGCAATCCGTAGGCAAGAAGCGGGCCGCCCAGGTCGAAGACCACGATCATCGCGATCTGGCGCAGCCTCCTGGGCAGCTGGCGCGACCCGGCGGGTTCGGACCCGGCGGGGTCCGCCTCCGCGCCATTGTCCACGCGACCAAGGCTAGGCGGATGGCGGCGGGTGGTCCACCGGCGGGTGCCGCTACGGGCGGACCGCGCCGTCGAGGTTGTCGGCGTACCAGGGGGTGCTCATCGGGATCCGCTCGACGTCCATCCCTGTCTGCGGGGCGTCGATGATGTAGCCGCCGCCGACGTACATGGCCACGTGCCCTTCGGCGTTATAGATCAGCAGGTCACCCGGCTCGATCGCGGACAGGTCGATGTGCGGCAGCTCGGCCCACTGCTCGTAGCTGTCGCGCGGGATGGCCACGCCCGCAGCCGCCCAGGCGGCCTGCGCCAGCCCGGAGCAGTCGAAGCCCAGATGACAAGGTCCGGTGCCGCCGTATACGTAGGGGCATCCGAGCTGCGCGTAGGCGAAGGCGACGGCCTTGTCCGCCTCGGTCGTAGTCGGCCCGCTGTAGGTCACCGTGGTGTTGCCGTTCGCGCCGATCGTGTTGTTCTTTACCGTCTGTTGCTGCGGCACGGTCAGGCTGTCCAGCGTGGCCTGCTCGGTGGCGATGAGTTCGCCCAGGGACTTCTTGTGGGCGGCGAGCTGCGACCTGAGCTGAGAGATCCCGTACTCCGTTCGCTCCATCGTCTGCTCGATGGCGGCCAGCTGGCTGGCGTCGTTGAGAAGCTGCTGCGTCTCGGCGTTCCTGCTGTTCGACAGCTCCAGCAGGAGCGCTCCCTGCTGCAGGATGGCACTGGGATCGCCGGAGGTGAGGATGCCTGCGATGGAGGTCGCCCCGGTGTCCTCGAAGGCGGCCTCCGCGGTCTGCGCCACGATCATCTGGGTAGCGCGAAACTGGGCGTTAGCGTGGGAGAGCTCCACGCTTACCTGGGACAGCCTCGCCTTGGCGGCGGAGAGCTGCTGGCTGGCCTGGTCGAATTGCTCTGTGACGTGGTCGAACTGCGAGGTCAGCTTGTTGATACGCGCCTGGACTTGGGCCACGGTCGGCTGGGGAGAGGCGCCGGCCCGGGAGGCGAAGACGGCCAGTCCCGCCGCCGCCACTAGCGCGGTCGCGATCGCGATAGCGCGGCGGAGCAGGGACTTGCTGCCCCCCAGCCGCGTACCCACGTACGTACCACACTCCTTGTAATCCACGCGAAGCCAGAACGTGTTCGCCCAGGTCCGCGGCTCACTTATCGGCTGGCCAGCCTTCGGGCAAGCGTAGTGAAGGCATAAGGACGATTCAACCGATTCCCGCAATTCCAACTCCTGGATTACGATGTCACGATTCTGCTGCGGAGAACGATGTCGGTACGCTAATGTCACGACGCTTTAGTGTCCGGAAAGGGCATAGAAGCCCAGATCTGGGCCTGTGTGTCCGTAATCGTAAAACGCACCGGAGGCACCAGGCCGGCATCGGCGAGAACGCGGAGCGCCCGTACCTGCGCCGCCGGAAGGCGGCCGGTCACGTTTCGTGTTTCAATGGACGCAATAGCACAATCGCCGCAGCCGATACCGCGCATCTCGCAGCGACGGCAATCAATCGTCATGACGCCTCCTATGGCATTCCGTACGTGGGCGGATACACCGTAGCGGCGCCCTGTGACATTTCCTGGGCGTGGTGGCTGAGCGAACGCAGGAGCAGCTGTGCGGCCGGAACCGGATCAGCGCCCGGCGGCCCGGCGCATCGGTCCCTGGGCCAGCTCGGGGTGGTCGTATTCGTCGTGCCAGTTCCACCAGTCGTACGGCTCGGTCTGGGGATAGCCCTCCGGTGAGTCCTCCCACCGCTCCTGGCGGCCGAGCGCGGTCAGGTCGAGGTAGCTCCAGGTGCTGCCCAGCGCCTCGTCGCCGCGGTTGTCGACGAAGTAGGTCCGGTACACCTGGCCGCCATCGCGGATAAACGCGTTCGTCCCGTGCCACTGGTCGACGCCGAAGTCGGCGTCCCAATCGCCGGTGATGGTGTACCAGGGCATCGTCCAGCCCATCCGCGCCTTGAGGCGCGCGATGTCCAGCTGCGGGGCGCGCGAGGCATAGGCGAAGCTGGTGTCGCGGGCGTTCAGGTGGGTGAGGTGGGCGACCTGATCGGCCATCATGGAGCAGCCGTGGCACGCATGATCCGGCCAGCCGATCACGCCGGGCTCGAAGAAGGCGCGGTAAATGACCAGCTGCCGACGTCCCTCGAACAGGTCGACCAGGCTCGCCGTGCCGTTCGGTCCGTCGAACTCATAGGCCTTCTGCACCGCCAGCCACGGCATCCGCCGACGCTGGGCGGCCAGCGCGTCCCTGGCGCGGGTCAGCTCCTTCTCTTTCACCAGCAGCCGCTGCCGCGCCGCCTCCCACTCCCGCGGGGTGACGGCCGGCGGGGTTTTTGCGTTGTCCATAGCTCTTTCCTGTCTGCTGTAGGCAGGCCGGCTCAGCCGGCCTGCGAGTCGAGGTGGTCCTGGAGCGCGCCGAGCGAGCCGTCCCAGTCGCGGGCGAGCGCGGCGAGGAACTGCTGCGCCACCCGCATCGGGGCCGAGCGCAGCCGGTAGCGGACCCGGCGCCGCTCCCCCGGTTCCGCCGTCACCAGCCCTGCCTCAGCCAGCAGGGTCAGGTGCTTGGCGATCGCCTGCCGGGTGATCGGCAGGCGACCGGCCAGGTCCGTGGCGGTGGCCGGACCGGCCGCGGCGAGCTCGGCCAGGATGGCGCGCCGGCTCGGGTCGGCCAGCGCGGCGAAGACCTACGCGGCGATCGCCTCGATGTCAGGCGGCATCGAGGTAGTCGACCAGTTCGCCAAG
>Ga0181525_10001653_pt1 | contig 18873 bp, 14 predicted proteins | sample PEATcosm2014_Bin_48_FD_121100 | JGI IMG/M metagenome (GOLD analysis project Ga0181525, IMG submission 121100) | Peatland microbial communities from MTU Mesocosm Facility, Houghton, MI, USA - PEATcosm2014_Bin06_10_metaG | ecosystem: Environmental > Terrestrial > Soil > Wetlands > Peat | place...
TACAGCCGGTAGAGAATCTGGTCGGTCCAGAAGCGCTCGAGCCGGTGCAGCGCCTTGTTGAGCACGCTGAACTCGTCGGCATTGATGCCGCCGACCTGCTCGACGGTGCGCACATGCTTTTGATAGAGCGCATCGACGGTGTCGCGAACTTCGCGGCCTTTGTCGGTGAGCTTGATGCGCACCGAGCGGCGGTCGACCCGCGAACGCTGGTGATCGAGGAAGCCCATTTCGACAAGCTTCTTGAGATTGTAGGAGACGTTGGAGCCGAGATAATAACCGCGCGTGCGCAATTCGCCCGCGGTCAGCTCCTTGTCGCCGATATTGTAGAGCAAGAGCGCCTGCACCGAATTGATATCGGCGCGGCCTTTGCGGTCGAACTCGTCTTTGATGACGTCGAGCAGACGCCGGTGCAAGCGCTCGACCAAAGTCAGCGCTTCGAGATAATGCGGCCGGATATGGTCGAAGCGCGCCTCACGATCGGCGGGCTCGACCGTCTTAGCGACGGCTTTCATGTTGACGCCTTTCCCACATTTCTTGTGTCTTATCGTCGACGGGCCCTGTCTCCCGCCGTATGCCGCCAACCTAAGCGTGAGGGTCTAAGATCAGTTTAAATAACACGCTAAAAATAACGTTTATTCGCCGGTTTGCGCGCCGGGATTGCGCGTAAAACTGCAGCGAATTTTTAGACGATTCATTCACCGTCCCGCCGTAGCGAAGGCGGATGGTGGGGGAGGTAGGACTCGAACCTACGAAGGCGTAAGCCAGCGGATTTACAGTCCGCCCCCTTTGCCACTCGGGACACTCCCCCTGACGTCTCACGCTTGTTCCGCGTGACGTGAGGATACGGGAATTGCCCGCCAAGGACGGAGCATTCCGCGGCCGGGTTATGGTGTCGGGCCGGGACAGTGTCAACCGCGGCGGCGTTGTCCTTCTTGCCGGATTCCGCTTATCCGGCCGAAGCCAATGGCTTGCCCATGGCGCGCGCGGCCAGCGAGCGGTCCGCGGCAAGATAGGTCAGCGCTCCGAGAGCGGCGCCGATCAGCCAGCCCCAGTCGCCGACATTGAGGATGACCCCATAGGCGCCGAGGAGCGAAAGCCCGATCGACACCACGCCCGAAATGCCGAGCGCAAACAGCGCGGCCGGATTCCAGCCGCTTCGATAGTGCAGCGAACCGGACGACGACATCGTGTAAAGGTCATCGAGCGCGATCTCCTGACGTTTCACCAGGTAATAATCTGACACGATGATTCCGAACATCGGGCCGAGCACCGCCCCGAAAATCGAAACGAAGACGGTGATCGCCTGCGAGCTCGAAACGAATAGCCACGGGCAGACCAGAACGGAGAGGATCGAGGTAATCAAGCCGCCGATCCGGAAGCTGATGCGCTGCGGGTTGAGGTTGGCGATGTCGTAGGCCGGCGACACGAAGTTGGCGACAATATTGATGCCCATGGTCGCCACGATAAAGGTCAGCGAGCCGAGGATCACGATCAACGGGTTGCCGATCCGCTCGACGATACGGACCGGATCCATGATCGCCTCGCCGAAAACTTTCACGGTGCCGGCGGTGACGATCACGGTGATGACGGCGAAGGCCAGGAAGTTGAGCGGCAGACCGAGGAAATTACCGACTGTCATCGCCCGGCGGTCCTTGGCGAAACGTGCGAAGTCGCCGAAATTGAGCAACAGCGCGGCGAAATAGGCGACGATCAGCATGGCGGCGTTGGCAATGTGGCCGACACTCGATCCCGCAGCGGGCGGTGCGAGCTGCAGCGAAAGGCTCGACAATCCGGTTTGCGAGACCACCCAGGCGGCGAGCGCGAACATCACCACATAGATCGCCGGGCCGCAGAAATCGATGAACTTGCGGATCGTCTCCATGCCGTTGAGGAAGATCAGGAGCTGGAACAGCCACATGAACAGGAAGCTCGCCCAGCCGAGCGGCGACAGGCCGAGCACGCCGCCGTGCCGCAACGCTTGGGCGCTCGGCGCGAGCGTGATGACGAGCACCTCGACAGCCTTGGACGCGAAATAGGTCTGCACGCCATACCAGACGATGCCGATGATGCCGCGCACGATCGCGGCGAGGTTGGCGCCCATGACGCCGAACGACATGCGCGCCACCACCGGATACGGAACGCCGTATTTGAGCGACGGGCCGCCGATGAGATTCATCAAAACGTAGACCACCATGATGCCGACGGCCATCGACAGCAGCACCTCCCAGCCGGTCAGGCCGAGAAAAAACAGGCTGGCGGCGAAGGTGTAACCACCAACCGAATGCACGTCCGACATCCACATGGCGAAGATATCGAAAATGCCCCAATGGCGGCCCGCCGGCGCGACCGGCGCGAGGTCCTCGTTGTAGAGCCTGGGATCGGCGCCAGGCACGGCTAGCACGCTTGGGTTAGACGGGGAATGGCCTGACATCCGGTCGCTCCATCGGCGATGGTAGGTGGCGTCGTAAAGGCTGGCCGTGCAAGACACAGGCCACCGCTGGACACCCGCGGCCCCGCTATCCCGGCTTGGCGCTGGAATCCGTCGGCGCTAAGGATTGGCGGCTTATGAGCCGACTTCAGCGGGCGACGGGAAAAACACGATGAAGCACTCGTTCCGCCAGAAGATGCATTCCCCGCGGCGAGCGGGGAACCGGCAGCCGCGAAGGCCCCATGCCGATAACGAAGGCGTGGTCATACTTTACGGCTGGCATACCGTCTCGGCGGCACTCGCCAATCCGGCGCGCCGGATCCGCAGGCTGTTGGCGACTGAAAACGCGGTGCGTCGCCTCGGCGAGGAAGGCATCACGCTGCCGATGCCGCCGGAACTGGTGCGGCCGGATGCCCTCGCGGCGCGGCTCACTCCCGACGCCGTGCACCAGGGCCTCATCGCCGAAGCCGATCCCCTGCCCGCGCCGAGTATCGAAGATTTGGACGAAGGCCTGGTGCTCGTGCTCGACCAAATTACCGATCCGCACAATGTCGGTGCGATCCTGCGCACGGCGGCGGCCTTTGCGGTCGCGGCCGTCGTCACCACCGCACGGCACAGCCCCGAAGCGACGGGCGTGCTGGCAAAGTCGGCGTCCGGCGCGCTCGAACTGGTGCCCCTTGTCATCGTGCAAAATCTTGCACGCGGGCTCGCCGCAATGAAGGAGCGCGGTTTTCTTCTGGTGGGGTTGGATTCGAACGCGGCGGACGATCTGGCTGCGATAAAGCTTCAAGCACCGCTGGCGCTGGTGCTCGGCGCCGAAGGCAAGGGCTTGCGGCAACTGACCGGCGCGACGTGCGACCGTCTTGCGCGGCTCGATCTTCCCGGTGCGATCAAGAGCCTCAACGTATCGAACGCCGCAGCGCTCGCGCTTTACATCGCCGCGCGCGCAACTGCCTAAAGCATGAAGGCCCGCAACGCGCGGGCCTTCACAATTTTCAATATGTCGTCCGTGGCATCACGGATAGCGGCGCCAATGCGGTGCGCCGTAATAGCGCGGACCGGCTCCGTAATAGCGCGGGTGCATATAGATCGGCGCGCGATAGGCGTAGCGCGGACGGTAGTATGGGCGTCTGTAGTAGCCGCCGCCGTAACCTGGCGCGCCATAACTCGGTACGCCATAACCCGGTGCGCCGTAACCCGGAACGTAGGGATAGTTCACCGCCGGGGCATAAGCCGTATCCGGCGAATAGGTCGAGTAAGGCACCGTGAGGCCCGGGCCCGCATAATACGGTCCCTGGTTGACCACATAGAGCGCGGGCGCAGCGTAGGCGGTCGAAAGTCCGCAGCCGCCGCAGCCGCCGCCCCAAGCGACAGTTCCACAATTGCCGCAACCGCCACCCCAACCGCTGCCGCCGCAATTGCCGCAGCCGGAACCCCAGCCGCCGCAATCGCCGCAGCCGCTAAAGCCGCAGCAAGGCCCGCCGAACGGAGCCACCGGGTTGCTGATGACAATAGGTGCCGGCGCAACAGGTTGCGCAAAGACGACCGCCGCGGTGGGCGTACCGCAGCCGCCGCAGCCGCCGTAAGAGCCATAGGCGACCGGGGCGGAATAACCCCAGCCGCAACACCCGGCAGACGCAAACGACGTCATGCCGATTGTGAACAAGGTGGCCAAGGCCACGAGGATAGTGCGGTGGAAGGACATGATACTCCCTTACTACTCACGAGCCTCGCGCGGAGGCGGATGCGGCATGCCGTTACCGGTCATGCTCGGCGATTTCACGGACCTTTGTGGTTCTGACCTGAGTTGTTCGACTTCGGTGAACGGCGCTGCCCGAACTGCGGTGAAAATTCCACCTGCGGCATCGGGTAAGACGGATAATCGGTGACCGGACCGGGCGCGGAGCCGCTCGACCAGCTGCGGTAATAGGTCGGCGCCGGCGGCGGCAGCGGACGATCCGGCGGCGGCACGATCTCTAATCGGCCGTAGCCCGGCCGCTGTCCGGTTGTCGGATGATAGCGCGGTGCGCTTGACGGATACGACACGACGATGGGCCGGTAGATCACCGTCGGCGTCACCATGCCGGGGCGGTCGAGGCCGAAGTCGCCTACAACGACGCCCCACGAGGCGTCGATACCGTCGATATAGACGGGCACGCCCGGCTTGCCGGGAATGACGATCTCCGGCGCGCGCTCCTGGGCAAAAGCAGGCGACGCAGCGACCGCAAGCAACAAAACCGCGTGGACGACACGCATGAACGACCCGATCTGGAGCGAATTTCGCCGGTACTTTACGGAAATCGCTGGCCGAATGCGTTTAAAACGGGCGCGATGATTCACTGAATTATTCAGTAACATTAATCGCCGCCTACCGCGCCGCAGCGACGGCCCGCTCGGCTGCCGTCCGATGTTCACCCCCTCACCCCCGACTTTCGGCTTAAGACCTCTGGCGGACAGACAGGCCCTTGCCCGGGCATTAGCGTTGGCGGCGGGCGGCTCCGTCACGCTGTAACCGGCGGCGCGGGGCCGTACCTAAAGACCACAACAGGGGGACTCGCCCATGGCCACAATGGCAGTCAACACGTCGGGCTCGGCAGGCATGACGAGCGAGCAACGTCTCGTCATTTTCGCATCGTCGCTCGGCACGGTTTTCGAATGGTACGACTTCTACATTTACGGAACGCTCGCGGTGTTCCTGGCAAAATACTTCTTCTCGAACGTGCCGGCGAATGTCGCGTTTATCTTCACGCTGCTCGCTTTTGCCGCCGGCTTCGCGGTACGCCCGTTCGGCGCGCTGATTTTCGGCCGCCTCGGCGACATGATCGGCCGCAAATACACGTTCCTCATCACCATGAGTCTGATGGGCATAGGCACGTTCTTCATCGGCGTGCTTCCCGGTTTCGCGACCTGGGGCATCATGGCGCCGGTCGTGCTGATCGCCTTGCGCCTCGTCCAGGGGCTTGCGCTCGGCGGCGAATATGGCGGAGCGGCGATCTATGTCGCCGAGCATGCGCCGGCAAACAAGCGCGGCTACTACACATCGTGGATTCAGACCACCGCAACGCTCGGCCTGTTCATGGCGCTGCTTCTGATCCTCGGCATCCGCACGTCGATGGGCGAGCAAGCCTTCGGCGATTGGGGCTGGCGCATTCCGTTCCTGCTCTCGGCCATCCTGCTCGCGGTGTCGCTGTGGATCCGGCTCAAGCTCGCCGAATCGCCGCTGTTCCAGCGCATGGTCGACGAGGGCAAACAGTCCAAGCGCCCGCTGTCGGAAGCGTTCGGCCAGTGGTCGAACCTGAAGATCGCGATCCTTGCTTTGTTCGGCGCCACCGCCGGCGAAGCCGTGGTCTGGTACGGCGGCCAATTCTACGCGCTGTTCTTCCTGACCCAGACCCTGAAAGTGCCGGGCGTCACCGCGCAGATCATGATCGCGATCGCGCTTCTCATCGGCACGCCCGGCTTCATCATCTTCGGCATCTTGTCGGACAAGATCGGGCGCAAGCCAATCATGCTCGCGGGCTTCGCGCTCGCGGCCGTGACCTACTTCTACATCTTCCAGGGCATTACCCACTTCGCCAATCCGAAACTGGAGGCAGCGCTCGCGGCATCGCCGGTGACGGTCACCGCCGATCCGGCGGAGTGCTCGTTCCAGTTCAAGGCGACGGGCGTCGAGAAATACACCACCGGGTGCGACACCATTAAGTCCGCACTTGTCGGTCTCTCGGTGAACTACAACAACGTCTCCGCGCCGGCCGGCACCAAGGCCAGCGTGCAGATCGGCGACCAGACGATCGCCGCCGACACGCCCGGTCTTGCCGCCGCGATCAAGACCGCGGTGACCAGCCACGGCTACCCGGCCGGCGCCGATACGAACGACATCAACTACCCGATGACGGTGCTGTTGCTCGTGATCCTGGTCGTCTACGTGACCATGGTTTACGGCCCGATCGCGGCGTGGCTGGTGGAATTGTTCCCGACCCGCATCCGCTACAGCGGATTGTCGCTGCCCTACCATATCGGCAACGGCTGGTTCGGCGGCTTCCTGCCGGCGACCGTGTTCGCCATCGTGGCGGCGACGGGGAATATCTATTCGGGCCTGTGGTACCCGATCATCATCGCGTCGATGAGTTTCATCGTCGCCCTGATCTTCCTGCCGGAAACCAAGGACCGCGATATCACGCAGCTCGACTAAGCCATCGAAGGAATTACGGCGGGGCGGCTCATTCGGCCGCCCCGTTTTCTTTTGTCTTGTTCTTTTTGTCTTACCCTACCGGGCTTCCGGCCAGATCAGCCGGCGCGCGAGGAAATTGCGCAAGGCCGCGGCGACGCCGCACAGCAACGCAAAGGCCAGCGCTCCGCCCACCAATTCCGTCACCATTGCCGGCACCGTGTACGGCGCGCTCCAAGGCGCGAATAATTTGAAGGCGGCTGCGACGGCGCCGATAACGGCGCCATAGGCCGTTGCGCGTCCGGTGTTCCAGGGCTCCATCGCCGAATGTTACCGGCCGGCCGCGCACGGCGCGAGCGGAATCTCAATGGCCCGCGCTCGCGCCGGCCGCCTGCGGGCGTTTCATCAGGACGCCGAACGCAGCCAAGACGAGAAACAGCACCGTGATCAGCAGGAACACGTCGGCGTAACTCATGACGGCGGCTTGCAGGCGCACGATGCTCATCATCTGCGCCAGCGCCTGCGACTGCGCGTCGGAGCCGGGGAAGCGTGCGGCAAGGCTCGCGAGCGCCTCGGTTGCCGGAAGGCTCGCCGCATTGACCGCCTCATGGAGCCGCGTGAGATGCAAATCCATCCGGTCGTTGAACCAGGTATTGATCGCGGCAAGCCCGATGGCGCCGCCCAGGTTGCGCATGAGATTAAAAAGTCCCGACGCATTCTTGACGCGGTCGGCTGGAAGCGTGCCGAGAGCGGTATTGGTCACCGGTATGATAGCGAACATGAGCCCTATGCCGCGGAACACTTGCGGCCACAGCAACTCCCAGAAATCCCAGTCCGACGTGACATAGGTCATCTGCCAGGTGCCGATTGCGAAGCAGACGAAGCCCCCCATGAGCACGAAACGCGGATCGAACTTCTCGACGAGCTGACCGGCGACCGGCGCGGTCAAGAACATCACCAGCCCGGACACGAACATCGTCTCGCCGATCATCAGCGCATCGTAGCCGCGCACCTGCGCAAGATAGACCGGATAAAGATAGGTCAAGCCGTACAGCCCGATGCCGAGCACGAACGAGAACAGACTGCCGACCGCGAAATTGCGATTGGCGAAAGCGCGCAAGTCGACGATCGGCACCCGTGCGGTCAGCACCCGCGCGAAGAAGAACACCGCCGACAGGGCGGAAACGATTGCGACCAGGAAGATCGTATCGTCGTCGAACCATTCGTAGCGCGGACCCTCTTCGAGCACATATTCCAGCGCGCCGAGAAATCCGGCCATGCTGATCAGGCCGTACCAGTCGAAATTTTTCAGCAGCCGATAATCGGCCTTGTCGAAATCGATGAGCAAAACGGCCGCGGCGGTCACGGCGATGCCGGGCAGCACATTGATGAAAAACAACCAATGCCAGGAGAAGGCGTCGGTCAGATAGCCGCCGACGGTCGGTCCGATGGTCGGCGCCAGCGTTGCGATCAGTCCGATCACCGGCGAGATCAACTTCTGCTGCCGGCCGCGGAAGATCAAATAAGCCGAAGCGAAGACGGTCGGGACCATGCCGCCGCCGATAAAGCCCTGGATCGCCCGCCACACGATCATGCTGCCGATGGAGGAACTGGTGCCGCACATGATGCTGGCGAGCGTAAAGCCGGCGGCCGAGGTCGCAAACAAAACGCGCGTGCCGAGCGCGCGCGACAGGAAGCCCGACAGCGGTATGGCGATCACTTCGGCGATCAAGTAGGCGGTTTGCACCCAGGGAATTTCATCGGCCGACGCCGACAATCCGGCCTGGATGTCGGCGAGCGACGACGACACGATCTGAATATCGAGAAACGCCATGAACATGCCGAAGCACATGGCGACGAAGGCCAAGAGCCGGCGCAGCGGCACGGCATCGCTCGCATCCGCGCCGGGCGCGAGCGGGACCGGACTGGGAATTCCCGGCAAGGTGGAGGACGCGGCGGCGGATGCCACGACACCGTCTCCTATTGACGGAGGTCTTGACGCAAGTCGGGCACGACCTCGGCGGCCTCGGCGGCCTCGGCGGCCTCGGCCGGCGATGTCATTCCGGCCGTGGTGACTGGCCCGGGCTTGGTATTGACGCGCACGACCACCGACATGCCGGGGCGTAGCACGCGTTGCGTGGCGACGCCGGCCGGCACTTCGATACGGACCGGCAGGCGTTGCACGATCTTGGTGAAATTTCCGGTCGCATTATCGGGCGGCAGCAGCGAGAACACCGCGCCGGAAGCCGGCGAAAGGCTGGCCACGGTGCCTTTGATGGCATGTTCGGGTAGCGCATCGACGCTGATCGAAACCGGTTGGCCGGGGCGCAAGCGGGCCAATTGGGTCTCCTTGAAATTAGCTTCGACATAGACGTCGTCGAGCGGCACCAGGCTCGCGATGCGTTGCCCGGTCTGGACGTAGTCGCCGGTCTGCACGGCGCGATTACTGAACACGCCGTCGACCGGCGCGCGGATGACGGTGAATGACAGGTCGCGTTCGGCCTTCGCCAGCGCGGTTTGCAGTTCATCGAGCGTGCGAGCGGCTTCCTGCTGCTGCGCTTTGAGCACATCGAGATTGGCCACCGCCGCGTCGATGACCGCCTGCGCGCTGGCGACTGCGGCCGCGGACTGATCGCGGTTGGCCTCCGCCTGCTCCAATTGCTGCTGGCTGGCAAATTTCTGCGCAGCCAGCGCTTGCTGCCGCTCGAATTCCAATTGAGTCTTCTTGGCATCGGCTTGCGCCGAGATCATCTGCGCCCTGGTTTGCTCGACATTGGCCGCCTGGGCAACGATTTGGCGTCCGATCCGGTCGACCGTCGCTTGCTGGGTGGCGACTTTTTCGCGTGCGGCGTCGGCCGCAAGCCGGTAATCGCCGTCATCGATGGTCGCGATCACGTCGCCCGAACGAATCGCCGCGTTGTCTTCGATCGGAATGCTGGCGACGTAGCCGGAGATCTTGGAGGCGAGCGTCGTGTTGTGGGCGCGAACATAGGCGTCGTCCGTCGAAATCATGTAGCGGCCGCTGATCCACCAATTCACGCCGAAAATGCCGCCGGCAATAAGCGCGGCTGCGAGCGCCGCCGTGATGAGGCTGCGCCGGTCAAATGACGGCCGCCGAATTGTAAATTTGCGCCAAGGGAATTTGCGCCAAGGGAATCTGCCGTTGCTGGGGCTGTCAGCGCCGGGCGAAGGAGCCATGCGGTTCTCGATCGTCGCCGGCCGCAGCGCTCCGGCCTGATCGTTGCGTTCGCCATGTCCGGTTTCTTGGATAGTTTCGCGATACATAGCGGCCTCCACCTGTACACCGTCGGCTCAAGAGCCGTTGACCGAACGGTTCGGTCAGTGTATATAATCGTCATGATGGCGAGTCAATATGACTGAACCGTTCGGTCAATGAAATATGTTATAGGCGGATAACACATTGATAGAGCTTGATAATAGGCTCTGAGATACGGTCGGAAAGAGCAAAATGAACGCGCAGGCCCAACTCAAGATCGCACCGAAGGCGCCCGATGACAGCGCCAAAAGGCGCCAGATCGTCCAAGGCGCGCGATCGATCTTCCTGGCCCAAGGCTTTGATGCCGCCAGCATGAGCGACATCGCGCGCGCGGCCGGCGTGTCGAAAGGCACCCTCTACGTCTATTTCGAAAACAAGGAGCAGCTCTTTCAGGCCATCGTTCAAGAAGAATGCATGATGCACGCCGAGGGCGCGTTCAGCCTCGATCCGAGCGACCACGATGTCGAAGGCGCCCTCCTCCGCCTTGGAGCGGCCTTTATCGAATTCCTCTGTCGCCCGGAAAAGGCCTCGGCGCTGCGCACGGTGGTTGCCATAGCCGACCGCATGCCGGAGATCGGCAGGGTGTTTTACGAGACCGGGCCCGCTCTCGGCATCGCCAGGCTCGCGGACTATTTGCGCGCGCAGACGACGGCCGGGTTACTCGCAATTGACGACGCCGAAGTCGCGGCCGCACAGTTTCTCGATGCCTGCCAATCGACACTATTCAAGCCGGTGCTGTTCAATTTCCGCGAAGCGCCGCAGCAGGATGCGATCGACTACGTAGTCGGCATTGCCGTGCGCACTTTCATGCGCGCCTATCGCGCGAAAGCTGCGCAGTAAGCTCAGGGCCTCGAGCGGCGCTCACAAAGCGACACTTTCTCCCAAATAACCCGTGGAACGGGGTTCCATTTCAATCGTTCTCCCAGTCCGAGGGGGCGCCTTGCGTGCGCCAACGAGCGCTTGGATTATGACAGCACAGACCGTTCCCACGTCGCGACGCTCTCAAAGCGCCACGGAGCCGCGCCAAAACATCGACAAGCTCTGCATCGACACGATCCGGACGCTGGCAATCGACGCGGTGGCGAAGGCGAAGTCCGGCCATGCCGGCACGCCGATGGGGATAGCGCCGGTCGCCTACACGCTGTGGCAGGAATGCCTGCGCTATGACCCCGCGGACCCGGCATGGGCGAACCGCGATCGGTTCGTGCTGTCGGCCGGCCACGCCTCGATCCTGCTTTACGCGCTGCTGCATCTGGCCGGCGTCCGCCGCCTCGAAGGCAGCCGCATCACCGAAAGCCCCGCGGTGAGCCTCGACGACATCAAGAATTTCCGTCAGGTCGACAGCGTGACGCCCGGCCACCCGGAATACGGCCGCACCACCGGCGTCGAGACCACGACCGGACCGCTCGGCCAAGGCTGCGGCAACAGTGTCGGCATGGCGATCGCATCGCGCTGGCTTGGCGCGCGTTACAATCGGCCGCGCTTCACGATATTCGACTTCGACGTCTACACGATCTGCAGCGACGGCGATCTCATGGAAGGCGTGGCGAGCGAGGCGGCGTCGCTTGCCGGGCATCTCGCACTTTCCAATCTGTGCTGGATCTACGACAGCAACACGGTGACCATCGAAGGCCACACCGGTCTCGCCTTCACCGAGGACGTCGAGACCCGCTTCAAGGGCTATCGCTGGAACGTGCTGCGCGTGCGCGACGCCAACGACACGGCCGCGTTGACGCGCGCGGTGGAGCTGTTTCGCCAAACCGGCGATCGGCCGACCATGATTATCGTCGACAGCATTATCGGTTACGGCGCGCCGCATAAGCAGAATACCTCGGCCGCGCACAGCGATCCGCTCAGCGACGAGGAAGCGCGGCTCACCAAGCGCTTCTACGGCTGGCCCGAAGACGCCCAGTTTCTGGTGCCCGACGGCGTGTACGATTGCTTTCGCGACGGCATCGGCCGACGCGGCGGCGCGCTGCGCGACGATTGGATGAAAACGTTCGCAGGCTACCAAAAGGCTTACCCGGAAGCGACGCGTGAAATCGAGATGCTGTTGGCCGGCGAATTGCCGGCGGATTGGGCCGCCGAGGTGCCGACTTTCCCGGCCGATGACAAGGGCATTGCGACGCGAGAGGCGTCAGGCAAAGTTCTCAATCCGATCGCCAAAAGAATTCCCTGGCTGATCGGCGGCGCGGCCGATCTTTCGCCGTCCACCAAGACGACATTCGACGACGCGAGTTCCCTGGAAGCAGACGATCGCGGCGGCCGCATCATGCATTTCGGCGTGCGCGAGCATGCCATGGGCGCCATCGTGAATGGCCTCGTCCTGTCGAAGCTGCGGGCGTTCGGCGCGACGTTTCTGACCTTCAGCGATTATATGCGGCCGTCGCTGCGGCTTGCGGCGCTGATGGAGCTGCCGGTCTTCCACGTCTTCACCCACGATTCGATCGCCCTCGGCGAAGACGGCCCGACGCACCAGCCGATCGAGCAGCTGGTCGCGTTGCGCGCCATTCCGAACATGATCGTGCTCCGCCCGGCCGACGCCAACGAAGTCGGCGAGGCCTACAAAGTCATTCTCGGATTGAAGACCGAACCGGCCTGTCTGGTGCTGAGCCGGCAAAAGCTTCCGGTATTCGATCGCAGCCGCTACGCCCCGGCCGCGGGCCTGGCGCGCGGCGCCTATGTGATGGCCGATGCCAAAAACTCCGAACCCGACGTCATCCTGATCGCCAGCGGCAGCGAGGTGCAATTGTGCGTCGGCGCCTATGAAGCGCTCAAGCGCGAGGGCATCCCCGCCCGCGTCGTCAGCATGCCAAGCTGGGAGCTGTTCGAGCGACAGGATCAGCGCTATCGCGACGCGGTGCTGCCGCCGCAAATAAAAGCGCGCGTAACCGTCGAAATGGGTAGCGTGATCGGCTGGGACCGCTACGCTGGCCCGACCGGCATGATTATCGGCATGCACAGCTTTGGCGCTTCGGGCCCGATCGCGGACGTCCTTGCGAAATTCGGTTTCGTTCCGGATAAGATATTACAGGCCGCCAAGGATCAGATTGCGAAAACCAAGATTGCAAGGAATAGCCGGCAATGAATCCCTTAAGGGCACTGCACGATCACGGTCAGGCGGTATGGCTCGATTTTGTCTCGCGCGGCTTCATCGCCAAAGGCGGCCTGAAAAAACTCGTCGACGACGACGGCTTGCGTGGCGTCACCTCGAACCCGTCGATCTTCGAGCAGGCCATCGGCCATTCCGACGAGTATGACGACGCCATCAAGCGCATGCTGCAAGCGCATGACCGAACGGCCGCGGAGATTTTCGACGAGCTCGCGGTCGAGGATATCCAAAAAGCAACCGACGTGCTGCGCCCGGTCTACGATGCGGCAGGCGGCGCCGACGGCTTCGTCAGTATCGAGGTCTCGCCCTATCTCGCGGCGGACACCAAGGCCACCGTCACCGAAGGCAAGCGGCTGTGGCACGAGGTCGACCGCAGCAATCTCATGATCAAGGTGCCTGCGACGCCGGAAGGTTTGCCGGCCATCCGTGATTTGATCGCCGAAGGCATCAACGTCAACATCACGCTATTGTTTGCCCAAGACGTCTACGAGCAGGTCGTCGAGGCTTATTTGTCGGGGCTTGAAGCGCTCGCCGCCAAAGGCGGCGACGTTTCGCGCATCGCCAGCGTGGCGAGCTTTTTCGTCAGCCGCATCGACACCGCGGTCGATAAGTTGCTCGACGAGAAGATCGCGCGCGCCAACGATCCCGACGAAAAGGCGCGGCTGAACGCCCTCAAGGGCAAGATCGCGATCGCCAACGCCAAGCTCGCCTATCAGCGCTACCTGCGGCTGTTTGCGGGCGAACGTTGGAAAAAGCTGGCGAAAAACGGCGCCAAGCCGCAACGGCTGCTATGGGCATCCACCGGCACCAAGAACAAAGCCTATAGCGACATGCTTTACGTCGAAGAGCTGATCGGCAAAGACACCGTCAACACCATGCCGGTTGCGACGATGGATGCGTTCCGCGAGCACGGCAAGCCGCGCGATAGTTTGACGGAAGATCCCGCCGGAGCGCAGCGCCTCCTGACCGAACTCGGCCGCGCCGGCATTTCACTCGACGGCGTGACCGACAAACTGGTCGAGGACGGCGTACGGCTCTTCGCCGACGCCGCCGATAAGCTCCTTGCCGCCGTTGCCAAAAAGCGCGTCGAAATCCTGGACGATCGTATCGACAAGCAGAACCTTAATCTCGGCCATCAGCTTGAGAAAAAGGCCGATGAGATCGCCGAGGAATGGCGCCAGCGCGGTAATATCCGAAAGCTTTGGCAGCACGATAAGTCGCTGTGGACCAATGCTGACGAAGACCGCTGGCTGGGCTGGCTGGACAGCGCCCCCGACGAGGAGATCGCCGGCTACGCAAGTTTCGCGACCGACATCAAGCGCACGGGATTTAAGGACGCGGTGCTGCTCGGCATGGGCGGCTCGAGCCTCGGGCCCGAAGTGCTGGCGACGACCTTCGGTCATAACAAAGGCTGGCCGCGCTTGCGCATTCTCGATTCGACCGTTCCGGCGCAGATCGAGGCGCTCGAAGCCGATCTCGATCTCGCCAAGACGCTGTTCATCGTGTCGAGCAAGTCGGGCGGCACGACGGAGCCCAATGTTCTGGCGGATTATTTCTTCAAGCGGCTGGGTGACGCGGTCGGGGCCGAAAAAGCCGGACGGCATTTCGTCGCGGTGACCGATCCCGGGTCCGCGCTTGAAAAGCGCGGGCGGGAGCAAGGCTTCCGTCACATCTTCTTCGGTGTTCCCAGTATCGGCGGACGCTATTCGGTGCTGTCGCCGTTCGGCCTCGTGCCCGCGGCCATTGCCGGCATCGATATCGCGGCGCTCATGCGCGCGACGCACGCGATGATGCGCTCGTGCGGACCCGACGTGCCGCCATCGGAGAATCCCGGCATCGCGCTCGGCGTTGCGCTCGGTGCCGCAGCCTTGCGCGGCCGCGACAAGATAACGATTGTGACGTCGCCCGGGGTTGCGAGTTTCGGCGCCTGGGCCGAGCAATTGTTTGCGGAATCCACCGGCAAACACGGCAAGGGATTGGTCCCGATCGACGGCGAACCGCTCGGCCGGCCCGACGTTTATGGCGACGATCGTCTTTTCATCGCGCTGACGCTCAAGGACGACGCCGACGAAGGGCGCGAAGCAAAGCTTGCCGCGCTCGAAAAGGCCGGCCATCCCGTCATTCGCATCGAACAGAACTCGACCGGGAATATCGGTCAGGAATTTTTCCGGTTCGAGATCGCGACGGCGATTTGCGGAGCGGTGCTCGGCATCAATCCATTCGATCAACCCGATGTCGAAGCGAGCAAAATCAAGACCCGCGAATTAACCGCGGCCTACGAGAAGTCCGGCGCATTGCCGCCCGAGACGCCGGTTTGCTCCGAAGCGTCGATTGCGGTCTATACCGATGCGGCGAATGCCAATGCGCTGCGCAAAGCCGGCGCCGACGGCAGCGTCGAAAGCTGGCTCCGCGCGCATTTTTCCCGCGTCGGCTCTGGCGACTATGTCGCGCTGCTTGCTTATGTCGCCCGAGACAAAGACACCGCCGCGCGGCTGCAGCCGCCGCGGGTCGCATTGCGCGATCGCCGCCATGTCGCCACCTGCCTCGAATTCGGGCCGCGGTTTTTGCACTCGACCGGTCAGGCCTACAAAGGCGGCCCCGACAGCGGCGTATTTCTGCAGATCACCTCGGACGACGCCGTTGACCTGCCGATTCCCGCCCATCGCGCCAGTTTCGGCGTGGTGAAAGCCGCGGCAGCGCGCGGCGACTTTGACGTTTTGGCGGAGCGCGGCCGGCGTGCGCTGCGCGTGCATCTCAAGGGCGATGTCGATTCAGGTCTCGCCGCGCTCGCCGCGACAATCGAACGCGTGATCGCATAACGGAGGCCGTCACATGCAAATCGGCGTCGTCGGTCTGGGTCGCATGGGCGGCAATATCAGCCGCCGCCTCATGCAAAACGGCCATGACGTGGTGGCGTACGACCGCGACGCCAAGGCGGTCGCCGCTGTCAGCCATGCCGGCGCGAGCGGCGCCACCGCCCTCGACAAGCTCGTGCAGCAACTGCGGCCGCCCCGCGCGGTCTGGGTGATGCTGCCGGCCGGCAAGATTACCGAAGACGTCATCGTGGAGCTGTCGAAATTGCTGCAAGCCGGCGACATCGTCCTCGACGGCGGCAACACGTTTTGGAAGGACGACATCCGCCGCGCCAAGATGCTGAAGGAACGCGGCCTCCATTACGTCGACGTCGGCACCAGCGGCGGCGTCTGGGGCCTCGAGCGCGGCTATTGCATGATGATCGGCGGCGAAAAAGCGACGGTCGATCGACTCGACCCGATCTTCAAGGCGCTGGCGCCCGGTCGGGGCGACATACCGCGCACGCCAAAGCGCGACGGCCGCGATCCACGCGCCGAGCAGGGCTACATCCATGCCGGTCCGAACGGCGCCGGCCATTTCGTCAAGATGGTGCATAACGGCATCGAGTACGGACTGATGCAAGCCTACGCCGAAGGCTTCGACATTTTGAAGAACGCGAATAGCGACGCTTTGCCGGAGGACGCGCGTTTGGATTTCGACCTCCCCGAAATCGCCGAAGTCTGGCGCCGCGGCAGCGTCGTCAGTTCCTGGCTGCTCGATCTGACGGCGAGCGCGCTTGCTGACGATCCGAAACTTGCCGGCTACGAAGGCGTGATCGAGGATTCCGGCGAAGGCCGCTGGACCATCATGGCCGCGATCGACGAGGCGGTGCCCGCCGACGTGCTGTCGGCCGCGCTCTACACCCGGTTCCGCTCGCGCCGCGACCATACCTTCGCGGAGAAAATCCTCTCCGCGATGCGCAAGGGCTTTGGCGCCCATGTCGAGCCGAAATCAGCGCCCAAGGCATCGTAATGGCGCAGCCGGATATCGTCGTGGTCGCAGACGCCGCAGCCCTCGCACAAGAAGCGGCGCGGCGGCTCATCGACCGGGTCGGGACAAAAGACCGCGCCGCGGTCTGCCTCACCGGGGGTTCGAGTCCCGCCGACCTCTACCGTTTACTCGGCGAACAACCCTGGCGCGACAAGGTGCCTTGGGATCGCGTCCATTGGTTCATCGGCGATGATCGTTTCGTTCCGGAAGCCGATCCCTTGAGCAATATGGGCATGGCGCGACGTCTCTTCCTCAATCGCGTGCGAGCGCCAAGTGAGAACATTCATCCGATTGCAACGAATGCCAACGATCCAGAGGGAGCCGCGCGCCTTTACGAGGCCGAGCTCAAACGTTTTTATGGCGCGGATCGGCTCGATCCGGCGCGGTCATTGTTCGACTTCGTGCTCATGGGGCTCGGCAGCGACGGCCACATCGCCTCGCTGTTCCCGCGCTCCCCTGCGCTCGACGAGAAAGAACATTGGGCTGTTGGCGTCGCCGAGGCCGGCATGGAGCCGTACGTGCCGCGCGTCAGCCTGACGTTTCCGGCCCTTGCTTCAACGCAAGAAATGCTGTTCCTCGTCGACGGCGCCCACAAGCGCGATATCCTAAGCCGCGTCATTTCCGGCGAAGATCTACCGGCACGTCGCGCTTATTCCGACGGCGATCTCGTTTGGCTGATAGACCGCGCCGCGGCGCCGGAGAAATAGCATGGATACCGAAACGCCAACCGCCGATATCACCGTCCTTGTGGTGATGGGAGTTTCCGGCTGCGGCAAGAGCACGATCGCCTCGATGCTGGCGCATCGCCTGCACTGGATCTATGAAGACGGCGACTGGCTGCATCCGCAATCGAACATCGAGAAGATGCATCACGGCGAGCCGCTCAACGACGAGGATCGCTGGCCTTGGCTGCACGCCATCGCCGACTGGATCGACGCCACCCGGCGCGCCGGCAATCACGGCGTCATCGCCTGCTCGGCGCTCAAGCGCGCCTATCGCGACATCCTGATCGGCGATCGGCGCGACGTGCGCATCGTCTATCTCAAAGGCGATCGCGATCTGATCGCCCGGCGCATCGCCACCCGCAGCGATCATTTTATGCCGGCCGAGCTGCTCGACAGTCAGTTCAAGACGCTGGAGGAGCCCAAGGCGGACGAACGGCCGATCGTCGTTTCCATCGCTCCGCATCCCCGCGAAATTGTTGAGACGATCGTACAAAAGCTCGATATCGATGAGGACGCCAAGGTTGATATGACGCATTAAGCAGCCGGGGTATCAATCGATGAACGAGCAAACGCTCACGTCCGCCGACGCCGCGATTGCAGATCATGATAGATCGATAAGCCATCTCCTGATCTTTTTCGCGCTGGTTTATGTCGTCGAGGGATTGGGACAGATCGGCGGCCTCGTCTCGCAACCGCTCAACTATTACCTGAAAGAGGTGCAAGGCTGGACGCCGGTCCAAGTCACCGCCTTTGTCACCGCGTTCAATTTGCCGTGGATCATCAAGCCGGTCTATGGCTTGGTTTCCGATTTCGTGCCGCTATTCGGTTATCGGCGAAAATCCTATCTGATCATTGCCAACCTGGCCGCGGTCGCCGGATATGTTTGGGCGTCGCGGCTGACCGCGCCGAGCGACCTCGCTATCGCGCTGATGCTCACGGCCTACGCGATGGCCATTTCGAGCACGCTGTGCGGCGGCGTTCTGGTGGAGAGCGGCCAGCAGCACCAGAAATGCGGCAAATTCGTCAATCAGCAGTGGCTCTGGTACAACATCGCCGCGATGACGGCCGCCATTCTCGGCGGCGCGTTCGTGCAATATCTCGATCCCATCTCAGCCTTGCATGTCGCCGCCGGTATCGTCGCGGTCGCGCCGTTCGCGGTGGTGATCGGCACGGCGCTTCTGATCCGCGAGAAGAAAACCACTGTCAACGTCGCCGGCATGAAGAACACGCTTGCCGGCTTGGTTTCGGCATTCAAGCGGCGGCACCTGTGGGTCGTGGCGGTCTTTATCTTTCTCTACTATTTCAGTCCCGGTTTGAGCA
>Ga0181525_10001656_pt1 | contig 18864 bp, 20 predicted proteins | sample PEATcosm2014_Bin_48_FD_121100 | JGI IMG/M metagenome (GOLD analysis project Ga0181525, IMG submission 121100) | Peatland microbial communities from MTU Mesocosm Facility, Houghton, MI, USA - PEATcosm2014_Bin06_10_metaG | ecosystem: Environmental > Terrestrial > Soil > Wetlands > Peat | place...
GAAGGTTCCGAGCCAGGTGGGGCTGAAGATGAATTGCTGGCCCAGCACCACATTCACATAGTTGGAATGCCAGGTGGCCCCGGTGGAGGGAAGCGTGGCCTGCTCCACGAAGGCGTTATCGGTAGTGTAGGTATCGATGGCGGCGCGCAGGAACCACTGCGAGTGCGGCGATTGCACCCAGTCGAAGCGCAGGTCGCCCAGGTAATCTCGGAATGGGATCGGCACATTGTCGGGCACGGATATCGACTGGATTCCCGGGATGAGGCCAGCGGAGGCCAGGCCTGCCAGAGCGTTGAATTGGGTGAGGCTGGCGGGGCTGTAGGCGATGCTGGCGTCTTCGTGCACCGCCTCAATGCCGGCGAAGAAGAAGAGTTTGTCCTTCACGATCGGGCCGCCCAGCGTGCCGATGTAGTTCTGCCGGGAGAACGGTTGTTTCGGCAGAGGCGGCGGATCCTCGATGGTGTAGCGCGCATTCAGGTCCGCGGCGCGCTCGTAAAAAGCCGTCTCGCCATGCCACACGTTGCTGCCGCTCTTGGTCGTGATCTCGACCGATCCGCCCACGGTACGGCCGATATCCGCATTTTGCTGCGACGTCTGCACCGCAAATTCCTGCACCGCGTCGGGCGAGAAGTTCTGCAGGAACCCACCAATGTAATCGTCCGAATTGTCGCCGCCATCGACAGAAGTCACATCGTTGAGTCCGGAACTGCCTCCGAAAGAAACCGCCGTGGTCCGCGCCTTGGTTGGATCGGACGGCTCGACCGGCTCGGTTCCGGGGACCAGGTAAGCGATATTGGCAAAAGTGCGCGCCGCCAGGGGAATCGTAGCCAGATCCTTGGCGGTGACCGCGCCGCCGTGCACGGCGCTGGTGGTATCGATGGGCTGCGTGACGATGGAAGACGCTTGCGCCTGCACATTCACCGTTTGCCGCCCCGCGCTAAGGTTCAGCGTGACGCCGACTTCGCGCACGGAGCTGACCGCAACAGTTACGTCGGAACTGGCCTCCGCGAAGCCTGGTGCGCGCACCGTCAGCCGGTAGTTGCCAGGCGGCAGATTGTCGAAGCGGAATTCGCCGCGGCTATCGGTTTTGGCCTGGCGCTCCTGGGGAGACTCGGTGGCTTGCAGCGAAATATCGGCGGACTGGACGCGGCCGCCGCTCGAGTCGGCGACTGTGCCTGCCAGGCTGCCGCGGAAATCCTGGGCGTGAAATATCAATGGAACGAGGGCGAGGATAGGGATAAGAATTCGGCGCATCGTGTAGGGTAGAAACAGGCTAGCGCACGCGAGCCGTTACTACCACACATCGTAGTTGCCGACGTGGCGCAGGCACTCCTGCCTGCCGCGACCGCACTCCTGCGGTCGCCTGGCGCTGGCGCCAGAGGGGTTCCCATTTGGGGTAGGCTAATTATGTAGCCCCAAAATCCACCTCGTCAAAGGAGACGAACCCATGACCAAGTCCGTTTTGATTTGTGCCGCTCTCGTCATGACGGCCAGCCTGAGCTTCGCGCAGAAATATACCAGCCCAGCCGCCGATACGTCGGTGGCCATTGCCGGCAAAAACATTACGATCAAGTACTCCGCGCCTTCCGTGCATGGCCGGCAGATCTTCGGCGACGGCGGCCTGGTTTCGCACGACCCGCACTACCCGGTTTGGCGCGCCGGCGCCAATTCAGCCACGGCGCTCCACACGGAGGCCGATCTCGACATCCAGGGCCTGCACGTTCCTGCGGGCGACTACACCCTCTTCGTCAACGTGGCCGATCCGGACCACTGGGAGTTGATCGTCAGCAAAGACACCAAAGAGTGGGGCCTGGCATACAAGGAAAACATGGACCTGGGCCGCGTGAAGATGGAGATGAGCAAACCGCCGGCGCCCATCGAGACATACAAGATGACGCTGTCCGGCAGTGGAGGGCATTCAGGCAAACTGCAACTGGAGTGGGAGAATCACATCGCATCCGTGCGATTCACGGCCAAATGACGGCGGCGCCGGCTTGTCCTGGCCACAAGTGCTTTCGCGCCGCGAGCTTGCCGGAACATTCCGCTTTAGCGTAACGTATCAAGTTACGGATGCCTTTTTGCAGCCATTGCGGAAACCAGGTGGACGCGGCGGATGTCTTCTGTGCCAAGTGCGGCGCGCGGCAGCCGAACGCCCCGCCCCGCCCCGCCGATCCGTTCGGGTCCATCACCCCGCGCACGGCTGCCGTCCTCTGCTACATTCCCGGACTTGGCTGGATTGGTTCGATTATCGTGCTGGCGTCGGAACGGTTTCGCACTAACCGCGTAGTCCGCTTCCACGCTTTTCAAGGTCTGTATCTTTTCGTGGCGTACCTGATTGACGACTGGGTCCTGAAACCCATGTTCATCGGGGTCCCGCACGTACACATCCACGGCCTCATCGAGGTAGTCCTGCTGGGCATGTCGATCTTCATGATCGTCAAGGCCAGCCGGGACGAGGCTTTCGCGCTTCCGATTATCGGCGAGCTCGCGGAGAAGTCCGTTTCCGAGCGGTAAGCGTAACTATCCCCATTCCCAAAGCTGTAAGCAGAATCGTGCCAGGCTCCGGAGTCGTGCCGGCAGGAGTCGCCACGAATTGGAAGCCGGGATCGCCGAAGCGCGCGCCGATGTAGACAAACGACGTCGCCACAGGGTCGGCAGGGATGGCTGCTGAGGGACCTTCCAGTTGAGCTGGTGTCAGCGTACTGTCAAACTCGAAGCCGGATTGGGAACTCCCCGCACTCAATGCGCCGGTATCGGTCCATAGAATCGCACCTCCCTCGTTGGTAACCGACTCAGTCCAGCCAGTGGGCGATGCGATGGCCGTGGGCGCGACGGTCATGAAACCGAAGCCGGGAACCCATGCGAACCAGAAGGTACCGACGTTGGTCGTCCCCGTATCGTTCAGGGTGAAGTCATACTCGAAGACACCTGGGCCAACTTCCGTATCCGTGAAAGTGGCGCTGGCCGAGAGTGTGCCCGCGACTAAGTTCACACTTGGGATGCAAAACAAAGCCAGTAATGGCAAGATAGTTTTTCCGTTTCCGATGCGATTCGTCATGGAACCGATTCTGCGCGCGCTCGCTGGGGCGGTCAAGGCGGAAGGTGTTAATTCCGGGGGAAAGCGCGTACGTTTCACAATTATGAAGCTTACTCGAGCCTCGCCCACTCCGCACTGGCGCAGGCCCGGAAGTCCGGAATCGGAACACCGTGGCGCTGCAGCCAAAGCCAATAATCGTTCCGCAGATCCGCCCACAAGTTGCCGGCGGCGGTGGGGCGCTGTTGCGTGTCCAGCGTGAAGTGATGGGCGTATTCGTGCGGGAGCGTAGTATTGCGCGCATCCCTCAGTCCCAGGAAACTCTTGTAAAAAGGGTCGCCTCCGGACCTCCGCGAGGGCGGACGCGGCCCCATCGAGCAGCCGCCTGTACGATCGTGATCGATGTCGTAACCCAGCGTGTCGGTAACGAAGAGGTTGATGGCTCCGCGCGCCAGGAATTTCGGCGGGATTTCAGAATACCCTTGCTGCCGCAGGAAAGCCCCTTCTAGCAAGCGGAGGTCGAAGCGAATTCCGCTGGTCGCGTATTCGCGGCGCGCCTTTTCCTGATAGTTTCGGAACTTGGAACGCTCGGATTCGCCCAGGCCTTTGCCGGAGTGCGCGCCCTGGTCGAACATCACCTGCACGGTGATTACGAGGGGCTTTAAGGGTCGCATGCAGCCTTGGAGGGCGGCCAATCTTGGCCGCAGCCGCCTTTTAGGCGGCCGCAGCTGAAAGCTATTGCGCGCTGAACGCGGTCCACGGCCGCGACGGCATATCGCGCAGCACGGGCCGCTGCCAGGCGAACTCGGTGTGCTTGCTCAGGTGCCCTGCGGCTTTGAATCCGATCCCGCAAGAGTGGCCCAGTGAGGCCTGCATCGTCATGGCTTCCGCCATCGCGGCATCCGACACTTTGGATTGCACCGCGCCCACCGGCGCGTAAGGCCCCGCCCACGGCAGCGCCCCGCGCGGTGACTTATCGATGTGGCCGCACAGCGTGCGCTCGTCGGGGTCGACTTTATTCTCATAAGTGTCGAAATGGTCGGCTAAAAAGCGCTCGGCCGCGCGCGCGTCGATCTTGCCCTTGTTTTGCTCCATAAGCTGCAGCCAACGTGCGTGGCGCGCGTTGGCGCTGTCGCTCCGATTCTTCGGGTCGAATTCGGTCTCTTCGCGCGTCAGTTTCTCGTCCACCGCAAAATTGGAGCCCACGAAGTAGCCGTCGCGCGTGCGTTGGAGCGTGACGTTTTTCAGGCCCAGCTCCAGGCTGGCGATCTCATTGGTCTTGCGGTCCGCCACCAGCCAGTTGTTGGCGTAGCCGCCATTATTGCCCTCCTTCATGATGCGCGCGAAGTCGTCGATCGAGGCCGAGTACTGCATGGCTTTGCGCGCGCGCACGAATTCGGGAACGCCGTCGGGATCGAATCCGATGAACCGGCTAATGGTGGTCTCGGTGATCATGATTCCGGCCGAATTCAGTCCGAAATCGTCGCCGCTGTGGATCAGTCCGGCCATCCCATCCATCAGGAAATGGTTGCCCTTCTCAGGCGCCACATCGAAAACGATATTCCAGCGTTCGCCGGTTTCATAGCTGGTCCAGTTGTTGTGCGCGATCACCACGCGGCCATCCTTGGTGTAACTGCCGGTGGCTACGAAGGCGCTGCAATGCTCGGGCACGGCTGAGGCGGAAGGCAACGCAGAGGGAAGGTCGTGCTGCCGCGCATCCCATTTGTCGAAATACGGCATCTCCAGCCATGCGTTGAGCGCCACTACGTCCCACAGGTCCAGCTTTACGCCATGCGCTACCGCGCCGTCGGCGATGCCCTGCAGCTCCGCGCGGTATTCGGCCTCCACGTGCGGCCAGAGCATGTTTTGCGCCTTGTCGCGGAAGAACTGCCAGTCCTTCTTTTCGTCGTGGCTCATTTCGAGCGAGACCGTTTCGAGCGTATCGCGGATCTCGGAGGCCAGCAGATAGCCGTGCTGATATCCGATATCCGACGGGCTGCCCTCCAGGTGCACCCAGATCCAGCCGTTTTGTTCGGCGTGGCGCGAGGCGTGTTTCAGCCGGGCATCGGCTTGCGGTTCACGGGAGGCCAGCGCCAGGGCGGGGGCCATGACAAAAACGGCGAAGACAGCGGCGATTCTGCGCATGCCGCTATTATAGTAAAAATGCGTAAGCTGACTGCGCACGTGAAAGCGGCGGGTTGAGCGTCTAAGCTAAGTCCAAAGGTTTTGGACAGGGTTTTAGCGAGCATTCCGCGCGTACCGAATAAGAACGTGCTGGTGGGCTTCGACACCGCCGACGATGCCGGCGTCTACCAGTTGACGGCGGAGCTTGCCCTGGTGCAGACGGTCGATTTCTTTACGCCCATCGTGGACGATCCATTTACCTTCGGGGCCATCGCCGCCGTCAACGCGCTGAGCGACGTCTACGCCATGGGCGGCCGCCCCATCTCGGCGCTTTCGATTCTGGCCTATCCGGCGAAAGGCGATATCGTGGACCTGGAAGAGATTCTAAAAGGTGGCGCGGAGAAGATGCGCGAAGCGGATTGCGCCATCGTAGGCGGCCACAGCATCGCGGACGACGAAATCAAATTCGGCTATGCGGTGACCGGCACCGTACATCCGCGGCGCGTGAAGGCGAATGCGGGCGCGCGCGCGGGCGATGCGCTGGTCTTCACCAAGCGGCTGGGTACGGGCGTGATTTCCACGGCGCTGAAACGCGGCATGGCGCGCGACGCGGATGTAGCGGCCTCCATCGCTTCGATGCTGACGCTGAACCGGCGGGCTTGCGAGGCGATGCTCCAGTACGATGTGCACGGGTGTACGGACGTCACCGGCTTCGGGCTGATCGGGCATGCGCGGGAGATGGCGCTGGCCAGCGGCGTGACACTGGAGATTGCCGTGGACCGCCTGCGGTTTCTGGACGGCGCGCTGGAGTACGCGCGGCTGGGCGCGATTCCTGGCGGGCTGAACAACAATCGCGAATACGCGTCGTGCGCCGTGGAAAGCACCCGAGATCTGCCTGCGGAGGTGCTGGACCTGTTTTACGATCCGCAGACTTCGGGCGGCTTGCTCATCACGCTGCCGGAGGCCGATGCGGCGGCGCTCGAAAGCACGTTTCCGGATGCGTACGCCATCGGGCGGGTGCTCGAGCGGCAGGCGAAACCGATCAGGCTGATATGACTGAAAACCAAATCATCGTAGCGTTGGACGTAGATTCCGCCGCCGCGGCGCGCGCGCTGGTGGCGCGACTGGGCTCGCAGGTCGGCTTTTATAAAGTCGGGATGGAGCTTTACGCGGCGGCCGGCATGGATTTCGTGCGCGAACTGCTGGACCAGGGTAAGGACGTGTTCCTGGACCAGAAATATTACGACATCGGCGAGACAGTGAAGCGCGCCGTGCGCGTGGCGGCGCGCAGCGGCGTGCGCTTCCTGACCGTGCACGGCAGCAGCCAGGTGATGCGCGCGGCGGTCGAAGGGCGCGGCGATGCGGCCACCAAGCTGCTGGCGGTGACTGTGCTCACCAGCTTCGACCAGCAGGATCTCGCCGATATGGGCTACGCGTGCGCCATCTCCAATCTGGTCGCGCTGCGTGTGCGCAAGGCCGCCGAAGCGGGCATGGACGGGCTGGTCTGCTCGCCGCTGGATGTTCTCGCGGTCCGCGCGCAAGCCGGTCCGCAGGCCATTCTGGTCACCCCGGGGGTGCGCTCGGGCGGCGCGGCGAAGGGCGATCAAAAGCGCGTGGCTACGCCGGGGGATGCCATCCGCGACGGCGCTGACTACGTGGTGATGGGGCGGCAGATTACGCGTGCGGCCGATCCGGCGGCGGAGGCGGCGCGGGTAGCGGAGGAGATTGCAGGGGCGCTCGTCGGCAAGTGACCCACAAGTTAGACGGGCAGGTAGGCCGGGTTCTGAGCGAGGTGAACTTGCCCCACGCCGAAATCATCGTCAAAACGAGCCCGCGGAAAAAGTCCAATCCCAGCAGTCCGTCGACTCCCGCGCTCGGCGGCAGAGTATGGCCGAGTACCGGAAAGCTGAGACGCCCCCACAATCGTGAATTTTGCGATGCTCGTGGCCATTGGCTACGACCCGGCCTTGGCCTTGGACCGGTGGCTCCGGTGTCGAGAGCGAACTGAAGCACGCCGGCGCCGTCCAGCCCTTCCAGTTCTGCCCTGACCACAATCAGGCCCCTCGACGCATCGAATGAGAAGCTCACAATATGATCGCCGTATCCTGGGGCATCTTACCCGTATACACTACCGCGAACCGCTTCGGACGAGTCTCGACGGCATGCCGGTAAACTTCTTCACGATCCTTCGCATGCCAGCACACGATACCGCCGCGGACCTGCGGCGTCTCATCCGTCGTTGGGTTTTCGATCAGCACCCACTCCGAATCGATGTTGGCAACCGTCATGCTACAAGTGTGACTCACTCGGTAGTCTCATGGCTGTAGTCGGGCTGATATCGGATACGCATGGCCTTCTGCGTCCCGCCGCTGTGCGCGCGCTGGTGGGCTCGGACCTGATCATCCACGCCGGCGACGTTGGCTCACCCGCCGCAGTAGAAGGCTGCAAGCACACGCTGGAGATCACCGTGCCTTCCGAGGAAATGGAGTCCGAAACCCGCCGGGGCGGTGGCCAAGGCCTCGATCATTCGCCAGCGTTTTGCCGGCGACATCCGGAAGCAGGCGCTGGAGAGCCTCATCCCCAAATACCTGCACGCTAGCTTTCACGCTAGCTGCCCATATTGACCGCACCCCTCCCCGTTCGCTATCCTAAGTCTTTCCCGATAGAGGCGCGGCGGCCATCACTAGCCGGGCGGGCATTTCCGACAGAGCTTCGGATCCCCGGCGAAAGGGGCCGATTGTAACCGCCGAAACCGGCGCGGACGCTCTTGGCCGCGGCGGTTGGGGGGTAAGGCTAACACCTGCCCACTGTCACCTGTTTTCTTTAACGCGGGTGGAGCGCTATCGGAAGCGAAGATGCACCGGATATCGGCGCGTCTTTTCTTCTGCCTGCGTCTCCCGCCCGCGCGCGTGTGAATTATGCACCTTTTCGAGCTAACGCGGGCGCTGATCGATACCGAGTCCATTACCGGCAACGAGGAGCGCGTCGGCCTCCAATTGCTGGACCACGTCTCCGCGCTCGCCACGCGCTTCGGCGGCCACGCCGAGCGTACCGAAGTTGAGCCGCATCGCGCCAATGTCTTCGGCTGCTGGGGCGACCGGCCCATTGTCACGCTCTCCACCCACATGGATACGGTGCCGCCCTTCATCCCATCCCGCGAAGACGGCGACTTCATCTGGGGACGCGGTGCGTGCGACACCAAGGGCATCATCGCCGCCATGCTGAAAGCCGCGGAAGCGCTGCTCGAAAGCGGCGTGCGCGATTTCGGCGTGCTATTCGTGGTCGGCGAAGAGCGCAACAGCGCGGGCGCTTATCACGCCGCGGCGCACCGAAAAGGCTCGCGCTATATCATCAATGGCGAGCCCACCGAGAACAAGCTGGCGCTCGGCTCCAAGGGCGCGCTGCGCTACGAAATCGCGGCTACAGGCCGCATGGCGCATTCCGCCTATCCGGAGCTGGGCGAATCCGCCATCGAAAAGCTGCTTGACGCGCTGGCCCGCATTCGCGCCCTCCCGCTGCCGGTCGACGATCTGCTCGGCCCCAGCACGCTGAACATCGGGACCATCGCCGGCGGGCGCGCGCCCAATGTCATCGCCGATGAGGCCAAAGCGGAGATCTTCGTCCGCCTGGTCGGCGATTCCACCGCTACCAAGCACGCCATCTCCGCCGCCGTCGCCGGAAAAGCGGAGGCGCGCGAAATGCTCGAGATTCCCGCCGTGCGGCTGGGCTCGCTGCCTGGAATGGAAACCACCGTAGTGGCGTACACCACCGACATCCCCGCGTTCGGCGGCTCATGGGGCACGCCATTCCTGATCGGCCCCGGCTCTATCCACGTGGCCCACACGCTCGACGAGCGCATTCCGAAGCGGCAATTGGAGGATGCGGTCGGCGTCTATCAAACAATGGTGAGCCGGTTGCTCACCGAAACCAACTAGCCCATATGCAAACCAAAATCGAAGTCGGCATCCTCGGCGCCACCGGCATGGTGGGCCAACATTTCGTCAAATTCCTGCAGAACCACCCCTGGTTCGACCTCACCTGGCTGGGTGCCAGCGACCGTTCCGCGGGCAAGCCCTACCACGCCGCGACCGCATGGCGGCTCGGCGGCGCCATGCCCGACTCCGTCGCCGGACTGCACGTCGAAGAATCGAAACCAGGCAATGCCCCGCGGCTGCTCTTCTCCTCCATGGACGCCTCCGTCGCCACCGAAATCGAGCGCGCGTTTGCCGAAGCCGGCCATGTGGTGGTATCGAATTCCAAGAACCACCGCATGGACCTCGACGTGCCGCTTTTGGTGCCGGAGGTCAATCCCGACCACTTGAAGCTCATCCCCAGCCAGCAGCGCAACCGCGGATGGAAGGGCCAGATTGTCACCAATCCCAATTGCTCCACGATCGTGCTCACCATGGCGCTCGGCCCGTTGAAGCCGTTTGGCATCACGCGTGTCATTACGACCACGCTGCAGGCTATATCCGGCGCAGGCTACCCGGGCGTGCCATCCATGGATATCATCGCCAACGTGATCCCCTTCATCGGTGGCGAAGAGGAAAAGATGCAACAGGAGACGCAGAAGATCCTGGGCGATTTCCGCGGCGACCGAATCGAGCCGCTGCATGCCAAGGTCAGCGCGCACTGCAATCGCGTGCCAGTGGTCGATGGCCACACCGTCACGGTCTCGGTGGAGTTCTCCGCAAAGCCGTCGGAAGCCGACCTGCGCCATGCCTTCGACCACTTCTCCAGCGTGCCCCAGCAGCGCCAGCTTCCCAGCGCGCCGCCGCGCCCCGTCATCTACATGGACGAAAAGGATCGCCCGCAGCCGCGCCGGGATGCCGAGCGCGAAAACGGCATGGCCGCCTTCATCGGCCGCCTGCGCCCCTGTCCCGTGCTCGATTACAAGTTCGTCGCGCTGAGCCACAACACCGTGCGCGGCGCTGCGGGCGCGGCCGTACTCAATGCGGAACTGATGCACTCGGAAGGAATGCTGGACTGATGATCGTCATGAAGTTCGGCGGCACGTCGGTCGAATCGGCGGCCGCCATCGAGCGGGTTGCTTCCATCGTCAAAGCGCACGCCCACCGCCGGCCGGTGGTCGTCGTTTCGGCCATGGGCAAGACTACCAACAAGCTGCTGGCCATCGCTTCCACCGCCATCGAAGGCGCGCGCGAAGAGTATATCCGGCAGATCCACGACCTGCGCGATTTCCACTCCCGCGAGGCGCGCCTGGTAGTGCCTCTGGCCGACCGCGCCGAACTCGACCGCCTACTCGACGAGCACTTCCAGGAACTGACGGAACTGGTCAAAGGCTTAGCCGTGCTGGGGGAGCTGACGCCGCGCTCCATCGACGCCATCTCCAGTTACGGCGAGCGTCTCTCCAGTTACATCGTCGCGCTGGCGTTCCGCCACTTCGGCATGGACGCCGTCCACCTCGATTCGCGCCAGGTGATCGTCACCGACCACCGCCACACGCAGGCCGCGCCGCTCTATCCGGAAACCTACGCGCGCCTCGCGGCCGTGGTGCCGGTGCTGGCGGAAGACAAGATCGTGGTGATGGGCGGCTTCATCGCGGCCACAGAGGATGGCGTCACCACTACGCTCGGCCGCGGCGGGTCGGACTTCACCGCTTCCATCGTGGGCGCAGGCATCGGCGCGGAAGAGATCCAGATTTGGACCGATGTAGATGGTATGCTCACGGCCGATCCAACCATTTTAAAGGGCGGCCATCGGGTGAAGACCATCTCGTTCGCCGAGGCTGCCGAACTGGCCTATTTCGGCGCGAAGGTGCTACATCCGGCGACCGTCGTGCCGGCCGTCGAAAAGAACATCCCGGTGCTGATTCTGAACTCGCGCCGGCCGGAAGTGTCCGGCACGCGGATCGTTTCCGAAGCCGTGCCCTGCCGAAACGTGGTGAAGTCCATCGCCTGCAAGCGCCGCATCACCCTGGTGAACGTACACTCCACGCGCATGTTGATGGCGCACGGTTTCCTGCGCCGCATTTTCGAAGTCTTCGACCGCCACGAGACGGCCGTGGACATGGTTTCCACATCCGAAGTCAGCGTTTCGCTGACCATCGACAGCACCCAGGCGCTCGACGCCATTTGCCGTGAACTGAGCCAGTTTTCGGAAGTATCCATCGAAGACGGCCAGGCCATCGTGTGCCTGGTGGGTGATAATATACGCTACACGCCGGGCGTGGCCATGCGTGTTTTCGGCGCGCTCGACGGCATCAACATTCGCATGATTTCGCAAGGAGCGTCGCTGCTGAATCTCAGCTTCGTGGTAGCCGAAACCGATCTGCACCGGACGGTGGAGGCGCTGCACAAGGAGTTCTTCGCCGAGCTCGACGCCGAGGTGTTCGATGCCGCCTGATGCTCCTCCCCATAACCTAGCTATCGTCGGCTACGGCAAGATGGGCCGCCTCATCGAGCAGTTCGCACCGGAATACGGTTTCAGCGTGGCGCTCAAGCTGGACGAATTCAACAACGCGGCGTTCGAAGGCGTGACGCCCGGCAACTTCCAGGGCATCGACGTGGCGGTGGATTTCTCCATCCCCGCCGCCGTGGCTGAAAATGTGGAGCGCATCGCGGCGCTGGGCGTGAACATCGTAGTGGGCACCACCGGCTGGCTCGACCAACTGGAACGCGTGAAAGCCGCCGTCGAACGGCACGACATCGGCCTGGTCTGGAGCCCGAATTATTCGATCGGCGTGAATGCCTTCTTCCGTCTGGTATCGGAAGCCGCGCGCCTGCTCGCCGCCGAGCCAAGCTACGGCGCGTGGGCCTGGGAGGTCCATCACGCGACGAAAAAGGATGCCCCTTCCGGCACCCTGTTGAAGCTAGTCGAAGAGATGAAAAAGACCGGCTATCCGCGCCCTATCGACGTCAGCGCCAATCGCGCCGGGGCGCACCCTGGCACGCACGAAATCGGCTTCGATTCGGCCGCCGACACCATCACGCTGCGCCACACTGCGCGTAGCCGCGAAGGCTTCGCCCGCGGCGCGCTGAAGGCCGCGCAATGGCTGATAGGCCAAAAAGGTTTCCACGAATTTAGCGAGGTACTGTTCCAATGAACCATCACCCTTTTATCGGCTGCGGCACCGCGTTAGTCACTCCCTTCAAAACGGACGAGTCGCTCGATGAGGCAACGCTACGGCGTCTGGTCCGCCGCCAGATCGATGCAGGCATCAACTTCCTGGTCCCCTGCGGCACCACCGGCGAAAGCCCCACTCTCACGCGCGCCGAACACTGGCGCGTGGTCGAGATCACGCTCGAAGAGGCGCAGGGCCGCGTGCCCGTGCTGGGCGGCGCGGGCGGCTACAACACGCGCGAAGTCATCGAACTGGCGCGCGAACTTGAACACCTGGGCGTGGACGGCATCCTCTCCGTCACGCCCTACTACAACAAACCCACGCAGGAAGGTCTCTACCAGCACTACAAAGCCATCGCCGAGGCCGTCCCGCTGCCCATCATTGTATATAGCGTGCAAGGGCGCACCGGCGTGAACGTGGAACCCGCCACGCTTGCGCGCCTGGCCGCCATCCCCAACATCGTGGGCGTGAAGGAAGCCTCCGGCAACATCTCGCAGATGGCCAGCATTATACAGCAGGTCCCGCCGGATTTCACCGTGCTTTCGGGGGACGACGCCATCACCCTGCCCCTCATTGCGCTGGGCGGACGCGGCATCATTTCCGTAGCCTCTAACGAGATTCCCGCCGAAATGACGCAACTCGCGCAGCTCTGCCTGGCAGGCGATTTGGCCGCTGCGCGCGCCGTCCAGCGCAAGTATTTGCCGCTGATGGAGATCAATTTCATCGAATCGAATCCCATTCCCGTGAAGGCCGCCCTCGCGCTCATGGGCCTGCTCGAACCGGTTTATCGCCTGCCGATGGTTCCTCCCAAACCTGAGAACCTCGCCCGCATCGAAAAGGTGCTGGAATCCGTCGAGCTGTTGGGGAGAGTGACCGTTGCTGGCTGAAATCGAACGGCTCTTCGATAGCAAGCCAGACGCATACACCGAAGAGGATTTCCGTCTCTTCTACGAATTCAAGGAAGCGCTTAACCAGGGCTGCATCCGCGCTGCCTGCCCGGACCCGGCGGCGCCCAGCGGATGGCGCGTCAACGGTTGGGTGAAGAAGGGCATCCTGCTGGGCTTTCGGATGGGCGGCGTGGTGGATATGTCGATCGACGCCACGCGCCAGCCTTTCCTCGATAAATCCACATTCCCGGTCAAACAGTTCACGCCCCAAAGCGGAGTGCGCATAGTCCCCGGCGGATCGAGTGTGCGCGACGGCGTCTTCATCGGCAAGGGTGTCACCTGCATGCCGCCCATGTACATCAACGTGGGCGCGTATGTGGACGACGGTACCATGGTCGATTCGCACGCTTTAGTGGGAAGCTGCGCGCAGATCGGCAAGAACTGCCATATCTCGGCCGCTTCTCAGATCGGCGGCGTGCTCGAACCGGTCGGCGCGCTGCCGGTCATCGTGGAAGACGATGTGCTGATCGGCGGGAACTGCGGCGTATACGAGGGCGCGATGGTCAAGAAGCGCGCCGTGCTGGGCACCGGCACTATCCTGAATCGCTCCACGCCGGTCTACGACCTGGTACGCGGAATGGTCTATAAAGCCACGGACGACGAACCGCTTATCATTCCAGAAGAAGCGGTTTTGGTAGCCGGCGCGCGCGCTATCACCGCCGGTCCCGGCAAGGATTGGGGCATCTCCGTCTACACTCCGGTCATCGTAAAATACCGCGACAGCAAAACGGACACCAAGATTCAACTCGAAGATCTACTAAGATAGGAACCACAGATGTCCTTCACGCTCGATTCCAAAGTAGCCCTCATCACCGGCGCGGGCCGCGGCATCGGCCGCGCCATCGCCGAGAAGTTGGCGGCCGCGGGCGCCGCCGTCATGATCAACGACCTGGACCCGGCTCCGGCGCTCGAAACCGAATCCGCCATTCGCCAATCCGGCCGCGCCGCCGCGCACCTGGCGGGCGATGTCACCGCCCCGGATTTCCCTCAGAAGCTGGTCGACGCCACCATCGAAACTTTCGGCGGCCTCGACATCATCGTCAACAACGCGGGCTACACCTGGGACAACGTCATCCAGAAAACCACCGACGAGCAATACCTGGCCATGCTCGGCATCCACCTGGTGGCGCCGTTCCGCATTCTGCGCGCGGCTTCCACCCACATTCGCGAAGCCGCCAAGCGCGAAGCCGCCGAAGGCCGCCGGGTGATGCGCAAGGTGGTCAACATCACCTCCATCGCCGGTACCGACGGCAACCCAGGGCAGGCGGGATATTCGTCGGGCAAGGCGGGCGTGATCGGCCTCACCAAGACAATGGCCAAAGAGTGGGGACGCTATAACGTGAATGTGAACGCCGTGGGCTTCGGCCTGATCGAAACGCGCCTGACGCAACCCCTCACGCAGGCGGGCGCGACCATCGACGTGCAGGGCCGCCAGATTGCCGTCGGCGTACAGCCCAGAACGCTCGATGCGCTCAAGGCGGTCTGCCCGCTGGGCCGCGGCGGCACGCCGGAGGAAGCCGCCGGCGCCGTGCTGTTCTTCTGCTCCCCACTCTCCGACTATGTGACCGCCGAGGTGCTGATCTGTGGCGGCGGAATGCACTTCTGATGTGCCGCGTATTGGTCGCCGACGACGATACTCAGCACCTTGCGATTCGCAAGAGGCTGCTCGAAATGGCCGGTCATGAAGCCGCCCTCGCCGAAGATGCGCCCGCGGCCCGCCGCCTGCTCGAGGAGTTTCGCCCCGACGTGATGGTGATGGATCTGCGCCTGCCCAAGCTGAAAGACGGCCTGAGCCTGATCCGCTGGGTCGACGAACAGCGCCTTTCGGCTAAGATCGCGGTTAAGGTCATCGTGCTTTCCGGCTGGACCGAAGAGCTGTGCGATCTGCCCGAAGAGAAGCTGGTTGCGTGCGTGCTCGGAAAGCCGATCCGCAATGCCCAGTTGCTCGAAGCCATCAATGCGGCAGTTTCTTCGCCCGCTCGTAGTCATCCGTCAACCGCTTCGTAATCTTGTCGGCCACATCCGAACTGGCGCCGCGGAACTTGCTGCCCATGCTTTCCTGCGTGGTGGACCAGATCACGTCGCCGTCTTTGGTCACCAGGCGCACCGCCGCATTGGCCTCGTGCCGCCGCTCCGCCGTGCGACTCGACTCGCTCTCGCCCGCGCCCATGCCCGTGCCCCTGCCCGACCTCTCGTAGCTGCGCGTGCCCCCCTTCAGGGCGGTGTCCTCGTCCGTCTGGCTGGTGTTCAGGCTGCTGTGTACATTCACGCTGTCGCTCGACGAATGCGTCTCGTTGAAGACCAGATCCTCTCCCGAGCCGCGCAGTATGGCGTCGGCCTTTTCCTGGTTCTCGGTAATCAGGAATAGCTTCGAGTTCTGCAAGGCATTGATGATCATGTCGCGCATCTGCGCGGCGGTTTCTCCGCCGGAGAAACGGTCCACAAATACGCGCCGCAGCGCGAGCAATTGCCGTACGCTGTCCGCCTCCACTGCTGTAGGCGCGGCTGGCGGCGTGGGCGCCGGAACCGGATCGGACGGTGCGAATAGCAGCGCGCCCAGAAAAAGAGTATGGACCGTCATGCTTCAGCCTCTCGATTCGCGCGCTTCATAGTCCGTGTATTCCACACGGCGGCCGGTCTTGGCCTCCAGTTCGGGCAGCAGCGCGCGCACATCGCCCTTGTTCACCTGCAGCACCACCGCCTGCTGCCGACCTTTGGAATCGGTATAGAACACGGTCAGGTAGTGCTTGCGCGACTTGGCGAGCAGAAACAGAGGGGAAAGCAAAACCGCCTCGGCGTAGCGTCTTCCGACATGCTGGCCGTACTCCAGGGTGTTGACCTTGTCGTACGGAACATGCAAGGTCAGCAGGCGCGTGACGAACAGCAACTCCTGGTCGCCGGTCAGATCGACACGCACATCGCACTTCGCTGGAAAACCGGGAACTGTGGTCCCGGTCAAGTAACCGCGCGCGCCGATCGGTTGAGCCGGCAGGAGGCATGCGATCAGTATAGGGAACGCCCATGCCTGTCTGCGCATAAGGATCATCGACAACATAGTGGCGCTGGGCCGCCGGTTGTCTCACAATCCTGTGCCGCGCTCTATTTGCCCCTATTTCTTGGTCTTAGCGGATGTTGGCCCGGCCAGCATGCGGTCGATCTCGGTATCCAGCCCGTCGCCCTCGAAGATGTTGCGCGTGTCGAAATCGTAGCCGAAATCGTTGCGAATCATCCCCTGGCGATCGATCAGGAACAGATGCGGCACGTTCACGGTCGGGTTCTGGGGCGTCACCTTCAGGTACGATGCCGCGGCCTGCCCGCAATCGAACAAGACCGGCGTCGTGACTTTATGGTCCGACACAAAGGCAGCCACCGTGGCGGTAGTGTCCCGTGGAATGGCGAACGTCAGCACAGCCACCTTGCTGCCATACTTGGCTACCACCTTCTCCAGGATGTCGGCCAACTTCTGGCAATGCGGGCAAGTAGTTTGGATGATGTCGAGGAGCACGATCTTGCCGCGATATTCCTGCAAGTCGTGCTGTTGCCCGTGGAGATCCGGAAGCGAGAAGCCTGGCGCGCGGCGGCCGGACAATTCTCCCGAAGCGAAAAGTAAAGCGGCGGAAACCAGTAAACCGATGAGGTATCGCATCCCCTCAAACTTACCATGCGCGACCGCTTGCTTTCCCGAACCTCATTGGGATAGGCTGGAGCCTGGTACTGCCACTGTCCGTCCGCTAAAAGTCGATTCGCCGCGAGCCGTCCGAGCCGAGGTTTGAAGACTGCCCCGCGGCGAATCCATTCCAATCTCACATCCCAAAACAATTTACTTCAGGAGAACTGGAATGCAGGATTCCTTTGACTTGACGACGATTTGCGCGACGGACGCCACGTTTGCAGCTTTTCAACCCTACGCGGCGCGCGGCTTGACGCTGGCGCGCGTTTCGGTGGTCTACGGCGATCGATACCGGCTCTACACCGCGCGGGGCGAGGTGACTGCGGAGGCCATCGGCGCGCTGCTCTATCGCACGGAGCGGGCGGGGTGGCCGGCGGTAGGCGACTGGGTGGCGGCGCAGCCCGTGGGTCCGGAAGAAGCGATGATCCATGCCGTGCTGCCCCGCCGGTCGATGTTCTCCCGGCGCGCGGCCGGCGAGCGCGAGGAGCAGCAAGTGATGGCCGCCAACATCGACCTGGCGCTGATCGTCTGCGGGCTGGATGGGGATTTCAACGTGCGCCGCATCGGGCGTTATGTGGCGCTGGCGCACGCGAGCGGCGTGGAGGCGGCTATTGTGCTGAACAAATCCGATGTCTGCGCGGATCTGGCTGCGCGCTTGGGCGAAGCCGCCGGCGTGGCGGGGAACGCACCGGTGGTCGCCATCACAGCCCGCTCAGCCGCAGGCGTCGAACCGGTTCTGCGGCTCCTGCGGCCGGGGCTGACGGTAGCTTTGCTGGGTTCTTCCGGGGTTGGCAAATCCACGCTGGTGAATCAACTCCTCGGCGTGGAGCGGCAGCTCGTCCGGGAGGTAAGCGAGAGCGACAGCCGCGGCCGGCATACCACCACCTGCCGGGAATTGCTGCCGCTGCCGCAAGGGGGCGCGCTCATCGACACGCCGGGCATGCGTGAGCTGCAATTGTGGGCCGGCCAGGACAGCCTGGACTCCGCATTCGCGGAGATCGCGGGGCTGGCGGCGGGATGCCGCTTCCGCGATTGCAGCCACGTGGTGGAAGACGGCTGCGCGGTGCAGGCCGCCATCGAAGCGGGCGAACTGGATGCCGTGCGCTGGGAAAGTTATCGCAAGCTGCGCGCCGAAGTCGCCTGGCACGTGCGCCGGACGGATGTGCACGCCGCGCAGGCCCAGAAGAAGAAGTGGAAGGCGATCCATAAGGCTATGCGGTTGGATCACAAGCACCAATAGAATCTGCGGTTTCTCGGGATATTCTTTGGGGCAATTGCGTGCGGCGCTGAGGGAGGTGTATAATCGGGCGAGTTTTCACAAAGGCTGAACAATGAAGACGACTCGAATGACCAAGGGAGTTCTATTAACTCTAGTAGCGCTGCCCTGGACGGCCAACGCGCAGGACACCGCCGCCATTCAAAAAAAGCTGGAATCCGAGTACAAGCTGACCAAGACTACCGACGATAAGTCCGATATCGTGACGGCCGGTTCGGTCCTGGTGCTGCACAAAGATAAGGTGCTGATGGTAGCCGCAACCAGTGCCGCGAACCCGTGCATGAACACCTACAAGGACGGCAAGATCAGCCCCGCCAAGGCTTGCGGAATGGGCGAGAAGCTCAGGCGCGTTCCGGGATTTGGCCATGTGCCCGGTGCGGGAAGCGCTCCGGCGACCAGGAACTTCGTAAGCGGCGAGAAATTCTGGCTAACGAAGATCGATGTGCGCGCCAACGGCGTTGTATTGGACTTTTTCACCGACGCCACTCCCTCCGGCGACCAGGGGATTCGCTACAAAGCCGCTCTGACCATTCCGTTCGGAGCGTTGACGCCATCGCCGGATGAGGCCCTGAAGGCGGTCGCCGAAGTGATCACGGTGGCGCCCGCGGAGGACTCCAAGGACGCCAAGGCCGAGGACAAGGGGCAACCCGCGGCGCAAGGCGGCCAGCCGGAAGCCCCTCCGCCAAGCCAGCCGGCAGCCCCCGCTGCACCTCCTGCCGCACCCCCCGC
>Ga0181525_10001657_pt1 | contig 18863 bp, 13 predicted proteins | sample PEATcosm2014_Bin_48_FD_121100 | JGI IMG/M metagenome (GOLD analysis project Ga0181525, IMG submission 121100) | Peatland microbial communities from MTU Mesocosm Facility, Houghton, MI, USA - PEATcosm2014_Bin06_10_metaG | ecosystem: Environmental > Terrestrial > Soil > Wetlands > Peat | place...
ATCCGAAATTACCGGCCATTAGTCGTGGAAGTATTCACTGGGACACCGACCCGCGGACGCCGGGACCGGGCTCGTTGCAGGCCGTCGTATTGCTGACCGGCGTGAAAAGCAACGGGGGTGGTTTCCAATGCGTGCCTGAGGTTTATCAAAACCTGGACGCGTGGCTTCACCGTTACGCGCGCCAGGACGATTTTGATTTCTTTAATCCAGGCTTAAATCACTGGAAAACGAGACAAATCGAAGGTCAAGCGGGCGACGTCGTTTTGTGGTCGAGCAAGTTGCCCCACGGGACGGCAACCAATTTGTCAAGCCGTCCAAGAATGGCGGCGTTCGTCACCATGCAGCCGCCTGCGAACGACCCGCAACTTCGAGAGGCGATGAGGAATTGGTGGCTGACCAAACGAGCGCCCGATTACTGGCGAGGTCTGCCTGGACAACTCGATCCTGAGCCGGGAGCGCCAGCGGCGCTTTCGGAGCTGGGCCTGAAGCTGATCGGAGTATTGCCCTGGTAGCGTGACCTGGTAGCGTGACCTGGTAGCGTGGCCTGGTAGCGTGGCCTGGTAGCGCGACCGACGCCCCAACAACGGGAGCTAACTCAGAAGTTAGCCCAAAATCTGCTTCGCGATGGTCAGCTTCTGGATGTTGGTGGTGCCTTCGTAAATGCGGCCGATTTTGGCGTCGCGATACAGCTTCTCCACCGGATAATCCTTGGTGAATCCGACGCCGCCGAAAATTTCGACGGCGCACGAAGCGGTGTTCTCGGCCACCTGCGACGCGAAATACTTGGCCATCGCAGCCTCGGTAACGAAGGGATGCCCGGCGTCGTGCAGCCGCGCGGCGTTATACACCAGCAGCCGCGCCGCTTCCACTTCGGTGGCCATGTGCGCCAGCTCAAACTGGACGCCCTGAAACTCGGCGATGGGCTTGCCGAACTGCTGCCGCTGCTTGGCGTATGCGATAGCATGATCCAGCGCGCCTTGCGCCAGACCCGTCATCTGCGCGCCGATCGCGATGCGCCCTTCGTTCAACGTTTCAATAGCGATCTTGTAGCCTTTGCCAAGCTCACCGAGCACGTTGCCGGCGGGGACCCGACAGTCATCCAGAATCAGCTCGCAGGTCGACGACGCGCGGATGCCGAGCTTGTCTTCCTTCTTGCCCACTCGGAATCCGGGAAAGTCCCGCTCCACCAGGAAACACGTGATGCCGCGATAGCCGGCTTCGGGATTGGCATTGGCAAACACCAGGAACAGGCCGGCCTCAGCGGCATTGGTGATCCACAATTTCCGGCCGGTGATGAAATACTCGTCGCCGCGCCGGACAGCGCGAGTGGCGAGCGCGAAAGCATCCGAGCCGGATCCCGCCTCCGACAGGGCGAACGACGCCACCATTTCGCTTGCAAGCTTCGGCAAATAGCGCTGCTTCTGCGAGTCCGTACCCCAGCGAATGATCACATTGTTCGCGATGGTGTTCTGGACGTCGACGATGACAGCCGCGGATGGATCCACGGCCCCGAGCGCCTCCACCGCCAGCACCGACTGAAAAAAGCTGCCGCCCTGGCCGCCGTATGCTTCGGGAATTTCGATGCCCATCAGCCCCAGTTCGAACATCTCGCGCAGCAGATCCTTGCGGAACAGCCCCGCGGCATCCATTTCGCGCACCCAGGGTGCAATGCGTTCGCGCGCGAAACGCCGGACGGCGTCCTGGAACATGCGCTCTTCTTCGCTGAGCGTAGTTAAGGGGAGCAAGGGAATGTTAGCGGTTTCGGCTAGGTTCGGCATCGATTCCAGTCTACTCGCCGGGCCGGGCGTACGCATTTGGTGCACTTTCTAAACGGGACCCCAGAACGTTCACACGAGTGTGAACGCAGCACGCAGGAGTGCGTGCGCCACGGGCCACCTGAGCGAGTACGCCACGCCCAACCCCAGAAGGTTATATAATCGCGGCCGACTGGAGGCGCCTATGAAAAATTGGCTGCTAGCCGCGCTGCTATTCCCGGCCCTGTTTCTGCCGGCTGGAACGCTCAGGGCATTCGAAGGATTTCCCAGGTGCACCGTTGTGGATCCGGATACTGCCAAGACCGGGGATACGGTGAACGTCACCTGCGATAACGTAGACCAGACGGCGGTTGCAAACTTCTATCTGACCGACGGAAAAAACGACACGAAAATTGCGGTAATGGACCACACCGCCGGGAAAATAACGTTTCAGGTGCCGAGCATCAAGCCCGGCCGTTATCACATTGCCTTTTTGACGGCCAACAAATCGTCGATGGTGGAGCAGCCGGTGGTGCTTACGGTGCAATAAACGCTCAGCGCTGGGGCAGCCAGATCGCGATGTTGCGATATTTTAAGCCGCCGGTGTGATCGCCTTGTAAATAGATAGGGCCGGGCTCGCCTTCATGACTGTCCAGTGCGCCGCCTGTGATACCCGGGATCTCCGCATCATGGATGATGACTACGCCGTCGCGCACTACCGTGACATTGCGCCCCTGCAGCGTCACGTCGTAGCTTTCCCATTGGCCAGGACGCGGCTTCACTTCGGCGGCAGGGGGAATGAATCCGTAGATGGACCCCATCTGATGGAAAGCGTCGTTCCTGCCGGCCGGCTCGTACTCCACCTGCACTTCGTAACGGCCGCGCAAATAGACGCCGCTGTTGCCACCCGGCGGGCAGTTGTATTCGATATGCAGCTTGAAATCGCCAAACTTGCGCGTGGTGCGGATATTTGCGCCCGCCTGCGTGTTTTGTAGCTCGCCGTTCACCGCCACCCAGTGGTTCGCGGCGGGATTATCGGGCGCCCATCCCGCCAAATCGTGGCCATTGAAGAGCGGCTCGGGGGAACTCCATGTATCGTAGGACTTCAGCACAAAACGGGGAGCGGGCACGCCGCTGAGCTGGCCGTCCGGCGTCTGCCCGGAAAGTTTACGATCCTGGACAGTAATCTCCCAGCGGCCCGGCCCCTCTTCAAAGCTGAGGTTTGATCCTTCCACCCGCGCATTGCGCACAGCATGAACGCTGCCGGTGCGTCCGACGATGCGAACGGCGGGAGTTCCGCCTTCATCGGCAAATTCCATCCAAGACGGATAAGCGCCATTTGGTGAGACACCTTTTGGTGGGATAATGGTAAGGTCCCATCGTCCTGAAAAGGGCGATGCCGCTTCCGCCGCGCACAGCGGCAGCCCGCTGATAACCGCGAACATTATCGCCTTGCGAACTACAAGCGTCATTTGTGTTTCGTCTTCTGTGTTTAGTCTATCGAAAGCAGAAAGGCCGCCGATATTACTACGTTCAACAGCAGCGGAATTCAGGTAAGGAATCCTATGAAACCGAGGATGAAACGCATCCATCCCACATCCAGTACTCCTACTTTATGAGCACGCGCCCGCGTTCCAATCTACTTGTACCTGTTGTTCTGATAGCCGTCCTGGAAGCGCTGGCAGCCACGCTTTCCGCGCAAACAGATCGCCTCAGCGGGCGCATCGATAGCAGCCGAACCGTGGTGTTACCTGGCCAGGTTCCTCCCCGGGCGCGGCTGGAGTTTGACCAAGGCCCGGTGGCTGCTTCGTTTCCCATCGCGGGAATCGCGATTTACCTGAAGCCTTCGCCGGCGCAGCAGAGTTCGCTGCAGCAGTTGCTGGCCGCGCAGCAAAATCCGGCGTCCACCGACTATCATCAATGGCTGACGCCCGAGCAGTATGCCGGCCGTTTCGGCGCCAGCCAAGGCGACGTCAACCGCATCACAGCCTGGCTGCAATCCCAAGGCTTGCACTTGCAGCGCGTGGCGCGCGGCCGCAACTGGATCCAGTTCAGCGGCACGGCGCAGCAAGTGGAAAATGCACTTCACACGCAGATTCATCGATACCTGGAGAACGGCGAACTGCATTACGCGAATTCCACCAATCCGTCGATACCCGCCGCGCTTTCCGATATCGTGCTGGGCATTCGCGGGCTGAATAACTTCCGTCTGAAGCCGCGGCTCAAGCCGCGCGCGCTGGGTCCGCGGAACACCACCGGCGTCGCTCATCAGATGGCGCCGGACGACTTCGCGACCATTTACGACGTCCTGCCGCTCTACGCGGCCGGTATCGATGGAACCGGGCAGAAGCTGGTTGTGGTGGGACAGACCGACATCAACGTTTCCGATATCCAGGCGTTCCGCAACCAGTTCAATCTGGCGGCCATCAATCTGCAGCAGATCCTGGTACCGCAACAGTCCGACCCCGGAATCAGCCAAGACGATCTGCCGGAGGCGGACCTGGATATCGAGTGGTCGGGATCTGTGGCGCGGGACGCAACCATTATTTTCGTGTACTCGGACAACGTATTCATATCGCTGCAGGAAGCCATCGATCAGGCCTACGCGCCGGTGATCACCATGAGCTACGGTCTTTGCGAAGGCTCAGATTTAGTGGACTTGCCCACCGAACAGGAGCTGGCGCAACAAGGCAACGCGGAAGGCATCACCTGGTTTGCGGCGGCCGGCGACAGTGGAGCGGCCGATTGCGAGGATTCCGGCGCGACCATCGCACAGGACGGCTTAGCCGTGGACGCGCCGGGCAGCATCCCTGAGGTAACGGCCATGGGCGGGACGGAATTCAACGAAGGGAATGGAAATTACTGGAGCAATTCGAACACGGCGAATGGCGCTTCCGCGCTCGGATATATTCCCGAAATGGTGTGGAACGACACCGGCGACGGCGGCGGACTGTCGGCAGGCGGCGGAGGAACCAGCCTTTACTTTCCACAACCAGCGTGGCAAACCGGGCCTGGCGTCCCGAACGGTAGCTTTCGCCATGTTCCCGATCTGGCCATCGCAGCCTCCGCGGATCACGATGGCTATTTCGTCTACACCGGCGGCTCAATGCAGATTTACGGCGGCACGTCGGTCGCGGCGCCCACCATGGCAGGCATCGCGACGCTGCTGAACCAGTATCTGCTTTCGAGCGGCGCAGAGAAGCAGGCCGGCTTAGGCAATATCAACCCCATGCTGTATCGGATGGAGCAGAACTCGCCCTCCGTGTTTCACGATGTAACGGTGGGCAATAACATCGTCCCGTGCGTCATCGGTTCACCCAATTGCACCACCGGCAGCTTCGGATACGATGCCGGCCCGAATTACGATCAAGCCAGCGGTCTGGGCTCTCCGGACGCTTACAAATTTGTCCATGGGTGGAGCAGCCCAAGCGTTGCGCCCAAGGCCTCCGCCGTGGTTCCGTCCATCGATCAGAATCCGGTGTTCGAACAGTCCCTGAACCGCAGTGGATATCGCTGGAGCTACACCATCGCGCTCACCGAGGAAGCGGGAGTAGCCACCACGGTGACCGGGTTTTCAATCAATGGCCAGAGCTACGATGTAAACACGGTTTTCGGGAGCAACCAGATTCCCGCGGATGGTTCTATTGCATCTGAGAACCTGGGATTCGCCACGCTGGCCGTGCCGGTGAATGTGACCTTCAGCTTTACAGGCGTGGATGCGAGCGGCGTTACCTGGTCGCGGCAATTGACGGTTCCCTTCGACGGGCCGCAGACGCAACTCACCGTGGGCGGCGCGAGTAATGCCGCGTCCGGCGTGCAAGCTTACGCTCCCGGTATGCTTTTGAGCGTCTACGGAACGGCGCTGGGCGACTTTGCGCAATCGGCCGGAACAATTCCGCTACCTCAGTATCTGGCGGGGTTTGAAGCGCAGATCAATGGCGTCACAACGCCGCTTTATTATGTCTCGCCGGGTCAGGTGAATCTCCAGATCCCCTATGAGACGCAGACCGGAAGCGCTACGTTGATGCTGGGCAATCCTTATTTCAACTTGAACTATAACCTGGAGATTGTGCCGGCCGCGCCGGGAATTTTCATGACGAATGGATTCGTGTCGGCTCCATTTTCAAGCGCTTCACCCGGCGAAACCAGCGCGCTGTTCATCACCGGTGAAGGGCAGGTCTCACCCGCTCTTGCAACGGGAACAACGCCCGCCGCGACAACTCCGCTTGCGCAGCTTCCAAAACCCCAGCTTCCCGTTACGGTCACGGTGGCGGGCCAAACGGCATCCATCGCCTTCAAGGGCATTCCGAGCGGGCTGGTGGGAGTGACCCAGGTGAACTACACGGTTCCGCCCAATACTCCGCCCGGGGTGCAGGAAGTGGTGGTGACGGTGGGCGGGGTGGCCAGCCAACCGGCGAAATTGACAGTGAAGTGAATTAGGAAATGATTCCTTTGCGCACCGCGTACAGAATTAACTCCGGTACGCTATGCAGATTCAGCTTCTGCAAAATATGCGTGCGGTGCGTGTCGACGGTATAGAGGCTTAAGTTCAGCGTATTGGCGACTTCTTTGTTGGTCTTGCCTTCGGCGATCATTTGCAGAATTTCGCGCTCGCGATCGGTGAGCAGCTGGTAGCTGTCGTCGGCGTTCTTGCGGCCCAACGCCTGGAAATAATCCTCCTGCAAAATGCGGCTCACTTGGGGGCTGAAGAACGAACGCCCATCCACCACCGCCTCAATCGCCAGAATCAACTCGGCCTTCACCGCATCCTTGAGCAGGTATCCCCGCGCCCCCGCCTTGAGCGAGCGGATGATATAGCTCTCGTCGTGGTGCATGCTCAGGATCACGACACCCATGTTGGGATGCTTTTCAACGATCCGGCGCGTGGCCTCGATGCCGTTCATGTTGGGCATGGCGATATCCATCACCACCACGTCCGGGTGCTGATCCTGCGCCAGCTGCAGCGTCTCCCGCCCGTCGGCCGCTTCGCCCACCACCACGAATCCGGGCTGGCGCTCGAGCAGCAAGCGCATTCCGTCGCGCAGAATGTTGTGATCGTCAGCCAGCAGAATGCGAATCTGCGCCATCCGCCAAGCCTCCGTTCCACACCATTTCGGTTTCAAGCTCGCCACTCTTCTTCGGATTGCTAAGCGTCTTAAGAGTGCTGCGCGCGGGCGTTTCCGGTATAGCAGCCAACGGCAAGGCGACGCGCAGTAGCGTTCCGCGTCCGGGCCGTGAGTCGATGTGGAACACGCCGCCCAGATGCCGCACCCGCTCTTCCATTCCGAGCAGGCCCAGCCCACGTATCCGTGCCGGGTCGAACCCGCTGCCGTCATCCTGCACGCTTAACAGAATCTGCCCCGCTTCCTGGCGCACCGTCACTTGCACCGCGCTGGCTTGGGCATGCTGCGCGCAATTGTTGAGCGCTTCCTGGACTACCCGGTACACGCAGGTCTTGTGTTCCTCGGGCAGTTCGCCTGGCATCTGGCTGGCCACCTGCACGCGCAGCCCGGTGCGCCTGCCAATCTCGCGCGCCTGCCACTCCAGAGCCGGAAGCAGGCCGAAATCGTCCAGCATGGAGGGCCTCAGCAGCAGGGCCATGTTGCGAATCTCGTTCATGCCGTTTGCAGCCACGCCGCGGATGGAATCCAAATGCGAACGCACCTCCGGCGCCGGGTCCAGATCCAGCAGATTTTCCGCTTCCAATAACACCGCCGAAAACGCCTGTCCCACTTCATCGTGCAACTCGCGCGATAGGGCGCGCCGCTCGTCCTCCTGGGCGCGCACCAGCCGGGCGGAAAGCTCCTGCAAGCTGGCTTTGGAATGGACACTTTCCGCGAGCCGCTGCTGCACTTCGCCTTCCAGCTTCAGGATGTGGAATATGGTGAATGCGGCCAGCGTGACACCGCCCAGCAGGGTGACGGCGATCATGGCCACCAGGCCCAATTGGAGGCGTCCAAACAGGTCGCCCAGTTTCGCGTCGCCGCGCCGCAGGGCTTCTTCGTTCAGGGCTTCGATGCGGTCGGCAATCTGCAGCATGGAAGTTCGGCGCGGCACCAGTTCTTCATAAAAGAACGCGTCGCGGTATTTTCCGCGCTCGTCGCTGCTCCATGCCAAAGTGCGATCCAGGACGTTCCAGTAGGCTTCAATTTGAGATCGCAAATCCTGAAAAGGCGCGGCTTCCTCGGGCTCCAGCGCGGAGGCGTAGCTTTGGAGCGCGTTTTCCGAATTGCGCCGCAATCCGGCGAGCGTCGCAACTTGCGCCTGGGCGCCGGATTGTTCCGGCGCAAGCAAGGAATCCCGCACGATGGTTCCCGAAAGATAAATATTGGATCGAATGCGCTCCAGCGTTCGATTACGCGCCAGGAATCGCGCTTGCAAGGATGTATCGTTGTGGCGCAGGCTGTTGAGGAACAGCAAGGCCCCGGCTTCGGCAGCCGCCATGATGAGCAGCAGCCCGCCGAATCCCGCCACTAAGATTACGCCCGGGCGCTGCCGCATCTTGTCTTTATTGTAAGCGGCCCCGGGAGTGTAATCGGCCCCGGGAGTGCAGGCGGCCTCCGAAGAGCGGATAGGCTGCGGGAGCAACCGGGCTGCGGGGCGAAACCACATCCTCTCTAAGGTAGAACTGGAAGCCCGATTACGGGAATAGCGTCCATCCTGTATTAGGTAAACCGGCTGAGGGAAATACAGTAACGACGGGATTCTTTTACCGCGTTATGCGTCTGTATTCTGTAAATACAAAAGCTTAGGAGGCTTTGGATGAACTCACGATTCTTGGCTTGCGCGGCCCTGACAGCGCTTTCTCTGACATTTTCCGGTTGTGCAAAAAAGGTCGCTGCGAAGGCTCCGCCCCCGCCGGCCCCGGCAGCCGTTACACCTAGCGTGGCGGCAACGCCCGCGCCCGCGCGAAACTACTCGCAGCCGGCGCAAGTGGCTACCAGTACGCCGTCCCGGATGCCCGACGCCGCTACGCGGGCGCGCATTCAGGACCTGTTGAACCGCATTCAGGACGCCTATTTCGACTACAACAAGCACACGCTGCGCCCGGACGCCGAAGCGGCTCTGAGAAAGGACGCCCAGACGCTGGCGGACATCATCAAGCAGTATCCGGACTTCAAGCTCACGGTGGAAGGATATGCCGACGAGCGGGGATCGGATGAATATAATCTGGCGTTGGGCGATGCACGCGCCAAACAGACCAAGGAATATCTGTCGGATCTGGGGCTTCCAGGCAACCAGCTTGCGGTCGTGAGCTACGGCAAGGATAAGCCCGTATGCACCGAGCACGATGAAGAGTGCTGGCAGAAGAATCGCCGCACGCACATCACGCAGGCGCAAGCGAACTGAAGGACTTCATAATACAGAAGCCAAAGACAGACCCAATAGTCAGAATCCAGGATCGGAATTCCGATTCAGATTTTCGACAATCGGGCGAGCACGCGGTCGACAGCTTCGCCGTTGGCCGGCTGCACTCCTCGCCCGATGCACAGAGTCCGTTCCTGCTTCCATAGGTTCTCTGCGAGCGCGAGATTTTTGTCGGCCGCATCCTCCAAATCGCCCCGGCGTGGATGATCGGCAACCGCCTGGCGCGCGGGGTCGGCAACTTTATTTCCAGGCTGGCACTGGTCGATGCGCATCATTTCGGCCTGTAGCAGTTCTCTGCTGCGCTCGTAACGCGCCGCCGCCCGCAACCCCCGCGCGTCCGGATCGAGCGCCAGTACACGCTGGCTCAGCGCCAGCAGTTTCTTGCTGGTTTCATCCGATGGATTCCGCTGCAGGGCTTTTTGGAAGGCATCGCGCGACTCCTGATAGTTCTCCAGGGCCAGTTCCGCCTGACCCAAGCCCGCATAAGCGCTCGCGTCCGGAGGGCCGCTTCGGACAACATCCCGAAAGACATCGGAAGCCTCGCGCGGGGCGCCATAGCCGAGCAGCAACTGCCCGATCTTCTTCTTCACAGACGTATCGCTTCCGGCCGGTCCTAGAGCCGCCAGCAGTTGGGCGATGGCCTGGGTTCGTTGCCCGCTCTTTTCCAGAAGCGACGCCACTTCAAAACGAGCCAGCATGCGATTGCGCTCCTGACCGGCCGGCCACGCGCCGTCGATGGCCCGCTGGTAAAACTTCACCGCTTCCGCAGTCTTGCCCTGCGCCGCGGCAATCCGCGCCTCGCCCAGGTTGGCAAGCGCGTTCTCCGGATCGCGTTTCAAAAGCGCATTCAAGTACACCGACGCCTCGGCCAGATGCTGGTCTTTGGCGAGGGCGAGCCCTAAAGCCAAGCGGTATTGCGGGTTGCCCGGCGCCCCCGATAATGCATCGCGAAACTGCTGTACCGCTTCGTCGTCGCGATCCTGTTGCAGCAGCTCGTTGCCAGTCTTGTAGTATTGCTCGGCGCGCTCGGATCGTGCGGACCGGTAATAGTAGTTCAGGAATCCGATCACCAGCAGCACGGCCAGACCTGCCGCAATCACTCCGGGTACCAGCCGGCGGGACGCCTGCATCTCTTCACTCGCCACCGGCGGGACGCCTTTTTCCGACGCCGCTACTCCATAAGCCTGCAGGATATCCTGGAGCGAGACCACGCCTTTCAAATCGCGGATATCGGCGCGGCCCACCACCGGCAGCACGTTGAGCTTGCTGTGCGCCATGCGGCGCAGGGCCATGTCCAGCGGATGATCCATGTGCAGGTGCGGAAAGTTATCGGAAGTAAGCGAGGGGTTGGGGACATCCGCGCGCAGCAATTCTCCGAGCGCGCGGTCTCCGTGCCCCGCCGCTATCTCCTGCTCTAATTGCGCCCAAGCGATCATACCTGCCAGGCGCCCGCCATCCATTACCGGCCAGGCATTGCGATCGGCGTCTAAATGCGCCAGCGCGTCTGCGACGTGGTCCGTTGTCTTAAGCATTTCGAGCGGCGTCTCGGCGGCGTCTCGCACAATCAACATCCCTTGCCGGTAGCGCTGTCCGGATGGCAGGTGCAATCCGTCCTGATGCTGCAATGCTTCGTAAATGGGCTCTTCCTGCAAGCGGTAGGAAATATAAAAGCTGATGAGATTCGCAATCATGAGCGGCACGATGATGGAATAGTCGCGCGTCATCTCGAAAATCATGATTACCGATGTCAGTGGCACGCGCACGATTCCGGCGAAGAGCGCGCCCATGCCCACCAGCGCGTACGCGCCGACGCCTCCGGTGAAATCGGGCAACAGTTGATGCGCTATGGTACCCACCGTGCCACCCAGCATGGCCCCAATAAACAGACTCGGGCCGAAGATGCCGCCCGCGTTACCGGTTCCGTAGCAACTCGTGGTGGCCAGCAGCTTCAACACCACCAGCAGCGCCATCACCTCCAGGGTCATCTGCCCGTTCAGGGCTTCGCTTACGTGTCCGTAACCAACTCCCAAAACATCCGGGGCGAACCACCCCATCAATCCCACCGCCAGACCGCCCATGGCGGGCTGCCACCACTCCGTAGTGCGAGGCAGGCCGAGGCAATATTTTCGAATCCCGAGCAGCAGTTTTACGAATGCTACCGACACCAGGCCGCCCGCGATTCCGAGCAGCGCATAGGTGACGAATTCGATGGGACTGACCAGTTGGTAGGAAGGAACGTGAAACAATGGCTCATCGCCCAGCAAAAGGTGCAGCGTAACCCAGGAGGTCGCCGAACCTAGCACGATGGACCCGAGCACCGGCGCGTGGAGATCGCCCATCACCTCTTCGAGCGTGAACAACACCGCGGCGACGGGGGTATTGAAAGCCGCCGCGAGCGCAGCCGCAGCGCCCACCGGAACCAGCTCGCGAATCCGATTGGGGCCCAAGCCGAGACGCCGTCCCAGCACGGATGCAATCCCCGCGCCCACTTGAACCGACGGCCCTTCGCGGCCCAGTGCAATGCCGGTGGCGAGCGACGCCGAACAGCACCCGAACTTCCCGAGCACGGTGCGGAGGCTGATGAAACCATCGCGCAAGAACAGCGCCGCTTTCGTCTGCGGGATGCCGCTGCCCCGCGCGTTGGGAAAAAAGCGCGAGAGCAGATAACCGGTTATAATCGCGCCGGCGGTGGGAATCAACACCCGCCGCCAGGCCGCACCTCCGGCCGGATACATGCGTGCGCCCAGATCTTCGGTTACGTAGATGAATGCCGCCACCACCAGACCCACTAACGCACCGAGGATCAGCGTGAGCAGCAGCAGGATTTTGTCTTCGTGCTGGAGGAGGGTCCGGCCGTCCGTCCATGCGCCGATACGCCTGCGCCAGTTTTTTGTAGCGGGAGCAGCAACTGCAGTTGACGACGCCACTTCTTTCAGGGTATCAATCAGCGGAACTTCCGCGCCACGTTAACTCAGGCGCGTAACAATTGCGGGATTTTATTGAAGTGGTTGTCGCGGGTGATCAGAAGCAGATCGTGCTCCAGCGCCAGCGCTGCGATCCAGAGATCGTTATCCGGCACAGGCGTTCCAGCGCGCTTGAGTTGAACGAACAGACGCGCATAGTGCTCGGCCGTTTCTCTTGCCGGAAGCAAAATACCGACCGTAGGTTTGGACAGGAAACTCTGCAACAGCACCTCGTTCCGGTGTTGTTGCGAGCCACCGTAAAATCCGGCCTTGATCTCCGCCAGGACGATCAGGGGAATCCAGACTTCATCGCATTGGCCCAACCGGTCAGCCAACTCCGCGTCACCCTGAAACAGATCGGTGAGCCGGTTGGTGTCGAGGGCCACTCTGGCTATTCCCACCTGGCTTTTATTTCCACCTGGCTTTTATTTCCACCTGGCTCTCATTTCCACTTGGCTCTTTACTTCCACTTGGCTCCTCACTTCCACTTCTCCGGATCGATCTGGCGCTGGGCCGCAATCACTTCATCGAATCCGGGATCGGGAGTCCACTGGCCCACGAGGCCGGAAAAATCGGCTTTGCGCGCCCCGCCGATGGTGGCACGGGTGAGCTCGTCGACCACCACCTGGTTCAGGCTGATTTTGAGGTGCGCCGCCTTCTGCCGCAGCACTCGATCCACTTCCTGGGGAACGCCCCGGATGGTGTACTGAACGTTTTCGTGGGCTAATGTGAGCTGCAGTTTCATGCCTACATGATAGCACGAGGAGCAGGCTGAGCAGGCTACCCGGGAAGCAGGAGCTTAGAGCGGGGAAGCGCTTGCAAACGATCGACTTGTTCCACCAGGAGCTGCCTTTGTGACGCGGACAGAAAGCCGCTGGCGTTGTCGTCGAACTTGGCGCGCAGCTCGTCGATGGTCATCGGATTTTCCACCGAGCCGCGATTATATTCTTCCACTTCTTCCATGGCCCGGCCGTCTTTCAGCACGATTTTCACGGCGCCCTTGAAACGGCCAGGGCCGGGATAGCCCGGGTCCACGCGATACTCGACGCGGCGCGCGAGCGCAAGAATCTCCGGGTTGTTGCGGCTCCCGGAGCTGTACGCGTTTTTGCCGAGCGTACCGTGGCACAGCGCTTCGGCCAGGCTATATTGCAGGCTCACGCGGCCGTGCGAATCGGACGCAGGTGCGAATTTTTCTTCCGTGGGCTCGCACACAATCCCCACGATGAACGCTGCCACTGGGCATTCGATCCGCTCCACCTGCCGCGCCTGGATGCCATATTTGGCGCGCAGCCGCAATATGGCGCTGATGTACGGATGAATCACGTGCGCGGCCGGGAACGGCTTGAACGATGAATTGCGGCTTTCCCAATGCTGCCCGAGCCCCTGCTGAATGCGCGCGAAGTCCCGGTGCGCGCTGGCGTCCTGCAGGTGCGAGGCGAAGAGCCCCCAGCGGCCTTCGAATACCTGCGCGGGGCCGGTGACGCCGGAGCGCGCCAGCAGCGCGGCGGTGATCCCGCTCTGGGCCGACCATCCCGGATGCAGAAACTTGGTTTGCGTTCCATCCACCCAGCACTCCAGCAGCCCCGACGCAAAGCTGCCTGCGATGCCCGCCGCGCGCGCCAAGGCTTCCGCATCCAGGGCCAACAGCTTGCCGGCTAAATACGCCACACCGAAAGTAGCGAAAAGTCCGGTGGGATGGAAGCCGCGCTGGTGCAATTCTCCCGATGAAACGCTGCCCACGCGGCAGGAGATCTCGTTGCCGATGGCAATAGCGGTGATAAGATCGCGGCCTGAAACCTCGGCGAACTCGCACAACGCCAGCGCGGCCGCTACGGCCGGGCTGCTCATATGCACGATGGACTCGTTATGCGTGTCGTCGTATTCCAGGGCCTGCGAGAAAGCCCCGTTGGCGAATGCCGCGACGGTAACTGCCACACGATCCCCGAATCCAAGGATGCTGCACCGCCCGGGGCTGGAAATGGCGAGCGCCGCGTCCCGGACAGAACGGCCGAAATCTGTTTCGGCTCCGGCGAGCGCCAGCCCGATCACGTCCATGACGCGCAGCTTGGTCGACGCGACAACGTCCTCCGGCAAATCTTCGAAGGTGACGCCGGCCGCCCAGCGCGCCAGTTCCACCGATAACGGCAGCGCTCTCAACTGACCGACCATCCGCCGTCGATGGGGAGCGCCGCACCGGTAATATCGCGGCTCTGGGGGCCGCACAGGAAATGGATCATAGCGGCGACGTCTTCGGCGGCTATGAAGCGTCCGCCGGGCTGCCGGGCGGCCAGATAGCGCTGCTCAGCTTCCGCCCTTGAAATGGATTCGGCATGCATCATTTGTTCGACGCTGCGGGCGTGGACGGGCGTCTCCACGGTTCCGGGGCAAACCGCGTTGCAGGTAATGTCGTGCCCACGCGTTTCCAGCGCCACGGCGCGCGTCATGCCGAGGAGCGCAGTCTTGCTGACGACATAATTGATGCGGTTCACTCCTCCGATCAGACCATAGATGGAAGAGACGTTGACGATGCGTCCCCAATTGCGGCGCCGCATCGCGGGCAAGGCCAGGCGGATGGTATGAAACGCCGCGGTCAGGTTTACCGCGATTCCGAGATCCCAGGCTGCGGGCGGAAAATCGTCCACCGGCGAAGCATGCCGGACAACCGCGTTATTGATCAAAACATCCACTGCTCCAAACGTTTCGGCGCTGACGGCGAACATACCCTCAATCTCATCGGCGTGCGCGAGATCCGCATTGCAGTAAAGCGTTCGGACGCTATGTTCCCGTTCGATAGCCGCGCGCAGGACGTCGATTCGATGGGGCTCGCCGAAGCCGTTGATGACGATGTTGCAGCCCGCCGCCGCGAATCGTTTGGCGGTGGCCAGACCGAGGCCTTGCGTGGATCCGGTGATGAGCGCGCACTTGCCCTGGAGCATTGCCCATTATAATTACCGATCCGCCCGCGGCGTCAGCACGCGCATTAAACTATTGCGATGGAGCCATTCGAAGTTTTCGCCATCCGCTACGGTCATTTAGGAAATCGGCATCCCGGGCAAAGCTATATCCTGGCCGACCCGCATGAGTATGGGCCGGACCTGGACTATTACGTGTGGGTGGCGAGGCGCAGCGATTGTATGTTCGTAGTCGACACCGGATTTTCCCAGGCGGCGGCCGTCCGCCGCAAACGCGAGCATCTGCGCAGCCCGGTGGATGCCCTGCGGCTGCTCGATATCGATCCCGAGAAGGTGACGGATGTGATCCTCACCCATTTGCATTACGATCACGCTGGAAATCTGGACCGATTTCCGGCGGCGCGTTACCACGTGCAGGATCGCGAAGTGTCCTACGCCACGGGCCGGTGCATGTGCCATCCCTTTCTGCGCGAAGCGTACGATCTGGAGAACGCACTGGAGATGGTTCGCAGGATTTACTCCGGACGCGCTGTTTTTCACGACGGCGAGTCCGGCCTGGCGCCGGGCCTGACGTTACATCGCGTGGGGGGGCACACGGCGGGCCTGCAGATCCTGCGCATCTGGACTGCGCGCGGTTGGGTAGTGCTGGCCGCCGATGCGGCGCATCTCTACACGAATTTCGAAAACAACCGCCCCTTTCCGGTGGCCTACAGCGTGGCCGAAATGCTGGAAGGTTATAAGCTGCTTTTCCGGCTGGCTGAAACGTCCCAGCATATTGTGCCCGGACACGACCCGCTGGTGATGAAATACTATGCCGCGCCGCGGCCGGATCTGGACGGGATCGTCGTCCGGCTGGACGTTCCTCCGTCGCGCTGAACGGCCGCGTGTACGCTCCCGCTGCTCTGGAGCGTACCCTGCGGCAGGTAGCATCGATAAGACAGGAACTCCTACTGAGCTTTCACTCCTTCTCCGCCGCTGACGGCGCGCCGCTGCAAGTGTCTTGAAGGCATCTGGCACCCTTACTCCCAGTACTACCAGCGTTTTGATGGCAGCTTTTAAATCGCATTTGTTTTCAACCAAAGTTATCTATTTGCGGAGTGTGCCTGTAATCGAACTATAGACGGAGACACATATAAACGCATATAAGCTTGACGCACAGGCTGCGCCTACTTACAAACGAAGTTGCGCATGAAACGAAATCAGCTTATACTCTCCTGAAGCCCGTCGGTCGTTATCGGGAAAACAAAATATGAGCGTTGCTCAGGACTGCTCCGAGATTTGCGTTTTACGCGCCGGGCCTACCCTTTTCAGGCCAAACGTGCGGGGGCGCCGTGTGGCGACAATGCTCCGCCATATATTGACCGGCATGTTACTTGGGGCCATATCGGCGCAGGGCCAGGTCAACGTCGTAACCGGTCAGTATGACAATAACCGAAGTAGCGCCAACTCCGCCGAAATCGTCCTGAATACCTCAAATGTAAACCCGGGCCAGTTCGGGCTGCTCTTCTCCCGGCAGGTGGATGGCTTCCTTTTCGCGCAGCCACTCTATCTTTCCGGCATCTCGATCCAAGGCATTATTAGAAATGTCGTTTACGTCGCGACGATGAACAACAGCATTTATGCTTTTGATGCCGACAATCCGCAAGCATCGGCTCCGCTGTGGCAGGTGAACCTCGGTCCCGTTATACCGAATCCGGGCAAAGCGATCGGTACCACTTCCGGCATCCTGAGCACACCTGTAATCGACCCGGTTGCCGGCACTATTTACGCGGTTGCTTACACCCTTGTTAACGGAACCAAAATCTATCAGTTGCATGCCCTCAATGTGACGACCGGTCAAGAACAAACTGGCTCCCCTATAACGATTCAGGCGAGCGTAACCAACTCGACGGCTCCCGACAGTGTCAATGGGGTGCTTTCTTTCAACGCGGCGATTGAGTTCCAACGGCCGGCCCTACTTTTGTATAACGGCTCAATCTACATCGCGTTCGCTACCGGAACGCTGGAAACGAACCCATATCATGGTTGGCTTTTGCAATACGACGCTACCAGCCTTCTATTAATCCAGACCTTTTGCGCCACACCGAACGGGACCGGCGGCGGCGTTTGGATGTCGGGCTATGGACCGGCTGCGGACGCGAACGGGGTTTATTTCGCCACCGGGAATGGCACCTTCGATGGGAATACCGATTGGAGCGAGAGCGTAATAAGCTTAGGCGCCAGCAGCAGCTTTGATTCGTTCACGGCGAACAATTATTCCATACTCACTACCGACGATCTGGACCTTGACACCACCGGGCCGCTGCTGTTGCCCGGCACTAACCTGCTCCTGCTCGGCAGCAAGAATGGCGTGGTGTACGTTCTGAACCGTGGCAATCTCGGCGGGTTGCAGTCTGGTAACGCACAAATACCTCAGTTCTTTCAAGCCACCATCCCCTGCATGAGCAACTGTACTCCGGCCAACTTCAGCCGGGTTAGTCACTACACAATCTGGGTCCAATCGAGTTCAACTGCACTGCTGTATTTATGGGGACCGGGGGACGTTCTCAAGAGTTTCAGTTTCTCCCCTACCAGTTTGTTCGATACCTCTCCCTTCGCTACTGGGAGCGTGTCAGCAGCAGCGCCCGGACCCACGCTGGCGCTTTCCAGCTATGGACAAACTGCGGGTTCCGCCGTTCTTTGGGCAGCCACTCCCGCCGCGAGCGCCATATCGACGGTTCAACCCGGCACGCTGCATGCCTTTGATCCGGTGACTCTCTCGGAGCTTTGGAACAGCGCAATGAACCCAGCGGATGCGCTCGGCAATTGGGCCAAGTATTCCACGCCCACGGTAGCGAACGGCAAAGTGTACGTTCCCACGTTTTCAAACCAATTGGACGTCTATGGGATTCATACCGTGAACGCCGGCAATCTGAGCTTTGGTAATACGATCGTTGGTACGGTGAGTGCCGCGCAGCAGATCACTTTCACGAACGGGACGCCAATAGCGATGGCTACCCCCGGTATCAGCGTGAGCGGAGAGTTTGCAGCCAGCAGCAATTGCGGACCTACGATTAATCCAGGAGCGACATGCGTAATCAGTGTAACGTTTGTACCCGTGGGTACGGGTGTGCTGACCGGAAGCGTTGTTGTCACCGATACCGCCAGTGACAGTCCTCAGACCATTAGTCTCACCGGTAACGGCGTTCCTCCGCCCCTGCCGATAGTAAGTCTCTCGTCTACAAGTCTGGTGTTTGGCAGCCAGGTTGTGGGAGTATCGAGCGCGGCGCAGATGATAACCATGTCGAATATAGGCAATGCCCCGCTCACGCTCGCGATTGCCCCGAGCGGGGATTTCTCCGAGATCGATAACTGCGGCGCCACCTTACCGGCCAGTGCAGCCTGCACTATCAATGTGACGTTCACGCCCACAGCCGTTGGGACTCGCAACGGAACAATCACCGTTTCCGACAATGCCGCCAATACCCCGCAGGTAATCACTCTGACCGGTACGGGGTCGCCCGTACCGTACCCGGTGCCGCAGATTACGCAACTGTCGCCATTGAGCGCGTCGACCGGAGGGTCGGGTTTCACGCTGACCGTGAATGGAGCCGGTTTCGTTCCTGGGAGCGTGTTGTCGTGGAACGGTGTAAGCCGCCCAGCGACGTTCATCAGCGATATCCAACTCCAGGCAGCGGTCAACGCCGTTGACGTTGCGTTAGCGGGGACCGCACGGGTAAGCGTGTTGAATCCAAGTCCGGGCGGCGGCTCATCGAACGTCCTCTTTTTGCCCGTCACGAATTCCACCGCATCGGTTTTGTTCAATGCTTTCACTGTCCCGGCCGGCGCAGGCCCGGCGGCTGTGGTGGTAGGCGATCTCAATGGGG
>Ga0181525_10001658_pt1 | contig 18858 bp, 13 predicted proteins | sample PEATcosm2014_Bin_48_FD_121100 | JGI IMG/M metagenome (GOLD analysis project Ga0181525, IMG submission 121100) | Peatland microbial communities from MTU Mesocosm Facility, Houghton, MI, USA - PEATcosm2014_Bin06_10_metaG | ecosystem: Environmental > Terrestrial > Soil > Wetlands > Peat | place...
AGCATGCCGGTCCCCGCCATGTACGACACGATCCGCGCGCTGCGCAGCGCCGGGTTCAGCACTTCGCTGCTGTCCAATTCGTGGGGATGCGACGAATACCCGCGGGCGGACTTCCCCAGCCTGTTCGACACCGTGGTGCTTTCCGGCGAGGTCGGCATGCGCAAACCCGAGGAGCGTATCTTCCGGCACGCCGCGGAAACCCTCGGGCTGGATCCGCAGGAGTGCGTCTTCATCGACGACATCGAGGCGAACGTGGCGGCCGCCGCCGCCTGCGGCATGACGGGCGTCCATCACACCGACACGGCGGCGACCGCCGCGGCTCTGCAAGACCTGCTCGGTGTCCCGCTGGCCTGGAGCGCACCCGGCCCGGGAAACGGCCGCCCCTTATTGCGGTGACGGGCGGGCGCGGCGCGGCGGCTCTGCTCTAGCCTTGGTTGCCGTGCCGGACTATCCGCACCCGTCCAGCGAGGGCCGGTCGGCCAACATGCGGGCCAATCGGCGGACGGACACCAAACCCGAACTTGCGCTGCGTCGTGCCCTGCACCGGCTCGGTTATCGCTACCGCAAGGACTACCGGCTGGACCTGGAGGCCGGCCGGCGCGTCCGGCCGGACATCGCGTTCACGGCGCGCAAGGTGGCGGTCTTCGTCGACGGATGCTTCTGGCACGCCTGCCCGCACCATGGCTCCAAGCCGCGGTCGAACGAATGGTACTGGGGCCCGAAGCTGCTGAAGAACGTCGAGCGCGACCGGGTCAACGACGCGGCGCTGATCCTGGCCGGCTGGACCGTGGTCAGGCTGTGGGAGCACGTCCCCGTCGACGAGGCGGTCGCCACCGTGGTAACCGCGCTCACCGCAACCAGCGCCGCCCCGACAGACCAGGACCAGCCCCCCGACCCGGTCGGCTAGCCACCGAACGCCCCCGACTATGGCAGACTCTGCCTCACCATGCGCGTATTCCTGCCGTCAACGCTGCCGGCCCTGGCCTCGGCGCTGCGCGCCGACGAGGTCGGCCCCGGCCCGATGCCCGGGTTCGCGGTCACGCCCGCGCTGCGCGAGGCGTACGCGAGCGGAGACACCGATGAGCTTGAGTACGCGGCGCTCACCGAGGCGGCCCGCGCGTCGCTGCGCATGCTGGCCGAAGATCAGACAGCACCGCCAAGGCGGGTGGTGCTCGCGGCCGACCTGCCCGCCGAGCAGGTCAAGTGGGACACCAGGCCAGCCGAGCCCGGCCGGGTGCTGATCGATGCCGCGGTCCCGCTCGCCCTGCTGGTATCGGCGCACGTGGACGACGCCGAGGCAACCGCCGACGTACGCGATGCCGCGCAAGCACTGCCCGCCGCCGACGCGGGGGATGCGGACGCCAAGTTCGCCGTCGACGGCGCCGAGGGCCACGAACTCGGCTGGTACGCCACCCAGGAGCTTGCCTACCTGGCCGAATGAACCGGCCATGGCCAGCAAGCGGCGGGCTAGAGGCCGACCGCCCGGCCCGGACAACCCCGGAATGATCGTGCGACGATAAGGGTTGGCAGGCACAACCCGAACGCCAGGAGCGATCGTACATGGACGCCGTCACCAGGACCCCAATGCCGGTTAACGAGCCGGTCAGGCAATACCAGCCGGGCAGCCACGAGCGGGCCGCGCTGGAGAGCAAGATCAAGGAGCTGGCCGGCCAGCGCACCGAGCTGACCATGACCATCGGCGGCCAGCAGCAGATGGCGGCGGGCGATCCGATCGAGGTGGTGCAGCCGCACAACCGCCGGCACGTCCTCGGCCAGCTGGGCAACGCCACCAACGTGGAGGTCGCGGCCGCGATCTACCAGGCCAAGCAGGCGGCACCCGCCTGGCGCGCGCTGAGCTTCGATGACCGGGCCGCCATCTTCCTGCGGGCCGCCGAACTCCTCGCCGGTCCGTGGCGCGCCACCGTGAACGCCGCGACCATGCTCGGCCAGTCCAAGTCGCCGTACCAGGCGGAGATCGACGCGGCCTGCGAGCTGATCGACTTCTGGCGGTACAACGTGCAGTTCGCCAGGCGGATGCTCAGCGAGCAGCCGGACTCGGGCCCGGGCGGGTGGAACCGGATGGACTACCGCCCGCTCGAGGGCTTCGTGCTCGCGATCACGCCGTTCAACTTCACCTCGATCGCCGGCAACCTGCCGACCGCCCCGGCGCTGCTCGGCAACGTCGTGGTGTGGAAGCCGTCGCCGACCCAGCAGCTCGCGGCGCACTACCTCATGCGGCTGCTCGAGGCGGCCGGGCTGCCGCCGGGCGTGATCAACCTGGTCACCGGGGACGGCCAGGCGGTGTCCCAGGTCGCGCTCACCCATCCGGACCTGGCCGGCATCCACTTCACCGGCTCGACCGCGACCTTCCAGCACCTGTGGCGGACCGTCGGGGAGAACATCGCGCGGTACCGGAACTACCCCCGGCTGGTCGGCGAGACCGGCGGCAAGGACTTCGTGATCGCCCACCCCAGCGCCGACCAAGCGAGCCTGGCTGCCATCCTGATCCGCGGCGCGTTCGAGTACCAGGGCCAGAAGTGCTCCGCCGCCTCCCGCGCCTACCTGCCCGAATCCCTCTGGCGAGAGACGAAGGACGACTTCATCGCCCAGGTCGAGTCGCTGACCATGGGCGACGTGACGTCCGACCTGTCGCTGTTCATGGGCGCGGTCATCGACGAGCGGGCGTTCGCCAAGCACGCCGCCGCGATCGACCGGGCCAGGAACACGGCCTCGATCGAGATCCTGGCGGGCGGCAGCTACGACGACACCGATGGCTTCTTCGTAAGACCCACCGTGCTGCGGGGCGAGGACCCGGCGGACGAGGTCTTCACCGCCGAGTACTTCGGCCCGATCCTGGCCGTGCACGTCTACCCGGACCACGCCTACGACGAGGTGCTCGCCCAGGCGGCGGACGTCAGCCCCTACGCGCTGACCGGCTCGATCCTCGCGACGGACAGAAAAGCGATCGCGCAGGCCGCCGACCGCCTGCGGTACTCGGCGGGCAACTTCTACATCAACGACAAGCCAACCGGCGCGGTGGTCGGCCAGCAGCCGTTCGGCGGCGCCCGCGCGAGCGGCACCGACGACAAGGCCGGATCGATCTACAACCTGACCAGGTGGGTATCGGCTCGCGCGATAAAGGAGCTCTTCGTCCACCCGTCCGACTACCGCTACCCTCACATGGGTTGACCCGATACGCACCGGAGGACGCCATTCACCGGCTGGTTCTGTGGAACATCGATCTGACGCTTGTCGATGTTGCCCGGGTGATGAGGGCGGCCTACGCCGAGGCCTTCGCCGTGGTGGTGGGCAGGCCGCTGGTCCGGCTCCCGCAGATGCCCGGGCGGAGCGAGTCGGAGATCTTCTTCGACGCGCTGGCCAGCAACGGCGCCGACATGAGCGCGAGCGGGACCGCCGAGGGCCTGCTCGAGCCGTTCAGCGCCGAGCTGGCCGCCGCGCTCGGCAAGAGGCGGGACGAGCTGGCCACGCAGGGCCAGCTGCTGCCGGGCGCGGCGCAGGCGTTGGCGGCCGTGGCCAAGATTGACGGCGTGCTGCAGACCGTGCTGACCGGCAACAGCAGGCAGACCGCGGAACTGAAGCTGCGCGCCTTCGACCTGGACGGATTCGTCGATTTCGACATCGGCGGCTACGGCTCGGAGGCCTACCCCAAGGGCACGCTGCTGCGGGTGGCGCGCCGGCGCGCGGCGGACGCCCGCGGCGTGCCGGTCGACGAGGGCGCCGCGGTCTACATCGCGGATTCGCCCCGCGACGTGGACGCGGCGCGGGTCGGCGGCGCGAGGTCGCTCGCGGTGGCCAGCGGCCGGGCCAGCGCGGCCGAACTGCGCGAATCGGGCGCCGACGCGGTGCTGCCCGACCTCACCGACCCCGTCGCCCTCACCGCCCTCATCATCCGTCTCACCGAGCCGCCGCCGCACTAAACCCCCACATAGTGGGACCCCGCTAAGGCAGAACCGCGGGACGCCCGCTCAATACCGCCCATCTGTCCCACATAGTGGTTGGCACCGGACCAGGGCCGCCGCAGGCGTTGCCAGCGGCGCCGGGATGCCGCGATGCTGGGAACATGGATGCCGCAGGTACCTACGACGACCTGGCCAGCCGCGGCTATGGCGCGGTCCTCTGGGAGCCAGACGAGAAGACCGTGCACGACGCGCGGGTCACCCGTTTCATGAACTGGCTCGAGGCCCGCGACCTGCTGCATCCGGCTCGGTACGAGGACCTGTGGCGCTGGTCGGTGGCCGCGCCCGCGGCCTTCTGGTCCTGCATCTGGGACTACTTCGACGTGCTGGGCGACCGGGGCGACGGCCCGGTGCTGGCCGGCGACACGATGCCGGACGTGCGATGGTTCCCTGCTGCCACACTCAACTACGCCCGTAACGCGCTGCGGGCCGCCTGGACCGATCCCGACCGTACTGCGGTTATTTTTGATTCCGAACGAAGTCGTGGTGGCAGCCTCACCTACGCCCAACTCGCCGCGGAGGTGGCGCGAGTAGCCCGGGGCCTTCGCGCCCTGGGCGTGCGCAAGGGCGACCGAGTGGCCGCGCTGCTGCCGAACGTGCCCGAGGCGGTCATCGGCCTGCTGGCCACCGCGAGCATCGGCGCGATCTGGTCGTCGTGCTCGCCGGATTTCGGCGCGCGCAGCGTGATCGACAGGTTCGCGCAGATCGAGCCGACCGTGCTCATCGCCTGTGACGGCTACCGGTACGGCGGCAAGGACTTCTCCCGGGCCGGCATGCTCGCCGACGTGGTCGCCGCCTTGCCGGGCCTGGCCGCCGTAGTCATGGTGGACCTGCTCGGCGAGTCCGCTCGGCCCGGCGCGACCCGCTGGAGTGACCTCGGCGCGGGCGGCGGCCGGGGTGAGCCCGGGGGCGAGCCCGAGTTCGAGGAGGTGCCGTTCGATCACCCGCTGTGGGTGGTGTACTCCTCGGGCACCACCGGCCTGCCCAAGCCGATCATGCACGGCCACGGCGGGATCGTGCTTGAGCACCTCAAGTCGCTGTCGTTCCACCAGGACCTGCGGCCAGGCGACGTCTTCACCTGGTACACCACCACCGGCTGGATGATGTGGAACTACCTGGCCGGGGGGCTGCTGGCCGGTGTCACGATCGTGTTGTACGACGGCAGCGCCACCTATCCGGGCACCGACCGGCTGTGGCGGCTGGCCGCCGAGCACGGCGTCAGCTACCTCGGCGTGGGCGCGCCCTACCTGGTCGCCTGCATGAAGGCGGAACTGCACCCGGGCGAGGAGGTGGACCTCACCGCACTGCGCGCGATCGGCTCCACCGGATCGCCGCTGCCGCCCGAGGCGTTCGGCTGGGTGTACCAGCAGGTGAAGCGGGACCTGCTGCTCGGCTCCTTCTCCGGTGGCACGGACCTGTGCACGGGCTTCGTCGGGCCGTCCCCGCTGCTGCCGGTGCGGGCGGGCGTGATCTCGGGCCGCTGCCTCGGTGCGAAGGTGGAGGCCTTCGACGACGACGGCAAGCCGGTCGTCGGGCAGGTGGGCGAGTTGGTGATCACCGAGCCGATGCCGTCGATGCCGGTCGGCTTCTACGGCGATCCCGATGGCATCAGGTACCGGGAGAGCTATTTCGATGTCTACCCCGGGATATGGCGGCACGGCGACTGGATCGAGTTGCTGCCCGACGGCGGCTGCGTTATCTACGGCCGCAGCGACGCCACGCTCAACCGGGGTGGAATTCGGATGGGCACCAGCGAGTTCTACCGTGTGGTTGAGGCATTTCCCGAGATCAGCGATAGCCTGGTGGTGGATACGGGCAGGCTCGGCGCCGAGGGTCGGCTGATCCTGTACGTGGTACCCGCCGCCGGGTATGAGCTTCACGAGGACCTGGCGGCCAGGCTCCGCGCCGCGCTGCGCGCGCAGCTGTCGCCCCGGCACGTGCCGGATGAGATTCATCAGGTCCCGGGGATTCCGCGCACCCTGTCCGGAAAGAAGCTGGAGGTCCCGGTGCGGAAGATTCTGCTCGGCACCGCCCCGGAACGGGCCGCCGACCTGAACGCGCTGGCCGACCCGGACGTACTGCGGTATTTCGTTAGGCCGCCGGGCTAGCATGGCCGGGGTCTGGTTACAGAATGAAACGACTTTGTCACAATGAGGTGGCATAGTCGAGGCGGATTGTCTAGGCGGGGTCGGACGAGGTTTGTGGACACGAAGGAGTGGACGCGATGCCGGACAGCATTACCGATGAGGTGAAGGAGTCGCTGCTGGCCAGGGCCGCGGTGGCCTGGAGGGATGATCCTTCCCTGGGCGCGGAGGTCTTCGGGGACGGCGCCGACGCCGCCGATCCCGGCGAGCCGGACCGGTACCTGCGCGCCTACTACTGGCGCGTCGCCACGGAGGACCTGGCCTCGCCGGAGCGGATGGCGGCGGTGGCGGCCGCCCACGCCAGGCTCGGCCGGTTCCGGCCGCAGGGCCGGGCGCTGGTACAGGTCCGCGAGCCCGGCTCCGCCCATCTCGAGGCGGTGACCCCGTCGACCGTGTGCGTCGACATCGTCATCGACGACATGCCCTACCTCGTCGACTCGGTCACCACCGAACTGAACCGCCACCACGCCGACATCCAGCTGATCGTGCATCCGGTGCTGCGCGTGCGCCGCGACGTGACCGGCGCGCTGCGGTCCATCGTCGGGGTATCGCGAGACGACGGCCTAGGGGGGGACGGGGGGACGGGTAGTCCCCCCGTGAGCGGGGGGGATCATGGGGGGGTCGTCCCCCCCGTATTGATTGAGTCCTGGATCCACGTCGAGCTGTGCCTTGCCAAGGAGGTCCTGACCAGCGATGAGCTGGCGGCCCACCTGCGCCGGGTGCTTGACGACGTGCGGATCGCGGTGGAGGACCACCGGCGGATGGAGGCCAGGGCGCTGGAACTCGCCGCCGGCCTGCGCGGCGAGGGCGACCCCGACGTGGCCGAGGCGGGCGAGATGCTGAGCTGGCTGGCCAGGGGCAACTTCACCTTCCTCGGCTACCGCGAGTACGACCTGCTGCCCACCGCGGACGGGGTGGGCCTGCGGGTCGTGCCGGGCACCGGGCTCGGCATCCTCCGTCACGACCGGCAGGGGCCGCACGCGCTCGACGCGCTCCCGCCCGAGATCGGGGCCCGCGCGCAGGACACCAGCGAGCGGCTGGTGCTGGCCAAGGCGAACTCGAGATCCACCGTCTACCGGCCGAACTACCTGGACTACGTGTCGGTCAAGAAGCTCGACGGTGTTGGCCCGGGGGGTCGACCCCCCCAAACCCCCCCGCAGGGAAGCGGCGAAGTGGCAGGCGAGTACCGGTTCCTCGGCCTTTACACGCACGCGGCCCACACCGAGTCCATCACCAGCATTCCGGTGCTCAGGCGCAAGCTCGCCCAGGTGCTGGCGGCCGCCGGGCTGACGCCCGACAGCCACGACGGGAAGGACCTCGTCGAGATCCTCGAGGGCTATCCCCGCGAGGAGCTGTTCGAGATCTCGGCCGAAGAGCTCACCCCGATCGCGCTCGGCGTGCTCAGGCTGCGGGAGCGCAAGCAGACCAGGCTGTTCCTGCGCAGGGACCGGTACGGCCGGTACATGTCCTGCCTCGTCTACCTGCCGAGGGACAGGTACACCACCAAGGTCAGGCTGCGCGCCCAGGCCATCTTGAAGGAGGCGCTGCACGGCGAGTCGGTCGAATACAGCGCCCTGGTCGGCGACTCCGCGCTGGCCCGGCTGCACGTGGTGGTCCGGGCCGAGAAGGGCCACCAGCTGCCGCCGGTCGACGCGGCCGCCCTCGAGCGCAGGCTGACCACCGCGGTCAGGTCCTGGGACGAGGACCTCGCCGCGGACGCGGTCCGGCTGCTCGGCGAGGACCGGGCCAGGGACCTGCTCGACATGTGCTCCACCAAGATCCCGGAGACCTACAAGACCGACGTCTCGGCCGCGGACGCGACCGACGACCTGTCCACCATCCTGGACCTGCGAAATTCGGGGGCGGAGTTCGCGGTGCGGCTGGTGGAGAGCCTGGACCGGTGGACCCTGATCGTGTACCGGATGGGATCGCAGATCACGCTGTCCGACGTGCTGCCGCAGCTGCAGCACATGGGGCTTGAGGTAGTCGACGAGCATCCGTATAACTTTGCCGGTCCGGATAGCCACAGTTCGTTCTGGATATATGAATTTGGTCTACGGGCCCCGGCGACGCAACCTACCGGTAGCGTCCGAAAGATCTTCGAAGACGCGCTGAGCGCGCTGTGGCACGGGCAGACGGAAGATGACGGCTTCAACGCCCTCGTGCTGACCGCGGGGCTGAGCTGGCGCGAGGTGACCCTGCTGCGCACGTACGCCAAGTACATGCGCCAAGGCGGGGTCCGGTTCAGCGAGGACTACGTGCAGCGGGTGCTGCGCTCCAACGCGCCCATCACCCGGCTGCTCGTCCGGCTGTTCGCGTCCAGGTTCGACCCGGCCCGCCAAGGCGGCGCGACCGAGCGCTGCGAGGCGATCACCGAGGAGATCCGCGGCCAGCTCGACGAGGTGACCAGCCTCGACCACGACCGGATCCTGCGGACCTACCTGGCGCTGATCGACGCGACGCTGCGGACCAACTACTACCGGGCGGAAAGCCCCGGCGGGGTGAACGGGCCGCTTCCGCTGGTGCTCAAGCTCGATCCCGGCAACGTGCCCGGGCTGATGGCCCCGCGGCCGAAGTTCGAGATCTTCGTCTACTCACCGCGGCTGGAGGCGGTGCACCTGCGGTTCGGCCGGGTGGCGCGCGGCGGCCTGCGCTGGTCGGACCGGCAGGAGGACTTCCGGACCGAGGTGCTCGGGCTGGTCAAGGCGCAGGAGGTGAAGAACGCGGTCATCGTGCCGTCCGGTGCCAAGGGCGGCTTCGTCTGCAAGCGGCTGCCCGACCCGTCCGACCGCGAGGCATATCAGGCCGAGGTGCTCGCCTGCTACAAGACGTTCATCGCCTCGATGCTCGACGTGACCGACAACATCGAGGCCGACCAGGTGGTGCCGCCGCCGGACGTGGTCCGGCGCGACGGCGACGACCCGTACCTGGTGGTGGCCGCGGACAAGGGCACCGCGACGTTCTCCGACACGGCCAACGAGGTCGCCGCCCGCTACGGCTACTGGCTGGGCGACGCGTTCGCCTCCGGCGGCAGCGAGGGCTATGACCACAAGAAGATGGGCATCACCGCCCGGGGCGCCTGGGAGTCGGTGAAGGTCCACTTCGCGTCGCTCGGCATGAACCCCGACACCGACGATTTCACCGCCGTCGGCATCGGCGACATGTCCGGCGACGTGTTCGGCAACGGCGTTCTGCTCTCCGAGCACTACAAGCTGGTCGCGGCCTTCGACCACCGGCACGTGTTCATCGACCCGGAGCCCGATCCGGCCGTGAGCTTCGCCGAGCGGACCCGGATGTTCGCGCTGCCGCGGTCCTCGTGGGCGGACTACAACCCGGTGCTGATCTCGGCGGGTGGCGGCGTCTGGCCGCGGGCCGTCAAATCGATCCCGGTGTCGCCCCAGGCGCGGGTGGCCCTCGGCATCGACGCCGGGGTGATCGCGCTGTCCCCGGACGAGCTGATCTCCGCCATCCTGGCCGCGCCGGTCGACCTGCTGTGGAACGGCGGGATCGGCACCTACGTGAAGGCAACTCACGAGTCCGACGCCGAGGTGGGCGACCGGTCGAACGACGCGGTGCGGGTCGACGCGACCCGGCTGCGCGCGCGGGTCATCGGCGAGGGCGGCAACCTGGGCCTGACCCAGGCGGCCCGGATCGAGTACTCGCTCGGCGGCGGCCTGGTGAACACCGACTTCATCGACAACTCGGCCGGCGTGGACACCTCCGACCACGAGGTCAACATCAAGATCCTGCTCGCCGACGCGATCCGCGGCGGGGCGCTCCCCGCGTCGGCCAGGCACGAGTTGCTCGAGGACATGACCGACGACGTGGCCGCCCTGGTGCTGCGGCACAACTACGGGCAGAACATGGCGCTCGCGGCCGCCCGGTCGCAGGCCTCCTCCCTGCTGCACGTGCACGCGCGGTATCTCCGCAAGCTGGTCAGGGACAAGGTGCTCGACGCGGAGCAGGACGAGCTGCCCGGGGACAGGGAGATCGCGGAACGGCGGTCGGCGGGTCGCGGGCTGACCAACCCGGAATTCTCCCTGCTGCTCGCGCACACCAAGATCTCGGCGGGTGAGGACGTGCTCGCCTCGACCGTGCCCGATGATCCGTACCTGAGCGGGGTGCTCGACGCCTACTTCCCTGCTCAGCTGCGGGACAGGTTCTCCGACCGGATGGAATCGCATCCGCTGCGCCGGGAGATCATCAGCACCTCGGTGGTCAACGAGATGGTCGACACCTCGGGCATCACGTTCCTGTTCCGGCTGATCGAGGAGACCGGCGCCTCGGTGCCCGACCTCACCCGGGCCTGGCTGGTCGCCCGCGAGGTGTTCGACATGTCGGCGTTCTGGCATCAGGTCGAAGAGCTTGAGGGCCAGCTCGACCTCGCGGCCCAGATCACACTGTTGCTCGAGGGGCGCAAGCTCACCGAGCGCGCGGTCAGGTGGCTGCTGCATAACCGCCGCCCGCCGCTGGACATCCAGGCGACGGTGAACTTCTTCGCCGACGGCGTGCGCACGGTGCGGGCGGGCCTGCCCAAGCTGCTCACCGGCCGGGACCTGGCCGAGTTCGAGGGGCGGCGGGATTCTTATCTGGCCCGCGGCATCCCGGCGGACCTCGCCGAGCGGGTCGCGGCCATGGTGCCGACGTACTCGGCCTTCGACATCGTGCAGGTAGCGGCGACCACCGGCCGGCCCATCGAGGAGACTGCCGAGGTCTACTTCGACCTGGCCGACCGGCTGCAGATCGCCAGGCTCCGCGACCGGATCACCGCGCTGCCCCGCGAGGACCGCTGGTCGACGATGGCGCGGGCCGCCCTGCGCGAGGACCTGTACGCCGCGCACGCCTCGCTCACCGAGGACGTGCTCGGCGTCAGCGGCTCGCAGCTGCCGCGGACCCCGGAGGAGCGGCTGGCCGCCTGGGTAGGCCGCAACGAGGCCGCCGTCGGCATGGCCAACCAGACCCTCGGCGAGATCTGGGAGAGCGAACGCTTCACGTTCACCACCCTGTCGGTGGCCATGCGTGCCATCCGCACCCTGGTGTCGGCAAGCTCCCTGCCGACCTAGCCCTTAGTAAGCGTGCCCGTAGCTGGGGCCGCCGCCACCGGCGATGACCTGTATTTTGGCGTTCTTGGCGGAGGCCGGCGGGTCGATCGCGGCGTACTGGAAGGTCCAGTTGGCGTAGACCGCGTGGTAGCCGACCTCGGTCGGCGCGGCTAGCAGCGGGGTGAAGCTGGCCGGAACCGGAATCGGCGACCCCCTCACCAGGCCCGGGTGCTCGGTTGTCGTGTTCAGGTACATCCCGTAGAGCACCAGCGCGCCGCCGTCGGTCGTCCGCAGGCCGAACTGCTCGAACGGCGATCCTTCCAGCAGCCACTGGTAGTACCAGCCGTGCGCCGTGTCCGAGCTGGATTGCGCGGACTGCGCCGCATAGAGCCCGGTGGTCAGCGGTCCGCTGGCGATCACCGCCGCCGACGGGTTGGTCGGCCCTTCATCGACCACGCCCGCCTGTGACGCCCCCACCACGTCGGGCGGCAGCAGCAGGCCGGGATCGGAGCGGGAGACCGCGACGGCGTAGCCGTCGCGGTCGGTGGCGATGGCCGGCAGGGCCTGGTTAAGCGCGGCCGTGCCGTTCAGCGTCCACGGCTGCCCCGCCGCGGAACGCTCGAACGCCATGATCGTCCTGGTCGCGGCCCCGGCTGCGGTGATCGGTGTCCTGGTCGTGGCCACCATGAACCACTGCGGGTAGCCGGCCAGCGCGGGCACGTAGAAGATCGGCGTGCCGTACTTGTACTGCGGTACCGGTGTGCCCTCCGAGGCCAGCGCCGTGTACTGGGCATGCAGAACCGCCCACTGCGCGTCCGCGGCCAGCGCCAGCCCCTGGACCTGGTTGCCCTGCGCCGCGGCAGCGTTGCTGGCCTGCAGGTAAGAGTCGTAGGCGGCGCGTGCGTCGGAGATGGTCAGGCCGTGCGTGCCGCCGCCCTCCGCCGCCGACGACGCCGGGGCGCATCCCTGCGCAGACAGCAGCACCACCCCGCCAAGTGCCGCCGCGGCCAGGCACCCGATCAGGGTGCCACCCCAGGTCCTGCGCCTTCGGTCCGTCACGCTAAGGCAGAATACCGGGTTTGTGCACCCGGTTCCCCGCGCCGGGCAGGTTGCGAGTTCGGGCCGCCGACCTCGCGTAGGCTTGCCAGCATGGCAGGTATCGATCCCGCCGACGAGATCGCGGCACTGACCTCGAAGCTGGCCAGCATCGAGGCGGTGCTCAATCCCGCCGGCATGGAGTCGGAGGCGGCGGATTTGCGCGAGCAATCCGCCGATCCGGGGTTGTGGGGCGACCCGGATCGCGCCCAGAAAGTGGGCCGCCGCCTGTCCTACCTGGAGGCGGAGCTCGCCCGGCTGGCCAGCCTGCACCAGCGGCTCGCCGACGCCCAGGTGCTCTTCGAACTGGCCGAGGGCGAGAACGACGAGCCCACCCGCAACGAGGCCGGACGCGAACTCGCCGGGTTGCGCAGCGAGATCGACCAACTCGAGGTGCGCACCCTGCTGAACGGCGAGTACGACGCCAGGGAAGCCTTGATCTCCATCAACGCGCAGGCGGGCGGCGCGGACGCCGCCGACTTCGCGGAGAACCTGATGCGCATGTACCTGCGCTGGGCCGAGCGGCACAAGTTCCCGACCGAGGTGTACGACACGTCGTACGCCGAGGAGGCGGGCATCAAATCGACCACGTTCGCGGTGAGTGCGCCCTATGCCTACGGGACCCTTCGCGGCGAGCACGGCACGCACCGGATGGTCCGCATCTCCAAGTACGACAACCAGGGCCGCAGGCAGACCTCGTTCGCCGGGGTGGACGTGATGCCGGTGGTGGAGCAGACCGACCACATCGAGATCCCGGAGGACGAGATCAGGATCGACGTGTTCCGGTCCAGCGGCCCGGGCGGCCAGGGGGTCAACACGACCGACTCGGCGGTCCGCATCACCCACCTGCCCACCGGCATCGTGGTGTCCTGCCAGAACGAGCGCAGCCAGATCCAGAACCGCGCATCGGCCATGGCCGTGCTCCAGGCCAAGCTGCTCGAGCGGCGCCGCCAGGAAGAGGCCGAGCAGATGCAGGCGCTCCGCGGCGACGGCGGCCGCGCCTGGGGAACCCAGATCCGCAACTACGTCCTGTACCCCTACCAGAACGTCAAGGACGTCCGGACCGGAATGGAAACCGGCAACGCCGTCTCCGTCCTAGACGGCGAGATCGACGACTTCATAGACGCCGAGATCCGCTGGATGCGCCAAAACGGCAGGTAGAGGTGCTACCCCGGGGCTAGTGCAGCGCCAGCAGGAGCACCAGGGCCAGGGCGAGGACGGCAGCGAGGATGAGCTGGGGCGAGACGCTGAAGTGCTGGTGAACGTGCTGCCGGGCGGCGCGACACGCCGGGCAGCGTCCTTCGATCACAGGGTTGGCGCAGTGAGCGCAGATCAGGTGTTCGCAGCTCATTGGAACCCCTTCCGGGCTGGCCCGCGCCCCGGCACTTGCCGCGTTGTAAGGCCTTAGCTGCCAGTTTCCCTCTAGACTGTTCCCTGGCCAAACCAGGTTACCCGCAAGTCGCCCCAAGTTGTCGGCGGCGACGCGGTCGGTACCCTACCTACGTCGCTGTGATGGTCCCGTGATCAACTTCGATAACGTCACCAAGGTCTATCCGAATCAGAACCGCCCGGCGCTCGAGAGCGTGAACATCTCGGTGTCCAAGGGCGAGTTCGTCTTCCTGGTCGGCCCGTCCGGCTCGGGGAAGTCGACCTTCCTGCGGCTGGTCATGAAGGAGGAGCGGCCGACCGACGGCAGGATCCATGTGGCGGGCAGGGATCTCGCGCGCCTCACCAACTGGAAGGTGCCGTATCTGCGGCGTCGCATCGGCTGCGTTTTCCAGGACTTCCGGCTGCTGCCGAATAAGAACGTGTACCAGAACGTCGCGTTCGCCCTCGAGGTCATCGGCAAGAACCGGCGCTTCATCCGCAAGGTCGTGCCGGAGGTGATCGACCTGGTCGGCCTGGAGGGCAAGCACGACCGGATGCCCGATGAGCTGTCCGGCGGCGAGCAGCAACGGGTCGCGATGGCCCGCGCGTTCGTCAACCGGCCGATGATCCTGCTCGCCGACGAGCCGACAGGTAACATCGACCCGGCCACATCCATCGGCATCATGAAGGTGCTGGACCGGATCAACAGGACAGGGACGACCGTCGTGATGGCCACGCACGACGCTGCCATCGTCGACTCGATGCGCAAGCGGGTCGTCGAACTCGAATACGGCAAGGTTGTCCGAGACCAGTCACGCGGGGTGTACGGCCAGGCCTACTGACCCAACTCACCGCGCCGGTGCAGCGCGGTGCCGCCTAGGACTTCGAGGGATCAGCCACCATGCGTTCACAGTTCGTCCTCTCCGAGATCTGGATTGGGCTGCGCCGGAATCTCACCATGACGCTGGCGCTCATCGTGGTCGTGGCCATCAGCCTGTCCCTGCTCGGCACCGGCCTGCTGTTCGTGAAGCAGGTAGACAGGACACGGACCTACTGGCAGGGAAAGGTAGAGCTGTCGATCTACCTGTGCATCAAGACCAGCCCGGAACCGTCGTGCCAGGAGAACGGACCCGCCACCCGAGCCGAACGGACCACGCTGCGCAATCAGCTGGCCTCCATGCCGCAGGTGCAAGCCGTCTACTACGTATCCCAGCAGCAGGCCTACTCCGAATTCAGGCAGTACTTCTCGAACGAGCCGGCCCTGGTGCAGGACACCCAGGAGGGCGACATCCCCGATTCGTTCGAGGTCAAGCTGCACAACCCCGAGGCGGACTACAACATCGTGGCGAGCGCCGTGACCGGCGCCCCGGGGGTGGAGACGGTCGTCGACGAGCTGACCATCCTGGACAAGTTCTACCGGCTGCTCGACGGGGCGAGAAACGCGGTCATCATCATCGCGCTGATCCTCATCGTGGCCGCGGTGCTGCTGGTGGCCAACACGATCAGGCTCTCCGCCTTCAACCGGCGCAGGGAAACCGCCATCATGCGGCTCGTCGGCGCGTCGAACTTCTACATCCAGCTGCCGTTCCTGCTTGAAGGGACGATCGCCGGCCTGATCGGCTGGGCGATAGCGGCGGGGCTCCTTGTTGCGGTCAAGTCGCTGATGCTGGATAGCCTGGAACAGTATTTCTCGTTCAACGTAGGTCTGTCCGTCGGTGACCTGATCGAGGTCATTGTCTTCTCGATGGTCGTCGGAGTGCTGTTGTGCGGTGCGACGTCGTTCCTGACCTTGCGTCGCTACCTGCGTGTCTGAGCGGTTCGTGGTGCAATGACAGGAGGGACGTGGCTCGGGAGCAAGGCGAGAAGGTCATCGCCCGCAATCGCCGTGCGCGTCACGACTACACCATCGAGGACACCGTTGAGGCGGGACTGGTACTGACTGGCACGGAGGTCAAGTCGCTGCGCGCGGGCCGGGCGTCCCTGGCGGAAAGCTTCGCGCAGATCTCGGATGGCGAGGTGTGGCTGCACAACGTCCACATCCCCGAGTACGTGCAGGGCACCTGGACCAACCACACCCCCAGGCGGATCAGGAAGCTCCTGCTGCACCGCAGGGAGATCGACCGCCTTGCCAGCAAGATCGCAGAACAGGGCCTGACGCTGGTTCCGCTGTCGATGTACTTCAAGGACGGGAACGTCAAGGTGGAGCTGGCCCTCGCTCGTGGTAAGCGGACCTACGATAAACGTCAGGACCTGGCCAAGCGCGACGCGGCCAGGGAAATCGATCGTGCGCTGAAACGGCGAAGGTGACGGGCGGCGGATCGTGTCCCCTCCTGCGAACGAGCGCGGCGGCCACGCCAGGCCGCGAGGTCCCCGTTTGCCTGGCACCCGTGGCCCCGACCAGTCCGTCAGCGCACCGCCCACCGTGCCACCCGCCGACCCGACAGCGCCCGCCGACCCGACAGCGCCCGCCGACCCGCCAGCGCCCGCCGACCCGACAGCGCCCGCCGACCCGCCAGTGCCCGCCGGCCCGCCCTGGCTCGTCGGTCCTCCACCGCGCCCAGGCTCGCCCGCGTTCTCGGGCCCGTTCCCGCCCGCAGATCCACCTGCGTCCGCCGGTCCTCTAGCGCCTCCGGGTCGGCAAGTACCTTCGGGTCCGTTCAGGCGCGTTGACCCGGCTGCCCCTGGCGGTCAGCCAGCGTCCAACGGAACGCTCCCACCGCTGGGCCAGCCAGTACCGGGCCGCCCGCCAGGATCACGCCGCCCGGTCCCTGGCCGACCGGTCGCAGATCACGCGGGCACCGCTGCTTCCACAGACACCGCTGCCTCCGGGGGCACCAACACCCCCATGAGGCCCAGGTCGGCCCGGCATGGGGCCCCGCCGGCTAAGCCCGATCGCCAGCCCTCACCGGGAAACCGCCGGGCAAGACGGTCGCGTGTCGCGGCGATCGTCATCGTCGCCATCGGGGTCCTGGTCATCGGCCTGGCCACCGGCTTCGGCACGGACCCGTCAGCCGAGCCCACCGCACAGGCGTTCCTGCTCGACTGGCAACAGCAGGACTACGTCGGCGCGGGAGCGCTGACGACGGCGGCGCCAAGAACGGTGGCGGCCGACCTGTCTGCCGCGTTCGCCCAGGTCGACGCCACCCAGCTGTTCCTGGCCATGGACTCGATCGTGCAGCATGGCGGCACCGCCGTGGCGTCCTTCACAGTCTCGATTGATCTTGCCGAACAGGGACGGGTCTGGGCCTACCACGGCCAATTCGGGCTGCGCCAGGTCGACGGAAGTTGGAAGGTCGACTGGGCGCCCAGCGTCATCGAACCAGACCTCGGCCCGGGCGACAGGCTGGCCGTCGTGACCGACTTCCCGAGCCGGGCATCCGTGCTGGACGCCGAGGGCAACCCGCTGCAGGTGAACGCCCCGGTCTACGTGCTCGGCGTGATGCCGGACAGCCTGGCGCACCCGGCGGTGACGGCCCGGGCCTTCGCCAACGCCACCGGGCTCGAGGCGGCGCAGGTCCTCGGCCAGATCAGCGCCGCACCGCCGCGCGAGTTCCTCAGGCTCGCCTCGCTCGACCCGACCAGCTACCTCAACCTGCGCTCGCGTCTGGCCGGCGTGCCCGGCCTGGTAGTGAAGCGGGCCAATGAGCGGATGTTCCAGGCCAAGGCCACCGGGTTGGTCGGCCAGGTCGGCAGCGAGATCGATCCGGTGCTGCGCGCCGACGGCGCGTACTACCTGCCGGGTACCACGGTGGGCCTGACCGGGCTGGAGGCTGCCTATCAGCGTCAGCTGATAGGCACCCCGACAACCGAGGTAGTGATCGTCAACTCGGCCGGCGCGCAGCAACGTGTCCTTGCGCGGTGGACGGGTGCTCCCGGTACGCCGGTACACACCACCATCAGCGCGTCGGTCCAGGACGCTGCGCTGACCGCGCTGGCAGGCGCGCCGAACTCCGCCGAGATCGTGGCGGTCCAGTCGACGACGGGTCAGGTTCTGGCGGTGGCCCAGCATCAGGGCTCCGCTGCGTTGCCCGCGGCGGGCCCGCTTAACGCGAGGCTGACACCGGGCATCGCGTTCACCATCGTGTCCGCCGACGCGCTGCTGGCAACCGGGCTGAAGACGTCCAGCCAGATTTCCTGCGAGAACTCCTTCAGCGTCGGCGGGCAGACGTTTACCAGCGACGGGACAGGCGAGCTGAAGCCGTTCAGCGCCGAGTTCGCCGACGGCTGCGGCACCGTGTTCGCGGGGCTGTCCGAGCGGCTTAACGCCAGCAAGCTCGCCAGCGTGGTGAAGGAGTTCGGGATCGGGGCGGACTGGTCGCAGTTGCAGGTGCCTGCCTTCTCGGGGTCGGTGCCTTCCCTCGGCGGGGAGGCGAATGTCGCCGCCGAGACGATCGGTCAGGGGAACGTGCAGATGAGCCCGCTGTCCATGGCCATGGTCGCGGCGGCGGTGGATTCGGGCTACTGGCACACGCCGCAATTCATCGAGAATCCCGGTGACCCGACTGATAACGTCGGCACCGCACTGGATCCCGGCACGCTGCCCGCGCTGCGCAGCCTCATGCTCGACGCCGTCCGCAGCGGCGCCGCCCACCCGGCCGACCTACCCGGAATGCCGGTATACGGCCAGGTCGGCCTGGTCAGGTCGGGATCCGGCTGGACCAGCTGGTTCGTAGGCTTCCGCGGCACGATCGCGTTCACCATCATCGAAACCGGCAAGACCGCCCAGCTATCCGCCGCGTCCCTCGCCGGCGCCTTCCTCGCCGCGATGGGCGGCTGACCACCGATACCGCTGCGTCTCCCGCAGCGCCCGCTCCCGGCGTCCTCCGGGCCTCGGCTGGCGGTTCGCTCACCGCTCCCGATACAGTCCGTGACATCTAGCTACTCTGTGTTATCAACATGTGACCCAAAGTTGCTCAACTAAAGCAACCGCCCAGGCAGTCACATGCGTCATTACAGATGACTGGGTTTCGCTTGGGGGGTTGCGCCCCAGTCAACGTGAAGGTCCGGGCCTCATCTCGGGGGAGACCCGGCCATAGACCGGCTCCGACCCTGCCGGTCGGCCCCTGCGGGCGCATCTCGGCCACCGCCAGCGCCCGCAGGGGCCATTTCATGTTCCCGCCCGGCACACTGCTCACGTAGCTCCCTCGCACCTCCGACGACTAAGCGCTGACGAGCCGACCGTTTGCGGCTTCACCACGCAGGTCCCACCCGCCCTATTTGTGCTAACCTTTG
>Ga0181525_10001660_pt1 | contig 18850 bp, 16 predicted proteins | sample PEATcosm2014_Bin_48_FD_121100 | JGI IMG/M metagenome (GOLD analysis project Ga0181525, IMG submission 121100) | Peatland microbial communities from MTU Mesocosm Facility, Houghton, MI, USA - PEATcosm2014_Bin06_10_metaG | ecosystem: Environmental > Terrestrial > Soil > Wetlands > Peat | place...
CCTGGGGCGGGCGCTGCGTGGCTTTTTCCACCCCGCGGCCGACTACGAGATCTGGTGGGATATCACCCGGTTGCCCGAGCTCCGGCCGCTGCTCGCCCATGTCTCCGACGGCCGCCGCCGGGTTCAGGTGGAATCGGTTCTGGACCGGTTCGAGGCCCGGGTCGCCCCGGCGCTGCCCGGGCTCCGCGCGCAGGTGATCCACGGCGATATGAGCCTGGACAACGTGCTGTTCAGCGATGACCTCCGGGTCAGCGGGATCGTGGACTTCGGGGATATGACCCATGCACCGCTGGTCTGCGACCTCGCCGTCGCCGTCGCCGATGTGCTCCACGGCCGTGACGACGCCATCGAGGCGGCCGGCACGCTGATCGGCGGCTACGTCTCGGTAACCCCGCTCGAAGACGAGGAGGCCGGCCTGCTCGCGGATCTGGTGGCGGCCAGGCTGGCCACCGAGGTCATCATCACCGCCTGGCGGCGCGGGCTCTACCCGGACAACGCCGCCTACGCCGCGAGCAGCGAGCCGGGGGCCCGCGCCTTCCTCGATGCCATCGAGGCGATGGGGATAGACGCTGTCGCGCGGCGGTTCCGCGAGGCCTGCCGTCGGCTCCCCTACCGGAGGGCTGCCACCGCTGCCCTGCTCGAGCGCCGGCGCCGGGCGCTGCCCCGGTCGCCGCTGTTCTATTCCCGCCCGGTGCACCTCGTCCGCGGCGAGGGCGTCTGGCTGTTCGACCCCGACGACCGGCGATACCTCGACTGCTACAACAACGTGGCCGTGGTCGGGCACAGCCACCCGAGGGTCGCCCACGCGGTAGCCCAGCAGCAGCAGCTGCTCGCGACCCACAGCCGCTATCTGCACGAAGCGATCGTCGAGCTCGCCGAGCGGCTCCAGTCCACCCTGCCGCCCGGGCTGGACGCCGTCATGGTGGTGAACTCCGGCAGCGAGGCCAACGACCTCGCCTGGCGGATCGCCCGCGCGGCCACCGGCCGGGCCGGTGCGGTCGTGACCGCCTGCGCCTACCACGGGCTGACCGAGGCGACCCACGCCCTGTCCCCCGAGGAGTGGGCCCACGGGGAGCAGCACGCGCACGTCGCGACGATCCCGGCGCCCGACGGATACCGCGGCCCGTACCGCCGGGGAGACGACGGATGGGTGCAGCGGTACGCCGCCCACGTCGATGACGCCGCCCGGGCGCTCGGCGACCGCGGCTTCGCCGCCATCTACCTGGACCCGGCCTTTACCGCCGACGGCATCCTGTCGCCCCCGCCGACCTACCTGCGGGAAGCAGCCCGGCGGGCGGTGACGCTCGGCGGGCTGGTGGTGGCCGACGAAGTGCAAGCCGGCCACGGCCGGTCCGGGGCGCACCTGTGGAGCTTCCAGGCATCAGGGATCACGCCTGACATGGTGGTGATGGGCAAGCCGATGGGCAACGGCTTCCCGGTCGCCGCCCTGGTGGCCAGGTCCGAGCTGCTCGAGGCCGTGCCCGAGGAGGTCGAGCTGTTCAGCACGTTCGGCGGCAACCCGGTGGCATGCGCGGCCGCGCTCGCGGTCCTGGACGTCATCGAGGAAGAGGGCTTGGTGGCCAACGCCGCGAAAGTCGGCTCCTACCTCCGCCAAGGCCTGCTGACACTCGCGGAACGGCACCGGATTATCGGGGACGTCCGGGGCGACGGCCTCCTGCTCGGCGTCGAACTGATCGACGAGGCGCACGGGCCAGCGGCGCACGGGCCAGCGGCCGGGTACGCCCGCAAGGTAACCGAGGCGATGCGCGAGCGGGGAATACTGCTCAGCGCAACCGGCCCGGCCGCAAACGTGCTCAAGATCCGGCCGCCCCTGGTATTCCAGCACGAACACGCCGACCTCTTCCTCCAGGCCCTCGATGAGGTCCTCGCGTCTTCATGACGCTGTACCCGGCCCTCCGCAAATCTGCCGCCGAGGCGCGCCTGACGTAATCGAGCGCGCCAGGCGGCGCTAGCCCGGCGTGATCCGGAACCGGCCCTCGGCCACGATCAGGGCGGTGCCGCCGACCTCGACGGAGTCGATCCTGTCGCCCTCGCCGACTACCGTCGCGTACAGCACCGATGGCCGGCCGATCTCCGCCCCCGGGCGGATCTCGATCTGCTCGCCGAACCCGATCCGGCCGTGCCGGGCCAGGTGGATGGCCAGCGGGCCAGGTCGCTGCGCGCCCAGCGCGGCGAGCAGTTCAGCGGTCCGTTCGTACGGCTGCCAGCTCGGGATCGGCTGCCTCATCCAGCCGAAGACGATCCGGTCACCGTCGCGTTCCAAGGCGATCGGCACCAAGCCCGCGCCCGTCTCCAGGGTCACCGCGTCGGCGCCCAGGGCCGCGCCGACCACGAACGCAGTGCCGAGGACCGGATGCCCGGCGAAGGGAAGCTCGGCGAGCGGGGTGAAGATCCGGACCCGGACGTCGCCGCCACCGGTCGCGGGGAGGAGGAAGACGGTCTCGGCGACGTTCACCTCCCGGGCCAGGCGCTGCATCTGCGCCGGGGCGAAGGGCCGGCCGTCGACGAACACGCCGAGCTGGTTGCCCTGGAGCGGCTCGGAAGTGAAGACATCGCACCCGAAGTACGGATGAAGCTCGGCCGATCCGTGCCAGCGCGCGGGGGCGCGGGATAACTCCAGGGTGGGCTGTCATCCCCACCGCCACCGCGCACCTGCAAGCGCTCGCGCGGGCCAGGCTGGTCACATCCAAGCGGGTCGGGCAGTGCACGTCCTACAAGCGCGACGAGGGCGCGATCCGCGCCTTCAAGTGCCAGCTCCGCGACGAGCTCTGAGCTCCCCGGCTGTCTGCGGCGTAGCCCCGGCCCCTCCCCGGACCCGCTGACCTGGCTCAGACTCGCGCGGTGTCCTTGCTGAATCGCCAGACCGCGCCCACGGCGAAGATCGCCAGCCACGCGATGACGTTGACGATCCAGGTCCAGTCCACGCCGCCGCCGAGCAGCGGCGCGTGCACCAGCTGGTTGAGCCCGTACTCAGGAGACCATTTGGCGATGTCCTGAATTGTCCGCGGGAGCAGGCTGATCGGGATGAACAGGCCGCCCACGAAGGCGAACAGCGACATGATCAGGCCAAGAAGCTGCGGGACGGCATCGGCGGGCACCAGGAAGCCGATGAACAGCCCGAACGCGGCGAAAAGCAGCGAGCCGATCCAGACGCACAGGGCGCTGACGATCCACAGGTAGACGGGCATCGAGGCCTTGTGGGTCAGGAGGCCGCCGACCACGTTCACGACAGCAATCGGGACGAGCCCGAGAACCAGCGCGGTCGCCACCTTGATGCCGATGTAAGCGGCGGGCGATAGCGGCGTCAGCCGGAGCTGCCTGCTCCAGCCCTGGGCGCGCTCGACGGACACCCCCGCGCCCGTGTAGGTGGTCGAGAATATGGCGCCATAAAGCGCAAGGCTGACCAGAACCCACGCCGCGTAGTTCCCGTGGCCGTAGTTGCCTGCCGTGTTAGTTTGACTCAGCCCGAAGGCGAAGAAGAAGATGACCGGGACGATGACCGCGATGATGACGGCGCGCGGGTTCCGCCGCAGCCGGCGGATCTCCAGATTCAGCGCGGTCAGGTTGAAGCCGCCGAGGCCCGGGGGCCGCCGGCCGCTCAGATCTAGCAGTGACGTTGTGGTCATCCGATAGCTCCAGTGTTCACGCTGTCTGGCTCGGCGTCGTCGCCGGTCAGTGCGAGGAAAGCGTCCTCGATGCCGCGAGCGGTGATTTCAAGGTCCCTGGCTGAGGTGCGCGTCAGCAGGTACCTGGCCACCGCGTCGCTGTCGTTCGCATGGATGAGGACGGTCTCGCCGCGGATCTCCACGCTGTCCGCGCCGGGAATGGCGCGGAGCTCAGCCTCGCTGGCCTCGGGGATGGTGGCCCGCACGGTCCGGCCCGCCGACATCGCCTTGATCTCGGACGCGGTGCCGTCGGCGATCTTCTGCCCGTGCCGCAGCAGGATGATCCGGCTGGCGTAGGCGTCCGCTTCCTCCAGGTAGTGCGTGGCGAACAGTATCGTCCTGCCCTGCTCGGCGTCCTTGCGGATCGACGCCCAGAAGCTGCGCCGCCCCTCGACGTCCATCCCGGTGGTCGGCTCGTCCAGGACGAGCAGTTCGGGGTCGGAGACCAGTGCCATGGCGAATCTGAGCCGCTGCTGCTCGCCGCCTGAGCACTTTCCGACCCGGCGGTCCGCGATCTGGGTGATTCCCGCCCGGTCCAGCACCTCGGCGGTCGGCTTGCGCTGTGCGAACAGGCTGGCGGTGTACTGCACGGTCTCCTTGACGGTCAGGTCCTTCAGCAGCCCGCCCGTCTGCATCACCGCCGAGACCAGGCCGCGGGTGACTGCCTGCCGGGGGTGCATGCCGAAAACGAGCGCCTGCCCGGACGTCTGCCGGGACAGGCCGAGGATGATGTCGATGGTGGACGTCTTGCCCGCGCCGTTGGGCCCGAGCATCGCCACGATTTCTCCCGACGCGATGCTCACGTCGACATCCCTGACCGCCTGGACGGGCCCGAAATGTTTCCTGACGTCCTTCAGCTCAACGGCCAGCGGGATCGCACCTGTCATCGCTCAAGTCTGGCAGCCCGGGTTAGATGCCGCGAGTCGATAGGATTACAGCTCGCTCGGCTCCGTGCGGTTCGAACCCCACGCAGCATGACCCGCTAGGCCTCAGGTCAATCGAGGAAGTCCCGGAGGAGCTTGGACCGGGACGGGTGGCGCAGCTTGTACATGGCCTTGGACTCGATCTGCCGGATCCGCTCCCGGGTGACCCCGTACACGTTGCCGATCTCATCGAGGGTCTTGGGCTGCCCGTCGACCAGCCCGTACCGCAGGGACAACACGCCAGCCTCGCGTTCGGATAGAGTGCCGAGCACCGAGTGCAGCTGCTCTTGCAGCAGGGTGAAGCTGACCGCCTCGCCGGGCTGGATCGCGTTGGAGTCCTCGATCAGGTCGCCCAGCTCGCTGTCGCCGCCCTCGCCGAGCGGAATGTGCAGGGAGATCGGCTCGCGGCCGTGCTTGCGCACCTCGATGACATCCTCCCGGGTCATGTCCAGCTCGGCCGCGAGCTCCGCAGGGGTGGGCTCGCGGCCCAGGTCCTGCAGCATCTGCCGCTGCACCCGGGCCAGCGTGTTGATGGCCTCGCCGATGTGTACCGGGAGGCGGATGGTGCGGGACTGGTCGGCCATCGCCCGGGTGATCGCCTGCCGGATCCACCAGGTGGCGTAGGTGGAGAACTTGTAGCCCCTGGTGTAATCGAACTTCTCCACGCCCCGGATCAGGCCCAGGTTCCCCTCCTGGATCAGGTCAAGGAACAGCATGCCGCGGCCGGTGTACCGCCTGGCCAGCGACACGACCAGGCGGAGGTTGGCCTCCACCAGGTGGTCCTTGGCCCTCCTGCCGTCCTCGACCACCTGCTCAAGATCGATGCTCTGGCCGGCCAGCAGCACCCCGCTGCCTTCGCCGAGCTTGTGATCGGCGAACAGGCCGGCCTCGATCCGCTTGGCCAGCTCGACCTCCTGCCCGGCGCTGAGCAGCGGCACCTTGCCGATCTGCTTGAGGTAGTCCTTAACCGGGTCGGCACTAGCGCCGGCGGCTGTCACCCGGACGGCGGGAAGGTCCTCGTCGTCCTCGCCGGGGACCAGCGGCTCGTCCCGGCTCTGCTCGCCCGCCGCCTGCGGCGGGCGGCGGGCGGCGGGCAGGACGGCGCTGTGACCGGTGCCTGGCTCGTGCTCACCGGCCGCCTGCTGCGGAGCGCGGAGAGACACGTTGTCGCGCGTCATCGCCGCCCGGCCGAGGCCGGCCTGCTGCTGAACCGGCAGGAGCACCGGGTTGGCCGCGTCCGCACCGCGAATCCGCCGCGTGGTGCCGTCGGCCTGGATGGCCCCAGGCGGGTTAATCGTCACCACGGCAACACGGTGGCCAGGGTCGGAGCCAGGCCGGTGGCCTGGGCCAGGCGGCTAACCGCGGCCGGGTCGTGAGCGGGCAGCATAACCAGGCCCGGATCGCGCTGCCGTCTGGTGCCGGCGATTCCCGCGCAGATCCCGGCCACGATGCGGGCCTTCTGGGCGCGTCCCAGGATCTTGGTTTCGTTTCCGCTCATGCCGGCCATCCTCGCGGTGACCCCGGGGATCGCTGGCCGCCGTCGGCGGCTGTTCCTGGTGCCTGCTTGCAGGCTACATTGGAAATCCAAAACTAGCAATTTTTTTCCAGAAATGAAAAGCCAAAGATAATCTCCATGGCGGAATCGGGCTCCCCGGCGAGCCGCGCCCGGATCCTGTCGCGCATCGCATGACCCGGGCGCGAGGTCACGCGACATCCCTGGTCCCCGGTCCAGGCCCACCCGCCGGTACCCGAGCCGGGGACCAGGGAGCCGGCCGCCTGCGAGGTCCTCGCCCTGTTCGCCGCCCGGAACCGAGCTGCCCATGATGGTTGGATCATTATTTCCAGAAATATTTTGCTAGTTTTTGATTGCGTAGATAAGCTGGGTGAAGGCGCCGGGGACTAGCCTGCCGAGGGCGGCTAGCTGCCACTGCGTCACAGAAGAAGAGGTGTTGTGATGGTCGCTCTGGTGGTCATCCTGGTGATACTCGTCGTGGCCGGGCTGATGGCGGCCGGCCGCTCGTTCAAGGTCGTGCAGCAGTACGAGCAGGGCATCATTTTCAGGTTCGGACGGGTGCTGCCGGGGACGCGCGGCGCCGGGCTGACCCTGATCCGCCCGGTCGGCGACCGCATGCAGAAGGTCAACATGCAGATCGTCGCCATGACCGTGCCGGCTCAAGAAGGCATCACGAAGGACAACGTGACCGTCCGGGTCGATGCCGTGGTCTACTTCCGGGTAGTCGACGCGATCAAGGCCACGATCAACGTGCAGAACTACAAGTACGCCATCTCCCAGCAGGCGCAGACCTCGCTGCGGTCGATCATCGGCCAGTCCGAGATGGACCAGCTGCTGGCCGAGCGGGACTCGGTGAACCGGGAGCTGCGCCGGATCATCGACGAGCCGACCGAGGGGCCGTGGGGCATCCGGGTCGAGCGGGTGGAGCTCAAGGACGTGTCACTGCCCGACAACATGAAGCGCTCGATGTCCCGGCAGGCCGAGGCGGAGCGGGAACGGCGCGCGAGGATCATCACCGCCGACGGCGAGTACCAGGCGTCCAAGCGCCTCGCCGCGGCAGCCCACGTCATGGCCCGCGACCCGGCCGCACTGCAACTGCGGCTGCTGCAGACCGTGGTGGAGGTCGCCGCGGAAAAGAACAGCACGCTGGTCATGCCGGTACCGGTCGAGCTGCTGCGGTTCTTCGACAGGCTCGCGCCGGCGCCTGCGGGCGACAGGAAGTCGGCCGAGGATTCGGCGTCGCTCGCGGACTTCGGCGATGAGGATGCGGCCGAGGCCGCGATCACGAGCGGAGCGCCGGTTGAGATACCCGAGGTCCCGGCGATCCCCCAGCTGCCCATACAGGTAAGCAACGGCAAGCTCCCCGCCACCGTGGTACCGTAGCCGAGCGCAGGCGAGCGGGCATGGGGAGTGAGATCAGGTTCCCCGGCCGTGAGGGAGCCGAGACCGCCGGTGCACGGCGACCCCTGAGTCAGGCTCCTGCCTGTCGCTGACCACGCTCGTTAAGCCAGGCCTTTAGCACTGCTGAAACATCGTAGGAGCACACTGGGGCCATGCAGACGCGACGGGTGCGGGTGGGATGCGAGTTTGTGCACGTGGCTGCCGTCGACACCCCGGCCGTTTTCCAGATCGAGCCCCGGGACGCGGCCCCGGTCAGCCTCGCGCGATCGGAGTGGTCGACGGAGCCACAGCTGCGCATCCGTCACTACACCGACCTTTACGGCAACCTGTGTGCGCGGCTGGTGCTGCCCGCCGGGCGTTCCACGCTGCGTTTCGGCGCCTTGGCGCTGGTGCCCGACGCGACCGAGGACGCCGACGAACAAGCGCCGGAGCTGCCGCCGGAAGAGCTGCCAGACGAGGTACTCATCTACACGTTGCCCAGCCGTTACTGCCTGCCCGACGTGCTCGGCGACGAAGCCTGGTCGCGCTTCGGCGCCATGCCCCCCGGCTACTCCCGGGTACAGGCGATCTGCGACTACGTCAACAGCCACCTGACGTTCGGGTACGGCCGCAGCGGCCCGCAGACGACGGCGGCGGACGTCAACGCCTCCGGGTTCGGCGTCTGCCGCGACTTCACTCACCTGGCGATCTCGTTCTGCCGGGCGCTGAACATCCCGGCTCGCTATGTCTTCGGCTACCTGCCCGACATGGACGTCCCGCCGGACCCGGCGCCGATGGACTTCGCCGCGTGGATGGAGGTCTGGCTGGGCGATCGGTGGTGGACGTTCGATCCGCGCAACAACCGCCTTCGTAAGGGCCGGATCCTGATCGGATCCGGACGGGACGCGTCCGACGTGGCCATGGTCACCACCTTCGGCGCGCCGCTGCTGGAGTCTATGACCGTGGTTGCGCAGGAGGAGCCCGAATGAATCTCCTCACGCGGCTCGCTCAGCCGAGCCGGGTGACCTCGACGGTGACGCCGAAGTGCTCCGCCGCCTGGCCTGAGTAGATACCGGACAGCGGCCGCACGTCCGCATAGTCGCGGCCGCGGGCCAGCAGCACGTGCCGGGAGCCCACCTCGGCGAGGCTGGTGGTGTCGACCGCGACCCAGTCGCCGGCCCAGAATTCCACCCAGGCGTGGCTCTCTCCCGTCATCGTGTCGCCGACCTCGGCTTTCGCGGCCGGGTAGAGGTAGCCGGAGACGTAGCGCGCGGGCAGCCCGACCGCGCGCAGCAGGGCCAGCGTCAGGTGCGCGAAGTCCTGACATACTCCCTTGCCCGCGGCGCGGGCCTCGGCCGAGGACGTGCGGACGTGTGTCACACCGCGCTCGTAGCGCAACGTCTGGTGGGTCCACTCAGCGGCGCGCAGCCCGGCCTGCACGGGCGTCGGCTCGGCGCGCAGCGACCTGCCGAGCTCGGTGAGCTCGGGCTCGGCGGTGACGAAGGACGAGGAGGTGAGGAACTCGGCGAAGCGATCCTGGACCGCGGGCGCGGCCAGCTCGGACCAGCCGATGCCGGCCGGCACGGCCCGCGGCGGGGCGGTTTCCACCGTCGACGTCGCCAGCACGACAAGCTCGGTGTGCGGCACGTGGATGTCGAACGCGTCCACCGCGGTGCCCCAGTAGTCGACGTAATGAAGCGGCCGTACCGCGGGCGTGATGACGAGGGCGGCTTGCAGGGTGTGCTGCCCGTCCACGCTCGGCGGAGTCAGCCTCGCTTCGTTGTACGACGCCCGCACCGGTTCGGCGTACCGGTAGACGGTGCGGTGCCGGATGGCGATCCGCCAGCTCATGCCTCGGTCTCCTTAAGGCTCCACTGGAGGGGCGGTGACCCGGCGAAAAGCCGTTGGGTCACCTCCTCGCTGATCGTGGAGACGGCCCGCTGCAGTCCCAGCAGCCGGTCCGGCAGGCCGTCGAGGAGATCGGCCGCGGATAGGAACTCCAGGTCGGTGCGGGCCCGGCCGATCGCCCGGCGGGCCGGTTCGTCCAGCCCCGAGCGTCCGGACGCCGGGTCCAGCCGGGCCAGCGCACGCTCCCCGGCCTGGAGCGCATAGAAGACCGATCGGGGGAAGAGCCGGTCCACCAAGAGGAACTCCACCACCCGGGGAGCCTCGACGCCCTGCTGATAGGTACGCAGGTAAGCCTCGTGGGCGGAGCACGCCCGAAGGGTGGAGGTCCAGCCCTCGCTCGCTCGCTCGGCGCCGATCCGGGCCGCGACCAGGCGCGCGGTCATGTCCACCCGCTCCAGACTGCGGCCCAGGATCAGCGCGTCATAGCTGGTGTCCCGGCTCATGCTCGCCTCGACGTAGCCCGCGACGTTGGCCGCGCGATCTCGGACGTAGGAGAAGAACGGCGCGGGGCCGAAGTCGCGGGCGGCCGCCACCCGGGTCGGCAGGGAGTTATGGGTGGCGTTCAGGCATTCCCAGACGTCCGCGGAGAGCGCCTCCCGGGCGCTGCGGGCGTTCTGCCAGGCGGCGGACAGCGCGCCGACGATCGAGCTTGGCGAGTCCTCGTCGTAGCCGAGCAGCTCAAGGACCGCTCGGGAGTCACGGTGCCGGCTGGCGACCTCGCCAGGAACGCCCATCACAGCCAGCAGGACGGCGCAGGCGCGGGCCTCGTCCACGCCCGGGTCTTCGAGCACTTCGTGGAAATGCACGTCAAGCAGCCGGGCGGTATCCTCCGCCCGTTCGACGTACCGGCCCACCCAGAAAAGCGCCTCGGCGACCCGACTCAGCATCCCGGTCCCCTCACTGCTGCGGCTGGTCCTGGTGGGGACCGCGGTCGGGTTCAGCGCCGCGTACCGCCTGCGCAGGATACGCCGACAGCTCGTCGGCTTCGGCGTCCCAGCCCGGCGAGGAGGTCAGCACCCAGGTGTCCTTGGAGCCGCCGCCCTGGCTGGAGTTGACGATCAGGCTTCCCTCCCGCAGCGCCACCCGGGTCAGTCCGCCGGGCGGCACCCGGACCTGCACCCCGTCGTTGACCGCGAACGGCCGCAGGTCGATGTGCCGGGGCAGCAACTGGTCGCCGAGCTGCGCCGGCGACGTCGACAGCAGCACCAGCTCCTGCGCGATCCACGCCCGGGGCGCGGCCAGCACCTGCTCACGCAGGGCGGCCAGTTCGGCGTCGGAGGCCTGCGGCCCGATGACGATGCCGTGGCCGCCTGACCCCTGCACCGGCTTGACCACCAGCTGGTCAAGCCGGGCCAGGCATTGCGACCGTATGTCCGGATCGTCGAGCCGATAGGTCGTGACGTTCGGCAGCAGGGGGCGCTCGCCGAGGTAGTACTCGATCAGCGCGGGAACGTAGGTGTAGGTCAGCTTGTCATCGGCTACGCCGTTGCCGACCGCGTTGGCGATCGTGACGTTGCCGGCCCGGGCGGCGTTCAGGATCCCCGGGCACCCCACCACCGAGTCGGCCCGGAAATGCACCGGATCGACGAACTCGTCGTTGACGCGCCGGTAGACGACGTCCACCCGGCGCTGCCCTCCGACGCTGCGCATGTACAAGATGTTGTCGCGGCAGAACAGGTCCCGGCCCTCGACCAGCTCGATGCCCATCTTGCGGGCCAGGAAGGCGTGCTCGAAATAGGCCGGGTTGCCCACCCCGGGGGTGAGCAGCACCACGGCGGGCTGCTCAGCGCCGGCCGGCGCAGACCGCCGCAACGCGTCCAGGAGCCACTCAGGATAGGCAGCGACCGGCCGCACGTGCTGCTCAAGGAACAGGCCGGGGAAGACGCGGGCCATGGTCCTGCGGTTCTCCACCACGTAGGACATGCCGGACGGCACTTGCACGTTGTCCTCGAGCACCCGCAGCACGCCTGCCTGGTCGCGGACGATGTCGATCCCGGCGATGTGGACCCGCACGCCGTTCGGCGGCTCGATGCCGTGGGCCGGCCGGCAAAAGCCGGCCGAGGTGGTAAGCAGCGACCGCGGCACCACTGCGTCCCTGACCACCTCGGCCGGCCCGTAGACGTCGGCGAGAAACGCCTCCAGCGCGCGCACCCGCTGCACGACGCCCGCTTCGACCAGATCCCACTCGGCCGCCGGGATCAGCCGGGGGATCAGGTCGAGCGGGAAGACCCACTCCTCGCCGGCATGGGAGAACACGACGCCCTGGTCGCGGAAGCTGCGGTCCCGGGCCTCGGCCCGGCGCGCCAGGTCCTCGCCGGTGAGCGTCTGCAGGACGTCGTACAGTGCCCGCATGTGCGGGTGCGGCAGACCATCAGCCCCGAACAACTCGTCGTAGGCAGGGCCGCGCGGGTACCTGTCGAGGAGGCCGCCCATAACTGGATTCGTATCACTGGTCTGTTACCTCGTCATTTCCGACCCTCGTTACAGTTGAGAAACAAAGGTAGTCCAGTATGCAGTCATGGCAGCAGTCGCACTGCAGGTCCGGACGGAGCGCGAGTTGGGTCACTGCGAAGGTCTCGACCTTCGCGACACGGGCAGGCTGACTTACGTGTTGCGGCAGCGTTTCAGCTACGCTTATGACGCGCCGGTACGGGACCTGGACCACCGTCTGGTCGTGGTGCCGCCACGCCGGCACGGCGACCAGCGGCGGCGCCGGCACTCGATCACCGTCTCCGCTGCCGACGCCCGGACCAGCCACCGGCCCGACGCGGCCGGCAACCTGGTCACCAGGTCTCGCGTGCCACTGGTGCCGGACCGGGTCGAGTTCGTGGTGGACGTCGTCGTCGAGCGGGTGGGGCCGCGTACCGACGTGCCCATGCCGGCCTCCGCGCTCACCGACCCACGGCTGCTGCGCCCGACCCGGCTGACCGCCGCCGACGCGGCCATCCGGCGGCTGGCGGCGACGATGGCCGACCAGGACAGGCTGGCCACCGCCGATCGGTTCTGCGCGTACGTGCACGAGGCGATCCGCTACGCGCACGGGGTGACCTCGGTCGCCACCACCGCGGCCGAGGCACTGGCCGGCGGATGGGGGGTCTGCCAGGACGCCGCGCACGTCATGATCGCGCTCTGCCGGGCGATCGGGCTGCCGGCCCGCTACGTCTCCGGGCACCTGCTCGGCGAGGGCGGCACGCACGCCTGGGTGGAAGTCATCGTCGCCGATGCCGACGCCGCGCGGGCCGTACCGCTCGACCCCTGCAACGGCTGCCGCGTCGGCGCGAATTACCTCACCGTCGCCACCGGGCGTGACTACACCGACGTGGCCCCGACCTCCGGCACTTACCTCGGCACCGCCCGCGGCAACCTGACCGCCACCAAGCAGGTTGACATCGCGCTGGCCTGACGCGCTGATGTGGCCGGGTCGCCGCGACGCTTCCGCCGCTCCTTACCGCCCCCCACACCCAACCAGGAGCGGCGGAAGCATCTGCGGGTTCCTTTATATGCGCCGGAACATGGCGCGCAAATCAGGCAATCCATACACATTTCCGATCTCTCCAGAAACATGGATCCCAGACATCACTGAAGTCTGAGGAGCGGGGCGATCGGAGCGGCGAGCCGGCGCGGCGCTATAACATCGGGCGGCTCGGGTGCTGAGTCAGCCCGTGTTCCACGGCATAGCGGGCGGCGTCGACCCGGCCGCCGAGTCCGAGCTTGCGGTAGGTGGTGGCCAGGTGCCGCTCTACGGTCCCCGGGCTGAGGTAAAGCCGCGCGGCGATCTGCTTGTTGGTCAGGCCGTCGGCGAGGAGCCGCAGCACTTCGGCCTGGCGGGGGGTCAGGTTCCCCGGGAGCGGCTGGGCCGCGTCGGCCGCGGTCTCCGCGAGTGCCGCCGTCACCTGGGCCAGCAGCTGCGGGTTCGCGATCTCGTGCGCCATTGCCTCCGCCGTGCGCAGGTGCCGGGCCGCCTCGTCCGGCTGGCCCAGTTCGCGGCAGGCGCTGCCCAGGCCGATCATGGCCTCGATCACGTCGTGGGTGTGGCCGCCGATGCCGTAGGCGGCGACGGCGTCGGTGAAGAGCTCGGCCGCCTGCTTCCAGTTCCGCTGCCTGGCCTCGAGTTGGCCTTGGCTGGACAGCACGAGGCCCATGATCTGGGGCAGGCCGACGGCTAGTTCGGCCGCCTCGGCGAGCGATGTGCGGGCCGCCTGCCACCGGCCGTCCTTGATCAGCACGTCGGCCAGGTTGACCAGGCCGATCGCGATCGAGCGCGGCTCGCCCAGCCGGCGCTTGATGATCAGGTTCTGCTCGAGCAGTTCCCTGGCCCGGCCGAGATTCCCGTCGTCGATCTCGAGCACTGCCAGGTTGTTCGCCGCCATGGCGAGTTTCGCGCGGTCGCCGATCGCGGCGCGCAGATCTAGCGCGGTCTGGAAGCTGCGCCGGGCGTCGGCCCGGTCGCCCAGGTAGCGCTGGGCCGATCCGAGCACGGTGGCCGCCAAGGCCAGGTCCTCGCCCCGGTCGAGCGGTTCGAGGATGTGCATCGCGCGCGTGGCCAGGCGCACCGCCTCGGCGTAGTCGCCGTTCTCCACGGCCAGCACGGCGGCCGCGCACACGGCCCGACCGATCCGCTGGCTTTCCTCCGAGGTCCGCACGGGGTGTTCGCCGGCTGCGGTGAGGAACTTGTCGAGCCAAGCCCGGCCAGAGGAGAGCCGGCCGCTGGTCAGCCACCAGCGCCACAGGGCCGCGCTGACCTCTAGGCCAAGATTGACCTCGCCGTTCTCATCGGCCCATTGCATCATCGCGCGCAGGTCGTCGACGGCTGACGCCAACCGGGTGGCCCACCAACGCACATCCGTCCCGGCGAGGGAGCTCGAGCTCTGGATGGCCAGGTCGGCGAAGTGCATGGCGTGCCGACGGCGGGCCGCGGCTGCTTCGCCTGCCTCCCGCAGTCGTGCGGTCGCGAACTCCCGGATGGTCTCCACCATGCTGAACTGATTCTGCTCGAGGCCGCGGGTGACCACCAGCCAGGACGCGTCCACCAGCCCGCGGACCACGCCTGCCACCTCCTGCTCGCTGACGCCGGCCACCGCCTGGGCGTCCGCCAGGCTGAACGGCGTGGTGAACACGCTGAGCAGCCGCAGCGTCCGCTGCTGGGCGGGCCGAAGCAGGTCGTAACTGGCTCGCAGCACATCGGCGAGCTTGCGGCTGCCCGGGGCGCCGGGCGGGTCATACTCCAGCAGGGCGACCCGCTGCTGCAAGATCTCGCGGACCGACAGCGTCCCGACCCAGCCTGCGATCAGCTCGATGGCCAGCGGCAGGCCGCCGAGCCTGCGGCACAGCTCGCCGGCCGCGTGCGGCGGCACGTCGGCGGCGGAGAAGCCCGGCAGCCGGTCGCTGGCCCTTACGATGAACAGCCGGACCGCGTCGGAAGCCGCGATTTCGCGTGCCCCCGCGGCGACCGAGGGACAGTCGAGCGGGGGGACGGCCGAGCACACCTCGCCCGGCACCCCGAGCACCACCCGGCTGGTGACCATGATGCACAGGTCCGGGGCCGCGGCGAGGAACTCCCCGGCCAGCCCGGCCACCTCCTCGCGGTAGTGTTCGGCGCCGTCGAGCAGCAGCAGCCCGCACCGTTCCCTGAGTGCGGCGAGCGCCGCCTCGCGCCAGGACACGCCCAGCCGTTCGCGCAGGCCCAGGCGCGAGGCGAGCACCGAGGCCACCGGCCGGGGCGGCTGAATCGCCTCGAGCGGCACGAACACCACGTCGCCACCGGGGCCGCTTCCCGCTGCCCAGCGCCGCGCGGCCTCGATGGCCAGCCTGGTCTTGCCGACCCCGCCAGGCCCGGTCAGGTTGATCAGCCGCGACCGCGTGAGCAGCTCGGATAGGGCGGCCAGCTCGCGCTCGCGCCCGACGAAGCTGGACTGCGCGATCGGCAGCCGGCCTGGCCTGTCCTCGGTCGGCGCTGGCTCGCGGCTCCGCCCGGTCTCCCGATCCGCCGGCGCTTCGCCGCGGGTGCCCGCCGCCTCCAGCTCCGCGATGGCCAGGCGAGCGCGTGCCGACGGTCGCGATCGCCCCGATTCCCATCGGTTCACGGTCGCGAACGAGACGCCCAGCCGGCGAGCCAGCTGCTCCTGGCTCAATCCGAGCCGGGTCCGCAGCAGCCGCAGTCGCGCCACGAGCGGAACCGCGTCCAGCGGCTCGCTGTTCACACACGCAGCGTACGGCCTGCACGCCGTCGCGCGATGCCGGGAGACAACGAAATTCGGTCCGCAGTCCGTACCAGCCGGTTGGCGAGCATCTGGAGCATCCGGTGCGGCAGCGTCCATCTCGGCGGATCCCGTTCGTCGTCCGAGTGGACGAGCCGTAAAGGCGGCTGGCGAGAACGTCGACCGGATGGAGGAGCGATGGTGTACACACTGTCGTATCAGATGTACAAGTACGAGCACGGCCTTAGTGCCGCCGAGCAGCGGGCCGCGGACGTACGCGCGTGCGGTCGGCCCGCGGGGCGGCGGACGCGATGACCGCGCCGGCCCGGCTCCCGTCGAGTGTCCGGTAAGGGAGGGGCAATGCGTTACATGCTGATCCACACGGCCGACCCGGACGTGGCCGCGGAGTGGGACGAAGACGAGAACTGGGCCTCGTTTTCGTCCTGGGTTGAGGAGACGGTCCGCTCCGGGGTCAGCCTGCAGGGGAGCCGCCTGCGGCCGACGGCGGATGCCACCACGGTCAAGATCCGGGACGGCGAGCTCATCATCACCGACGGGCCGTACGCGGAGACCAAGGAGCAGGTGGCCGGCTATGACGTGCTCGAGTGCGCCAGCCTGGACGAGGCGGTGCAGTGGGCCGGCAGGCACCCCCACTCCTGGCTGGGGTCGATCGAGGTGCGCGCACTGCCGGACAGCGCCCCGGCCGTGCCCCTGCCCGCGCCGGGTGAAGGCAAGATCCGGTACATGATGCTCGTCTGCACCGACCCGGCGGTCGACCCCCGGGAGTTCGCCCGCGTCGAACCGGTCGATCCCTGGGTAGCCGAGACGAACGGCCGGGGCGTTCGCCTGTACGGCAGCGAACTGGAGCCGCCCGGCAGCGCCCGAACGGTACGGGTGAGGGACTCCCGCACCATCGTGACAGACGGGCCGTTCGCCGAGACGAAGGAGCAGATCGCCGGGTTCGACGTGCTTGAGTGTGCCGACCTCGACGAAGCCATCGAGGTCGCGCGCAGGCACCCGATGGCCCGCCTCGGCATCCTGGAGGTGAGGCCGTTCTGGCCGTTCGGGGAGGACTAGCCGGACCCGGCGGCCAGCCCCAGGAACCGGCAGGCGGCGTGGGCGAGGCACCGGCCGCGGCCACCGCGACCAGCGTCGTGGGGACCGTCGTGGCCGATGCCTTCCGCCAGGAGTGGGGCCGCATCACCGCGGCCCTGATCCACCAGACGGGTGACTGGGACCTGGCCGAGGACTGCGCTCAGGACGCCTTTACCCAGGCGCTGCGGCGCTGGCCACGCGACGGCGTGCCGAACCGTCCGGGGGCGTGGCTGATGACGGTGGCCCGCAACGGGGCCATCGACCGCCTGCGGCGCAGCAGCACCTACCGTGCCAAGGTCGAGGAGCTGGCCGTGATGGCAACCAGACAGACCGGAACGGACCACCCGGAGCCAGGCGCTGACGACAGCGGCGTCCCGGACGAACGGCTCCGGCTGATCTTCACCTGCTGCCATCCCGCGCTGGCGATGGAGGCGCGGGTCGCTTTGACGCTCCGCACCTTGACCGGGCTGAGCACCGCCGAGATCGGCCGTGCCTTCCTGGTGCCGGAGGCCACGATGGCCAAGCGGCTGGTCCGGGCCAAGCACAAGATCGCCAACGCGCGAATCCCCTACCGGGTCCCGCCGGCCAGCGCCCTGCCGCAGCGGGTGCCGGGCGTCCTGGCGGCGCTCTACCTGGTATTCAACGAGGGATACGCGGCCAGCGCCGGGGACGATCTCATCCGGCGGGACCTGTGCGACCGGGCCGTCGCCCTGACCCAGGTGCTGGCGGAACTGCTGCCCGCAGAACCGGAAGCCAAGGGGCTGCTCGCCCTCATGCTGTTCCACCGCGCGCGGCAGGCGGCGCGGGTAAACGACCGCGGTGACCTGGTGACCCTGGAGGATCAGGACCGCACCCGCTGGGACCAGGCCCAGATCGGCGTCGCCCGCCGGCACCTCGAAGCGGCCCTGGCCGGCCAGCGGCCCGGCCAGTACCAGATCCAGGCGGCCATCGCCGGCTGCCACGCCGCCGCCCCGACGGCGCAGGCCACCGACTGGCCGAGGATCGCCCGGCTCTACCAGCACCTGGCGGACATGACCGGCTCGCCAGTCGTCGAACTGAACCGCGCGGTCGCGGTGGCCATGACCGACGGCCCGGCGGCCGGGCTGGCGCTGCTGCAGCGCCTGGAGGCCGGCGGCGCCCTGGCCGGCTACTACCTGCTGCCCGCGACCCGGGCTGACTTCCTGCGCCGCCTTGGCCGGAACACCGAAGCCGCCAGCGCCTACGAGGAGGCGGCAGCCCTTGCCGGCACCGGCCCCGAGCGCCGGTTCCTGAACGCACGGCTGGCAGAAGTCAGATCGCAGCACACCTGAACCAGGCCGGATGCGCAGCGCCGGTCCGCGCCCCGCCGTTGAACCGCTGGATGGGGACACGTAGTTGTCGTAGACGCCCGGGTGACCGTCATCGTGGGCGGACTGCCAGCTCAGCCCCCGCGGCCACCGGCGCGAGGCCAGCCGGGCGCCCGACGCGGTCTCCGCGTGACCCACGCCCTGACACCGGTCGCATTGAGCGCGACGATAAACCACTGTTCGTTTGGAAGAAATAAAAGAATTTTCTTACCGAACGAACGGTGTTCTCCGCTACGGATCCCGGGCCTCGCTGGGCACGTGCAGCCGGGTTGCCGACGGCAGCGGTGCTGACCACGATGGCGGCGAGCAGGCGGTGGCGTTGAACGACTCGTCCGGCGGCCCCACGAAGGTGATGACCTGCAGTGAATCAGGAACGCCGTTCGTGAACTGGGTTGGCTGGACCTTGCTCGGCACGGCCCAGAAGGCGAACGTGTAGGAGGACGGTTCCCCCGGAGGGGCGGCCACGGTGAGCTGATCCCAAGCGACGCCCGGTGCAGAACCCCGCGTGCCCTAGCGGGGGACACTGCCCCCGCCGGTGCCTGCCATGAGCGTTTCCAGCTTGCTGATCGCGGGCTCTATGTTGGTGAACAGGCGGGCGAGCGCTGATTCCATCAGCGGGTCCCCTTGATGATCTCCGATGCCGCAGGTGGCGTTGAGCCGGGATCGCTGCATCCAGGCGGACACGTCGGGATCGGTGGCCCAGATGATCTCGGCGCGCTGGGCGGTGTAAGTGAGCGGAACCCAGTCGGCCGCGGCGTCGGGATACTGGTTTGCCGGGCAGATCAGGTTCTTGCGCGCGTCG
>Ga0181525_10001661_pt1 | contig 18840 bp, 14 predicted proteins | sample PEATcosm2014_Bin_48_FD_121100 | JGI IMG/M metagenome (GOLD analysis project Ga0181525, IMG submission 121100) | Peatland microbial communities from MTU Mesocosm Facility, Houghton, MI, USA - PEATcosm2014_Bin06_10_metaG | ecosystem: Environmental > Terrestrial > Soil > Wetlands > Peat | place...
GAGGAGCTGACCTACGACTATCAGATCGGACGCGATCGCACCGATCCGCCGAACGTCGATGACATCTTCGCCTGTCGCTGCGGCGCCGGGGAATGTCGCGGCTCGATGCTCTGGCCTCCCAGGCGCAAGGCGCGTGCCAGGGCAAAGACACGCGCCGGGAAGCGGGCGTGAAGACGCCGCGGCTATCGCCCGCCGCCGTTATCGGCGCCATGGGTGTCGTCTATGGCGATATCGGCACCAGCCCGCTGTATGCACTCGAGGCCTCGCTCACGGCCGCCGGCGCCCCGACCGATCGCATCGCCGTACTGGGCGTGCTGTCGCTCATCTTCTGGAGCCTGCTGGTGGTGGTCACTCTCAAGTACGTGGTGCTGATCATGCGCGCCGACAACGAGGGCGAGGGCGGCATCCTGTCGCTGTTCGCGCTGGTACAGCGCACGCTGGCCGCCGGCAACCGCTGGCAGCGCGTCATCGTGATGCTGGCGGCACTCGGCGCGGCGCTGTTCTACTGCGACGCCCTGATCACCCCGGCGATCTCGGTGCTGAGTGCCGTGGAGGGACTGCAGAACCTGAGTCCCGATACCGCCAGCGCGGTGGTTCCGGTCACGCTGATCATCATGGTCGGGCTGTTTGCGATACAGAGCCGCGGCACCGAGCGCGTCGGCCGGCTGTTCGGCCCGATCATGCTGGTGTGGTTCCTGGTGCTGGCGGTAACCGGCGTGGTGGCGCTGCTGAAAAACCCTTCGGTACTGGTGGCGATGAGCCCGTCGTACGCGCTGCTGCTGCTGGCGAGCCGGCCGGGACTGGCGCTCGGTATCCTCGGCGGCGTGTTCCTGGCGATGACCGGCGGTGAAGCGCTGTATGCCGACATGGGGCACTTCGGCAAGAAGCCGGTGCGCATCGCCTGGTTCACGCTGGTGTGGCCGGCGCTGGTGCTGAATTACTTCGGCCAGGGCGCGCTGATATTGCGCGACCCTTCCGCGGTGCATAACCCGCTCTACCAGCTGGTGCCGCTGAGCACGCTGCCGCTGATGGTGCTGCTGGCGACCGCGGCCACCATCATCGCCTCGCAGGCGACCATCACCGGCGCCTTCTCGGTCACGCGCCAGTGCATCCAGCTCGACCTGCTGCCGCGCCTGCGCATCACGCAGACCTCGGCGCACGAGCACTGCCAGATCTATGTGCCGGTGGTCAACTGGTTCGTGTTCATCGCGGTGTGCATGTTCGTGCTGGCATTTCGTACCTCGGCGGCGCTGGGCGCGGCCTATGGCGCGGCGGTGGCCGGAACCATGTTCATCACCACGCTGCTGGGCATGCAGCTGGCGGTCTCGCAGTGGCACTGGCGGCGCTGGCAGGTCGCGGCGGTGTTCGGTCCGCTGATGTTGGTCGACCTTACGTATCTGGTCGGCAACATGACCAAGTTCACCGAGGGCGCCTGGGTGCCGCTGACGCTGGCGCTGATGATGTTCAGCCTGTTCATGGTGTGGCGCAGCGGCCGGCGGCTGCTGCGCAGCGCGCTGCGCGCGGTGGCGGTGCCGCTGTCGCAGCTGCCGAAGCTGCTCGAGGGCGTGCCGCGGGTGCCGGGCACCGCGGTGTTCCTCGCCAGCGATCCGATGTACGTGCCCACCGCTCTGATGCGCAACCTCGAGCACAACCACGTCGCGCACCAGCGCATCGTGTTCCTGAACATGGACATCGCGCGCGCCCCGCGCCAGGATCCCGCCGATCGCGTGCGCATCGAATTGCTGATGCCGGAGGTGTACGCGGTCACCGCGCGCTTCGGTTTCATGGAGACGCCCGACGTCAGCCTGGCGCTCAAGCAATGCCGTGCCCGCGGACTGAAGCTGTTTGCACAGGACTGCTCGTTCTTCCTCGGCTGGCACCTGGTGGTGCCACGACCGCGCGGCGGCTATGAGGGCATACGCCGGCGGCTGTTTGCGTGGATGCAGCGGCGCAGCGCGCAGGCGGCGGAGTTCTTTCGCATGCCGGAGCGACGCGTGATAGTTCTCGCCACACAGGTCGAACTGTGACGGGTCGAATCGGCCGGCGATGAGCGCGCCGCGCGTGGCGTTGGTAGTGGCGATGTCGGACAACGGCGTGATCGGCCGGGACGGCCGACTGCCGTGGCATCTGCCGGACGATCTGAAGTATTTCAAGCTCGTCACCTACGGCAAGCCGGTGCTGATGGGCCGGCGCACCTTCGAGTCGATCGGCAAGCCGCTGCCGGGCAGGCTCAACCTGGTGTTGAGCCGCGCCGGGGCCAGCCCCGCGCCCCGCACTTCAACCAGCGTCGAATACGTGGGCAGCGTCGAGCAGGCGCTGGCGCTGGCCGCGGGCGCCGCGGAACTGTGCGTGATCGGGGGCGGCGGGGTGTATGCGCTGACGCTGCCGCTGGCGACGCGCATTTACCTGACGCGGGTGCACACGGTCGTGGCTGGCGATGTGTATTTCCCGTTGCGCGACTTTTCCGGCTGGCGCGAGAGCGAATCGGTGGCGCACCCGGCCGATGAACGCCATGCCTATGCGATGACCTTCGTGACGCTGGAGCGATGCTGAGTGCCGCGGCTGGCGGCGGCGGCTTCAGGACGAGCTGATCAGGCCGCGATACTCGAGCAGCGGTTCGATGTCGGGCGGCCCGCCGTAGAACTGCTGAAACAGCTTCTGTGGATCCTCGGTGCGTCCGCGCGAGAGGATCATCCGGCGCAGCGTGTCGCCGTTGGCGCGCGTCAGCCCGCCACGGCGCATCAGCCAGGCGCCGGTGTCGCGCGCCAGCACCTCGCTCCACAGGTACGCGTAGTAGCCGGCCGAGTAGCCGCCGGAGAAGATGTGCAGAAAATACGGTGAGTGATAGCGCGGCGGTACCGGGCCGCCGGCCAGACCGTGGGTCTTGAGTGCCGCGGCCTCGAAGCTCATCACCTGAGCCGCCTGCGGCGCCTCGCGCGCCTCGATCTGGTGCCAGGACTGATCGATGGCCGCAGCTTCGATGTATTCGATGGTCAGGTACGCCTGGTCGAAGTTCTGTGCCGCCAGCACGCGCTCGAGCAACAGCTGCGGCAGCGGCTCGCCGCTGGCGTAATGGCGCGCAAAGTGAGCCAGCACCGCCGGCTCGCGCGCCCACATTTCATTGTATTGCGACGGATATTCGACGAAATCGCGCGGCACGTTGGTGCCCGAGAGCAGCGGGTATTCGACGCTCGAGAGCATGCCGTGCAGCGCGTGGCCGAATTCATGGAACAGCGTCCTGACCTCCTCGAAGCTCAGCAGCGTCGGCTCGCCGGCTGCCGGCTGCGGGATATTGAGGCTGTTGACCACAACTGGCTTGAGGCCGAACAGTCGCGATTGCGTGACAAAGCTGTTCATCCAGGCGCCGCCCTGTTTGTTGTCGCGCGCGTAGTAGTCGGCGAGGAACAGCGCCAGTGGCGCCCCGTCGGAGTCAAACACCTCGAACAACCGTGCGTCGTGCTGGTACAGCGGCAGGTCGAAGCGCTCCTGGAAAGTCAGGCCATACAACTGGTGCGCGACGTGGAACAGCCCATCGCGCAGCACGCGGTTGAGCTCGAAATAGGGCCTGACCTGCGCCACGTCGAAATCGTAGGTCGCCTTGCGCAGCTGTTCCGAGTAGTAATCCCAGTCCCAGGGCTGCAGTGTGAAGCTGTCGCAGTGCGCTGCCGCAGCCTGGGCGTGGATCAGCTGCTGCAGCTGCACTGCGCGCTGGCGGGCGCCATGCAGTGCAGCCCCTGCGATCTTTCGCAGCATCGCGTCCACCGCCTGCGGATCGCCTGCGGTCTCGTCGCGCAGCACATAGGCGGCGTGATTCGGGTAGCCGAGCAGCCGTGCGCGCAGCGCACGCAGCCGCACCAGCTGCGCGATGATCGCGGTGTTATCGCTGCTGCCGCCGACCGCCCGGGCGATCGAGGCCTGGTAGATGCGCTGGCGCAAGGCGCGGTTGCGGAGCTGCGTGAGCACCGGCTGCATGGTGGTATTCTGAAGTGCAATCAGCCATTTACCTGCAAGGCCGCGCGCGCTGGCGGCATCCGCCGCGGCCATGACCTGCGGCGCCGACAGGCCGTCCAGCTCGGCTTCATGCTCGACCACGAGCGCGGCGTCGCGCGAAGACTTCAGCACGTTCTGGCGAAATTGCGTTGTCAGCGTGGATAGCTGCGCATTCAGGTCACGCAGCTGGGCCTTGTCCGCATCCGACAACTGCGCACCGGCGCGCACGAACTGGCTGTGATAGCGCTGCAGCAGCTGCAGCGACTCCGGGTCGAGCTGCAACTGGGCACGCTGCTGGTAGAGCGCATCGATGCGCGCGAACAGTGCCGCATCGAGGTGCATCGCATCGCTGTGTGCGCTCAGCAGCGGGGCCATCTCGGTCTCGATCGCCAGCATGGCCTCATCGCCGTTGGAGCTGTTCAGATTGAAGAACACCGTCGTGACCCGATCGAGCAGGCGGCCCGAGCGCTCGAGCGCTACCACGGTGTTGGCCAGCGTGGGCGCCTCGGGGTTATGCGCGATGGCTTGCCACTCCAGGCGCTGCGCCGCCATGCCGGCAAGAAAAGCCGGCTGGTAGTCGGCGACGCCTATGCGATCGAACGGCGGCAGCTGGTAGGGCAGGCCGCTGGGCGCGGCAAACGGATTATCCGGGCTCATCGCGCCAGGATCAGGGGTGGCTGCGGCAGGTGCGGCTCGGCTGGCAGATGGCGATGTCCGGTTCTTCATAGGCATGCGGCGTGCCGAATGGTAGCGCGAAACCGCGGCGCGATCGCAACACCTCTTTAGGAGATGTCGCGAAAGAAATCATAACTGGCTGAATGAATTTATCTTATGTGTCTGCCGGCTGCAGTTGCGCACAGTCACTACACGGCGGCCACGGATCCACACAGTGGCCAGCGGTTCGATCAACAGTGGACAGCGGGTGCGCAAGACGTACACTTGTCGCGGACGTTGGCGTAACCGGGGGATTGTGTGGGGCGGCTTCCGTTCGCAAAAGAAAGAGAATCTGCGCCCCTGGCCCGCAGCCCGCGCGGAGAATTGCGTCCGGAGTGGCTGGTGCGCGCCATCGAGAGCCAGATCGTCCCGCGACTGCTGATACATGCCGCCAGTTCGCGTTATCGCGGCGACGCCAGCCATGCCCGTTGGCGACCCACTTCGGACGACGTCAGCGAATTCGCGGACCTGCTGATCGCCCACGATGTGACGATAGCGATGGCGTACGTGCAGGCCTGGCGCCAGCAAGGCGCCATCCTGCCGACGTTGTACCTGGAGTTGCTGGCGCCGGCGGCCTCGCATTTGCGCCACCGGCGACTGGAGGGCCGGCTCGGCCTGGCGCGCATGGTGCTGGCGCGCTATCGGCTGCTGCGCGTGGTGCGGGCGCTGCGCGAAGACCGGTCCGGCGTGAAGGTACCCGCCGCGGCGGACTGAGTGCGGCGACCTGGACGCGGCCGACTGGACGCCGCCGCCGGCGTTCAGACCGCCGCGACGACCGGACCGCGCGCTGCGGGCGTGATGCGAAAGCCCCAGCAGCGCTCGGCGCCATCGGGCACCGCAATCGCGCTGACCTCGACTTCACGGGCGCACAGGCTGGAGCTGCGCAGCATGGTTTTCCACACCGTCACGGCCTCGCGCCGGGCCATCTGATCGTGCAGCCGCCTCAGGTCCGCCTGCGACAGTTCCAGCCACGTGGCCAGCGACTTGCCGCGCAGTGACGCTGGCGAATCCAGGCCCAGCATGTCGATGAAGGCGCGGTTCGCATAGCTCAGCCGCAGATCAGGATCAGTGACCACAAAGCCCGCGCGCGACTGTTCAATGGCGTCGAGCACCAAGGATGCAACCTCGCCGTCGGTGTCGTCGATCGCGTCGTGCGCCGCTGGCAGCAGGCGCACCAACAGATACGACTCCGAGCCTGCAAACACCATCGACAGCGTGACGCCGATGTCGCGGCCAGCGTGCCTGGCACGGGTGCTGCGGCCGCCGCGAGTGGTGTCGCCGTCGCGCGCGCCGCGGGTGCGGACGATGATGCGCTTGCCGTAGCCGGACAGGCGCGCGGTCGCGATCAGCTGCAGCAGCGCCGGCGTGCTGTCGGCGGCGAACACGCCGACAAACGAGCTGGCGAGCAGAGCTGCGCGCTCCGCGCCCAGCAGCGCTGCGGCGGCCGGATTGACCTCAACGATCTGATCGCTCGCCGGCTCGACGATCAGCACCGGCTCCGTGGCCGCGGCAAACAGCCAGGCATCGGGAAATCCGGCGGCCGCAGCGGTCGCCGGCACGGGTCGCCGCCGCGGAGCACTTCCGAGCGCCTTCATGCGCGCCACGACGTGCTTCACGCTGCCACCTTCATGCTGCCACCCAAGCGATCGCGCATCGCGCGGCCCGTCCGTGTGTTGAAAGATCTTCAGACTAGCGGCCGCCATGCGGCCCCCATATCCCGGTTCTCCGGAGATCTCACTACCAACAAACAGGTAGTTCGCGCCGGCAGCGCCCTCACAGCGAAACGATGCCCTCGCGAATGGCGTACTTGGTGAGTTCCGCGACGCTGCGCAGGCCGAGCTTCCTGGTGATGTTGCGCCGATGGACCTCGATGGTCGCCACCGACACATGCAGCTCATCGGCAATGCCTGGCGATCGCGCCCCTTCGGCAATCAGGCGCAGCACCTCGCGCTCACGACGCGACAGGCGCGGCGCCTCGCCCTCGAGCGGCTGGTTACGCATCTGCGACGCCAGCGCGCCGGCAATTTCAGGCGAAAAATAGCCCTGGCCGGCGGCCACCGCGCGAATCGCCCGCACCAGCTCGGTACCGGCCGCCGACTTGGTGACATAAGCGGATGCTCCCGAACGCATCATCGCGGTCACGAAGCGCCGGTCGGAGAAGGCCGAGAGTGCGACCACTCGTGCCGGATTGGCTGCGTCCCTGAGGCGCGCCGCCACTTCGATGCCGTTCAGGTCCGGCAGCGTGATGTCGAGCACCACCACATCCGGGGCCAGCGCGCGCGCCTGCTCCAGCGCCTCGCGCGCATCGCCAGCCTCGCCAACCACCGTGATGTCCGCCACCTTGGTGAGCACGTCGCGCAGCGCTTCGCGCACCATGCGGTGGTCCTCCACCAGCAGCACCCGGATAGTCACGGCGCGCGCGCTCCCGGCGCCGGCTGCTCCGTGGACAGCGGCGCGCTCAACAGCGCGACCGTGCCGCCGCCGGTCGTCGACAGCACCTGCGCCGAGCCCCCGATCAGCGCCAGCCGCTCACGCACACTGATCAGGCCCAGGCCGCGATGGGTCGAGGCCACGCTCGCGCTGGCGTCGTAGCCGACGCCGGCGTCGCTGACGCGGATCACGATGCTCGCCTGCTGCAACAGCGTCTCGACGCGCGCCGCATCGGTGTGCGCGTGCTTGGCGACGTTGATGAGCAGTTCGCGCACCGCGCGGTAGAGAATTGCCCGCACCTCATGCGACAGCGGCTTGGCATGGCCGTCGTCGGTGGTGATGACCTTCAGGCCGAAGGTGCGCTCGATTTCCTCCCCGAGCCATTCCAGCGCCGGGAAAAGTCCCAGCTCGTGCAGCATCGCCGGCGCCAGTTGCGCGGCCAGCGAACGGGTCGATTCGCTGGCGCGATCGATCAGCGCGCCAACCGCCTCGGCGCTGGTACGCACCTGCGACTGATCGCTGCTGCACAGGTTGGCGAGCCGGATGCGCGCCGCCGCCAGCACCTGGCCGAGATCGTCATGCAGGTCACGGGCGATCTGCCGCCGCTCGCGCTCCTCGACCGCTTCCAGGTCGGAGGCGAGCTTGCGCAGCTGCTCGGTGCGCTGCGCGACGCGCTGCTCGAGCTGCTCGCGCCGTGCCACATCCATGCCGCGCACCACCCATTCCAGCAGCGCCACCCGCAACCCTTCCGCGGCCTCCAGGTCGACCTCCGACCATGGCGCGGATTGCATCCGCGTCACCTCGCGCCACTCGGCAAACGAGCCACGCGGCGTCAGTCGCTCCCCGAGTGGCCCGACCTTGACCGACTTCGAGGGATCGCCGGCCCAGCGCACCGTCAGACCGATCTCCGGCCGAAACCACATTACGTAGTCGCGCGGCTCACGCGACAGCCGCACCGCCACCAGACCGCTGGCAAGTTCGGGAAACGCGGCGGCGGGCGGGTACTGGGCGGCCAGGTGTCCGGTGGCCAGCAGCGGTCGATTGATGCCGTAGAGCCAGCGCAGCAGCGCGTCGATATCGGCCGGGGCGGGCGTGCGTCCGATCCGATGCTGCCGGCCCTCAAGGTACACCGCGGCGCCCGACGCGCCGAGGTAGCGCGGCAGATTCCAGCGCTCGATGACGGCACCGATATCGCGCGCATCGGTGGCGCCGCCGAACAGCTGCTCGAGATCATGCCGCACCCGTAGCCGCGCCACTGATGTTTCCGCCTGTGTCTTGGTCTCCACGTGCAGCGAAAACATCTGCGCGAAGGTTTCACAGGCAATGCGCACGTCCGCCGACACATGGCGCGGCGAGTAGTGATGCAGCACCAGCATGCCCCAGAGCCGATCCTGGCACACGATCGATGCCGACAGCGAGGCGCTGATCCCCATATTGCGCAGGTACTCGATGTGGATCGGCGACACGCTGCGCAGCACGCAGTGGCTCATGTCGATCGGCAGCCGGGTGCGCGGATTGATCGCCGGCAGCAGCGGCGCGGCGACATAGTCGATGTCGGCGATGGTGCGCAGCCAGTTGCGCCGGTACAGCTCACGCGCCTGCTGCGGGATGTCCGACGCCGGGTAATGCAGGCCAAGAAACGACTCCAGTCCGGCGCGCGCGTTCTCGGCCACGATGACGCCACTCTGGTCGGGCAGGAAGCGGTACACCATCGCCCGGTCGAAGCCGGTGGCGGCACGCAGTGCGGTGGCGGCCGCCGCACACGATTCATCAACGCTCGCGGCCACCTGGACCGCGGCCAGCAGTGTCTTCAACTGCGTCATCGGGTCACCGGCGCTGCCGAGGGTGCGGCGCGCAGGCTCGAGTTCCAGCAGTGCGGTTCGATCGATCGCGTGCAGGGTCAGGTCGAGCGGCAGCGTGCCCAGGCGCGAGCGCACGGCGAGGCGCGTGATCGGCGCGACAAATTCCGCCGCCACACCCAGCCGCGCGCTCACGAACGCGGTGCCTTCCGCATCCAGCAGCCCCGCGACCGAATGCCCGGGCAGTCGCTGCGGATCGAGGCCCAGCAGCAGGCGCGTGTCGCCGGCCACCTGTTCGACCGCCAGTTCCCGGCGATCCACCACCAGCAGCACGCCTTGCGGCTGGATCGAGCCGGGAATGTGTATCGGCTCGCGATCGCAGGTCGTCAGGTCGGCCTCGCCGAAGCGGATGCTGTCGACGCTCACCCTGGCCCCCGGCACAGCCAGCGCTCGAGCGATTCGAAGGTTGCGAGCGCGGCGGCGGCGGCCAGCGCGGAGCGCGTCGCCGTGCTGCACCAGGCATCGAGCGCGGCGCCGAAGCTGCGCCAGCGGGCGGAGGTCAACTCACCGTAGCTGGCGAGGAAGCTCGCGCCGTGCGCGGCGCTGAGTCCGAGCCGGGCGTGCACCAGCGGCAGCAGCGTGCGGCCGCCCAGGGTTGCGCCTTCCAGTACGTAGGCGCTGCCGAAGGCTGCGCTGGTGTCGGTGCAGTCCGGCAGGCCGGCGCATTGCGCCAGCCGCTCGACCGCGTCCGGCGCCGCGCCCAGCGCCACCAGGTCGCGCGTCAGCAGCGGCAGCTTGCGGCGGCTGGCACAGTCGCTCAGCGCAGCGCCAAACTGCTCCGGGCCGAGCCGCTGTTCGAGTGCGGCGCAGAAGCCCCACATGGCCTCGAGGTGGTTGCGGTAGGCACAGATGTCGGAGAAGCGTGCCTTCACATCCAGGCGCCGCTCGAGGCGCTGATGGGCCGGCCAGGTGGTTTCGCGCAGCGTTGCCATCGCGCTGCCGCGCAAGCTCGGGGACGAAGGAATGCTGTGGCTGGCCACGTTGTGAGGCGTCGTCCGGTAGCGTTGCGAAGGCTCAACCCGAAGCTCGCTGCGTGACAATAGCTTACTGCAAAAGGCAAACAGCAACTGATTGAGCGGCCTATCAAAAAAACCGCTCGGGGATGAAAATCATCCGAGCCATCCGCGCGCACCGGTCCTGATATATTTCCACGCATGGGTGCAGCGTTTCCATTTTCGGCCATCGTCGGCCAGGACGAGATGAAACTTGCGCTGCTGTGCGTCGCCATCGACCCGAGCATCGGTGGCGTGCTGATCTTCGGCGATCGCGGCACCGGCAAATCGACCGCGATTCGCGCGCTGTCGGCTTTGCTGCCGCCGTCGAAGGTGGTCGCCGACTGTCGCTACGGCTGCGACCCGGCGCGCCGCGCCAGCTGGTGTTCGGAGTGCCTGGCGCGCCCGGCCAGGAAGCAGGCGATCACGAAATCGGTGCCGGTGCCGGTGATCGATATGCCGCTCGGCGCCACCGAGGATCGCGTCGTCGGGGCGCTGAACCTGGAGCAGGCACTGAATTCCGGGGTGCGCAGCTTCGAGCCCGGCCTGCTGGCGCAGGCCAACCGCGGGTTTTTATATGTCGATGAAGTCAACCTGCTGGAAGATCACCTGGTCGACCTGCTGATCGACGTGGCGGCCTCGGGCGAGAATGTGGTCGAGCGCGAGGGTTTGAGCGTACGTCATCCGGCGCGCTTCGTGCTCGTGGGCAGTGGCAATCCGGAAGAGGGCGAGCTGCGGCCGCAATTGCTCGATCGCTTTGGCCTGTCGGTGGAAATCCGCACACCGCAGGACATCGCGTTGCGGGTCGAGGTGGTGCGCCGCCGCGACCAGTTCGAGCGCGAGCCGCAGGCATTCATGAATACCTGGCGCAAGCACGAGCAGAAGCAGCGACGCGAGATCATCGCCGCGCGCAAGCGGCTGGCGGGAGTGCGCGTGGACAACGCGGCGTTGCGCTGGGCGGCGCAGCTGTGCATGCGGGTCGGCACCGATGGCCTGCGCGGTGAACTGACCTTGATCCGCGCCGCGCGCGCGCTGGCGGCGTTGCACGGCCGCAGCGCCGTTGGCAGCGAGGAGCTGGTAGCGATGGCGCCGCCGGCGCTGCGCCACCGGTTGCGACGCGATCCGCTGGATGAAGCCGGCTCGACGCTGCGCATCGAGCGCGCCATCGGCGAGCAGGGGATGGCGCTTGGCTGAAGCGCAGCAGGCTGAGCAGGCGCGCCAGGGCGATGCGCGCGTCGCCGATGCGCGCCTGGCTGCCGCGGCCCGCGCCGGTGATGCGCTGCTGGCCGCCGCGATTTTTGCGCTCGAGCCGTGCGCCATCGGCGGTATCACGGTGCGCACGGATCTGGGAGCGGCCTGCGAGCGCTGGCTGGTGCTGCTGCGCGAACTGCTTGACGAGGCGGTACCGCTGCGCCGCCTGCCGCCGCATATCGATGACCAGCGGCTGCTCGGCGGCACGGACCTGGCGTTGACGCTCGGTTGCGGCCGGCCGGTGTATGCGCGCGGCCTGCTGGCGGAAGCTGACGGCGGCGTGATCCTGATGAGCATGGCGGAGCGCGTGCCGGCGCGGCTGGCGGCGGTGGTGGCCGGTGCGCTCGACAGCCACAGCGTTGCCGGCGCCGCCGGGCAGGATGCACAGCCGGCGCGTTTCGGGCTGGTCGCGCTCGATAGTGGCCGGGGCGAGGAGGAGCATTGCCCGCTGGTGCTGGCGGAGCGGCTGGCGCTGCACATCGACTTGCACGGCGTGCATCCGGACGATCTGTTGAGCACACCGATCGATCGCGCCGCGCTGACGCGGGCGCGATCGCGCCTGGGCGCCATCCAGGTCGATGCGGAGGCGATCACGGCGCTGTGCAGCGCTGCCGCCGCCTGCGGAATCGATTCGCTGCGCGCACCGTTGCTGGCGCTGCGCGTTGCACGCGCCAGCGCGGCGCTGGATGAGCGCGATGTGATCGATGATACCGACCTGCAGTCGGCGGCACGCCTGGTCCTCGGGCCGCGCGCGCGCGTGGTGCCCGAGGCCCCTGCGAGTAGCGAGCTGCCAGCCGACAGCGACTCGCCGCCCGAGAGCGAGACGCCGCCAGAGAGCGAGACGCCGCAGAATGCGCATGCGCCGCCGCTGCCGCCGCCGGACGCGGGCGACGAGCTCGATCCGCAGCTGATTGCCGCAGCGCGCGCGACGCTGCCGGCGGGCCTGCTGGCCGGCATCGGAGCCGGCGCTGCGTCGCTGCCGCGCAGTAGCACGGCCGGGCGCGCCGGTGCGGCCATTCTCAAGGGCCGGCGCGGCCGACCGGCCGGTATTCGTAACGGCCGGCCACGACACGGTTCCAAGCTCAATATCGTTGCCACGCTGCGGGCGGCCGCTCCCTGGCAGCGCCTGCGACGCGCGCAGGCGCGAGCCGCGGCACCGCGGGTGATCGTGCGTGCCGAGGATTTCTGCGTCACCTGGTTTCGCCAGCGCAGCCAGACCGCGACGCTGTTCGTGCTGGATGCCTCCGGGTCGAGCGCGATGCATCGGCTGGCCGAGGTCAAGGGCGCGGTGGAATTGCTGCTGGCCGAGTGCTACGTGCGCCGCGACCAGGTGGCGGTGATCGCTTTTCGCGGCCGCGCCGCCGAGCTGGTGCTGCCGGCAACGCGCTCGCTGGTGCGTGCCAAGCGCCTCCTCGCCGGTTTGCCGGGCGGCGGTGCGACGCCGCTGGCGTCGGGCCTGGCGCTGGCGCACCAACTGGCCGACCAGCTGCGCCGGCGTGGCCTGGCGCCACTGCTGGTGCTAATGACCGATGGGCAGGCCAATATCGCGCTCGACGGCAGCGCCGGTCGGGAGCGCGCGCAGCAAGACGCGTTACTGGCCGGGCGGCTGCTGCGCGCCGCGGCATTCAAGTCGCTGCTGATCGATACCGCTCCGCGACCCGCACCGCTGGCGCGGCTGCTGGCCGAGGCGATGCTGGCGCGCTACCTGCCATTGCCGTACGCGGATGCACGCGCGCTGGCCGGCGCAGTGCAGTCCGCGGCCTGACGCGGTGGCCGACGACGGCCTCGACCGGGCGTGGGACGGCGGCGACTGGCCGCTGCGTGACAGCAGCCGTTTTGTCGACGCCGGCGGCTTGCGCTGGCACGTGCAGCAGCTCGGCGCAGGTCCGGCGCTGCTGCTGATCCATGGCACCGGCTCATCGGCTCACTCCTGGCATCGACTGGCGCCGCTGCTGGCGGGCAGCTTTCGCGTGACCGCGTTCGACCTGCCCGGACACGGTTTTACGCGCGGGCAGCCGGCGCATGGCCTGTCACTCGGCGGGATGAGCGGCGCGGTGGGCGCGCTGCTGCAGGCGCTGTCGATCCGGCCGCTGCTGGCCGTGGGGCACTCGGCCGGCGCCGCCATCGCCGCGCGCATGGCGCTCGATGGGCAGTTCGCCCCGCGTGCACTGATCAGCCTCAATGGCGCGCTGCTGCCGTTCGATCGCTACCCCGACCTGATGTTCGCGCCGCTGGCGCGGCTGCTGGCCTCGTTGCCATTCGCCCCGCGCCTGTTCTGCTGGCACGCGCGCGATCGCGCCGCGGTCGAACGCCTGATCGCGAGCACCGGTTCACGGCTCGGGCGCGAGGACGTCGACCTGTATTGGCGGCTGGTGCGCAGTCCACGGCACATCGCCGGCGTGCTGCAGATGATGGCGCAATGGGACCTCGGTGAGCTGAAGCAGCACTTGCCGCAGCTGCTGGTGCCGCTGGTGCAGCTGGTGGGCGCGAACGATCGCACCGTGCCGCCGTCGGCGGCGCAGCGCGTGCGCGCGCTGTTGCCGGCGGCCAGCGTCGTGACGCTGCCGCAGCTCGGGCACCTGGCGCACGAGGAGCGCCCGGACCTGGTGGCACAGGCGATCGGCGCGGCGCTCGAGGCGCTGCATGCCTGACGCGGCAGCCGCGGGCGCGCGCCCGGCGCATGCGCTGGTGATCGGCAGCGGCTTTGGCGGGCTGGCCGCAGCGGTGCGCCTGGGCGCCCGCGGCTATCGGGTCACGGTGCTCGAGCGCCTGCCGACGCCGGGCGGGCGCGCCGGCGTGTTTCACCAGGATGGATTCACTTTTGACGCCGGACCGACCATCGTGACGGCGCCGCAGCTGTTCGAGGAGTTGTGGACGCTGTGCGGTCGGCGCATGGCGGACGACGTGCAGCTGCGCGCCCTGTCGCCGTTCTACCAGGTGCGCTTTGACGACGGCAGTTGCGTGGACTGGTCGGGCGACGCTGCCGCGATGCGCGCCATGGTGGCGCGGTTGTCGCCGCGCGATGTCGCCGGCTACGAGCGCGTCATGGCGTTCAGCGAGCGCGTCTATCGGGTCGCATTCGAGCAGCTCGGCCACGTCGCGTTCAACTCCTGGCGCGACATGGCGCGCCATCTGCCGAGCCTGCTGCGGCTGCGCGCCTGGCGCTCGCTGCACGCGCTGGTCGCCGCTGAGGTGCGCGATCCGCGGCTGCGTTTCCTGCTGAGCTTCCATCCACTGTTCGTCGGCGGCAATCCCTTTACCACCAGCGCGATCTACGGCCTGATCCTGCATCTGGAGCGCGTCGGCGGCGTGCATTTCGCAATCGGCGGCACCGGGTCGCTGGTGCGCGGCCTGGTGCGCCTGATCGAGTCGCAGGGCGGCACGCTGCGCTATGGCGCCGAGGTGCGCTCGGTGATGCTGCGCGGGCGCACCGCGGTCGGCGTGGTACTCGACTCGGGCGAGCGCGTGCCGGCCGATGTCGTGGTATCGAACGCCGACACAGCCTGGACCTACCAGCAGCTGCTGCCGGCGGCGCTGCGCCGTCGCTGGAGCGATCGCGCGCTGCGCCGGGCGCGCTATTCGATGGGGCTGTTCGTGTGGTACTTCGGCACTGCGCGCCAATACCCCGAGGTTGCCCACCACACCATCCTGGTAGGCCCGCGCTATCGCGAGTTGCTGCGCGATATCTTCGATCGCAAGCGGCTGGCGGACGACTTCAGCCTGTATCTGCATCGCCCGACCGCCACCGATGCGTCGCTGGCGCCCGCCGGCTGCGATGCGTTCTATGTGCTGTCGCCGGTGCCGCACCTGGTGCCGGGCTTCGACTGGAGCACCCGCGCCGAGGACTACCGCCAGCGCATCGAGCGCCAGCTGCAGGCGACGCTGCTTCCCAACCTGCGGCAGAACGTTGTAACGTCACGCGTCATGACCCCGCTCGATTTCCAACAACGGCTGTTGGCGTGGCACGGCTCGGCCTTCGGCATGGAGCCGCTGCTGCGCCAGAGCGCCTGGTTTCGACCGCATAATCGCGCCGAGGATTTCGAGCGCTTCTACCTGGTCGGCGCCGGTACCCATCCGGGCGCGGGGCTGCCGGGCGTACTCAGCTCGGCGCGGGTACTGGACGCGGTGGTACCGCATGGCGGCGCCGATGGCTGAGCGCAGCGCGGACCTTGCGGCCTGTCGCGCGCTGCTGCGCAGCGGCTCGCGCAGCTTTCACCTGGCCTCGCTGCTGCTGCCGCGGCGCGTTGCCGAAGCGGCCACCGCGCTGTACGCGTTTTGCCGGCTGGCCGACGATGCGATCGACATGCCGGTCGGCGCCGCGTCGATGGCGCTCGAGCAGCTGCAGGCGCAGCTGGATCGCATCTATGCAGGCCGGCCGGGATCGCAGCCGATGGAGCGCCTGCTCGCGCGCGTGGTCGAGGAGCACGCGATCCCGCGCACGCTGCTGGGCGCATTGCTGCAGGGTTTCGAGTGGGATGCGGGCGGACGGCGCTACGCCAGCGCCGCCGCACTCAATGCCTATGCGGCGCGTGTCGCCGGCAGCGTCGGCGCGCTGATGACGCTGCTGATGCAAGTGCGCTCGCACGCGGTGCTGGCGCGCGCCTGCGACCTGGGGGTGGCGATGCAGCTCACCAACATCGCACGCGATGTCGGCCAGGACGCACGCGCCGGACGGTTGTACCTGCCGCTCGACTGGCTCGCCGAGGCGGGTGTCGATGCCGAGCGCTGGCTGGCGCAACCGACCTTTACCCCGGCGCTCGGTACGGTGATCGAGCGGCTGCTGGCGGCGGCGGACGCGCTGTACGTGCGCGCGGCGGTGGGGATCGCCGGCCTGCCGGCGGACTGTCGCCCCGGCATCCACGCGGCGCGCCTGCTGTACGCGGAGATCGGCCATGAAGTGCGCCGCCACGGACTGGATGCGGTGACGCGCCGCGCCCGGGTCGGCGCACTGCGCAAGGCGCGGCTGATGTGCGCGGCGCTGTACGCGGCGATGCAGCCGGCCGGCGAGCTGGCCTATGCGCCGCTGCCGGAGACGCAGTTCCTGGTCGATGCGGTCGAGCCGCGCGCGCTCGCGGCGCGCGATGCCGCAGCGCGCGATGGCGTGTTGCCCGGCGGTGCGCGCGCGCCGCAGCAGGGCCATGCCGAGTGGCTGATCGAGCTGTTCGAGCGCCTGCAGCGGCGTGATCAGCTGGCGTCGCTCGACCCGGGCACCTCGCGCTGACGGCCGCGGTAGCGCGGCATGCGAAACGGCAGCAGGCACTGCACCCAGCGACGCCGAAAGCGCTCCAGATCCAGGCTCTCGTGCACCGTCACGACGCACTCCCCGCCCAGTTGCGTGCGCAGCAGCGAGCGGGCGTAGAACGGCGCATCCACCAGCGTGCGCAGCACGCGCGTGGTGCGTGCATCCTCCGAGCGCGCCTGGCGTTGAATGCCCCAGCCGCTGCGCGGTAGCGGCACGTCACCGGGCAGCGCCAGCGCTCGCGCCTCGCGCCCGGCAAATTGCACTGCCAGCGGCCACGGCGCCTCGCTGCGGTGTTGCGTTTCATAGAACACCGCGGCACCGTCCGCCAGCGCCGCGCGCGACCACTGCCAGCCGCGAAAGTCATGCTCCAGCGCGCGATCACCGCGATTGCTGTCGAGGTACGCGTCCCCGGACCAGCGCAGTTGCGGCGCCTGCAGCGTCACCTCGATGCGCGCGCGCGGCGCCAGCGGCGCCCACAGATGATGACCGCCGCGATCGAGCGCATAGGCGAGCCCCGGCTGCAGCAGTGGCTGCACGCGCAGCGTGCCGCGCACCGCCTGCGGCAGCGGGCAGCCGCGCTCGGCGAGTTCGAACTGATAGGCGCTGCCATCCCAGCGCAGCGTGCTCGGGCCGATGGCGAGCGCAGTGGCCGTGCGCCGCAGCCGCGCCTGCGGGCGCTCGGTCATGCACCAGCGGCCCGTGGCGCCGGTCAGCACGACGTTGAAGGCGCAATAGTCGAGCGGTTGGCCGGCGCCGCGCCGCCGTGCGGCGGCGTAGTACGGCGAGAACACGCTGCCCAGGAACGCGATCACGCACAGGCCGTGCGCACCATCGTCACTGATGGCGTCCAGGTACCACCAGGCATAGCCGCCGGAATTCAGTGCGGCGTCAAACCCTGGTCCTGCAACAGGCAGTGCGCGGCGTGCCGGCCCGACAGCGCCGCCATCGGCAGACCCGGTCCCGGGTGCGTGCTGCCCCCGGCCAGGTACAGGCCCGCAATGCGCGTGCGCGCTCCCGGCCGGCGAAACGATGCCCGCCAGCCGTGGGTCGCCTGCCCATACAGCGCCCCGCCGCTGCCCGGAAACAGGCGATTGAAATCCGTCGGCGTGGTCGGCTGCAGCTGTTCGGGCGCTGCCAGCAGCCGCAGGCCGCAGCGCTGCATGCTCGCCAGGGTTTGAGTCAGGCACTGTGCAATCTCCTCGGAACCATAGTCGTGGCTATCGCCGATCGGCGGCGCATTCACCAGGCACAGCAGCCGCTCGGGCTGGCCTGCGGCGAGCGCTGCCGGGCTCTCGCGATCCTGTGCGCACAGGTAAACCGTCGGCTGCAGCGGCAGCTGCCGCTGCGACAGGATGCGGTCGAATTCGGCCGCGTAATCGCCGGAGAAGAAAACATTGTGCCGCAGCAGTGCAAAGCCGTCGGTGGGCACGCGCGCGGTCCAGGTGAGCGCGGACAGCGAACGCTGCGAGCTGCTCACCGGCTGCGCCGCGGCCGCGGCCGCCGCACCGAACAGGCCGGCGCCCACCGCGGCCGCATCGCAGGTGAGCACCGCGGCGTCCGCCCGCAGGCGCTCGCCGTCGGCCAGCTCCAGCGCCAGCACGCGACCGGACTGCAGATGCACGCGACGCACCTCGGTTGCGCAGCGCACCGTGGCCCCGCGCGCCAGCAGCAGTTCATGCAGCGCGCGCGCCAGTGCGTGCATGCCGCCATCGATCTGCCACACGCCCGCCTGCTCGACGTGCGCCACCAGCATCAGCGTTGCCGGCGCACGGAAGGGCGAGGAACCGCAGTAGGTGGCATAGCGGGCGAACAGCTGCCGCAGACGCGGATCGCGAAAGTAGTCGCCGAGTGCGCCCCACAGCGAGCGGAAGGCGCGCAGGCGAAACAGATCGGGCAGCCCGCGCAGGCCGGCGTGCGCGATCAGCCCGGCGAGGCTCGGCTGCGTGGCACGCAGGAAAGCGTGATCCAGCGTCTGGTAGACGCGGCGCGAGTCGGCGCAGAAGCGCAGGTAACCATCGGCCTCGGCGGCGCCGGCGAAATCGCGGATCGCCGCGGCCGAGCGGGCGCTGTCGGCGTACAGGTCGAGGGTCTCGCCGGCATTCCAGGCGTGGCGCGCCAGGATGCTCAGCGGCCTCAAGGCCAGATGCTGCTCGAGGCGGCTGCCGGCGCTGCGAAATACCTGTTCGAACACCTCGCGCAGCGTGAATACCGTGGGTCCGGCATCGATCGAGGCGCCGTTGGCGCCACTCTGGCGCAGCTTCCCCCCCGGGGTTGCCGCCCGCTCCAGCAGCGTGACGCGACAGCCGGAGCTGGCCAGCTCGAGCGCCGTGCACAGGCCGGCGATGCCGCCACCGACGACGGC
>Ga0181525_10001662_pt1 | contig 18839 bp, 31 predicted proteins | sample PEATcosm2014_Bin_48_FD_121100 | JGI IMG/M metagenome (GOLD analysis project Ga0181525, IMG submission 121100) | Peatland microbial communities from MTU Mesocosm Facility, Houghton, MI, USA - PEATcosm2014_Bin06_10_metaG | ecosystem: Environmental > Terrestrial > Soil > Wetlands > Peat | place...
AGTGCGGAAGTCCCTTGCGCCAGACTGACGAACATTTCGATTTCCTTCCGCACAGGAGGTCCGTAAGGAGTCGTCGCATCCTCGGGCACTTTGGCATAGACCGTGATGCTCAGGGTCACCATCCCATTGCCGCCAGCCTTGCGGCCCAGCGCGTTCATCTCTTCGAGAATGTCCATAGCTTTGAGTTTACTCCAGGAAGGGAAGAGTGAGCTTGAGAGAGAAACCGGAGGTGTCTCTTTCAAAAGAGCCAGCCTATTAATTAGCGGGAACCGTAATTGGGGAACAGGTAACGCATCTCGGTCCCGCCTTCTCGTTCGTATCCAAATCCAATGACATCTCTTTGCGTGTCTGCATCGAGATTATTCCATACGAACTTCGGCATCGCGATGTAAGACCAGCGCTGGGATCCTTCTTTGGTGTAGAACCCGATTCTGCCGATCACTTCCATGGTAAGAGCCACTGGATCGCCCAGGAGCTTCGCCGTTATTAATTCAGATGGCGCGGGAAACGGAGTCCCTGGAATGTAATCCAAGTCTTCGACCAGGCCGCCTTCTTTCGCGATATCCACCGTGAAGGCCATCGGGTTTCTGTTTAAGTCGGTTCTCATGGAGGGAAGGGTGAGCTTGAGAGGGAAACCGCAGGTTCTCCCTTTCAAAAGTGCCAGCCTATGCAGCCCGGCGTTTCTTGACGATGCGTGCTCCGCATTGAATAGCCACGGCTAAGAATACTGCTTGTACTTTCAGCGAATCGGGAAGTCTTACCAGTGTCCAGACACCTTGCGGATTTTCGTCGAACGGGGCGACTTGACGCTCTTCGGTCGAAGTGACTTCGTGATTGTGGGAGTATTTTTTAGGCGAGGGAAGGGAGGTCGCGGATTCGCCGGTCTCCTGCTCGGCTATGACTAAGCTGGATAAGGGAGGTCCGATCCAGACCAGGCGGCGGACGATCTTGCGGGTTCCTTCGGGCTTGATCTTGTGCAATGCGATCAGTTCCCGGACCACGGACTCCGCAGCCCAGAACACCACGTTATTGGTGCGCGGATCGTAAACCGTCAGTCCGCGGTTGTGCAGAAGATGCTGGAGATGCAAGGATAGCGCCAAGGAAGTAAAGACTTCGGGAATTGTCCCCGGACTCGAAGGTCGGCGCAATTCCGCAAGCTGGCGCCGCATTCCTCATTCGAGAATGAGAGAACGCACGGTATTACGAAAGGCTTCTATCTATACAGTCGATCACCGGAGGGTTTTTCGAGGAATTTATTTTTTGACGGTGGATTCGTCGGGAGGAAGCTGCTCAGGGGTTTGCTTCGTTTTGCGCCGAACTGGGGTTTCGGCGCGCTGGGGTAAAGAGTCCTTCGGTCGCCCTTTTCCGCGGATTGCGGCCCGTGCTTCTTCGAGGACGTTCTCGTAGGCGTATTCCAGGGCTTCCTGGAACGACAAGCCCCAGTCTTTCTCGGAGGACAGCCGCAGTTTTCCAACGCTCTGGTACATCGAGATCCGCTTGAGGGCGTCGTAGTAGCGTGCGGCATTGTCCATCAGATTCGCTCCTCGGCATGGATCGCTGCTTGCCAGAAGCACGGCAAACAGATCGTGCGTCCGTCCCTCAGTTCTACGACGTGAAGCCAATGGCCGCGCCCTTTGGACCACTCGCCGCATAGATCGCACTTCAGATGCACGGCGACGAAAGGCCACAGGCACAGATATTCACGTTCGACCATCGATTACCATGCTACAATGCGTTCGTGTTGACGAACACAGAAACGAACACGCGCAGGCCGGTGTCGCTCACGTTGGCCGAGCACCTCCCCTGTAAGGAGAACTACGCGGGTTCGATTCCTGTCACCGGCTCCATCCCACCATCAACCGATGCCGCCCGAGCGGCGGCGCGACCGTAAACGCTTTCCAGCGGGCTTGTAGCTTAACGGAAGAGCGGCTGGCCTGCAACCAGTCAGATTACGGTTCGAATCCGTACAGGTCCACCACAATTGTTTAGGAAGATTCACGATGGCTTAGTGAAGTTATCGGGGCGATGGGCAAATGGAAGCCCGCTCGATTTGGGATCGAGACATACTGCGGATTCGAGCGCCGCCGCCCCGACCAAATCAAAGCGCCTGGGACGCAGAGGCCGGTGAGTCGAGAACACCATCCCCGACCAAAGTAAAACTATGCCGCCCAGGCGAACCAGGCTTCCGGCTCCGGCTTCTTCTTCCCGCGCAGCAGCTCCCACCCCTGGGCGTTGGTGATGGTCCGGTAATCCCGGCGCAGCTTTTCAACCGCACGGTCTTTGACTGCCTGGAATTCGGTATGCGGGATTTCGAGCTCTCCTTCGATTTCGGCCGGCGGCTGCCGCTCGAAGTAGTACCGGCGCACCACTTCCCGGCCGAGCGGATCTAGCCGCTCCATGAGCTTCAGCACCGTGCGGAACTGTTCGGCCTGGACCGCGGTCGCTTCCGCATTCTCGCTGGACTGCTCGAAGCGCGCCTCGTCGATCGCCACCAGCTTCCGCGCCTGCCGGACTGCAACCCGCAAGCCGTCGATCCGGACATGGGCGGCGAGACCCTGGCAGTAGGGAATCAGCTTCTCCGGGTCGTTCACTCTGCCTTCCCGGATCGATTCGATGACTCTCATTCCCAGTTCCTGCAGGTAGTCCTCGGCTAAGGGTCCGAGCGTTCTTTCATACTCTGCGCAAAACAGATTCCTCAGGAAGAGAATGAGTTCGGTTTCCGCTTCCGTATCTCCGTTCTTTACTCCCTGATGAATCGATATAGGATCTATCGGCATTACAATCCTTGGAGATTACGCCGTTTCGTGCCGAACTGGGGTTTCGGCACCTTCGGATCGCGAATAGCCTTCGTCGAAAGCCTGGGCCGGGCTGAAGGATTTATAGCCGTCCTTGTAAAGAACGTAGTACCCTCCAACCTCCGGTCTGTGTTTTTCCAGATATGCGGCGTCAACACGGAACGGGGCAAATTGCGGCTCGGCTGGAACGATGATGGCACCCATCCCGCCGGGTCCATATTTGGCTTCCCACTCGCAGCGCTCGCAGTGGCCGCAGGCTGACCGCAGTACGAAGGATCCCTTGCAGGTCGGCCTCTTCCAAACAGGCAATTGCTCCGGGTGAATTTCGGCGATCTTGAGCGCCCAGACCTCCTTGTGGCACTTGTAGAGCGGCATCGGCGTGGCGGTCCCCGCGGCAGCCGCCATTTGCTGCTGGAGTTCTTCGTAGCGGGTCACTTTTCGTGCGTTCCTTCGACACCTCGTGCTAAGCGGGCGCGGGTGCGTTTCTGGAGCCACATCAGCGATTCCTCGAGTTTGGTGAGCGCCACGGCATTCTCGCGGCAGGCGTAGGGGCCAGCCTGGAAAGATCCCAGCCGGTCGATCTGGATCGCCATCAGCGCTTCGCCCGTGATTCCATTCACCCCGGCTTCTTTGATCGGGCCGTTCTGAAAGGAAATGCGGCAAAGCTCTCCAGTGATCGAACCATCAGGCAGGACTTCCACTTCCTGGAGCTTGGCGATCGGAGCCTTCACTCCAGCATCGAATTTGGCATACATCCCGATGCTGTACTCATGGCACGCGCCCCCCGAACCGGGGTTGTCGCGCACTTCAATTGTCAGTTGATGATTCGCCGAGTCGCCCTCGACGATATGGTCCGTCAGTTTTCTCATTTGCCTGCCTCCTGTTGTTCCCGGTCGATTATTTGCTTGATTGAATCCCTCGGCAGAATTTCAACCCTGAGTGCCTCGCAGATCTTCTCGATTCTGGCTTCGTTACTCAGCGAAGAATTGCGTGCCACTGCCAGCACTTCGCCAAGGAATTCCTTGACGGCGGTTTGGTAGGTATCGAAGCGCTCGAATTCTTCCTTCAGCCGGTCCGCATAAACCTCCAGCTGTTCCTTATAAGTAACATGAACCAGCATCGTGCCGTCGTTCGGACACGGTTCGCTTTGCCGGTCTTCTTCGCGAGTGCCGATCAAATCGAGGTTCGGATTGATGCACACTTTGCTCAATTGAAATCCGCACTTCGGGCAACGGAAGCACCCGGGCATGAACGCCAGCCGGTAGAGATCGGGGACGGCAGTATCGTCAGGCATTTTTACTCATGACCGGACAGCCCACTTACAACTCCGAAATCCGTGGTGCCGCAACTCCAGCGCGGCACGAAACGACGTAAGCTTCTCAGTTATTAGGCCTTACCCTCAAGATAGCCTTCAATGGTCTGAATCCTGTTCTAGCTTCTTGAATTAACTCTTGGGATCCAGAGATAGATTCCGCTTCTCCCATGGATATCCTGCACTTCTCCAGGAACTCTTCGATCTTCAATTTGGAGAGTTTGTACAGCGCATAGACCGAAGGAATGGTGCGCTCGTTCTGCTTTTTGCCGATCAGAACCAGGCCAAACTGACCCTTCAGCTCGAACTCTCCGTCGGCCGGCTTCTCTTCGAAGCGCTTGCGGACCTCCCGCGCGAGGGATTTGCAGCGCTCTTCGGTCGGAGCGAAGGCGTCCACTCTCGATTTGTTGTCGAAATAGGCGTCGGCCAGCTCGGAATCGCTCAATTGATCCGCGGGGCGCCCGTCGTCGTCGAAGGCGGCCGCATGGGAGAGTGGATCGGTTTTCTTCACACATGATATATCCCGATCTGAGGTCCGGAAGTTAAGGGCTTAGCGTATTTTTGTCCGGTAAATGTCCGTTCCGTGTCCGTTCCGTGTCCACTCTTCCCCGCTCTTCTCTTCTGATGCTGGTGGTGCACGGCGGGACGAGAAACACAGGTTTGTACTGCAAACACTATGGTTCTAGGAAGAAAGCCGGTGGTGGATTGTGGCTGGTAAGAGATGGGACATTCTGGGAATTCCCAACCGAATCAGGCTCATGCAGTATACCCTCGTCGATGAGCAAAGATCGCTGGTGCACGCCATCACGCCACGGACAGCCGTTCCCGGGCCCGCCGGCGGATCTGGCTCACCCGCGGCTCGCTGATCCCGAGCGCAGCGGCGACCTGCCGCGCGGTGTTGCCTTGCCCGATCCCGTCGCAGACCTGGCGTTCCCGGCAGGTGAGTTTCCCGATGCATCTGGCTGCATCGACTGGCGCTGTAACGGAAATCGGTGCCCGGGGTGCCGGAACCCCAGTCCGGCACGAAACGACGGATTCCGATGTTCCACGTGGAACAGTGCCCGAACTTACAAAGTCAATCATAGCCCCTCGTACTCTCGAGTACACGAAAGTCCAGAAGGAGCCTTTCTCGGGAAGGTACCGCGGTGCCGCTTCGACCATGGCCAGTACCCCTACCTGGGCCAGTTCCCGCCATTCGAACTGGGGCGGGAGCTTTTGACACAGCATCCGGGCGGCGATGTCTACTTTGCCTAGATGATTTAGAATCAACTCGTTAACAGGGGTATCTTGACTAACGCTTGGGCGGGGAGTATCCTGGCCGGAGATCAACTCTGGAGCCTCATTCGGATTGGACCACGCTGGAGTTTGGCATCATGATGCTGGAAAGGGCAACGGAGCGGCTGTGTTTATGCAGCGCCGCTCTAGTCCGTGCAGCACGAGTACAGGACGATCCTCGCGGAGCGCAGCGTCCGGCTGCGTGAGATCCACCGTCTGTCCCAGCGCGGCGCGGCCGCCCTCTTAGGGATCTCCGGCGCCACCCTGAGCCGGATCGAGCAGGGCAAACTCCAGAACGTGACCTGGCGGGTGCTCGGCAGCTTCTGTCTGACCTTCGACGTTACCCCCAACTACCTGCTCGGCTTCGACAGGGACCGCATGCTTTTGGGCTTCTGCCCGAAGTGCCATTCCCCGCTCGCCAACGAGGCCCATACGGCGGGACACACCATCCGGGACTGTATTCTATCGCTCGAAGGGCAGGGCCGGAGAACCGCTTTGATTGCGGTGCAATTCGATTTAACGGTCTCGTCGATTGAGTTTATTATCCGGGAGGAATACCGGATACGAGGGAACCGGGCTTCGCTCGTGGCTGCGAAGCTATCGCGAGTGATTGCGGCGTCCGGGAAAGGTTAAAGCCGGCTTGGTTCGGAAGGGTTCTGCTCCGGCAGCGGTTTCACTTCGTCGACACTTTAGCACTGCACTTCCTCCCGCTCCTGGATCGCCAAATCGAGGACAATCAGATCGGGCGATTGGGGCCACGGCGCCGGGGGGGCTTCGGGAGGGCCGCCGCGCCGGTCGTCGTCAGGATCGCGGAACAAAGATGCGAGTTCGGCAAAGAAGCGCGCCGCCGAGGCTGCACCAGCCGCTCCCCAATAACGCGGAAAGTTTATCTGCGGCGCGGGTGTGAGCGCGGTCCAGGCTAAATGCACACTCCAGAGGAGCAGCACCGCGCCGCTCCACCACATGATGGAGTGCCAAACCTTTTCGCGCCGCGGATGCGAATCGGCGCCGATCCACATGCACAAACGTTCGATCTGCCATAGCAGTTTCCAGCGCATCATAACACCTCAATCTGAATTGCATTGTCGGCTGTCGTTTTCGTCGTCCAGACGATGGTGACATCGGCCGGCTTCTGGAACAGCTCCTCCAGCCGCTTCCGGGTTTTTTCCTGGCCCTTAGAGAAAAAGGTCGAAAGCAAATCGATCAGATCCTCCTTGCGGATGTTCGGTATGGTTACCCGGATTTCGCGAGGGCCGGATTTTAATTTGGGCATCCGGCTGGTGTCCGCCGCCAGTGCGGCCGCAAACACATTGCTTATAAGCAACGAACGCCGGGTCACCGCTTTCTCCTGCTGCGTTCCAGTTTCGCATACGCGCGCTGTCCCGTGACGAAGATGCCCTCTCCGGGACGCATGGCCTTTAAGATTGCGGTGTCCTCCTGGGGCATGAATTGCCAGCAGTCCAGGCAGAATATCTCTCCGATCTCTTTGGATCTGGTGCAGAAGCAATAAAAGGATTCCAGGTGTTTATAGTCTGCTAGAAGATGGGCTTCTAATTCCAGATCATGGAGGGGATGATTCATACGGAAGTCGTCTTGCGCTGAACTGGGGTTTCAGCGCATTGGGGATTGGGGAACTCCCGGTATTCCCGGCCATCGAGGAGTGCGCCAGCGGTTTTCTTGCCCACGCGCGACATCCACACATCGCCCTTGCGGAAGTATCCCTCTGGATTGCCGGGCGCGTGAACAATCGCGCTATGGCCCCGGCGGACATCGCCTCCAAGATCGCCACCGGCCCGCAATATGTCTGGCGCCCAAGCACCCCACTGTTTGAAGAAGAATGGCACCGCAGCGCTTTGGCATTGGTCGCGCACATTTCTTACCCAGGCCGGATGCATGGGCCGCGCGCGCGGTCCGCTCTCGCCGCCGACGATCACCCAGTCGATGCCGCAGAGTTTCAGTTCGCCGATATCTTCCAATAATGGCTCAATCGAAAGGAATCGTATCGCTGCCGGAGTATCGACAAGCAGATCAATCCGATCCTTGTTCGCCCGGTCTTCGACCGAGACGCCCAGCCAGACGTTTGGCAGCGGCCACCGGAAGGGCTTGGGATGCGGCGGCGGACCTTTTTCGGCGAGGAGCTTCTGAAGCAACGCGATTACAATATGCCTGAATTCCTCCCGCTCCGGGCTTCGGGCCGTCAAGATAGCGTACATCCATGCCGCGCGCTTCGTCAGGACTTGAAAGTCGTGCCATTGGCAATAAGCCATGACCGCGAACACGCGGGCAAGATCCAACGTATCCAGCTTTTCGTGGAATAAATCCGACATGCTGTTTACGAAGATGCGCTTGGGCGACTTCCAGTGCAGCGGATCTTCGAGATGCTTCTCTGCCAATTCTACTTTGCCGGTCCAGTGCGGGCCGCTATTGCCGTTCTTGCCGATCTGCACGAAGCCCTCGAATACTTTCCCTTTACCGCAGAACCGGCCAGCTTGGCGTTCGGCGTAGCAATTTTTGCAGCCTGGGCTAACCGGAGAGCAGCCCTTAACCGGATTCCAAGTTTTATCGGTCCATTCTATCGAGGTATCGCCCATATTACTCCCGTCCCAAAGCCAGCACTATTAGCACGACCAGCATGACGATACTCACTGCCAGAATATACCCCATTTAAATCGCTCCTGCCAGGGCTTCCTCCATCAGGGTATCGGCAATGCCCTGGAACACGTGCGGATTGGGATCGCGCGCGTAGGCTTCGGCGTATTCGCGCTGCAAAATCAAAACACGCTCGATTTCGGTGATTGCCGCCGCGAGGATCGGACGCTCTTTATCTTTCCGTGACTGACGGCTGCTCCGGTGGAACGGTAGGTCGAATAACAAGTGGCATTTTCTGTCCAGCGCTCTCAGGTTATCCGGGTCGTAGAATCTTGCGAGGTCTTCGTGATCCCGGTGCGCGATTCCCAATTGCACGATGACCAGGCGTCCGGTGTTTGCGTTGAAATAGGAACTGCCGTCCAATGCTCCGCACTTCTCGCAATGCGCTCCTCCCAGGTACTCTTCTTGACCGGTGAATCTTCCTCCCGCTCTTTTGAGAGTAAGCATACGGACGTTAAACCAGGATTCGCTGGAATAGAAATGTCTTAATTCGGGACGTATCGGCATTTTCGTTATTTGCTGGGCTGCGCAGGGACGCAACCTCCGGTTTCTTCCCCGCACCCCTTCTTCCCTTTCCGAATTACGGCACGGACTCTTTAGGAATTTCGTCGGGTATCCAATTTGGATTGCCTTGGTTCAGCGCATCCACCAGCGCATCCATTAGTTTCCACCAGGACTTTGGAATGCCGCCGTCGCGGGACCGCGCTCCCAGCGCATACCCGAGCATGAGAAGCATCAGTTCGAATTCCTCCTGTGACAGATCGATCTGGACGGCGGAATCTCCCTCTTGAACCCCGGCAGCCGAGGGGAGCGCCAAAACAGGATTATCGTCACCCATAAATTATCAATCAGTCTGGATACGGAAGCGCGGTTGATCTCGTATCCGCCAATTTGCTTTGAGGGTCTCCCGGCTCCTGCGGCGGGTAAATCATCGCGCCGCCCAAGTGCAACGTCGGCATCCGTTTCTTCTCCTCGAGCGCCACCAGTGAAATAGCCACGAACGCCGCAGCGATGTAATCGACCGTCGGGCTCTTATCGATCTCCTGGCCCTCGCGGTAGTGATGCCAGATCAAACGCTGCACCGGTTGCGGTAATTTAGCCCAGTGTTCCGGGCACATGAATAATTTAGGAAGGATTATCTTAGGACATCCTACGGCATGGCAAGTATGTTCGGTCATTTCGATCCTGATTCTCCGTGGCAGGCGCGCAACGCATCGAGCAGCTTGTGAATAGTGGCCTGCTCTTCCTTGCTGGCTTCCTCTATTATTTTAATAGAAGCTTGGTCCCTCCGGTTAACTTCCAACACGGTATTAAACGAGTTCTGCATTTCATTAACGGCGGCGCTCATCTTCAGTGCATCGCTGTGTGCCTGGCGCACCCGGCTCAGACCGACTTGCATTCCACCCGCGACCCCGAAACATACCCCGCCGATAAAACAGAGCACTATCGGCCTCATGCGTGCGCCTTCCGTGCCTTTGGCACTTCTTCGAGTTCCGGTTTCTCTTCGAGAATAGCAATTATTTTCCTGCGGCAGGCAGCGAGCTCGTTGGCTTGCCGGGGATATTCCAGATGGCGGAACCGCGCGATCCAGCCGTCCACGAAATAGAGGATCTGATAAACGATGGAGCCTGCCTCGGATGCCGGCAATTCCCTGGGTTGCCGTTTTTCAATATCGGCCCGGATGATCGCCCAGCGGATCGCGTCTATGAGCGCCTTGCGGTTTACCGGAGCGCCCTGGGGTGCATACTCCTCTACTATCTGACGCGCTTGTTCGTAGGGGGTCATGACCGGACCGCCGGGTGATTCCGCAATCCCCTCTGCGGCGAAACCCCAGTTCGCCGCAAAACGGAATGTCTTTCAGTTTGAATCGTATATTCCCGTATTAATCCGGTAATATCTCCCAGGGACAGGACAAACACTCCCCCTGGCGCTGCGGAAGCTTGCAAAATAACCGATTCGTCTTCCGATTCGAATACTGCCGATCTTCCATCGGTGATCAGATAGAGATCGCCCGTTGTATCCCAGTCCCCAACTCGCTTCCTCAAATGCGGGAGGAACCATCGGACGCGCTGGAGCGAAATCCCCCTGGAGCGCAACCCGGCGACCAGCATCGTCAGAACGGTCTCGTCGAACCGGTAGATGCGGCGATGTTCGCTCTGGAGCGGCGAAACTACACTTTCTTCGTCCCACCATTGCAATTGCCGGAGGCTGATACCGGCCAGCTTCGCCACGTCGAGCGAACCGAAAGATGGAGACACCGGCTCGAATTCGTTTTGCGGGCTTGCGGTTTTCTTGGATTTCGTGTATTGTGGCATTGATCGCTTACCTTTCTCGTTGTTCCTTGCGGGCGCGGGTGTCTGATTCCACTCCGCGCCCTTTGTTTCCCCCTCAGGCCGACTCCCTCGACCGGATGACCTCGAACTTCGAACCGCCCTTCTCGCGCTCCCAGGCTTTCCCGAACCGTTCCGGCAGCTCCTCGATCACGGCGGCGGCGGCGGGCAGGAGCATCGTGCCGAGCGAAATCCACTGATGCACTTTACTCGCTCCCAGGTAGAGAGCCGAACGTCCATTGTGTTTGGAACGGACGGCGACCAGAAGAATCAGTAATAGAAGACTGCAGGGCCATATCATCCATGTCGCAGCAGGCATTGGTTAACCAGTCCTTTCCTTCGTTTCGTGCCGAACTGGGGTTTCGGCACCTTCGGAATTCGTCTCACGGGGCATCCTCGAAGAGCGACCTGATCCGCAGGCAATGCGGGGAAAACCAGATCCGTTCGCGATGCGCGTTTGTCTTGCCGCGCGTTTCTCCAGATTGATTCGCGAAGCCGCCGTTTGCTTTCCATGGCACGCACTCCCAAGATCCGGGCATCTGGTGTTCTCCTTCGTAACCGCAGAGGGCAATGCGCAGCAGCGGATTATTTCCGTGGCCGATCGCCCACTCGCGGACGGCGCCGCTCAAGTCGTTATCATGGTTTTCGTAGAGTTTGTCCGGGATGGCGGTTTCCTGGCCAGCGCCGGATGAGCCAACAATCCGCATGTCGTAGGGCGGATCCAAAAATATCCCTGTGAGGCCAATCTTCTCGGTCACGCTCGGCCCGAGCACGCGCGTCCAGTCTCCGCAGCACACCCTGACGCGCCTTAAACGCTCTTCCAGCCCGAAAAGCCACTCATACAGACCCTTATTCTGCGACAGCAATCCTCTTCCTGGAGCGCTTCCATCGCCCGATAACTGCGGCAGCTGGCGAGATACGCCACGTCCCGCGCCCCGCCCCAGGTGGGGACGTTTCGCGACAGTCCTCGAGAGCAAACCTCTTTCATCGCGGCCCGCGTAAATATTTTTGCGATGTACGCCAACGCCGCCGCTATGACCGCTGAGCAATGGGCATTTGCCTGCGGTGAGTAATCCTCTTGCGGCAGCTCCCGCGTTTGTCCGGCCTCTCCAGTCAGGCTCCGCGCACCAGCCCGAACCGATCCACTGACAGATACCCCATGCCCACCAACCCGCGATCTTGGCGTCGAAATAATCCGGGTCCGTTTTCATCCGCTGCCCGAATTCCGTCTGGTTCACGAGCCACAAATGCCGGGCATGGAGATCGGCTTCGTTCACCGGCCAGTCGGCGGCTTCGGCAACCGCTTGGGAGTCGAAGCGAATAGCGCGCCAAAAATTAGCGATCCAGCAGTCCAGATCGTTCACTGTTTCGACGCGCGGCTCACCGGGACGGCCAAGCAGCACCGCGAGAGAACCCGCGAACGGCTCGACATAGTTCGCCACGTTCCCGAAACGACTCCAAACGAGAGCGGCGACCTTCGATTTTCCGCCGAACCAGGGGAACGGAGCTTTGGGAATTATATACTTAACTACCTTGCGGTAGCCTCGATAGATTTTGAAGGCCTGCGCCCGCAGCGCTGTTCCCCAGCGCACTCAAAGCTAATTGCATAATATTGATTCCAGCATTGTGGTCGCGTCCCAACACGAGCCCGCATTCACACGAGTGAACGCGCTGGCTCAACTTTTTCGGAACGATCCGGCCACAACCGGAGCACATCTGCGACGTGTTCTTGGGATTCACCGGCACTGCCCATTTCCCAGCGTATTCTGCTTTGAAAACGATGCACCAGATCAACAACCCCCAAGCCGCGTCCATAATCGAACGATTCAATCCTGATTTCTGAGCAACGTTCGTGCCGGGATTTTCGACTGTTCCGCTCGCCGACCGTGCCATATTGCGAACTTTCAAATCTTCATAGGCAATCAAATCGTAGTTCGATACCAGCCATTTAGAAACGTGATGAATATAATTAAGCCGCGCATCCGCCGCGCGCTGATGAGCACGGCGCAACACTTCTTTCGCCTTCAGCCGGTTCTTCGACCGCTTCTGTTTTCGCGCCAGAGTTCGATTCGCTTCAGCAATCCTGCGCTCGTGCTTCCGCGTCCAGCGTGGATTCTCGATCGCCGTTCCGTCACTCAACGTTGCGATCTCCGTCAATCCCACGTCGATACCGACCGCGTTCGTGACGGTGACCTTTTCCGGCGCGGGGCCAACATCGCACACCACACTCGCCGTCCACCGCTTGCCATCACGCTTGATCGTGCAGACCTTCGTCTTGCCACTGATCGGACGCCCACCTCGTGCCTTGATCTCGCCCAAGTTGGGCACCTTGATGCCACGCGGACCAATCCGTGGTAGCGAATAGGAAAATGAATCGTAACGAGCGCGGGCCCTGAACCTTGGAAATCCGGGCTTATCGCCAGACTTACAGCGTCGGAAGAAGGCCTTGAACGCCCGGTCCACCCGCCGAAGCGGATCGCGCTGAATATCGCAAGCGATTCGCGTGAATCGCTCATCCTTTCGCAGTTCTGTAATCTGATCCTGCTGGTTGCGGTATGTGATTGACTTCCGCTCCAGCTTCCACGCCTCACGACGCTCAGAGAGAGCAGCATTGTACGTCTCGGCGCAGTCAGCGAGGATGTACGCCAGCGCCGCGCGTTGAGTCGCGTTCGGTCGGAGTCGAAACTGGAATGTTCTCAGCATGTCAGTCAGTCAAGTATATAATTCCCTTTTGAATCTCCTCAGTTATTCTCCTGCGTTCTTCTTCCGAACGAACCGGTACTAACTTCACAGCTACCGCTAATTCGTCCTCTCGTTCTTTGAGAGACCGTCTTAACGCTTGTTCCTCGATAACCTCATCTGGAGGAGAAAGAGACTTTACCGGCGGCAATAAAAGTGGCTGCCGCTCTTCAGGCGGCTGGAGCAATGCCTGTTTCCGGTATTCGGCTAAACGGCGTTCGTTCTCTTCCATCTCGCGCATCTTCGAACGGGCTTCCGCTTCATCCGGGCCAAAACCAGCCTGCGCCTCAGCGGGGTATTCTCCGTCGGCCGGAACGCCGAACGCGCAATAGATTTGCCGCAACTGAGCGGGGCCTTCGTACTTTTTGGCGTAGTGCAGCAGCTTCCGCACGAATAATTCGAGAGCGGCGCGGTCCGTGACGAACGACTGGATTTCACTCGTCAGAATGATCCATGCTTCTTCGGCTTGGGGGAAAAAGGGAATCACGCCAGAAGTCGCGATCCGGGCCACCGTTTCGAGGATCTCCGCCGAAGAGACCTTCTCGGGTTCTGGCGGCCGGGAGCAGCGGCAGCGCTCGGCGCCGGAAACGCCCTTCCGTTCGACGACGATCCAACCCGATCCTCCGCACGCCTCACACCTGGTCATGACCGCCTCCCGAGATTACGGAGCTTCTCCTGGGCGCTCCTGATCCGGGCTTCCGTATCCGGCGGACCAGCACGGCCTTTTGCCGGCCGCAACGGGCGTTCCCAGGCGCGCTTCTTCAGATAGTTATCGGGCCGGGGGGCAAACTCGGCAAATTCTCCGCACTGGATCCGCTTCTCGATACCCTGGATGGCCAGCAGCCGTTCGGCGGTGCCAAGGGATTTCCACAGACGCTCGGCTTCGTTCCAATCCTCGCGCGAAGCCGGCAAACCGGCCCGCGTTCCCGCAGCCAAAAATACGCCGAAACCGGCCGGTGAGTTTTTTGTAACTCGTCCAGAATCACCAGATCCATTTTTTTCGCTGCATCCTGCTGCAGCGGGATTTCGCCTTATGTTCGCCCCTGCGCCGTGCCCCGGCTCCCGACCGCCGGCGGGTATGCCCAGGTGGATCGATATCCGCAAAACGCCGCGCTGGATGACCGGATGGATATCGACGTCGCCATCGGAAGAGAACTGGACCTTCTCGATCGGGACCGGCGGTTCGAACGCTTTGGACGGCTGTTTCGGGCGCAGCCGGAGGGGCTCGTCGGGCGGAATCCCGGAAACGAGATGCAGCCTGCTGCAGCGAGGATTCGCCGTTTCTTCGCCCTGCGTTTTGCCGGTTTCTTCTTCGGAATCAGAATCTTCCTGGGAATCCCTGCTGTCCAGATTTTCCGCGGCTACCGGCGGTTTCTTTTCGGCGGGCTCGTGGTCCGGCAGATCGTTCCAGGTCTTGAGCGGGAGCGAATAACAGTACCAGCCCCGCAGGGACGCCGGAACCGGAGTGTGGTATTCGGCGAAATCTTCGGCGGTCGCTTCCCGGCGGGGAATGACCTCGCGATCCACCAGGTCCTGCAGCGCGTGCTGGACCGTGCTCATACTCTCCTGGCAATACCACTGGAAACCCTCGGAGGAAAGCGGCTTGCTCTCTTTGGGCGGAGGCGCCCCTTCCGGCCGGGCCGCGCTCAAAGTCTCCGACAATACGTACAGGATGCAGGACATCTGGGTCTTGCTGGCCGACAACCGCGGAAGGTTGTAGAACCCGTGAACGAACGGGATGGCCACATAACCGCGGGTCCGGCATTTAAATTTCCCGTTGCTCTTGAGAGCTTTGACCTGATCGGCTTTGTAGCGCGGGCGCGATCTCTCGCCGGTGTCTAACTTGGCTGCGGCTGGGGAACTCATGAACGCGCCCCCCAAATTATTAATGTCGTATAAATTACAATGACAGTAAGAATCGCTCCTGGGATTAGCGCTTGCAGTTGCCGTCTTCTTTTGGTTTCTTCTTCCCTTTCAACCATCGTCAGCTTGCCTTTCTTTTTTTTCGAAGATAGAGTTGCGCTGCCGAGCCCTGAGCGCGTACAATAAAAACCGACGCGCTCCAGGACCATTACTCACTGCGTGGGTACTCGTCCTTTTCTCACCGCTTCCCTGGTCGGTCTGGACACTAACGGGGGCAGCGGTGTGTCTGCCGGTTTTTTGGCGGCGCGCGAGGAATTTTTCGGCTCACGCTGCAGTTTCCGCTTTCGCCTTCAATGCCGTTCTCACGGCGCGCGCTCTCTTTTTGCTGATCGGAAGCTTCGGGTCCAGAAAGCGCCTTATCTTGTGCATATTGTCGTAGAGACACCAAACCGATACGCCCAGACGAAAAGCCACTTCCGTCCACTCTAGATTCTGACAGCGAAGTTCGGCGGCTTTTTGAAAGCCAAGAAACCTCCGGCAGCTTCTGGACCTTTTTTTGCTTGGCATAGTAGTTGGGAACTGGGTATTAATGTAATACAGAACGACGGCACGTTACAAGTAGTTTTTTTGAATATTTTCTTCCGAGGATTTCCACAGGTGTTTTAATTCCCAGCCGGCGCGCATTTTCGCTGCATCCTTCTGCAGCATGGCTTCGCCTTCTCTTCCCTATTTCGCTGCATCCTGCTGCAGCATGAGATGCAGCCTGCTGCAGCGAACCGGCGCCGCATCATTATTGTGTTTAAAATTCCTGAAAAAGAGGGGAGGAGAGAGGCTTTACCGGTCTGTAGAAGAAGGGGGAACGACCGCGCAGATCGCGCGCTTTCCCACTCGTGCTGTGGAAAAAGGGCGGGGCGCGCGGCGTCAGTAGGCGAGGCGGGAGCGTGCGATCAGGATCGCTTGCTTCACAGCGGCTGCCACGGGCTTGCGGACGGAACCGAGGTCGTGTTCGTTTTGGTCCACCAGCGCAACGTAGCGGCCGCCTAAAATGCGAACCAGGGGTTTCCGGTTGAGACGCTCGATCAAAACTTCGATGTCGAGACTATGGGTCTGTTCGAAGCGCCGCCGGCCGAGCTGGCGATATTCCCGGTGGTGGCCCGCACAAAGCGGGATCGCCCGGCGGTCCGACGCCCGCTGAGCCAGTCCGTGGCCGCCCGTATGCGCGGCTTCCGAGCGCCGCCCGCAGTTCGGAACGGCACAGGGAAGCGTTCTGATCCACGCCAGATACTTTGCGTCTCTCAGTGGTCTGGAATCGCCGGGATCGTATACCGGGCGCGAAACGGGGAAACTGCTCACCCCTTCGAACCCTTGGTCTTAAACTCGTGTCTTGTGAAGTACACTACAAAACCGTGCTCGGTGTGGCGCAGCACCCGGCCCGCGACGTGCATCTGCAGATCGACGTACCGGCCGGATTCGCCCCGCAGCGGGAAAGGCCATTCGATCACGATCTCGATTTTGGATCCAAAAAAGGGCTTCTGGCCCGGACAGGCGATGTGGATGCTCTTCGACCCCATATCGATCGATTCACTGGCCTGTTCCTCCGACCCCTTGGGAATCCACCAGCGCAATTTTCTGCGGATCGGGAAGCGCAGATTCTTGCGGCGTTCCAATGTCAGGGGTTTCGCCCTCGGTGCCGTCTTCGCGCCCCCTTGGCTTTTTCCGCCGCGGCTTTTTCGTTGATGAGAGCGTCCGCCTTTTCCATGGCCGCCTTCCCGCGAACGATCGCGTCCCACCCGGGCGATTTCCAAAAGCGGAAGTTGGGATCGTACTGGGCGAGCTGCCGCATGAGGTACTCGAGGTAGTCCTGCTGCACATGGCAGAAGTTGAGCAGGGTGCTTTCCATGTCCGCTCTGCTCCGTCCGAAGGGATAGCGGTTGAGCGGCTCTCCGCCGGCCGGTTCTCTCGGGATCCGTTCTCCGGCTGCACCATCGAGCGCCGACTTGAGATTGTCCCGGACTTCGGCGATCAGTTCGTCCGCCGGGCCCTCGCGCACCGCAAGCAGCGATTCCGCCAGATGATACGCCGATTGCGCCGCCCGTTTGAGTCCCGCGAATAGCGCGCACATTCTGGCGTGGCCGATCGCGCCGGTACGCAGCAGATCGACAACCAGTTCGTCGCAGCCGGAACACACCTCCAGGGAGCCTTCCAAACCGGTGATCTTCGCCAGAGCTGGCCGTCCGTCGCGCAGGCAGCACGGAGTGGTTTCAGAAACCGCATGCGGGCACCAGACCGGATTCGATTCAGCCACGCGCCACCTCCGCTTGCCCGATGCCTTCCCGCTCGATCCGCGAGGCCAGCTGCTTTAATTCGCTCGACCTGCGTGCCAGGTGCAAATCCGCCAGGTCCGCTCGTAATCCGCGAATTGCCGCGATCTCCCTGGATTCACGTTCCAGTTTCTCGATGAGTTCCGATTCTGACATCTCTGTTCTCCTCTTGGTTGATTTAAAATTGGCGATAAATCTAAGACTGAGTATCTTCCGTCTCGTGCCGAACTGGGGTTTCGGCACACTGTGGTTTCGGCCAAGGCGTCACGACATAACCAGGTTCGACCATCCCGCCGTGAATCGGTTCCATATCGTACAGGCGGCGATTTTTGAGAGCCGTCCGGCCAGCATCGGTTATCCGAATAGAACGGGCGCAGCGCTTCTCGGACCACCGGCCACGCTTCCACCAGTCCTTGTGCGCGCTGAGCCAGCCGAACAATTCATTGCTGCCGATCAGACCGAAAACGTAGACGTGATCGTCGGGGATTTCTGAAATAACCCTCCCGCATTGAACGCATTTCCACTGGTCTCCTTCTGCGATGAAGCGGCTGAAACGGCAGATGCCGGGACACCGGGGGCCGTGTTTCCTGTATTTGTCCCAAGGGCACATCCAGACGACGCCTTCGCGGGCTACCCGCTCCATGAACGCCCATTGGGAATCGCGCTCCGCACGGGCATGCAGGCGCGAGGCGCGATCAGTCAGCTTTTTTGGATTCACTCTCGTGCGCCTCGCAGTATGGGTTGGTCTTCCAGTTGGTACGGAGAATTTTATTCCTTCCAATCCCGTGCCAGTGTTTTTTACCCTCACGGATACACGGGCCATTCGATTTGCTCTGCACTCTTGATCGCGCAGAGGGCGATTTAGTTTTGAAACGCATGCTTGCGATAATACTTGACGCTTCGTATAATTTCAAGTACTCTAGAAAAAAAAGATGAAGGGCAAGAAAGCAGCGGGGAAAAAAAGGAAGGACCCCCATGCGGTCGCGATGGGGAAGAAGGGCGGGAAGGCTAGAGCGAAAGCGCTCACGCCGGAGCAGAGACAAACAGCCGCCAGAAAGGCTGTTCAGTCGAGGTGGAGAAGAAAAAAGGCGGATTGAGTAAACAACTATCCGGCTGAAAGCCGGCAGCTTTGTGCCTGCGACTGCAGACCGCCTGAAGCGGCACGCGGCACGTATGGCCAGTTTACTTTGGCCCTGCTCCCGATGACGAGAGCAGCGTTAAGGTCGGCATTTTCGGTAAAACCGCACTGCCGGCAGGAGAAGACGGATTGAGAAGGACGGTTCAGTTTATCGACATGGCCGCATTGAGAACACTCGCGCGATGTATTCCGGGGATCGACAAGGATCACGGAAACTCCAGCAAGTGCGGCTTTATACGCGATAAACTGCCGGAGTTGGGCGAAGGCCCAGGCGTGCAGAACCGCCCGCTGATCGCGCCTAGCTCTGATCCGCGAACGAATCCCGGTGAGTTCTTCCAGGACTATCGTTTGCTTCGTGCGTCGGGCGTCTTCAACGATTTGTTTCGAAATTACGTGGTTAGTGTGTTTGGCAAAGCG
>Ga0181525_10001665_pt1 | contig 18822 bp, 14 predicted proteins | sample PEATcosm2014_Bin_48_FD_121100 | JGI IMG/M metagenome (GOLD analysis project Ga0181525, IMG submission 121100) | Peatland microbial communities from MTU Mesocosm Facility, Houghton, MI, USA - PEATcosm2014_Bin06_10_metaG | ecosystem: Environmental > Terrestrial > Soil > Wetlands > Peat | place...
CGCGTTGGCCACGGTCTCATATCCCGCCAGAAAAATAGTGATCACCTGATCTCGCAAATGATCCCGCAAGAAAGCAGGGTTAGGCGATACGAGCGCGTCATCCGAAGCTGCCGCAAGCATAAGGTCGAGCAGACTGCCTTGATCAACGCCGCATCGGCGGTGTGCGTCAATCATCCGGTAGACCACGGCGTCGATCCGTTTTCGTGCCCGCACAAACTCTGCCAGACCGGGCGGGCGCAGGTGTACCAGCCACTCCGCCGCCGGCATCATCACCAGAAAATTGTAAAGGCTCATGATGCGGTTGATGGCCGCCGCCAGTTCGTAAACCTCCTGCCGCAAATCGGTGGCGAATAAAGTCCGCGCCACCACGTTGAGAGTGAGATGCATCATGTCGGTGGCGATATCGCGCTGCTCCCCGGCTCGCCATGCGTCGCGCATATGCGACGCCTCTTCCACCATGATTCTGGCGTACTCACCAATACGCTGCCGGTGGAACGCAGGTTGCGCCGCCAGCCGCTGGGCGCGGTGTTCGGCCCCTTCGCTGGTGATCATGCCTTCGCCGAGCAGCATCTTGGTGCGCTGCACCGTGCGTTCCTTGATGAAATTGTCGTTCTGAACCACCAGCACTTCCCGGATGTAATCGGGGTGGTTCAGAAAAACGATGTGGTGATGGCCAATCTTGTAGTGCGCGATGTCGCCGTAAGTCGCTGCCAGGTGCTGGAACAAAAGGATGGGATTCGCCGGACGAAACTTGCGAAACGCATACCACAGGAGATTACGCTCGAAACCGGGCGGATAGCGGTAACCGGACCGCTCGCGGGAAGCCTCTCGCACTCCGGATTGCCCAACCGACGTACCCATTTCTCTAGTTTACATGGACAAACTTCTCTCGCCGGATGTCCGCCTTCGCGCGCTGTGCGACGGATTCCCACACTGCGAGCGGTGAGAATCCCGACGATCAATGAGTCGCGGCCGGTTTATTCCTTACCGCATCTGATCGAGCGCTGCCAACACCTCTTCGCTGTGCCGGGCAGGATCCACGCTGGTGTACGCCTTGGCAACCTTCCCGCTGGGATCGATGAGGAAGGTATGCCGAGCCGCAAATTTTATAACCCCGAGATTCGTGAGCGAGCCGTAGGCGCGGCTCACCTTGCCGTCGCCGTCGGCCAGCAACTTAAAGTTCAACCCTTCTTTGGTGCAGAACTTCTTGTGCGAATCGACGCTGTCCACGCTCACGCCCAGAATCACGGCGTGCCGCTCCGCGTAATTCGACTGATCCAACTGGAAGTTGTGGGCTTCCCGCGTACAACCAGGAGTCTGATCCTTGGGATAAAAGTAAAGGACGACCCAACTGCCGCGGTAGTCCTTCAAACGAACCAAAGCTCCCTGCTGCGAAGGCAATGAGAAGTCGGGAGCCGAACTGCCCGGCGCGGGCACAGCAATGCGCGATCCCGAGAAGAGGCGCGGAACGAGGAATATGATCATCACCAGCACCACCACCAGTAGCGTGATTCGCAACATTCGGAACCTCCCGATTAGCTCCCGCATGAATTCTCCGGGCTTTAGAATCGCCCTGGATCATTCGCCCCAGCATTGTAGAACGTTTGGACATCGCCCTTCGTCCAGCAAAATTCCGCATAATTGCATATCATGGACGGTTCGGTCTTATACGACCGGCCTTATACGATCGGCATGATACGACCGGCCTTATCTAACCGGCCCTATCCTAGGGAGATCTCGGACGTGGCTCAGACGGAAACCAACGGTCAGGAAGTATTGGAAACCCGTGAGTGGGTGGACTCGCTCGATTACGTGCTCTCCAGCGGCGGCCCGGTTCGCGCCGGGCGACTGCTGCAGCAATTGGCGCTGCACGCGCGTCGAGCCGCGGGAGTAAACCTTCCTTTCTCCGCCACCACCCCCTATCAGAATACGATTGCATCTCCACAACAGGCGCCGTTTCCCGGCAGCCAGGAGATGGAGCGCCGCATCAAGAGCCTGGTGCGCTGGAACGCCCTGGCCATGGTAGTGCGCGCCAATAAAATTCAAGAAGGCATCGGCGGACACATTTCCACGTTTGCTTCCGCCGCAACTCTGTACGAAGTTGCTTTCAACCATTTCTTTCAAGCGCAGACCGAAAGTGGCGACCGCGATTTTGTTTACTTCCAGGGCCATGCTGCGCCGGGAATTTACGCTCGCGCTTATCTCGAAGGCCGCATTCCGAAAGAGAAGTTGGAGAACTTCCGTCGCGAATTAAAGCCCGGCGGCGGCCTCAGTTCCTATCCCCACCCCTGGCTGATGCCCAATTTCTGGGAGTTCCCCACGGTTTCGACGGGCCTGGGCCCGATTCAGGCGATCTATCACGCCCGCTTCATTCGTTACCTGGAGAATCGCGGGCTGAAGCAATCCACCGGTGGCAAGGTCTGGGCATTCCTGGGCGACGGTGAAATGGATGAGCCTGAGTCTCTGGGATCGATCACCCTGGCCTCCCGGGAGAATCTGGATAACCTGATCTTCGTCGTCAACTGCAACCTGCAGCGTCTCGACGGCCCGGTGCGCGGCAACGGAAAAATCATTCAGGAACTTGAAGCCATTTTCCGTGGCGCGGGATGGAATGTCATCAAGGTCATCTGGGGCTCCGACTGGGACAGCTTGATTCGCAACGACCGCGATGGGCTTTTGGTGCGCCGTCTGGGAGAAGTCAGCGACGGGCAGTATCAAAAATATTTTGTCGAGAGCGGAGCCTACTTCCGGCAGAACCTTTTCGGCACCGACCCGCGTCTCCTCAAAATGGTCGAGCACCTCTCCGATGAGCAACTGGCGCGCATGCGCCTTGGTGGTCACGATCCCATCAAGGTGCATGCCGCATACCGCGCCGCGGTCGACCACACCGGCTCCCCGACCATCATTCTGGCGAAGACCATCAAGGGTTACGGCCTCGGCGAAGCCGGCGAAGGCAAGAACATCACTCACCAGCAAAAAAAGCTGAACGAGGATGAGCTGGAGCTTTTCCGTTCGCGCTTCGGCATTCCGATTCCCGACGATGAACTGCACAACGCCCCGTTTTACCGGCCCTCCGACGACAGCGCTGAGATCAAGTACATGCAGGCGCGGCGGAAACAACTCGGGGGCTACATGCCGCAACGCACAGTGCGAGCCACGCCGCTCAAGCCGGTCCCCGAGTCGTACTTTGAAGAATTCTACAAAGGCACCGAAGGCCGGGAAGCTTCCACCACCATGGTTTTTGTGCGCTTGCTGGCCAAGCTGCTGCGCGACCCCGAGGTGGGCAAACTGATCGTCCCCATTATTCCCGACGAGGCCCGCACTTTCGGCATGGAAGCCTTGTTCCGCCAGGTCGGCATTTACTCAAGCGTTGGACAAATCTACGAGCCCGTCGATATGGACACGCTTCTTTATTACAAAGAGGTGAAGAACGGGCAGATTCTCGAAGAAGGCATCACCGAAGCCGGCTCCATGTGCTCGTTCATCGCCGCAGGCACTGCCTACGCCAACCACGGCATCAACACCATCCCCTTCTTTATTTATTACTCCATGTTCGGCTTCCAGCGCATCGGCGATCTGATCTGGGCAGCGGCCGATATGCGCTGCCGCGGATTTCTCATCGGCGGCACCGCCGGGCGCACCACCCTGGCCGGCGAAGGTCTGCAGCATCAGGACGGCCACAGCCACGTTCTCGCTTTGCCCGTTCCCAACCTGCTGGCTTACGATCCCGCCTTCGCTTACGAGATTGCCATCATTATTGAGGATGGCATCAAGCGCATGTACGTCAATCAGGAATCAATCTTCTACTACCTCACCGTCACCAACGAACCGCTGCCCATGCCGGAGATGCCCAAGGACAAAGATGGCGATATCCGCGATGGCGTACTGCGCGGTCTCTATCGCTTCAAGGCGGCGGATGCTCCGGATGCCAAGCTGCGCGCGCAATTGCTGGGCAGCGGAACCATCATGTACGAAGTGTTGAAAGCGCAAACCATCCTCCAGGAAAAATACGGCGTCGCCGCCGATGTGTGGAGCGTCACCAGTTACAAGGAACTTTATCGCGACGCCAATAACTGTGAGCGCTGGAACATGCTGCATCCCGGGGAATCGCCGAAGACGCCGTTTCTCACCCAGACTCTAAAGGATGCGCCCGGACCGTTCATCGCGGCATCTGATTATATGAAGGTGTTGCCGGAATCCCTCGCCAAGTGGGTGCCAGGGCAGCTTGTCTCGCTCGGGACCGACGGCTTTGGACGCAGCGAGAGCCGCGTGGCTCTGCGCGACTTTTTCGAGGTGGATACGAAACACATCGTACTGGCAACGCTGGTGGCGCTGGCCCGGGAAAACAAAATCAGCATTGACTTGGTGAAGCAGGCCGTCCGTGACCTTGGCATCGATCCGGAAAAACTGAACCCGGCTATAAGCTAACGGCTGAGTCGTGAATGGACGTGGCTTGGAAGGGTTATGGCCAACGGCCGTGCCGCGAGATGCCACCAGGAGATGTGGAAGCGGTTTTGAAAGAGCACGGCCTCGAGCCGTGCCGCTAGTGCCAACAGAAGATGCAGGGCTTTAGCCCTTGAAGTAAGTTCCAATTACGAAATCTGATCGCTCGCTGCACAAGTGGATAAGGAATGGAATCTGTGATCGAATTTAAACTCCCTGCACTCGGCGAGAACATTGACCAGGGCGACCTGGTACGCCTGATGATTGAGCCCGGCGCAACCGTCAGCGCGGGCCAGGCTGTCATGGAACTCGAAACCGACAAAGCCGTCGTCGAGGTCCCGTCATCGGTGAGTGGAACCATCCACGAGATCCTCGTCAAAGAAGGCGACAAGATCAAGGTTGGCCAGGTGGTTTTTACCGCGGACAGCAACGGTACGCCTTCTGCCGCAGCCGCGCCCCAGCTTCCAGCGGAGGCGGCAACAGCAAGTGGAAATTCCACGCAGCGTCTATCCGGCGCTCCGGCGGCGGCGGTCGCGGCGAAACCGCAGATGAGTTCCGCGTCGCAACCCGTGCCATCGCAACGCGACCAGCCCGAACCGGCGTCTGCACAGCCGGGCGTGCAATCAGCGTCCGCCAGCGAATTCCGGCTGCAGGAACTCGGGGAAAACATTTCGCAAGGCGACCTCGTACGTCTCATGATCGCTCCCGGCACAAAAGTTTCCCAAGGCCAGCCCGTCATGGAACTGGAAACGGACAAGGCTGTGATCGAGATTCCCTCGACCGTGAGCGGAGTGGTGAACGAAGTGAAGGTCAAGGAAGGCGAAAAGATCACGGTGGGCCAGGTTATTTTTACCCTGCAGGGCACGGCCTCAACCCCGGCCGAGGCAGTACGTCCGCCCAGTCGTCCGGTGGAGCACGTCTCCGGCCAGCATGGCGCGCGCCTTGCCTTCCAGGCCGCGATTCGCGCGGAGGGAAAAACCGAGGAGCAAGCTCTGCCTCCCGACCGCCCCATGCCCCGTCCCGTGGCCTTCTCCATGCCTGAGCAGCTGGGCAAGGTTGCCGGGACCGAGCACCGCGCCCCCGTCGCCGCCGCCCCGCACACCCGCCGTCTGGCTCGCGAAGTCGGCGTCGACATCTACGAAGTCAAAGGCAGCGGCCCCGGCGGCCGTATCAGCGAGGACGATGTCAAAGCGCATGCCAAGGCTCTGCTCACCGCGGCCGTTCCGGTTCAGCAAGTCCCGCCGCGTGCCGGACATTTTATCGAGCCCAAGCTGCCGGACTTCGCCAAGTGGGGAAAAATCGAACGCGTTTCCATGCGCGGAGTGCGCCGCAAAACCGCGGAGCATCTGGCCGAATCCTGGAACACGATTCCTCACGTCACGCAACACGACCGCGCCGACATCACCGAACTCGAGCAATTGCGCGCTCGTTTTGCTCCCAAGGCCGAACAAGCCGGCGGGAAAATGACCGTAACCGCGATCGCTCTGAAGGTTTGTGCCGCCGCTCTGAAGATATTCCCGCAGTTCAACGCCACCATCGACATGGAAAAAGAAGAAATCATCTACAAGCAGTACATCAATATCGGAGTGGCGGCCGATACCGATCGCGGATTGCTGGTTCCGGTCATTCGCGACGTCGATAAGAAAAATATCGTCGAGCTCGCGGTCGAGCTCTCGCAACTTTCGCAGAAAGCGCGCGAAAAGAAAATCACCCTCGCCGACATGGAAGGTGGCACCTTCACCATCACCAACCTCGGCGGCATCGGCGGCACGGCGTTTACCCCGATCGTGAACCATCCCGAGGTTGCCATTCTCGGACTCTCGCGTTCTCGCATGGAGCCGGAGTGGATCGCAGGAAAGTTCGAGCCGCGGCTGATCCTGCCGCTCTCGCTCTCCTACGACCATCGTCTCATTGACGGCGCCGACGCCGCACGCTTTCTGCGCTGGGTCGCCGAGGCCTTCGAGCAGCCTTTCCTGCTCTCCGTTCAAGGATAGCCGCCGCGCGGGCGCTCATTTTCAAGAAAGCCATCATGAACGAAAATTCCAGCCAGACACAAAACGCAACTTTCGAAGCTGCCAACAAACCGCGCGTGGCCATCGTCGGCGGCGGACCTGGCGGCTACGCCGCCGCTTTCCTGGCCGCCGATCTCGGCATGCAAGTTACGCTGATCGATCCCGAGGCGAACCCCGGTGGCGTTTGTCTTTACCGCGGCTGCATACCATCGAAGGCGCTCCTGCACGTTGCCAAGCTGATCGAAGAATCCCAGCAAGCCAAAAACTGGGGGATCGATTTCCCCTCCCCCAGGATCGATCTCGCGCGCCTGCGCACATGGAAAGAAGGCGTCGTCAAGAAGCTGACCGGAGGCCTCGGAGTGCTCTCGAAACAGCGACACGTGCAGTACATGCAGGGACGCGCGGCTTTTGAAAATTCCACCACGTTGCGCATCGCCAAAGCCGATTCTACCGAGACCGTTCTCTCTTTCGACCGCGTCATCATCGCGACCGGCTCGCGGCCCGCCATCCTTCCGGCACTTAAAATCGATTCCACGCGCCTGATGGATTCCACCGGAGCGCTCAATCTGGAAGACATTCCCGCCCGCCTCTTGGTCGTAGGCGGCGGGTACATCGGCCTCGAAATCGGTTCGGTCTATGCGGCTCTGGGCACGCGCGTCACGGTCGTCGAAATGCTGCCGGGCCTGCTTCCGGGAGCCGATCGCGATCTGGTTCTTCCGCTGCATAAACGCCTGGAGAAGATGTTCGAAGCTATTCTGCTGAATACCACCGTCTCCGCCCTCAAAGAAGAGGGTGCCGGGATCCGCGCCGCTTTTGATCGTTCCGGCAATAATCCGGCGGCAAAAGATGACAACCGCGAAGGAGTTTTTGACCGCGTGCTGGTTTCCGTCGGACGAAAGCCAAACTCCGAAATTCCAGGGCTGGAAAAAACCCAAGTCCAGGTCAGCCGGCGGGGTTTCATCGAAGTCAACAAACAACTGCAAACCGCCGATCCCTCCATTTACGCCATCGGCGACGTTGTGGGTGAACCGATGCTCGCCCACAAGGCTATGCATGAGGGCCGGGTTGCCGCCGAAGCCATCGCCGGACACAAGGTCGCCTTCGAACCCAGCGCCATACCCGCGGTCGTGTTCACCGATCCGGAAGTGGCGTGGTGCGGTCTCACCGAAGATCAGGCGGAAAAAGAGAATCGCGAAATCAAAGTTGCCAAGTTTCCCTGGGCAGCGTCCGGACGCGCCGTTACTCTCGACCGTCCCGAAGGATCGACCAAACTCATCATCGATCCCCAGACCGAGCGCGTCCTCGGCGTGGGCATCGTCGGCACCGGCGCGGGAGAACTGATCGCCGAAGGCGTCCTGGCCATCGAAATGGCCGCGCTGGCTCGCGATGTGGCCATGACCATCCATCCTCACCCCACGCTTTCCGAGACCGTGATGGAGTCGGCCGAAGTTTTCTTCGGCACCAGCACCGACATATTTCGCCCCAGGCGTTGATTATCGGCCTGGGATAACCGGGCGAAAATCGGCAGGCGCGGGTAATATGGGGAAAACCATGTTCGACTTTTCTAAGACTCATTGGTTCAAAGGAATTGTTCTTCTTGCCTGCGCTGTTTCCGCCTCTGCGCTGCTCTCCGCCCAGAGCCCGCTCACCCAACTCCTGCAAACCTCCCCGGCCGCGACTTCCGCCTCCAAACCATCGGACCCGCTGGGCCGCGATACGCCATACGGAACGGTCTTCGGATTTCTGCAGGCGGCCCAATCGGGCAACAACGGCATCGCGGCGCAATATCTGCAGATGAGTCCAGCCCGCCGTCAGACCGAAGGCGAGAGCATGGCTGCCAATCTGAAGGTTGTGATGGACCGGGCCTTTGCCGGCAGCCTCAAGAATGTAAGCACGCAACCGGAGGGCACGCCGCAAGAGGGAGTTCCGCCAGGCCGGCAAGATCTGGGCAACATGTCCTCCGGCGACGTGGAAGCGGACCTGCAGCTGCTGCGAGTTTCCGATCCCACTGCAGGAAAAATCTGGCTGATCTCTTCCGACACTCTGGCCAAGGTTCCCGAACTCTACGATCAGGTCGAAGCGCGACAGGTGGAGACGCGTCTGCCGGCGTGGATCGTAAAGCATCAGTTAGCCGGCATGCCGCTCTGGCAGTGGCTCGCCCTGCTGCTGATGATTCCGGTGGCGGGCGGCGCGGCGTGGCTGCTGCTGGTGCTGCTCGAGATTCCTCTGCGCTGGTGGTCGCAGCGACGTGGACAAGCCGCACTCGAGCGCTGGCGCTCGGTCTCCGGCCCGGCATGGCTTCTGGCGGGCACGGCGATTCATCGCATCCTCGCCCAGTACCTCGGGATGCCTTTGCTGCAACGGCACTACTACGTGCAGATCACCACCGTCGCGTTCATCGTCGGCTTGAGCTGGATTTTCTGGCGGTTAATTCGCTGGTTCCTGCAGCGCCTGCGCAGTCGTGCTTTGGCTCACGGACACTCCGGCACCGGCTCGCTGATGCTGCTCGGCGAACGCATCATCAAAGCAACGGTTTTCATGGTGGCAGCGTTTTCGATTCTCGGCATTCTCGGCGTCAATCTGACCACGGCGCTCGCCGGTGTAGGCATAGGAGGTCTGGCGGTTGGTTTCGGCGCGCAGCAGACCATCGCGAATCTATTCGGCGGCGTCTCCGTATTGGGCGACGAAGTCATTCGCGTCGGCGACGTTTGCAAATTCGGCGATCGCACCGGAACCGTCGAGGATATCGGCCTGCGCTCCACTCGCGTCCGCACCGAAGAGAGGACGCTCCTCGCAATTCCCAACGGCACCGTCGCAACCATTAATGTCGAGAACCTGAGCCGCCGCGAGAAGATCCTTTTCAAAACCATGCTGGGTTTTCACCTCGATACCCCCTCCGACCGGCTACGCTCCGTCTTGTCCCAAATCCGCGGCGTGATCGCCGGCAATCAGAAAATCGAGCCCTCCACGATTCGAGTGCGCCTCGTCGAACTGGCTCCCGCTTCCATCAATGTCGAACTCTACTGTTACGTGCTCACCCAGGATTTCGACACATTTGCAAAAGTCCGTGAAGAATTGCTTCTGCAGATCATGAAGTACGTGGAGGATTCCGGAGCCAACCTCGCCTCCCCGTCGCAGACCCTCTATTTGAGCCAGGATTCGGCAGCCGGCAAAGACAAGATCAAAGCTGCGGCAAACCAACCTGTGGAACCGAACCACGACGCGGAAAAGAGTGTGCAAGGCTAAGAACCGGCAAGGCTAAGCCGAACTTCGCTGCCACCGTTCTGTCAGCCACAACAGAAACCGGTGCGTCGGAAAATAAACGAGCGCCGGAACAAGCATCAAATATCCCACCAAATACACCACCCCAGGCACGGCATGCTGCTCGTGAAAAAACGGCCCCCGGGCCCAATTCACGTCGTATTGCGGACGCCAGAAATGATTGATCGGAACCACAACCCAAGCCGTAAGCGTCTGACATATCCAGCCCCGGCGATCGTACCCCAAACGCCAAATGGCCCACAGCAGAAGAGGCGGAGTCGCAACGTGGAACAGACCAAGCAAACGAACCGCCAGCGAAATGTTCGGGTCGAACATATATTCCGTTCCGCCGGTCAAATGCCGTCCAGTCACCGCGGCGCTCGCCAGGTCGAGGATGAACAGGGTCTGAAAGACCAGCAGCCCCGTCGCCTGCCAGGAAAAGACGAGCGAACTCTCCAGCCAGAGAGCCGCCGCAATGAAGAGATTCCCCAGATCGCAGAAAAAAAGAAAATTCTGCAAGCCATACTGTCGCCAATACACCGGCGCCCACGCCATGACCCACGCCGTCCATAACACTTTCAGCCAGAGCGGGATACGCATGACCCCGTATTGTATCTGCAAGCCAATCCCAAACCCTGAAGCCCGAAAATCCCCGTTTGGCAAGGCGAAAGCGGCTTACCCGGAATTACTAGCGTAACTTGATGCGCCTTACGAGTGTACCTACGATGACTTTAATATGGGTTACCAAGCACTTCTATTCTGCCCCGATGAGAAAACGGCTCGCACCGTCACACAGGTTCTAAGCGAGTTGGACTTCGCCGTCATTGCCTGCACCGAACCCTTCGCCGCGGTCAAGAAGTTGATGGCCGAGTCTTTCGACGCGGTCGTGGTGGATTGCGACAATGAACAAAACGCCACCTTATTGTTCAAGAGCGCGCGCAATGCGCCGAACAACCAGTCGTCGTTGGCGGTCGCCGTGGTTGAGGGACAAGTCGGGGTGGCGAAAGCTTTCCGTATCGGAGCAAACCTGGTTCTCACCAAGCCGATTAATGTGGAGCAGGCGAAAGGCACGCTACGCGTCGCCCGCGGGTTGTTGCGTAAAGGCGAGGCCGCGAAGACGGGGGCGACGGCCGCTGCGGCCGGAAAGCCCGTAGTCTCCAAGCCGCCAAAGCCGGCAGCCTCAACATCAGGTATTTCCCTGTCGCGACCTGCCTCAGCGCCGCCTGCGATGCCCAGCTTTCCGGTTTCGCCCACCCCATCGCGGCCAATGGTTAGGGCTTCCTCCGCCGCCGCTGGAGCAGAATCGGTTGAGTCCGGGAATGAAGGAGCCTCGTCGTCTTCGCCTTTAAAGTCGACAACACAAATTCCTTTGCCCGAGATCTCTGCTACATCCTCGCCGGCACCCGCCGAGAGCGGCCTGGGAAAAGCAAAGACGACGTCGGCGGAATCAAGCACACCGGAACCTTTCGCACCGGCGCCGACCACTGGTCTACCCCCGAAAGGCTTTGCTGGATTTGGTTCAGCTTCGGCCAGCGCACCGGCACCCGCCCGGGAGACGAAACCATCCTCTGCTCCCGAGGACAAACTGGTGGAAATTGCCGCCGTGCCCGAGAACCCTGACGAAACCGCTCCGCCGGAGAGCTCATCTGCCTCGACGCTCACCTTCGGCGGCGCCGTAGGCAGCGACGCCGAGGCCGCCCCCGGTCCCAAAAGCAGGAAGCCGATTATCGCTGTGGCCGCAATCTTGCTGCTTGCGACCAGCGGCTACCTGGCGTGGACGCAACTGGGCGGAAAAATATCCTTGCCATTTCATCTCGCTCCGAACTCCACGGCACCCACTGCCGCCATGCCGCGGGTGGCGCCTGCTCCCGCCCCGGTTACCAAAGCCGCGCCGGTGGTTCCAGCCGCGTCCTCGGCCTCACCCACTCTCTCATCGCCGCTATCGTCCGCGCCACCAGCCGATGAGACGGAAATTTCAGCCAATGCTCCAACGACTGTGAAAACCGAGAAAGATCGAGTTGCGCCGAGCAGCCCGAGCGTCATGGCCGGCAACGCCCCGGCCGACTCTGCAAAGCCTGCCGCTTCCGTGCCCGTGGCAAACAAAGCTCCCTCCACAGGCGCCGCGGCACACGTTGTAGTCAAGAAAAGCGAAGCCTCCCGACCGCCCTCGGGGAAGCTGCCAACGGCAACCGACGCGCCCGCTCCCAGCCTGGCGGGGATCACTCCGGCTGGAGGCGCTGGCGTGCTTCCAAATCTCGAAAGCGCCGGCACCGCGCCTGTTCCGGTGCTGCAGACGATGAGTGTCTCGCAGGGCGTTTCCCAGGGATTGGTGCTGAAAAGAGTGCAGCCGGCTTACCCGGCAAACGCTCTACACATGCAGGTTGAAGGCCCAGTCGAGCTTCTGGCTACGATTTCCAAGGCCGGCAACATTTCCGCGGTGAAGGTTCTCGGCGGAGATCCCCAGCTCGCGCGTGCTGCCGTCGAAGCGGTGAAGCAATGGAAATACAAACCGTACCTGCTGAATGGTCAGCCGGTAGAAATTCAGACGCAAATTACCGTGAAATTCAAGCTGCCGCGCTAGCGGCCGTCTCAGGTCGAGATACGGACCACCGATCACTGAGTTTTACCGTTCCAGCAAGCGAAGATATTTCTACCCGCAAAAGAAAGCTGCCAACCCGTTTTCACCAAACCACGTCAAACTTCAGGAGACTCACGTGGCAATGGATCTTTCTGAGGCGACGCATCACTCGGGCGGCACAGACCTGGAAAGCCTTCTCCTGATCGGGGGCTTGGCCATGCTTTTTCTTGGAACCGGCTTGGTCCTTTCCAACCCGCTCCTGCGACGTTATCGTGCGAAGTTTGGCATCGGAGATGTTTCGGCCACCGCTCCAGACGAGACCGGTCCGGTTTAGGGGGTCGAAGACCGCTTAAACAGTTCCGCGGCAAGCCGTCAGAATTCCTGCGGAGCAAGGTGAGCCGCAACTTCATCCCATATTTTCGTGCCATGGGTCTCGCGCAGCGCGATGCTGCCCACGATGAAAGTCAGCGCGGCCACGGCCATCGGGTAGTAAAGTCCAGCGTAGATCTTGCCGGTGGCGGCGCAGATCGAGAGCCCGATCAGCGGCAACAATCCTCCGAAGACCCCGTTGCCGATGTGGTAAGGCAACGACAACGACGTGTAGCGGACGTTCGCCGGAAACGCCTCCACCAGGTATGCGGCGACTGGTCCATAGACCATCCCAAGATAGATGACCTGGACGAAGACCAGCAAAATAAGCTTGCCTGTGTTGGGATTTCGCGCTTCCGGCGCGGCAATCCAAGCCCCGCTTGCGTCCCGGGTCATGGGCGTAAGATTGATCGCACCGGTCACCCGGTTGCGAGTGGACTGAACCGTGATCACATCGTTGCCCGCAGCCCTCTCCATGGCATGGTAGATAGGAATGTAGGTGAGCACAGCCAGCAGGCAGCCGGCCAGAATGATTTTCTTGCGTCCGATCTTGTCGGAGAGCACTCCAAAAAATATGAGTACAGGCATGCCGAGGGCCAGCGCAACCGCCATCACTATGTTTGCTTTGTGCGGGCTCACTTTCAGAATCGTCTGCAGATAAAAGAGCGCGTAAAACTCTCCGGTGTAGGCCACCACCCCTTGCCCGGCAGTCATGCCGAACAGACAAAGCAGCACTTGTTTCAGGTTCGGCCACTTGGTGAACGCATCTTTCAGTGGCTGCAGCGAGGCTTTGCCGGCGCTCTTGATGTGCACAAAAATCGGCGATTCGCGCAATTTCAGCCGGATGTACAGCGAAATTCCCACCAGAAAAAAAGAAACCAGAAACGGAATGCGCCATCCCCACCGGTTGAAAGCTTCACCCGACATTCCGGATTGCGTCGCCAGGATCACGAGCAAAGAAAGCAGCAGCCCCAGGATCGCCGTGACCTGAATGAAGCTGGTGTAGAAACCGCGCCTCCGGTCGGAAACATGCTCGGCCACGTACACCGCCGCGCCCCCATATTCGCCGCCCAGGGCCAGGCCCTGCAGCACACGAATCAGAATCAAGATGATCGGAGAGAACCAGCCCGCGGTCGCAAACGTGGGCATCAGGCCAATCGAAAAGGTAGCCCCTCCCATGATGACCAGGGTCGCCAGAAAGGCATATTTTCGTCCCGTAAGGTCGCCGATTCGCCCAAAGAACAAAGCGCCAAACGGCCGGACGACGAATCCGATCGCAAAGGTCGCCAGATAGGCGATCAGCGCGAATGTGTCGTTACCGGGCGGATAGAACTTCAGCGACAACACTGTGGTCAGGCTGCCGAAGATAAAGAAGTCATACCACTCGATCATGGTGCCGAGTGAAGCTGCGACGATCACCAGCGGCAGGCTGCTGTGCTGTGGCTCGACGATTGCGCCTTTACTGGTTGCCGTTTGCTCGACCACTCGCTGATCTCCCGCGGCCCGATGACGCCGACAGCGGAGCCTGTTATCGGCACAGCATACACCGAATTTGGAGGGCATTCGAGCGCGGGATCAGGTTAGCAACGTCCGCAATTCTTCTAAGTTATTATTTAGGCACTCATCTTTTTTCTGGCATAGAAGTTCCGCACTTTGGCGCGGTTGCCACAGACCTTCATGTCACACCAGCGACGTTGGTGATTCTTGCTGGTGTCGAGAAAAAACCACTGGCAGGTGGCAGACGAGCAGGTGCGCACCCGCGCCACATCGCTCGAGCTGAGCAACTCGCCGGCGGCGCGTGCGATGGGCCACAGCATTGCACTGAAGGAAGATTTCATATTTTCGAAGCGCCACTGCAAACGTCCTTCAGCTTGCGCCGTTTCAGGTTGGATCAGTCGCGAATGCAGCGCCGCCTCATGGAGATTGGCATTGAGCCGGTCCATCGCCAGTTGCGGAGCGCGTTGCTGATTCATTAACGCCGAAAATACATCGTGCAGCGCCTCGCGCAGGTTGCGGGCGCGGCGCATCGCCTCCTCGGTCTCGTCGGGCATCAGGTGAACCATCTCGTAAAAACAATCGAGCTGCTCGGGTGTCAGAATGCCGGTGTCTTCGCCGAAGCGCGCCAGGTCGTAATAATTCTTCAGCAACTCTTTGGGCTGTCCGCTGGGTCGATCGTCCAGCGTGTTGATGAAATCGAGGCACACGTTGCCCGCGATCAATTCGAAAGACGGTGGTTGTCGTCGGTCGGGTTTGGTTTTTGCCATCGCGAGTCCCTTTCAACCTTCAAACCATTATATAACCGCTAAAATTATGTTGACAAGTTATGTTTGGCTCCTTACAATCTTCAATAACCTATAAAATAACGTTTATAGGTTATTGACGTATGGAGGTCAGACTTCTATGTTTCGCGACCAACCAATCCAACGTCGGGCCGTCATTCCTGGCGCCCGGATGATACATATTGGAGGCAGACCTGTGATCGTTCCGAATCCACAACCGCGTGCAAGCGCGCATGACCGCGCTTACGCCATTAAACTGGCGCTTGCCTTCGTCGCGATCTATGTCATTTGGGGGTCGACGTACCTTGCGATCCGCTACGCGGTCGAAACCATTCCGCCGCTGGTGGTGGCGGGAATCCGGCACGCGACCGCGGGTGCCATCATGCTGACGTGGGCCTGGTGGCGCGGGTTTCGGCCCACACGCCGGGAGTGGGTCGCGGGATTCGTGTTGGGTGCGTTTTTCTTTCTGATCGGGCACGGCACGCTGCACTGGGCGGAGCAATATGTAGGATCGGGGCTGGCGGCGCTGCTGATCGCGACCGAACCGATGTTTATTCTGGTGCTGGGCTGGATGATGGGGCGGCAGAAGATCAGCCGCCTGAGCGCGCTGGGCCTGGGTTTGGGAGTGTTAGGCGTGGCCATGCTGACGGGTGCGGAACTTACCGTGAAGGGTTCGAGCCTGTTGGGATTGATGGCTGTGCTGCTGGGATCTTTGTCATGGTCGTGGGGCGTAGTGATCTCGCCGCGGCTTAAGTTGCCTTCTGATGCCCTCGGCCGGACGGCACTGCCGACCATATGCGGCGCGGCGATGCTGCTGGTCGCAGCCGGGATCAGCGGCGAATTTCAACAGACGCACTGGTCGAGCATCACCTTGCGGTCTGTGTTTGGCTTGGGATATCTGATCACGTTCGGATCGGTGGTGGCGTTCACGGCGTACACCTGGCTGCTGCAACGCTGTCCGCCGGCACTGGTGGCGACGCATACCTATGCGAATCCGGTGGTGGCGGTGATTCTAGGATGGCTGCTGGCGCATGAGCCCTTGTCGATACGCGTTGTACTGGCGTCGGTTGCGATTCTAGGAGCGATCGTGCTGATCCGGAAAGGTGAGAAGGCGGCGGTGGTTCCCGAAGTGGTTCCGCGAGCCGCTAAGGTTGCGGAGTCCGAGGCGTGCGCATAGAGCACCACTGCCGCGATATAGATGCTCTTGCTTTTCACACTGGTCTGCTTCCGGCCTGCACGGCGGCTGGTCGTCTATCATTGGCGGCACACAAGGCGCTGACCCCAGGCACCAAACTTGGACCCTATGAGATTCAATCGCCGCTGGGCGCGGGCGGAATGGGCGAAGTATATGTCGCCCGGGACGCCCGGCTCAATCGCGGCGTGGCCATCAAGATTCTTCCCGCGTCATTCTCGGGGGATGGGCGACCGTCTGCAGCGCTTCGCGCAGGAATGCCGGGCCGCAGCCGCCCCCAACCACCCCAACATACTTTCAATTTTTGATGTCGGCGAAGACCGCGGCGCGCCCTACGTGGTATCTGAACTGCTGGAGGGCGAGACGCTTCGGGACCGTCTGCGCGGCGGACCAAGTCGTATGCCTACTCCCTGGGGCGCAATGCTGTCCGATCTTTATGTGGCCGACGGGTTGAAGTGAGCAGACGCCCGGCTTAGCGGCCTTCGCGGCGGCGGAGGTAGTCGATAAACATTTGTTCCACGGGTTTGTCGTAGGCCATCAGGACGTGGCGAACGGTGCGTCCGCTGACCACATGGCAGACTTCTTCGGCTAAATTTTTGGCGTGATCGCCGGCGCGTTCGAGAGACTGGGTCATGAAGATGACCTGGAGGCTGGCCTGGCGGGCAATGTTTTCTGGATTCTCGATGTGGCGGAGGAAGATTAAGTTGCGGAGGCGATCGATCTCCGAGTCGGCCCGGAGAACCTCGACGGCTTTGCCTACGTCGCGGGCGGAGAAGGCCTCGCCGACGTCGGTAAGCATTTTTTCGAGGATGGTCGCCATGTGGGTGAGGTCGCGGGTGTCCTCAGAGTCGATGCGTCCGGCGGCGGCTTGAGCGCTATTGGCGAAGCTGAGAAGCAAGTCGCCGATGCGCTCCAGACTAATCATGAACTTCATGCAGGCGAGGAGTTCGCGGGCTTCAGCGGGTTCGACTTCGGTGATGGCATTGGTGACGGCGGTGTCGATTTCCATGTCGAGCGTGTCGAGATCGCGCTCGCGCTGGCGCAGAGAGTTGAGCAAAGAATTGCTTCCGGTAGCGATACCCTCGGCGGCGGCTCCAGCGGCCTCTTTTGCAAGGCGACAGGCTTCGACGGTACGGCGAACGATCTGATGATGAGCCGGTTCTGGCGGGAGGCTCTCGACGCGGGCGGTGCTCATGAGGGTATCCCTCCGGCGCGGGCTGGAACGGCGCGATCTGAGTAACTGTGATTTTGCCGCACCCATAACCAGATGGTCAACGGCTAAGAGTAGATTTTCTTTTTCGGGCGCGGGTTACGGGGCTGTGAATTTTTGGTCATTTTTCGTAGTGGAGAGCTGCACCACCCCGACTGAGGAAAACCCCATCACGGTGCAGGCTACTTTGGGCGACGTTGTTGTTGCTTGGCCGCCTTGCGCTGCGCTTTCTGGTATTTCTTCATAGCTTTCCGCTGTTGCTTGCCCAGCTTTTTGGAGGCTTTTTGTTGATCCTTCTCCGCTTTCTTTGCCTCGCGGGCGTTTTCTCCGATGCTGGTGTTTTCGTGTTGAGCGGTCGCTGGTGATGAGAATGCCGTGGTCAGGGCCGCCAGGAGCAGGATTGGGGCGATTCGTTTCATTCCAGCCTCGGTGGAAGGTGCTGATGTGATCTTACACCGAGACGCACAGCGATTCACCAGTTGAGTGTGACTGGGTTGATACTGTCAATGGGCATGGTGGGGCTGGCGCTGCGATTATTGGGCTCTCTTCCCGCCTGATGATAAGGCGATTTAATTGGGCGACTCAACCGGGGGCGCCGGGCTTCGCCCAGGCTCGGACGGCCGAGGCGGCCGTCCCCGCGTGAGCCGCGCGTTTCAGGCGGTGGGAAGGGTGAAGAGGAAGGCGGAGCCGTGGGCCAGTTCGCTTTCGGCACGGATGGAGCCGCCGTGGGCGAGCATGATGTGCTTGGCGATGGCGAGTCCGAGGCCGGTGCCGCCGGATTCACGGGAGCGGGCTTTGTCGACGCGATAGAAACGTTCGAAGAGGCGCGGAAGGTGTTCGGAGGCGATGCCGGCACCGAAGTCCTGCACGAAGAATTCGACGGCGTGAGGCGCTGGGCGCGCGCCTAGAACGATTCGGCCACCGGATGCGCCGTACTTCAGGGCGTTGTCGATCAGATTGGAAAAGACCTGATGAATGGCTTCGCGGTCTGCTAAAACAGGCGGCAGACTCTCCGGCGAAGGGCGTGAATTGGTGGGAGTGGATTTGCGATCACGACCGGGCAACTCGGAGACGAGAGCGCCCTTGCCTTGCGAGCCATGAATCTGCGGGTTTTGATTTTGTTTCTGAAGGGGTTGAATTTGTGGATCGTGAGCTTGGAGATCGTGAGCTTGGGAATCCTGACTCTGCAGGTCCTGGATCTGGAGATCGATGCCGTGGCCGCGGGCGATTTCGCGGAAGCTTTCTTCGGCGTCGTGCAGGAGTTCTACGGGCGGGACGGACTCGGCTTCGAAGCGGGTTTCGCCAGATTCGACGCGGGCAAGGGTGAGCAGATCCTCGGTGAGGCGCGACATGCGGGAAGAATTCTTGCGGATGATTTCGAGAAACTCGCGGGTGGGGGCAAGGTTTTCAGGAGTGCCATCGAGCAAGGTTTCGGCATAGCCCTGAATGGAAGTGAGAGGGGTGCGGAGTTCGTGGGA
>Ga0181525_10001668_pt1 | contig 18811 bp, 14 predicted proteins | sample PEATcosm2014_Bin_48_FD_121100 | JGI IMG/M metagenome (GOLD analysis project Ga0181525, IMG submission 121100) | Peatland microbial communities from MTU Mesocosm Facility, Houghton, MI, USA - PEATcosm2014_Bin06_10_metaG | ecosystem: Environmental > Terrestrial > Soil > Wetlands > Peat | place...
AGGGGAAGAACGAGTGGAGAAGCGAGTAGAAAAGCGAGATGACGAGCGAGCAAAGGACGAGCCGCTGACCGACGAGGTTCTGTTTAGCCTTTCAGAGGAAGAAGACGCGCGCTTTCGGGAGGCTGTTCAGGTTGGGATCGATCAGGCTGAACGCGGCGAGTTCATCGACGAGGCGGAGATGGACGCTCGTGTCGAGAAGATGCTTTACTCCTGAATATGTATCTCCTCGGGCGTCTAAGCGCGCATGCGAAGCCCGAATGGACGACCATGCGGACGCCGCCCCATGGATACACTGATTTTTGAGGTGATGCGTCGTGAACAGGTTCGACCAGTTCCATGACGGGTTCTATAACTGGCTGTTGATCCGAGAAGGATCAGTTGATCTTTTTGTCGAGACCAGTGAGAAGGAACGGTTCGTCCTCTCTGCCAGCGGCGTCGTGGCGTTGCTCTCGGGTGGCATACGAGAAGGGAACATCATTTTTGATATCGAGTGTCGTGCCACATCCGAAATCACGCTCGGCGACATTCGAGAGATCTATGCATTCGCCGAGGGGCCGCGAGATGAAGCCTATACGCCGAAGGCTATGGCGAAAGTGGCAGAGCAGAGCTTGTCGATGCTGGTGATGAGTTCCTCATACGGGGGAGACTGCCTCTTACTGGCGAAGTCGTTCGAGCTTCAACCTGAGAGTCATTGGATCAGGGAGTTATGCACAAGAGACCGTCCTTGACCGTCCTTTTAGTTATGCCTTGTCACGGCCATACGGGGAAGTTTCGAGTGCGGGCAGGCATAGTGACATCCCGGCCTGGCTGCTTGCATCCTACTGGTCGTACACGGCCCCAAAACGGACCCTGAAAACCAGGGAGGAACGGCAAGAGGAATGAAGGGTAAGCTCGTGTTCGCGACGATCGGACTGCTGGTGGTTGCGCCCTTCTCCTTCGCGTTCTCGTTTCTGACGCACGAGACGATCATCGACATGACGTGGGAGTCGGGGATCAAGCCGGTGCTGCTCGCCAAGTATCCCGACACCACGCCGGAGCAGTTGAAGGAGGCGCACGCTTACGCGTACGGCGGTTCGGTGATTCAGGATGCGGGCTACTATCCGTTCGGACATCCGCCCTTCAGCGACCTGGCCCATTACGTCCGCACCGGGGACTTCATTTCGAATCTGATTCGTGAGTCGCGCGATGTAAATGAGCTGGCGTTCGCCCTGGGGGCGCTGTCGCATTACGTGGGCGACACGATCGGGCATGAGGAGGCGGTGAATCCCGCCGTGGCCATTGAATTTCCGGAGCTGGGAAAAAAGTATGGCCCGATGGTGACCTATGAGCAGTCGCCGCACGCGCATGTTCGCACCGAATGGGCGTTCGACATCGATCAGCTTGGGCACAGGCGCTTCCCTCCGGCTGCCTATCTGCGTCACGTCGGCTTCAAAGTTTCGCGCGGACTGCTGGAGCGCGCGTTCTACGTGACGTACGGGCTCAGTCTCGGCAGCGTCATGGGAAATGAGTCGCAGGCAATCGGCAGTTATGACTGGGCGGTGCGCCAGTTTCTTCCCCGCGTCTCCTTCGCCGAGGTCGTGCTGCACCGGAAAGGCTTTCCTGCCGACGAAGACCTCCCCGGCTTTCACACCTTCGAAGATCGGGTGAAAGATGCGTCGGCCCGCAACGGATGGGAGCCGTTCCGGAAACATAAGGCGAGCTTCGAAACGCGGCTGGTTGCCTTTTTCATTCTGATTGTGCCAAAGGTCGGCATTCTCTCCGACCTCTCGATTCGAGGTCCGGACAAGGACTCCGAAGAGAAGTACGTGGAAGGGGTAAACCGGGCGACCGACCGCTATCTTGAACTGCTGGGTCAGCTGGCGGGTAAAGCTCAGGAAAGCTTCTCCGTCCCCGATCTCGATCTCGACACCGGCTACGCGAGCCGCCCTGGCACGTATGGCCTCATGGACAAGACCTATGCCACGCTTCTCGATCGCGTAACCACGAAGACCGCCAGGCCTCCGCTCGGTCTGCGGCAAAACATCCTGGCCTTCTACTCCGATCCCAATGCTCCCATCGAGACGAAGCGTCACCCACGCCAGTGGGCCCGGGTGCAACAGGAGCTGGACGTTCTTCGCAACATGGCGGCCACGCGGATTCCCGACGCGAAGTGATGCACAGCAGGAAGGAGGAAGCTGGAACAAAACGGGAGCAGGAAGCTCAACCCTCTCTTATTGGGTCGAGCGGAAGTTACTTGTCAGGTTTCGATTGATGCTCCGCCGCGCTTGCTTGCGTGTATTCTGACCCCGGACATGCGGCGCATTTTTACAGCAGCGGTTCTGATCCCACTCGTGATTGCAGTAATCTTCGTGTCGCCGAAGTGGCCCGTCGTTTTGATGTGCGCTATTTTCCTGATTGCGGCGCTGGCGCTGTGGGAATACCTGGGCCTGGCCAACGCCATCGGCGCGAAGACGCCCCGCGTGGTGGTCATCGTTTGCCTCGCTGTTCTGCTCGCGGCGATCTTTCGGCGGCCCGACCTGATGGCGCCGGTTACGGGAGCCATTTCTCTGGCGCTGCTGATCATCTGCACGTTTCGATCGCCACTGGAACGCGTGCTGCCGGACACTGCCTGCTCCGTTTTCGGCCTTCTGTACATCGGACTGTCGATGTCGACCATTTACCTGATATCAGCTGAGGACAACGGCCCTTCGCTGCTGCTGTTTTTGCTGATGGTTGTGTGGTGCGGCGACATCGCCGCGCTCTACGTCGGCCGCGCCTGGGGACGGTGGACGCTGGCACGGAGGCTGAGCCCGAACAAGACCTGGGAGGGATCGATCGCTTCGGTGGCCGCCAGCATTCTGATCGCGGTGCTGCTGGTGTGGATCGGCGGAATGCTCAGTGCGCGTTCCATCGAATATCTTTCTTACCCCGGCAGCTTCCTGCACTGGATCGGACTTGCGGTGCTGCTGAACATCGCCGGGCAGGTCGGCGATCTGGCCGAGTCGGCCATCAAACGCGCTGCTGGGGTTAAGGATTCCGGGCGCTTGTTGCCCGGTCACGGAGGGTTCCTGGACCGCATCGACGCGCTGCTGCTGGCTGCGCCGGTGCTGTGGTACGCTCAGTTAGCCCAGCAGTCCTTTTGAAAGAAAGCTGAGAAGCGGTCAGCTAAAAATCGGTCAGCTATGAAGCGGTCAGCTAAGAGGCGGTCAGGTAAAAACCGGTTAGCTGAAAGCCCGTTCGCGATTCGACGGTGGGCGGCCTCCTGGAGGGAAGAACTCCTCCCTTGAAACACATTGCCATTCTGGGATCGACCGGCTCCATCGGTCAGAGCACGCTCAGCATTGTCGAGAGCTACCCGGAGCGGTTTGCCGTGGCGTCGCTCGCCGCCGGACGCAACATCGATGCCGCCCTGCAACAGTGCCTGCGCTGGCGTCCTCATGTGGTTTCGCTCGCGACGGAGGAACTGGCTGCCGATCTCGCTCGCCGTCTGCGCAGCGCCGGAGTGACCAGTACCGAGGTGGTGTGGGGCGGCGAGGGCGCGGTTCGCGTCGCCACCCTGCCCGAAGTTGACTTTGTCATTTCCGCAATTGTCGGTGTCGCGGGTCTGGAGGCTACCTACGCAGCCGTCATTGCTGGAAAGACGATAGGCCTCGCGAACAAGGAAGCCATGGTGGCTGCCGGAGAAATCCTCACCGCGGCTGCGCGCAAGAGAAACGTCGCGCTGCTGCCGATCGACTCGGAGCACAACGCGATTCACCAATGCATGCGCGCTGGGAGACGCGATGAGGTGCGGCAAATCTGGCTGACCGCTTCGGGCGGACCCTTCCGGACGCTGCCGGCATCGGAGTTTCGGAACATTACTGTGGAACAGGCACTGCATCATCCGACGTGGGTGATGGGGCGCCGGATCACGATTGATTCGGCTACGCTGGTGAACAAGGGCCTGGAGATCATCGAAGCGTGCCGGCTTTTTGACTTGCCGCCGTCGGCGATCAAAGTCAGCGTGCATCCGCAGTCGACCGTGCACTCGCTGGTGGAATTTGTCGATGGCAGCCTGCTGGCACAAATCTCCGTCACCGACATGCGCCTGCCCATTCTCTATGCGCTGAGTTACCCGGAACGAATAGAGTCGGATCTGCGGTTCGACATGGCATCGCTCTCGGACCTGCACTTCGAGCCCCCGGACCTGGAGCGCTTTCCGTGTTTGCGGCTGGCGTATGAGGCGGCGGAGAAAGGTGGAGCCCATGCGATTGCGCTGAACGCGGCGGACGAAGTGGCGGTCGAGGCGTTCCTCCAACGGGTGATTCCTTTTACGGGGATTCCAGATACAATAGGAAAGGTTCTCGAGACAACCCCGGAGACGCATCCGGCGACCATTCAAGAGGTGCTTGCGCTGGATCACGAGTCGCGCGAGCTGGCGCGGGAAGTTTTGGCGGGACGCGAAGCGTCTCGTCGTTGCTGAGGCCAAGGTTCTCCGGTATGCTGCCGAAGTCCGCACGAGTTTCGCCGATATAGCCTATATGCCCTTCGCCGTCACTGCGACCCTTTCTTTCCTTGCTGTGCTCGGGATCATGGTCCTCGTGCACGAGTTTGGCCACTTTGCCGTGGCCAAGCTATGCGGCGTCCGCGTCGAGGTTTTCTCGCTGGGCTTTGGCACGCGCCTGTTCGGCGTTAAGTACGGAGACACGGATTACCGCATCAGCGCGCTGCCGCTGGGCGGCTACGTGAAGATGTCGGGCGAGACGCCGGGGTCGGAGACGACCGGCGATCCTGGGGAATTCAGCGCCCATCCGCGCTGGCAACGGGTTTTGATCGCGCTTGCCGGGCCGGTAGCCAACTTCATTCTCGCGTTTGTGCTGATGGCTGGTTTGTACACCATGCACAACGAGGTCGAGCAGTATCTCGCGGCTCCGGCTGTGCTCGATGTGGTGCCGCTTAATTCGCCCGCGGGGCGTGCGGGCCTCGAGAGCGGCGACCACATGCTTCGCTTCGACAATGAGCGAAACCCGAGCTGGGAAAAGGTGATCGACCGGGCGCTGCTCGACGTCAACTCCACCGTCCCGATCACCGTGGAACGCGTGGTCAACGGCCAGACGAAGCAGTTCAGCACCGAGCTTCTGCTCGCCGATCCCTCCAAGGGTCAGGACTTCGATATTGGAGCACTGGGGCTGCTTCCCAGAGAGCAGGATGGCCCGGTCATCGTGGCCGATGTGATGCCCGGCGATCCCGCGGCGAAGGCGGGGCTCAAGTCGGGCGATGGTCTTGTCTCCGTCAACGGGCAGATGGTCCACGGCGTTGTTGCGGTTATCGCTGTTCTTGACGAGGCGGGCAACAAGCCGGCGAATCTTGTGGTAGAGCGAAACGGCAAGCAGTTCGGCGTTACTGTACAGCCCATCTGGACCGATTTCGGGACCGGCGGTACTCCGGGTTACAGGCTGGGCTTTACCCCCGTCCCGGCGCCCTTCACCGTGGAGCAGTTGCCGCTTCCGCAGGCGCTCCGCCGGTCGTTCACATACAACCTGCATTACTCGGGACTGATCCTCGATATCCTGCACCGCATGTTCACCCGCCACGGCGCGGTGATGCAGCAACTGAGCGGGCCAATCGGCATGGCGCGCATGACCGGGGAGGCCGCTGAGATGCACGGGTGGCAGCCGATCATCGGCCTCACTGCGCTGATCAGCCTCAACCTTGGCATCATGAATCTGCTGCCGATTCCGATTCTTGACGGCGGTATGATCCTGCTGCTGTGCATCGAAGGCTTGTTGCGTCGCGACCTGAAGCAGGAATTCAAGGAACGGGTGTATCAGGTCGCGTTTGTGATGTTGATCCTGTTCTTCGCCATCATCATGGTGAATGACGTTTCTAAGCTGAACCTCTTCCAGCACCTCAAGCCATAGCGGCCTGTTTGCCGGCAACACCGAGGTCCGCCGTTCGGCGGGCCTTTTTCTTTCCTTTTGGGGAATTGCTCGGAATTATTCTGCCAAGAGCGGGGGCCGATAACCGAACTCGCTGTCGAGGGCCGCCGCAACCTCGAGCGCCAGTTCGTCGGCGAACGGGCGCCCGGCAACCTGCACGCCGATGGGCAGACCCTCCGCAGACCGGCTCACCGGCACAACCGCCGCCGGTCCACCCAGCAAATTGAAACCCTGCGTGTAGCGCATCGCGTCGAAATAGGCGACGGCTTGGCCATCGATGTTCCAGCTCCGCTCGAAGGGTTTGAATGCCGGAATGGAGCACACCGGGCAAAGCAGAATGGGAAACTGCCGCATCTCTTCGAGCAGACGCGCCCGCACTTTGTCGGACTCGACCCACGCATCGAGCAGGGAATCGGCGGTCAGCGGTGTTTCTGCTCGCGCAATCGCCAGATAATCGCGGAAGGTCGGGCTCAAATCCTGTTCGCGCCCGCGAATTGTGGGCGCGTAGAGCATCGCTCCGCACTGGACGAAGAAGGTCCACCACAGTTTCCGCGCTGCTTCGAGCGCGCTGGGCCGGAATGGCTTCAGCTTGAAGCCCTGGCGTTCCAGAGCCCGTACGGCCTGGTGTAACGCGGTTCGCGTCTCGGCGGTCACGGGAACGATGCCATCGTCTTCGAACCATCCGATGGGAGCCTGTTTTGCTTCGTCTCGCGAGACGCGCCGATGCGGGACGGGCGCGCTGTTCGGATCTGTCGGGTCCTGGCCGGACAGGGTTTCGAAGAGCAGTCGCAGATCGCCGATCGCGCGTGCCATCGGCCCGATAGACCCCAGGAACGAAAATGGTCCGAGGCATGGTGGCAGGTGTCCTGCGGACGGGAAGCGGCCCGGGGTCGGTTTCAGCGCGCAGATGCCCGTGAAATGCGCGGGTTCGCGCACCGATCCGCCGCTGTCGCTGCCGAGCCCGGCCGCCGACATTCCAGCAGCGATCGCTGCTGCTTCGCCGCCGCTCGATCCGCCTGCCGTGTACTCCGGGTTCCACGGATTCCGCGTGCTCCCGTACAGCAGGTTCTCGGTCTCGTACGCCATGAGGAACTCAGGACAGTTCGACGTCCCCAGCAAAACAGCTCCGGCGGCGAGCAACCGATCCACCACGACTGCATTCCTCTCCGGGATTGAGCCGATTTCCGGGAATTTGTTGAGCACGCTGCCGATCTCGCAGCGATAGCCCGCGACCGCGATCGACGACTTCACCGTCACGGGGAGCCCCGACAAAGGTCCTGGCCGAAGTCGCTTCGCCTGCGCGCGGACCCGCTCCGCGTCAAAGTCCACAAGTGCGTTCAGCGCTGGATTGAGGCGCTGAATTTGCACGATGTGCTCGTCGGCGAGTTCGCGCGGAGTGATGGCGCGCCGCCGCAGCAACGCAAGCTGTTCGGTCGCCGGAAGAAGAGTGACGGACATGGAGGGGTGAAGGGCAATTATAATTTCGCCCAGTGCCGACTGACTTCGCCGCCGCTCCGCGAACCGTGCCAACGCCTTCCTGGGCTGAAATTGTGGGGCGCGAGACCTTAACGCGTAATCCGACCCTCATTCCCAGCGTGGCTGGCCGCCGGATTCTCGTCACCGGAGCTGGCGGCTTCATCGGATCCGAAATGGTCCGCGTCTTCGCCGCCTCGGGAGCATCGCAGATCGTGCTTCTCGATATAGCGGAGCAGCCGCTCTTCGCCGTCGATTGCGAAATGACGACCCGCGGCTTCGGAGACCGCTCGGTTCCGATCCTTGGCAGCGTCTGTGACGGCGCACTACTCACGGCGCTCTTTGAGGAGCACCGCCCGGAACTCGTCCTCCACGCTGCCGCTCTGAAGCACGTTCCGCTGATGGAACGGAATCCATTTGCTGCCGTCGAGACAAACAGCGTTGGCACATGGCTGCTGGCGAAGATTGCGCAGAGGCATCACGTCCGCAGCCTGATTCTCATTTCCACTGACAAAGCCGTTGCACCGCACAGCATTATGGGCGCGTCAAAGCGCATCGCGGAGCTGGCGATCCTTGCGCAACCTGGAATGACAGCGGTGCGGCTCGTCAACGTTATTGGCTCGCCCGGCAGCGTCGCGCCGCTTTTCGCCGAACAGATTGCACAAGGAGGACCGATCACTGTCACGCATCCGGCAGCGCGCCGGTACTTTCTCACGCTCGATGAAGTGATCGCGCTGATCGCCGAGGCTGTTGACGCCGATTCAGCGCAGGGCATTTTGGTTCCCGATCCTGGCGAGCCAGTTTTGATTGCCGATCTTGCTCGCCGCATGATCGCGCGCCGGACAAATGTGCGTCATGAGATTCCGGTCGTCTTTACCGGGCTGCGCGCGGGCGACAAACTCGACGAGGCTCTCGTTTCATCCGGCGAAAGCTACTCCGGCTCGGCGACCCCCGCCCTGCGGCGTGTCACGAGCCCGGCGGCGTCGGACCTCGATGCGCACATGCTCTCCCTCGAATCCGCCATCGCCGCGCGCGACCTTCCTCTTCTGTTGCGCATCGTCGAGGAGTTGGTTCCGGACTACCAAGCCAGCGCGGTTCTCCGTGAAGCGGCTGCCGCCCTGACGTCGACCCGATGATGCGCCGCATCGCCGTCGTCACCACCTCGCGCGCGGACTACAGCCACCTCTACTGGCCGCTTAAGCTGCTTTCCGAGCATCCCGACGTTGATCTTCGCCTGATCGCGATGGCATCGCACTTTTCGCCGGAGTTTGGCTCGACCATCGGCGAAATTGAGAAGGATGGATTCGCCATCGCCGCGCGGATCGAGTCCCTCCTCAGCTCCGACACTGACGTCGGTATGGCGAAGAGCATCGGCGTCGCCGTCCTCTCGCTTGCCGACACGCTGGGTGCGATGCGCCCCGACCTGTTGCTGCTGATCGCCGATCGTTACGAGATGCTCGCGCCAGCGTCGGTCGCGTTGTCGCTCCGTATCCCCATCGCGCACATCGAAGGTGGCGAGATCAGCGAGGGCGCCATTGACGACGCGGTGCGCAACGCACTCACAAAGTTGAGCCATATCCATTTCACATCGACGGAGAATGCGCGCCGGCGGGTCATCGCCATGGGTGAAGAACCCTGGCGCGTGCATCGTGCCGGTGCGCCATCGCTCGACCATTTGCGGCGCAGCCGTCTGCTCTCGCGCGGGGAAGTTGAAGCGACGTGCGGTCTCGATCTGCGTGTTCCGGCGTTGCTGGTTGTGTATCATCCCGTCACGCTTGAATCCGACACGACGTGCGAGGCGGACGCGCTTTTTTCCGCGCTGGGCCAGATTTCCGGGTTGGGGACCACGCAAATCCTTTTCTGCTATCCGAACGCCGATGCTGGCAGCCGTTTGCTTATCGAGCGCACGCGCGAATTTCTTGCAAGCCAGGCTTCCGCGAGGCTCTTCGTGAATCTCGCTGCGGTGACCTACTGGAGCCTGCTGCGGTGTGTTGACGTGATGGTCGGCAATTCGTCGAGCGGGATCATGGAGAGTGCATCGTTCGCGCTGCCTACCGTCAACGTTGGCTTCCGGCAGAAAGGCCGAGAGCGTGCACGCAATGTTCTTGATGCCGAACCTGATGCCGAGTCCATCCTTGCACGCATCGCCGAGGCTCGCGGCGCTGTTTTTCGCGCGTCTCTCGAAGGGACGACCAATCCCTACGGCGACGGCCACGGGGCGGAACGCATTGTTCAGGTGCTGACTACCTGTCCGCTGGGGAAGGACCTGCTCATCAAGCGAGCTATGCCTGTGCGCAGCGAGTTCACTTCGTGATCGAGCCGGACATCCCCCTCTCCGCGCCCGACATTACCGAGGCTGACATCGAAGCGGTTGTGTCGGTCCTGCGGACACCCCGCCTCAGCCTGGGGCCGAAGCTGGCGGAGTTCGAGGCTGCAATGGCAGCGTACGTGGGTGGACACGCCGTCGGCGTCAGTTCAGGAACCGCGGGGTTGCATCTCGCGCTGCTCGCGCTCGGCATCGGCAAGGGGGACGAGGTCATCGTTCCCTCCTTCACCTTCATCGCTGTAGCGAATGCGGTCCGCTATGTTGGCGCGCAGCCGGTCTTCGCGGACATCGACGAAGAGACGCTCAATCTCGATCCGGCCGGCGTCGCAGCCACCATCACCCCGCGCACGCGCGCACTCATCGTCGTCCACACTTTCGGTCGCCCGGCAGATATTCCGGCGCTTCTCGATCTGGCTCGTCGCCATAACCTGCTCATCATCGAAGATGCCTGCGAAGCCATCGGTGCGGACATCGCTGGTCGCCGTGTGGGGACCTTCGGCGATGCGGGCATTTTTGCTTTCTATCCGAACAAGCAGATCACCACCGGCGAAGGTGGGATGGTGGTCACCGAGGACGCCGCGGTATCGCGCCGCATCGCCGCTTTACGTAACCATGGCCGTTACGATTCCGAACGCCGCCACTCTCCCCTGTCGGGGGAATCGTGGTTCGAGCATGCGGAAGTCGGGTTTAACTACAGGCTCTCGGAAATGCATTGCGCTTTGGGCATGGCGCAACTTAGCCGCATCGATTCCGTCCTTGCACGCCGCGAAATCCTCGCTCGCCGATATTGCGATCGGCTCCGCCACAACCCGGAACTGCGGCTTCCTGCCGTTGACATCCCCGATCGGCGGCTTAGCTGGTTTGTTTTCGTCATACGACTCGCGGCATCGTTTACAACGGCCGATCGTGATTGGATAATGGGAGAACTCGCTGCGTCCGGCATCGCCACGGGCCGCTATTTTGCGCCGATTCATTTGCAGCCCGCCTACGCTGCCTGGCGCGACATTGCTCAGGTGCCGGTTACCGAATCCGTCAGCGCCCGCACGCTGGCGTTGCCCTTCTTCAACCGCATCGCGGATGATCAGATCGACCGCGTTTGCGCCGCGCTGGAGCGCGCCTTGCGTTCCAGGATCTATTCTGCGAACCTGCGTCGTCATCCCCAAAACGAGTGATCGCCATTTGATGGGCAAATGCTAGGATGAGGCCATGGCCGCCAGCCGGAAGACAGCCGCGAAGAAGCGCGGAGCCGCTCAGAAAATCCCACGCTGGTCCGGCACACCTCGAGATCTTGTCGTGCTCACCGGGTTGTCCGGTTCGGGCAAGGCTTCGGCGCTGAAGGCGTTTGAGGATCTCGGGTTCTACGCCGTGGACAACATGCCTGTGATGCTGATGCCTCCGTTCGCGGAGCTGGTGGCGCATTCGCGGGACATTCGGCGCGCGGCTCTGGTGGTCGACGTTCGCGAAGGCCAAAGTCTGGAAAAATTCCCGGCGATTCTACGCGAGATACGTCGGACGCTGCCGACTACGGTGCTGTTCCTCGAGGCCTCTAACGCCGCATTGCTGGCACGCTACTCCGAGACGCGCCGCCCGCACCCGCTCGGTCGCGCCGAACGCGTCGGCCGCGCGCTGCAGGAGGAGAGAAAGCTGCTCGAACCTATCCGCAACGTGGCCGACGTCGTTATCGACACGACCAAATTCAACGTGCATGAACTGCGCGCCTACATCCAGAACAAATTCGTTCGCGAGAACGACGGCAAGAACATGCTCATCTCTTCGGTGAGCTTCGGCTACAAGCATGGAGTTCCGCTCGACGCCGATTTGGTGTTCGACGTACGCTTCCTGCCCAACCCGCACTTCGTTCCGGAGTTTCGGAACCTGACCGGCAAGGACCCGAAGGTCGAGAACTACATCATCGGCTTTCCTCAGACGCGGGAGTTTCTGGATCGCGTCACGGACATGCTGATCTTTCTGTTGCCGCACTATATCAACGAGGGGAAGAGTTATCTGACGCTGGCCTTTGGCTGCACAGGCGGACAGCACCGGTCGGTGATGATTGCCGAAGAGATTGCGCGGCGCCTGGCCCGTCACGGGTTCGGCGTCAAAGTGGCGCATCGCGACATGCCGAGGTAGGAACCGCGTTCAGCGTTCAGAAAAGCCAATCGTCAGCCGACGTGCTGCGAGATAGACAGCACGTTGCCGTCGGGATCTTTGAACCAGGCAACCTTGTCTCCGTTGGGGAACGTGCAGACGCCGTTCGCATCCTGGCCCATGTTGGGATAGCGCTCGAAGCTTAAGCCGCGTCGCTCCAACTGCTTCAGCGTCGACCGGATATCGCGCGCCTCCCAACCCAGTACCGTGCCCTGGGCCGGCGTAAAGCTCTTCGCCTTGTTGATCCGCAGCATCACTCCGTTCATGTCGAAGACCAGCGCGAACCCATCGTCGCGCAGGTACGTGAGGCCCAGCTTGTCGCGATAGAACGCGATGGCGGCCTCCGGATTCCGGGTCGTCAGAAATGTCACCACGCTGTCCATAGAAACCCTCCGCGATGGCATCGTACACGGTTCCGATTCTTGGGCAAGAAAGGAGGTGCGGCGATCGCCGGAGTTTCGTCCCCGCTTTTCCTCACGGAAGCGCGGCGATCCTCGGCGACCGGTTCTTGTCGGCCGACCTAAAATAGAGGCAGGACCCATGGCGGAATTCACTCACCTGCATCTACACACGGATTACTCGCTGCTCGACGGGGCGTGCGATGTCGAGAAACTCGTCAAGCGCGTCGCCGAGATCGGCCAGAAGTCCGTCGCGATCACCGACCACGGCAACATTTATGGGGCCGTGCATTTCTTCGAAGCGGCGAAAAAGCACAACGTCCATCCGATCCTGGGATGTGAGCTGTACATCTGCAAGAAGGACGACCATCGCGAGGATCCGCAGGGCGACGACTACAACCATCTGCTGGTTCTGGCAGAGAACGAAGAGGGCTATCGGAACCTGGTCCGCATCACATCGGAGGCTTCGCTGCACGGCTTTTATCGCAAGCCGCGCGTGAGCAAGAAGTACCTTGCCGAACATGCAAAGGGCTTAATCGGATTCTCCGGGTGTCTGGCGGGCGAGCTTTGCGAAAGCCTGATGGCGGGCAAGTACGATGCCGCGCGCGCCGCGGCCAGCCAGTATCAGGACATCTTTGGCCGGGGCAACTTTTTTCTGGAGATTCAGGACCAGGGGCTCGAACTCGAAAAGAAGATTCAGGCCGATCTCTTCCGCCTTGAGAAGGAACTCGATATCCCGCTGGTGGCTACCAATGACAGCCACTATCTCTGCGAAGACGATTCCCATGCGCATGAGGTACTGCTCTGCGTGCAGACGCTGGCTTCCATCAACGACCCGAAGCGTTTCAAGTTCGACTCGGACCAGTTCTACGTCAAATCCGCGGCGGAGATGGAACGGCTGTTCAAACATGCACCGGAGGTGGTGAGCCGCACCATGCATTTTGCCGAGCGCTGCCATCTGAAGCTGCACCAGGTCGATAATCCGTTTCCGGAGTTTGCGGTCCCGGCGGGACATACGATCGACAGCTATTTTGAGGATGTTTGCCGGAAGGGGCTGAAGAAGCGTATCGATACGTCGGTCCGGGTCCTCGAAGAGCGCGGGGTCCTGCGCACGCCCATCCATGAATACGAATCGCGGCTGAACTTTGAGATCGGCATCATCAAGCAGATGCAGTACTCGGGGTACTTCCTGATCGTGTGGGACTTCATCAAATACGCGCGCGATCATGGGATTCCGGTGGGGCCAGGGCGCGGATCGGCGACGGGCTCGCTGGTCGCGTATGCGATGGAGATCACGAACATCGATCCGATGCAGAATGTGTTGTTGTTCGAGCGCTTCCTGAATCCGGAGCGGGTGACGATGCCGGATATCGACGTGGACTTCTGCCAGAACCGGCGCGGCGAAGTGATCGAATATGTGACGCGGAAATATGGGCGCGAGCAGGTGGCGCAGATCATCACGTTCAACACGATGGCGGCAAAGGCGGCGATCAAGGATGTGGGGCGCGCTCTGGACATGCCGTACGGGGACGTGGATCGAATTGCGAAGCTGGTGCCAGCGACGATCGGCGTCACCATCGATCAGGCGCTGAAGGATTCGCCGCCGCTACAGGAGGCGTACAACGGGACGCCCCAGATCAAGGAGCTGATCGACACGGCGAAGAAGCTGGAGGGGCTGGTGCGCGGAGCGGGGGTACACGCTTCGGCAGTGGTGATCGCGCCGCGGCCGCTGACCGAGCTCGTTCCCCTCAACAGAACCAAGAACGACGAAATCGTGACCGCCTACGACATGAAAGCGGTCGAAAAAATGGGCCTGCTCAAGATGGATTTCCTGGGCCTGGCCACGCTCACGGTCATCACCGACTGCGTGAAGCTGATCGAGCAGACCCGCGGCGAGAAGGTAGACATCGACATGGTTCCGCTGGACGATCCGGAGACGATGAAACGGGTGTTCCACACCGCGCTTACGTCGGGGATTTTCCAGTTTGAATCCCCTGGGATGCGGGACATTTTGCGGCGGTACAAGCCGGACACGGTGGAAGATCTTACGGCGCTGAATGCGCTGTATCGTCCCGGCCCGATGGACATGATCGACGACTTCATCGAGCGCAAGTGGGGGCGGCGGAAAGTCGAGTTTCTGGTGCCGGAGCTCGAGGGCATTCTGAAGGATTCATACGGAGTGATCGTCTACCAGGAACAGGTGATGCGGATCGCCAATGTGCTCGCCAGTTATTCGCTCGGCGAAGCGGATCTGTTGCGCCGGGCGATGGGAAAAAAGAATGCCGCAGCCATGGCCGAGCAGCGCGACCGGTTTATCAGTGGCGCGGCTGCGCTGGGACATCCGCGAGCTGCGGTCAACGAAATCTTCGATCGAATGGAGAAGTTCTCCGGCTACGGGTTCAACAAGTCCCACTCAGCGGCGTACGCGCTGGTTGCATACCAAACGGCGTATTTGAAGACGCACTATCCGGTCGAGTTTATGTCGGCGCTGCTGACGTCGGAGATATCGAAGCCGGAAAACGTGGTGAAGTACATCAAAGAGTGCCGCGAGATGGAGATCTCCGTCGAGGCGCCCGATGTGCGCTATTCCGATGCGGACTTCACCCCGCACGGCGACGCGATCCGCTTCGGTCTGACGGCGATCAAGAATGTGGGCCGGAACGCTATCGACTCGATTCTGTCTATACGCGCGGCGCTCGCCTCAGAAGGGAAGAGCTTCGCTTCCTTCCAGGAATTCTGCGAGAAGATCGACCTGCGTCTGCTGAACAAGCGGGTGATCGAGTCGCTGATCAAAGCGGGGGCGCTGGATTCTTTCGGGGGCCGCGCGCAGCTGCTCGCCGCCGTCGACAAGACGATGGAGCGCGCGCAAAAGGCCCAGCGCGACCTTGAAGCCGGACAGGGCGGTCTTTTTGGAATCTTCAATGCGCCTGCCGCGGATGCTAAGAATGACGATCTGCCCAACGTGCCGGACATGGACGAGAGCCAGCGGCTGGCAGCGGAGAAAGAAGTCCTGGGGTTCTTCGTCTCCGGTCATCCGCTGGACAAATATGCGGAGAAGCTGCGCAATCTCCCGGGTGTCGTTGATGTCGCCACCGCGCTGGAAATGAAGCCGTCCACCTCCAGCGTCCGGCGGGGGCAGGCCCCCGAGAACGAAATTGGCATCGCCGGGGTCATTCTTGGCCTCAAAGTCGCGAAGTCGAAGCGCTCCGGTGAACTCTACGCGACCGGCGCCCTCGAAGATGCAAGCGGAAAAATCGACTTTGTTTGTTTCCCCAGGGACTACGAGCGTCTGGCGCAGTCTCTGCGCATCGAGGTGCCGGTGCTGGTGCGCGGCCAACTCAACAAGGACGACGAAGAGGCTGCGACCAAGCTGTATGTCTCCTCCATCCAGGCGCTCGAAGACGTGAAGGTCCGCCTGCCCACCAACATTCGCATCCGCATTCCGCTCGATCGCGTCAGCGAAACGACGCTGGTCGAGCTGCACGACTTGGTGGTTTCTGCGCCGGGGCCGGCGCGGCTGATGCTCAACGTCGAGGAGCGCGGCCAATACTGCGTCGTCATGGAGCCCGAAGGGATCACTGTTGCCGCCGACCGCGCCTTCATCGACAAAGCCGAGCTTCTGCTGGGGCGCGGGATGGTGCAGGCTGTCGAATAGCTTCTCAGCTCTTCGCTGGATAGTTACAAAGCGCAGAGATCGAACACTCGCGGCATAGAGGTCCATTGGTCCGGCATACCTCCTTGCCGTGCTGTCTCAACAGCAGGTGAGCTTCCCCTGCTTTCGCGGGATTCGCGGGGATTTCCGGAGCGATTGCATCTTGCACGGATTTGTACATTCGGCCGTAGTTTCTTAAATGCTCGCGTCCGTAGCCTACGCGAGTGAGAACGCGCAGAGCGTTCGATTCCAGTGGGAGGCCCGGTGCGGCGCCGCAGAACATCAGGATTTTCTCAGCTCCCGGGTCACCAATATTGGGGAATTGTTTGAGGGCCTTCTTAGCCTGCGTGTAGGGCTGCGTGAGTATGCATTCCAAATCGCCGCCAAACTGATCCCGGCAAATCCTCGCGATCTCGAGCCAGCGAAATACACGGACCTCGGGGCGCATGCCGCCTCTGGTTGCCCAAGATAAGAGAACGTCGCGATCGGCAGCCAGGACTGCCTGGGGAGAGAGTCCCACCTGTTTGCGCAGACCCTCGAATACTTCTCGCCGTCGATCGTCCGACATGAGATAGGCGGCGTTCTCCCACAACACCAGTTCGAACGGACCCTTTGCCGGAGGTAGTGCGGGAGGCCCATATTGGCGTCGCAGAAAAGAGAGGATACTTTTCAATTTCGCCACGGTTCGATCCTCGCTGGCGAGCCTGACTCTATCACACTTCGCGGCGGTGTCAGCGGCCAGGGCGACTTCCGGTCCAGCAAGCGATTCGGTGCGATCGGGACCTCTCGCGCGGACGGTCCGGGTTCCGGCATCTACAATGCGGAGAGCCCATGCCTGACGCCCTGATCGAATTTCCGGCGCACGCTCCGCATCGCCGTTGGCGCATCGCGGTCCTGCTCGGCATCGGCGTTCTGGTGAATTTCTTCGATCGCGTCAACATCTCGGTCGCCTACGACGCGCTGCGCATTCAATGGGGCATCACCGCCGTTACCTTTGGCTATCTTGCGAGCGCTTACAACTGGAGCTATGCGGCGCTGCAGCTTCCCGTCGGCATCATGCTGGATCGCTGGGGCGTGCGACGCATTGGCCGCGTCGCGACGTTTCTGTGGAGCGCGGCATCGTTCGCGTCCGGTCTTGCCACCGGCATCTACAGCTTCTTTGCGGCGCGGCTTCTGCTTGGGGTTGGCGAGGCGCCGACCTTTCCGGCGAATGCCAAAGCGGTTGGCTACTGGTTTCCGGAGCGCGAACGCAGCTTCGCGACGTCGATCAATGATGCGGCCGCAAAATTTGCGTCGGCCATCGGCGTCCCGATCCTGGGCCTTCTTGTGTTCCGGCTCGGGTGGCGATGGAGCTTCATTTTTACCGGCTTCGTCAGCTTTCTCTACTTTGTTTTGTTTTGGGGCGTGTATCGGAATCCCAGCGAGGACCCGCGGCTCAGTCCTGCTGAGCGCCAGTTGCTGGTCGATGGCAAGGCACAGCCGGAATCTGCGACAGCAAGACACAAGCATGGCGCGCCTTTGTTTTATCTTTTGCGCCAGCCCCAGGTCATCGGCGCCACCATCGGTTTTGCCGCCTACAACTACGTTTTTTATCTGGTCCTCACGTGGTTGCCTAATTACCTCTCAATGAGCCTCCACGTCGATCTGCTCCACTCGGCGCTCGATACCAGCATTCCGTGGCTGGTAGCAACCTTCACTGACCTCGTCATCGGGGGCTGGATGGTGGACGCGCTGGTCCGTCGCGGCGCGCGGCCTTGGCTGGTGCGGCAGTCAGTGCTGGTCGGCGGCCTCGCTTTTGGCATGGGGATTTATGGAGCACGATTCGCACATACGCCCACCGTCGCTGTTGTGTGGATCAGCCTGTGCATGGCGGGGCTTGGCGCGATGGCGCCCGTCGGATGGTCGATCCCCTCGCTCATCGCGCCGCGCGAGAGCGTGGGCCGCGTCGGGGGCATCATGAACTTCGCGACCCAAATTGCGGCGATCTCCGCGCCCGTGATCACTGGCTACTTCGCCAGGGCTCACAACTTTGGCGGGTCTTTTGCCCTCGCCGCTGTCGTGCTGGCGATCGGCATCGCCGGATACATCCTGGGCCTGGGCAAACTGCGCGTCATCCCGGAGCCGGCCTGACCGTGTCTGCGACCTTGCGCGAAATATCCTTGACAGTTGTTCCTGCTAAGAATATGACTATAGTCAAACATGACTACGGTCACAAATCGCCGTGAACGGAAGAAGCTTACCGCCCGGGCACAAATTATGAGCGCTGCCATCGGGCTTTTTTCCCGCCATGGCATCGCGGCCGTCACCGCCGATCAGATCGCCGAGGCCGCAGATGTGGGCAAGGGCACGATCTATAACTACTTTCATACAAAGGAAGACATCGTCGTCGCGTTCATGGCCGATCTGGAGGCACGTCTGGCGCCCGATATCGCGCGCTTCCTCGCCCGCCGCCAGCCGCTGGGTCGCATCCTCGCCGATTTCATCCTCCATCAGTTCCGCCTCAAAGAGCCGTGGCATCCCTTCGTGCGCGTCTTCCTTGCGCAGATGTTTCTCGACACCGCGAACTTCTTTCCGTACATGATTCAAATGCAGCAGAGCATCGATCCTCCTATGGAGAAGCTCTTCTCCGGCCTACGCGACCGTAGCCTCGTCCGCAAGGACATCGATATCCCACAGCTAATCCTGAGTTTCAAAACCATGCACCTTGGCCTCACTGCCCTGTGGGCCGTCGAGGGCCCGCCATTTCGCGGCACCATCGCCACTGTGCGCCACCAAATGAAGTTGTTCGCCGAAGGAATCGGAGAAAGATCATGCGACTCACTGCCATCGCTCTCGCCGTCGTCTGCACTTCCACTCTTGCCGCTGGCCAAACGCCGGAGCCTGCGGCGAACCCGCTCGTCCGCCACTATTCCGAAAA
>Ga0181525_10001671_pt1 | contig 18804 bp, 16 predicted proteins | sample PEATcosm2014_Bin_48_FD_121100 | JGI IMG/M metagenome (GOLD analysis project Ga0181525, IMG submission 121100) | Peatland microbial communities from MTU Mesocosm Facility, Houghton, MI, USA - PEATcosm2014_Bin06_10_metaG | ecosystem: Environmental > Terrestrial > Soil > Wetlands > Peat | place...
GGCCACGCCGGGGTCCACGCGCGCGGCGCGGCGCGCCGGCAGCCACACGGATAGCAAGCTAATGACAGACAGCAGTACGCCGGCCGCCGCTAGCGACACCGGATCCATAGGCGAAATCCGATACAGCAGGCTCTTCACCAACCGGGCACACGCCAGCGAAACGGCGATGCCCACCGCCAGTCCGGGAATCGTCACGGCGGCGCCTTCGGTCAGGATCATGCGCAACAGTTTCTCCGGCGTGGCCCCCAGCGCCGCGCGAATGCCGAATTCGCGCGCGCGGCCACTGACCGAGTAGGCCAGCAGTCCGTAGATTCCGGCCGCGGTGAGCAGCGCCGCCAATCCGGCGAACGCGGCCAGCAGGGTGAGCGCGAAGCGGCGCCGCGCCAACGAATCGGCTACGTACTGCTCCACGGGCGCGACCTTGAGCACGGCAATCTCCGGATCGGCGCGATGGATGGCGTCGCGAATGGGCGCGGCCAGCAGCATCGGATCGCCCGCCGTTTTCACCAGCAGCGTCATGTACGGGGAACTCGAGACCATGTACAACGTGGGCGGCACAGGCTCGTCGAGCCCCAGGTCGCGCACATCGCCCACTACGCCGGCGATCTCGATCGAATTTCGATGCGGGTCCATCACTCCCATGATCAAGCGGTGCTGGGTGGGATCGTCGTGCGGGAAGAATCGCCGCGCCAGAACCTCGTTTATCAGATAGCGTGGCTGGTCCCGGTCCGCCTCCGTCAGCCAGCGGCCGCGCTTCAACGGAATTCCGAGCACCTGGAAGTAATCTGGCGTGGTCCATCGATATTGCGCGACCGGATAGCGGCCGGGATCGAAAGTGCGCCCTTCAATGCCGAAGCGCGTCGCAAAGCGAAATCGTCCGGTGGGCGAGAGGCTCATGGGCGCACAATTGGCCGCCGCCACGCTCTCCACTCCGGGCAGTGCCCGCAGCGCCGGCAGGAGTTGGGTCTTCCAGAATTGCGCGGACTTTTGGCCGTCATACCGGCTGCTGGGCATCGGCACTTCCATCGCCAGCACGCCCTTCGCCTGGAATCCCGGGGCTTCGCTCAGCAGCGCGACGAAGCTGCGCACCAGCAGCGTGGCTCCGGTCAACACCGCAAACGCCATGGCGACTTCGGCGGCGATCAGGACCGATCCGAGTGCGGACCGCGGCTTGCTCATGGATCGCCCGGCCACCGGAACGGCCTGCGCGCGGAGAGCCTGCGCACAAGCCGGCAAAGCGAACAGGACTCCGCACAGAATCGATGAAAGCAGCACATATATCGGCGCGTGGCCGGCGAAGCCCAACGGCTCCAGGCGGGGAATCCGTCCCTGAGCCACGCGTTGGAGGACGCCGCCGGCCGCTACGGCCAGCGCCGCTCCGGATGCTCCGCCCGCCAGCGCCAGCAGCAGGCTTTCGGTGAACACCATGCGCATCAGCCGCCCGCGGCTCGCGCCCAGCGCCACCCGGATGGCCACCTCCTGCCGGCGGTCGAGCATGCGGGCCAGCAACATGTGCGCCAGGTTGGCGCAGGCCATCAGCAGCACCAGGCCGACCGCGGCCCACACCAGCAACAGCTCGGGCCGGACGTCCCCGGTGATCTGGCGCGCCAGTGGGACCACATACGCACCCACCGTGCCGTTGGTCTCGCGATGTTCGGCGGCCAGCCGCGCGGCCATCGAGAGCATCTCGGTTTGGGCCTGCGCAACGCTCTCGCCCGGCTTCAGGCGGGCGATCACCTCTAGCGGATGATACTTTCTGGTCGCGAGAAGCTCCGGTTCGATCCAGGAAAATGGTATCCACACCTCCGCCCATTCCGGAAAGGCCTGGCGGCTGGGGACCACGCCGATTACGGTGAACGATTCGGTCTCCAGGCGCAGGGCGCGGCCTACAATCGCCGGATCGGCGGCGAACTTCCGGCGCCACAGGCTTTCGGCGATTAGCGCCACGGGCCGCTTCCCGCGTTCGTCGGCCTCGCCGATGCCGCGGCCTAACAGCGGCTGAATGCCCATGGTGGAGAAAAGATTGAAGGTCGCGCTGGTGGCCTGCACCACTTCCGGCTGGCCCTGCCCGAGGAGCGTGGCGCGATTCATTTCCTGGAAGGTGTACGCGGCCACCTGCGAAAAGCTGTGGGTCTGGTTGCGCCAATCCACGAAATCCGGGATGGTTGCCTGCAACTGCGGCAGGATGGGCGTGCTCTCCCACACCTGCACCAGGCGCGCCGGATCGCGGAAAGGCAGCGGCCGCAGCAGCACCGCGTAAATCACCCGATAAACCGCCGTGTTGGCGCCCACCCCCAGCGCGACCGTGAGAATAGCCGCGAGCGCAAACGCCGGCCGCCGGCACAATGAACGGATAGCCTGACTCAGATCCGCGAAGGACATGATAACGAGTATAGACGCGTTAAATGGCCGGGCGTCGCTGTCACTCGGGCATCAGCACCGGGATGACTTTGTTCCCGTGGCGGCGGTAAATGCGGAAATCGGAGTCTAACGTGAATACCTCTCCGGTTGCATGAATTTCCGAAAGACGAACCAGACAGGCATCGGCCAGGGACATCGGCCTGCTGCGATAGCGATGCATCAACGCCCTCACATCCGCCTGCTCCGCCTCGACAGCCAGCGCGATGCGAATCACGCCCCGTTCCAGCAGTTCAAACAGCGCATCGGCATCGCGGCCATGGCGTTTCAGGAGGAATGCCGCTTCGGTGAGGACTGGCTCGCACGTCAGCAACGGCGGGCGTAACCGCTTCCACTGCTCGACAGTCCACGCATGGCGCCGCGCGCCGGAGGCGAGGAAGCTGACCAGGGGGCCGGTATCGAGCAGGCACGGTCCCTTCTTCACTCGCCGAAGCCTTGCATGTACTTCGGATTCACTGCGAGATCCTCGGGGAGCCCCCGCACACTGCCAGCCAGGTCGCGGGCCAAGTCGTAACACGAGACGTCGCCGGCGGGCGATTCCGTGGACAGAGCCCTCTCCAGACTTTCCCGTACCAGGGAGGATTTCGTCATCCTTCTCGCCTTCGCCTGGCGTTCCATTTGGTCCAGGAGCCCATCCGGTAGTCTGAACGAAATGGTCCGCATATGGATAGTGTAATACGCGCCGTCCTACTCAAAAGGCTTCGGCGGAAGCAGGAACTGCATCCCGAAATAGCCCACGAAAAAAGGCTGGCCGTTGCGCGCGGGCGCCGCGCTTCGTCCGGCCATCAGCAGCAGAATGAACGGCGGGTGGATCTTGTAGCGCAACCCCGCGTCCAGCGTATCCTGGTTATTAGTGCGACGGAACGTTCCCAGGCCGAAGAACTCGGCGTCTACTTCCAGCTTTTTCGTCACATCGTGTCCCAACACCAGGCCTGCGATATACCCGTTCGGCCCCAGATGAACCACGTTGTAGCCCACTTCCCAGTTGACGTCGATCGGCCCCACTTTCTTGGTGAATTCCATGGGCAACAGCAGGCTGGCACCCGGCGGGGTGATGCCCCGTTGCGCCGAATGATCGGGATTGTTGATCGAAAGCTGCGGAAAAATGGATATTCCGAGCCCCTTTTTTTCGTCGTCGTAGAACCGCCATTTCACCCCGAGTTGATCCTGCCCCACGCCATATTTTGCGGCGTCCGCGCCGTCCCGCACGCGCAGCCAGGCATTCTCGAACGTCAATTGGATTCGCTCGCCCACGCCGTAATTGATATCCACGTCCGGCGTGTGCGTGATGGACGATCCGTTATACAGGAACGGCATGTAGCCCAGATTGATTTCCCAGTTCCGATTGCCCGGCGTTCCCGGATCGGTTGTGTAGTATGGCGGCCCGCCCTGCGCGCGCGCTGGCGGAGCAGGGAGGAAGACAATGGCCCCCACCAGGGCGGCGGCATAGCGCATCTTTTGGCAGTATACAACGGCGGCATTTCTCAAACCCGGCAGGGCGCTATCATCGGTTGAGCAGGATGCGCTGGATCGGCTCCGAGACCTTCTGCCTCACCCGCCTCGTTTACCAACGATGCCTGGCGCTCGTCCTCCTGGTCGCCTTCCTTAACGCCGCCTATGAATTTAAGCCCCTGCTGGGCGAACATGGCCTGCTCCCCGCACCCCTGTTCACCCGGGCAGTCCCGTTCAGCGCCTCCCCCAGCCTGTTCTTCCTGGCCCCCAACGACGCGGCCTTCACCGTCGCAGCCTGGCTCGGCGTGCTACTGGCGTGTCTGGCGCTCAGCGGCTTAGCGGACCGCTACAGTTCCTGGCTTTCCATGCTGGCCTGGGCCGCGCTGTGGGTGCTCTACATCTCGTTTGTGAACGTGGGCCAGATCTTCTACGCTTTCGGATGGGAATCCATCCTGCTGGAGGCGACCTTCTACGCCATCTTCCTGGGCAGCCGCCGCGCCACGCCCCAGACCATCGTGATCTGGCTGCTGCGATGGCTGCTTTTCCGCCTGATGTTCGGCGCCGGGCTCATCAAAATGCGCGGCGACCCATGCTGGCGCGATCTCACCTGCCTCGACTATCACTATGAGACCCAGCCCATGCCGGGCCCGCTGAGCTGGTTCTTTCATTGGGCGCCCGCCTGGTTCCACAAATCCGGCGTGTTGTTCAACCATTTCGCGGAGCTGGTGGTTCCGTTCGCTTACTTCGCGCCGCAGCCGATCGCCGCCATCGCGGGCGCCATCACCATCGCCTTTCAGGGGCTGATCTTTGCAGGCGGCAATCTCTCCTGGTTGAACGCGCTGACTATGGTGCTGGCCGTCGCCACTTTCGACGACCGGTTCCTGGCGCGATTTCTTCCCATCCGCCCGCGCGCTACCGAGCCGTCCGCGCTGCCGTATCGGCTGGCCGCCATCGGCGTGGGTATCCTGGTCGCCATCCTCAGCATCCAGCCGGTGCGCAATATGCTGTCTCCGGCGCAGGTGATGAATACGGTCTACAATCGTTTTCATCTGGTGGGCACTTATGGCGCATTCGGGTCGATCACCCGGCCGCGCTACGAGGTGATCGTGGAAGGGACGGATGAACCGGTGGTAACGGCCGTGACCAAATGGCGCGAGTACGAGTTCCAGGGCAAGCCCGGCGCCCTCGCACGCATGCCGCCGCAGATTGCGCCTTATCACTTGCGCCTCGATTGGCTGATGTGGTTCGCGGCGCTATCGTCCTATGGGGAGCAGCCCTGGTTCGCGCCGTTTATGCGGAAGCTGCTCGAAGGCGACCGGCCGGTGCTCGCGCTGCTGCGGAGCAATCCGTTTCCGGGCCGTCCGCCGCGCTGCGTGCGCGCCCTGCTTTACGAGTATCGTTTCACCAGCCCGGCCGAACGGGCGGCCACCGCGCAATGGTGGGCGCGGAAGCCGGTGGGCACGTATTTTCCGGCGGTTTCGCGCGGCATGGAGGCGGGTTATCCCCTCCCATAACAACCACGCGTGCGTGATCGGCTCCGGGCCGAACGGCCTGACGGCGGCCATCGTCCTGGCGCAGGCCGGGCTGCGCACCACGGTCTACGAAGCGCAACCTACCATCGGCGGCGGCGCGCGATCGGCCGAACTGACCCTGCCGGGGTTCGTGCACGACGTTTGTTCGGCCGTGCATCCGTGGGCGGTCAGTTCACCGGCGTTTGCCGGCTTCCCGCTGGCGGAGCATGGCCTGGAATGGATCCATCCCCCGCTGCCGCTGGCGCATCCGCTGGATGACGGATCGGCTGCCATCCTGGCCATGTCTCTGGACGAAACCTGCGCGCGCCTGGGAGCGGACGGCGCGCGGTACCGCCGGGCCATGGCACCACTGGCGCGGCGCTGGCGCGAACTGGTGCCCATGATCGAGGCGCCGCTGCTGCGCTGGCCCGCGCATCCGTGGCTGCTGGCGCGCTTCGGAGCACTGGCCATTTGGCCCGCGGCGCCGCTGGCCCGGCGGCTCTTTCGCACCCCAGCCGCGCGCGCCCTGTTTGCCGGAAATGCCGCACATTCGGTGCTGCCTCTGGAGGCGCTGGCATCGGCCGCCTTTGGATGGGTGCTGGCAGCGGCCGCGCACGCCGTCGGCTGGCCCATCCCGCGCGGCGGTGCGCAGGCTATCGCCAACGCGCTGGCATCGTACTTCGAGTCGCTAGGCGGACGGATCGTCACCAACGCGCGCATCCAGTCGCTCGACGAACTGGGCGATGCTTCGCCGATCCTTTGCGATGTGACGCCCCGGCAATTCGTGGCCATGGCCGGTGACCGTTTGCCGGACCGCTTCCGCCGGCAGTTGGAGGCCTACCGCTATGGCCCCGGCGTTTTCAAAGTGGATTGGGCCTTGCGCGCGCCCATCCCGTGGAAGGCGGCGGAGTGCGCCCGCGCCGGCACGGTGCACGTGGGCGGATCGCTCGACGAAATCGCGGCCTCCGAGCGCACTATCGATGGAACGGCTCTGAGCGAGCGGCCCTTCGTCCTGCTGGCGCAGCCCAGCCTGTTCGACCCCAGCCGCGCGCCCGCCGGCCAGCATACGGCATGGGCCTATTGCCACGTGCCGCACGCCTGCACGGCCGACATGACGGAGCGCATCGAAACCCAGGTGGAGCGCTTCGCGCCGGGCTTCCGCGCGGGCATTCTGGCCCGCAGCAGCATGACCCCCGCGGACCTGGAACGCCATAACGCCAACCTGATCGGCGGCGATATCACCGGCGGCGCGCAGGATCTGCGGCAGCTGGTGCTGCGCCCTACCCGGCTGCTCTATGGCACGCCGCTCGATGGCGTGTATCTGTGTTCCTCATCCACGCCCCCCGGCGGCGCCGTCCACGGGATGTGCGGATTTCACGCGGCGCGCGCGGCCCTCGGCGGGCGCAATCCGGCATAGGTGCAATCGAAACCCGGTTTGGCGCATCCTATAGGGGTGAGGCGCTTTCTGTATTTGGGGATCGCTGCCGCGGCCCTGTGGACGCCGGCGCGCGCACAGACCGCGCAGGATCCCGCCGCGGAGGCCGGAGCGGTTACCGTGGAGCAGAAATGGCAATTTTTTGTCGCGGAAACCTTCACTCCGCTCACCGCCATCGCCAGCGCGGCTACGGGCGGCGAGTCCCAGATCACCAATACGGACCCCAAATATGGCGTGGGCCACGTGGCCCTGGAAAAGCGCTTTGGCGCGGCTACCGCGGACAACGTCACGCAGAACTTTTTCAGCGACTTCGTAATGGCGTCGGTCTTGCACGAGGACACCAAGTACCGGCGGAGGGGCGAGCGTTACGGTTTCTGGTCGCGCGTGGGATACGCCGTCAGCCGGGCCGTGGTCACGCGCACAAATTCTGGCGGGACCACTGTGAATTGGTCGAATTTCACCGGGACGGCTTTGAGCGTGGGGCTTTCAAATGCGTACTACCCGGTGCGCAGCCGAAACCTGAACGCCACATTGATCAACTGGGGAACCAGCTCGGCCAGTGCGGGATTCGGCAACCTGTTCCCGGAATTCGTGCCGGATTTCAAGCGCTGGCTTAAGCGCCTGCACCTCTGAACGCCCTTACCTCGGGGTTCCGGCGCAGACTAATCAAGAACTTCTGCCGGCAAAGTCGAAGGGTGGCGCATCGGCGTAAACTACGTAGTGATGGGGGATGCGCACTTCGGGCCCAAGCGTACGCTGCCTGACGAGGGAGAGACCGCCGGCGAATCGGGCTACGCGGTCCTGCTGGTCTTCCTCGTGGCGGCCATCATTGCGGTGGCCCTGTACAACGAGCTGCCGCGCGCAGCCTTCGAAGCGCAGCGCGACAAGGAGCAGTTGCTGATCGAACGGGGCGAACAGTACAAGCGCGCTATCCAGGTCTTCGTGCGCAAAGTCGGCCGCTATCCCGCCACTATTCAAGAACTGGAAAGCCTGAACAATACCCGTTTCCTCCGCAAGCGCTACCTCGACCCCATGACCGGGAAGGAAAAGTGGCGCCTCATTCACATCAATGACGGCGTGGTCACCGATTCGATTATTCCGAAAACCAAGCCTGGCCAGGAGCAGCCGCAGGCCAACGCCAATACCTTCATCGGCGAAGGCCCAACGATGGGCGCTGCCAACGATCCGAACCCGCCACAAGTCAATCCGGCAATGCGGCGGCGCGCGAGCGACGACCGTCCGGTGGTCACGCAGGAGGCGCCCGATCCGCCGGCCCCAGCGGACCCCGAGCCGGTCAACGCGGACGCTGTGAATGGCGATAATAGCGACAGCGCCAATACGCCGGGCGCGCCGAATCAGCAGACGCCCGGTGCGGCCGCGGGACCCGTTCAGCAGCCTGGCGCGAACCCGGGCCAGCCAGCCGCCGGCGCCGCGGCGGCGAATCCACAGAATCCCTCCGGTGGCGGCCCGAAAGCCGATCCTTCATCCGGGAGCGGTGTGTATGTGGCGCCATCCATGCAGTCTTCCGGCAGCAGCGTGTATGTGGCGCCCTCTTTGGGCCAGCCTTACACCCCGAGCATGAACCCTCCGACGGCCGTGGTTGGCGTGCCGGGCCAAGGGGACGTTCTGGGCGGCAGGGACGCACGGAATTTACGGGCCATCCAACAGAACGCAGCGAACGCGGCGGCAAGCGGACCGCCGGGCTTGCCCGCCGCTTCGACCGGCAGCGGGTTGGCTGGAGTAACGCAGATCGGTGGCGGCATCGCCGGCGTGGCCAGCGAATCGACGGGGCCCGCGATTAAGATTTACAACGAGCGCAAAAAGTATAGCGAGTGGGAGTTCGTCTACGACAAAAGCAAGGACCGCGGCCTGGCCGGCGTGCAGCGTAACGGCGGCGCGCCGGGTACTCCGGTTCAGTCGATGGGCAACGCTCCCGGCCAGCCGCCCGGCCCGGCGAATTTATCGTCCGGCTTCGGACAGCCAACTCCAACACCACCCCAGGCGCAGCCCCAGCAGCCACCGCCGAATTGAGATTACCATGTGTAACGGCTTTGTAAGAACCCCGCAAAAATCTTGCCGGACAACGCCGCAAATTCCTTGCCAGCCAAGGGACATTCTGTTAAGTTACCTGTATCGTTCCCCAGTAATCGGGTAACTCTGCTTCTGATAGGGCGGTCACATCGTGAATAAACCCAAGAACAATTATTTGATTCGAAATTCCCGTAGGCGTTTTCTGCAGCAGATCGGCGGCGCGGGGTTAAGCAGTCTCGCGGCTCCTTTGCTCGCGCAGCGCCCCAAGAAAGCCTTGCCTAAGCGCGGGGCAACCATTTCGCAAATCAACCATGTGATCGTTTTGTGCCAGGAAAACCATTCTTTCGATCACTATTTCGGGAGCTACACGGGCCTGCCGTCCGGTTACGGCATACCCGCCGGTTATACGAGTTCGGGGAATCCACCCTTCCATTTCACGACCCTCACTGACGACGGCACCGATCCCAATCACGACTGGGACGCCATCCACACCGGGTACGCCGACGGAGCCATGAACGGGTGGTATGCGGCGGGCGGAATCGATACCCTGGGCTACTACGAGTCGACGGATCTGGCCTACTACTACTCGCTGTTTCCGCAGTACACTCTCTGCGCCAATTATTGCGGCGGAATGCTTACCGAGACGCAGCCCAACCGCATGGTCCTTTACTCGGGGACCAGCGGCGGGAATTGCTGCGATTGCATCGAGACGGATGGAACGCTGGACTCGGCGACCTATCCCACCATGTGCGATCTGCTGCAAATGTACGGCATCACCTTCAAGAACTACAATTTCGGCGTTCCGGACAATTACTGTTACCTGGCGCTATGGTCGAATTGGGCAACCGGCGGCCCGAACAACGAGCTGAATCAAACGCAGGACCAGTTTTTCACGGATTGCACGAATAACACGCTGCCGCAGGTGGTATACATCACCAACGAGTCGCCGAACGACGAGCATCCGCCGGAAAATATCCAGACCGGCATGGCCCAGATGCAATCCATCATTGAGGCGGTGCAAGCTTCCCCGGCATGGGCCAGTACCGCCATTCTGCTGACCTGGGATGAGGGCGGCGGGTTTTTCGATCACATTGCGCCGCTGCAGTTGGACGCTTACGGCCCCGGTGTGCGCGTGCCGATGATCATCATTTCGCCCTTTGCCAAGAAGGGCTACGTAGACACGGTTTTCCAGGACCACGGCTCGCAGTTGAAGTTCATCGAGGCGGTGTTCGGCCTGCCGACGCTGGCGTCCATCAACCACACTTTCGACACAAGCACGCCCCTGACCAACAACTATACCAACGGCGCGCCGTTCCCGCCCAGGGACGGCAATCCGGCCACCGGCAATCTGACGCAGTGTTTCACCTTTACCACCAGTCCGAATTTTTCGCTGGCGCCGAACCCCATATCCCTCACGGTGAAGCAAGGGGCCAGCGGGACATCCATCATCACGGGATCCATCTCCGGCGGTTTCAGCAGCGCCATCGCGCTCGCGGCCAGCGGACTGCCTTCCGGCGTGACGGCCAGCTTCAGCCCTGCGAGCATTCCGGCGCCGGGATCGGGATCTTCGACACTGACGCTGACTGTCAGCAGCAGCGCGACGGCGGGGACATCCACCATCGAGATCACGGGTACCGGCGGCGGGGTCACCGCGACCACCTCGGTTTCGCTGACGGTTACAGCGAGCGTTGCGCCGAGCTTGACAGTGACGGCCGCGCCAGTCGCCGTCACAGTGCCGCAAGGGAGTAGCGGGACATCCACCATCACGACCGCGGTTGCCGGCGGGTTCAGCAGCGCCGTCGCGCTGTCGGCCAGCGGCCTGCCTTCCGGTGTGACCGCCAGCTTCAACCCGTCGAGCATCGCCGCGCCGGGGTCGGGGACTTCGACACTGACACTGACGGCCAGCAGCAGCGCGGCGGCGGGGACTTACTCGATCACCGTTACGGCCACCGGCGGCGGGGTCACGGCGACTACGCCGGTCTCGGTCACCGTTTCCACCGGCTCGACGCCGAGCTTCACCCTGAAGGCCAGCCCCACTTCGGTCTCAGTGCAGCAGGGGTCCAGCGGGACCTCCACTATCACGGCGACCATCTCCGGCGGATACAGCGCCGCCATCGCCATGTCGGCCAGCGGCATGCCTTCTGGCGTAACCACCAGCTTTAGCCCGTCCAGCATTCCTGCTCCGGGTTCGGGTTCGTCGGTATTGACTTTGACCGTCGCCAGCAGCGCAACCGCGGGGACCTACTCGATCAACGTCATCGGCACCGGCGCCGGTGGTCTCACTCAAAACATTACGGTAAGTCTTACGGTGACCTCCGGCTCCTCGACGCAATTGATTCAGAACGGCAGCTTCGAGACCGGCAGCTTCACCGATTGGACCATCGCGGGAGAGGTGCTGCCAAAGGTCACTACGGCGGAGGCGCAATCCGGCAGCTACAGCGCTTTGCTTGGTCAGACCAGCACCCCGGAGGTCGATGGCAATAGCAGCATCTACCAAACGATTACGATTCCGAGCACGGCGACTAAGGTAACTCTCACCTTCTGGTACTGGCCGGGAACTAACGATACGATCTCCTACGCGTATCAGGAAGCACTGATCCAGAACACCTCGGGATCCACTCTGGCGACCGCCCTCAAGGTCTGCAGTAACACTAAGACATGGACGGAAGTCACTTACGATCTGACCAGCTACAAGGGAAAGACCATCCGCGTATTCTTCGCGGCCCACGGCAATGGTTATTCTCCCGACTATATTTACATGTATGTCGATAATATAAGCGTGACGGTGCAATAGAGATTGACCATCCATTTCACGGCCGTAATCGGGGCGGCCATGCTTGGCATCGCCGCCCTGGCTGCCGGCACAGGCGTCCCGGCAACGCATTTCCTGGTGACGAATGACGATACGGCGACCCCGTTTCCGCCCAGCACCGTCACTTTCTATACCATCGCCGCGGACGGCAGCCTGGCCGCGCCCACGCGTGTGTCCACCGCCGGAAACGGCATTGCGGGCGGCTACTTCGGCGCCACCAGGGTGTTGGTGACGCCTGGCCCGGACCCGTGCGTCTTTGTTTCCAATGCGCAGTCCGAAACCATAGCAGGCATTCACGCGCGCACACGCAAACTGGCGGGAACCTTCATTGGCTCTCACGCGGATACCAGGCTTGCCCGCAACGGCATTGGCCTGGCCGCGGGCGGTGGCCATCTATACGCAACTTTCTCCGGCGCGGGTAACATCGGCGTGTTTCAGATGCAACCCGGCTGCACCCTGCAGTTCGTGGGCGACGTTCACGCGCAAGGCCTGCACAGCGGATGGGCGGAGGGCATGGCCATCCACGGAAATATGATGGTGGTTGCGTACGGGGACGGTTCCATCGAATCCTTCGATATCTCCAGCCGGATGCCGGTTTCGAATGGCGACGCGCAGTACGCGACGGGCGCTCCGGACGATCACGCGCCGGATGCGGTGGACATCACGCGCGATGGCCACTTTGCAATTTTCGGCGGCGGGTCCACGGCGGCCGCAGTGCAGGTTTCCGATATCTCGTCCGGAAAACTCAGCCCCACGGCACTATACAGCCTGGGCACGGCTTGGAACTCCGGCAGTGTCCGGCTGAGCCCGGATGAACGTGTGGTATATGTGTCCAATAGCTCCGGGGGCCGGGTCACCGCGGCGTTCTTCGACAAGACTACGGGCAAAGTGCGGCGGGGTTGCACGTCCGGTGCGCTCAAGGGATTCTATACGAAATTTACTTACGCGGGCGAAGTCGCGACGGAATTGGCCACGGGCACGGGCGGTCTTGTGTACGTCCCTGAGTTTGGCCCAAGCGGCCGGTCTTATATCGGGGTGCTGCGGTTCACCGCCACCGGAACGGGATGCACGCTGACGGAAGAGGCCCATTCGCCCGTCGCCGGAAGTCCCGGCTCGGCGCTGCTCTCGATCGGAGTGTACCCGCCGCGGCCGTTTTAGTACCCGTGGCGCATTTCCCACCGTCGAACACCTGCGTTGATTGTGGGGCGGTCCCCCTGGACCGCGGCCGACGCCCTCGTCGGCCTGTCGCAGATGGCAATACCTGATTTTTTCAGGCAAAGAGCGGGTCCAGGGGGACCCGCGCGGACCAGGTCGCGGACCAGGGGGTCCGCCCCACATGTATGCAGAATCGTTGGGCACTTTTGCTCGACCCTTGTCTTGGCGTGATCGAGGCGCAAGGAGGACGATGCAGACGATTGGCCGGTATTTTCTGGCGGTCTGGACATGCGGTATAGCTATCGGCGACGCGATGGCGCAAAGCAACGGTTGCCCGGCGCGCCCATATGCCAACACCATCGTGAAGAATCCGTTGGACCTGACCGCCGTGGACGGCGTGTTGAAAGCCGGGCTCACACTCCGCAGCCGGGAAATGCTGGAACAGTCGCTGAAGGTGTGTTACGTCTACGAAGCCAGCTCCGGACCGGTGGAAGCTCCAACTTTGCGCCTTGATCCAGGCGACCAACTGGAGTTGACCTTGACCGACCGCTTGTCGTATGTGCCGCCGCACACCGACGCCGCGACATCGGTGGCCACTTCCACCAACATCGATTTCCATGGCCTGAATATCCCGGCCGATCGCCATCAGGGCGAGGTTTCCACTACCGCCATCCGGAACACCGATCCGGCGTTTGCTTACAAATTTCAGATTCCCAAGGACCACCCGCCGGGCATGTATTGGTATCATCCGCTCCTGGCGGGATCGGCGACCTTGCAACTCAATGGCGGAGCATCGGGCGTGCTGATTGTGGGCGGGATGGAAAAGGCGAAGCCGGAGGTGGCCGGCCTTCCGGAGCGGATCCTGGTGGTCCGCCAGCAGTTCGACGAGCCCGACACCTGGCCGCCGGGCGAGTACCGGCTGACCCTCAATTTCCAGCCGGCATTTTTTCCGCATCGGCCGTCGCCGGTAATCCAGATGAAGCCTGGCGCACGCGAGTTCTGGCGAATGGCCAACGCCACCGCGCAAGCGTTTCTAGCTTTGCAGGTGATGTTTGGAGACACGGCGCAACCGGTGAAACTGGTCGCCCTGGACGGGGTTCCGGTAAGGAAAAGCTTGGATTTGCGGACCATCGAACTACCGCCGGGCGGGCGGGCGGAGTTCATCGTAACCGGCCCGGCGATCGGGCAGGCGGCGCGCTTGCAGAAGGCCGAATTTGAGACTGGGCGCACCGGCTCCGAAAATGAGCCGCAAGAACTGGCCAAGATCGTGGCCGCGGCCGGCGCCATGGAGTCTCCCGCGCTGGGAGGAGGGCCATCCAGCCCGGCGGAGCGCGGGTGGGCCGGGCGCGCGGACGCGGCGCTCGCCGAAGGCCGCGCTACCGCGGAACGGAAGCTGTATTTCGCCGAGGCCACCAATGGCACCAACGGTCCGACGAGGTTCTTTCTGACGGTAGAGGGACAGACGCCCAAGGTGTTCGACCCGTCCGGCCCGCCCGCCGTCGTCACCAAGGTAGGCGCGGTGGAGGACTGGATTGTGGCGAACCACTCGGGCGAGGTCCATGCCTTTCACATGCACCGCAGCCACTTCCTGCTGCTGTCCGTGAATGGCCGGAAAGTCCCCAATGCGGAACTGCGGGACACCGTGATCGTACCTGCCTGGGACGGCATCGGCCCTTATCCCACGGTGAAGCTTCGCCTGGATTTCCGCGACCCGCGAACCGCCGGCACGTTCGTCTTCCACTGCCACATTCTGCATCACGCGGAGGCGGGCATGATGGGCAAGATCCAGGTAAATCCGTAGGGTTTGCGGGGGTTAGAACTGCAGAGTCTGGCCCAGGCTCAGGCCCAGGCGGTGCGCCTCGCCTCCGCCCAGTTCCAGGACGAATTGCGCGGTTTGGTGGCCGCCATAGTTCGCGCACAGGCTGGCCTTGGTGGTGCATGGCGGCGTATCGGGGGAGATCTCCACGATGCGATGGCTGGCGTCCATCCAAATCATGTCCAGCGGAATCTTTACCTGAAACATCCAATACGGGTATAGGCCGGGGGTTTGATGGATGAAGAGCATGCCGCGGCCGCGGGGGAGCGAATCCCGGAACATCATGCCTTTCTGCATATCGAGGTCGGTCATCTCGACTTCTGCGCGGATCGACTGCCCGCCGGGCAGCGTAACTTTGCGCGTGCCGAGCACATCGGGGCCCTCGGTTTCCGGGCCGCCACCGCAACCAGCCCCCGCGAGCACCAGCAGGGCCAGCAGAATCAAGGGCACCAAAAAGCGCATGCGATAAAATGGTAGCGCCCTTATGGCAGCTATGTGGAAACGTATCCGGCTCACGCTCGAGATGATCAAGTTCGAGCACTCCATCTTCGCGCTGCCGTTCGCGCTGACCGGGGCGCTGCTGGCCCTGCGCCACTCCGGCTTGAGCGCGCGCGTGGCATGGGGAAAAATTGCCTGGATTGTTTTGGCCATGGTGGGAGCGCGTTCGGCGGCCATGGCCTTCAACCGCCTGATCGACGAGGGGATCGACGCGCGCAACCCGCGCACGCGCACGCGCCACTTGCCGGCCGGGGTGCTCTCGCGCGGCTTTACCTGGAGCTTCGTGGGGCTTTGCGCGGCGGTGTTTGTCTTCGCGGCGGGAGCGCTGAATCCGCTTTGCTTCCGCCTGGCGCCGGCGGCCCTCGCGATTATATTCTTTTACTCATTCACCAAGCGCTTCACTTCGTTCTCGCACCTGGTGCTGGGATTTGCGCTGGGCGTGGCGCCGGCGGCGGCCTGGATCGCCATCCGCGGCTCGCTCGATCCACGCATCCTGTGGCTCACCGCGGCCGTTACGTTTTGGACCGGCGGCTTCGATGTGATCTACGCCTGCCAGGATTACGAGTTCGATTCGGTGGAGGGACTTTTCAGCTTGCCGCGGCGGCTGGGCATCGCGGGCGCACTGCGCGTGGCGCGCCTTTTCCACGTGCTGATGGTGGCGTGCCTGCTGGCGCTGGTTTACAGCCTGGGCCTGGGCGCGCTGAGCGTGGCGGGAGTGGCGGCCGTCACCGGACTGCTGATTTACGAGCACAGCCTGGTGAAACCCGACGATCTCTCGCGCGTGGACGCGGCCTTCTTCAGCATGAACGGCTACGTCAGCATGCTATTCTTTGTATTCTGGGCTGCCGATGTCCTATGGAAATCGTAATTGACGACCCGCGCCTGAGGCCAATTCTCGAAAAAGTAGAAGCCGGCCAACGCCTGTCTTATGAAGACGGCGTGACGCTTTACCGGACCTCCGACATTTTGACGGTGGGTTACATGGCGAACTTAGTGCGCGAGCGATTGCACGGCTCGACCACTTACTTCAATGTGAACCGGCACATCAACCCGACCGACGTGTGCGTGGCCAGTTGCCGTTTGTGCGCGTTCGGCAAGCATGCCAAGGATCCCAAGGCCTACACTATGTCGCTCGAAGAGGTGTGGCATCGGGCCGGGGAAGGCTGGAGCGAGGCGGTCACCGAGTTTCACATCGTGGGCGGGCTGCATCCGGAGTTGACGCTGGATTGGTATTGCGAGATGCTGCGCGGGCTGAAGAAGCGCTTCCCGGAGGTGCATCTGAAGGCCTTCACCATGGTGGAGGTGGGATACCTGGCGCAGCGCACGAAGATTTCCGTGCGCGAGGTGCTGGAGCGGCTGCGCGACGCCGGGATGGACTCGCTGCCGGGCGGCGGGGCCGAGATCTTCTGCGACCGTGTGCGGCGCATTATTTGCGACCACAAGATCACCGGCGAGCAGTGGATCGAGACGGCGCGCACCGCGCATTCCCTCGGTCTGCATTCCAACTGCACCATGCTCTACGGGCATATCGAGAACGCCGAAGACCGCGCGGACCACCTGGTGAAGCTACGCGAGCTACAGGATGAGACGGGCGGGTTCGTGACGTTCATTCCGCTGGCGTTTCATCCGGATAACACGCCGCTGAAACATATTCCGAAGACGACTGGCTTTACGGATATCAAGAATATCGCGGTGGCGCGGCTGATGCTGGATAACATTCCGCACATCAAGGCGTATTGGATTATGATGACGCCGCGGATTGCGCAGATTGCGCTGCGATTTGGGGCGGACGATATCGACGGGACGGTGGTGGAGGAGAAGATCTATCACGATGCCGGGGCGACGACCAGCCAGGGGCTGCGGCGGGGGGAGTTGCTGCAGTTGATCCGCAAGGCGGGGCGCGATCCGGTGGAACGGGATACGCTGTATCGGCCGGTGACGCGGACGGAAACGGCGTTTACGGTTCTGGTTTGAACGTGGGGCAGGACTCCAGTCCTGCGGCCGGCGTCCACGCCGGCCTGCTAACGAAGCAGCCGACCGAGCAGCAGATCTCCGAAGTCCCGGCTGGCGTCGATGACCGCGGAAATTTGAACTGCTTCGGGGTGTACGTGGTAGATCATCCGGTAACGGGAAACCTGGATTTCGCGGTAGGCGGTAACCCCTTGTTGCGCCAGTTCAGGGAGCACTCGGCCGCGCAACGCGTGGATTCCCAGGGTCTTTGATTGCTTGAGAAGCTCCCGGCCAAGCTGTCGCGCCGCAGCAGCCCGGCCGGCGGCCACGAATTCCAGGATTTCAAACAAGTCTTCGTAGGCCGGAGCCGTCCAACGCACCGGCAGCCGCTTCAAGCCGGAAACCTCTTCCCAAAATCGGCTTCTACCTGCGCCTGCGATTTCCAGTGTCCATTCCGGTACTCGGCGTCCGATTGAGACAGAATCTTCAGAAGAATCAGGGCGTCCTGCATCTGCTCGTAGCTGGCGGCGTCCATGACGACCGCGCGCGCGTGCCCATTCTGCGTGATCACTACGGGGCTGCGGCTCTCGTTTACAGCGTTGACGAGTTCCGCGGCGTGCGTTTTCATATACGTGATCGGTTGGACGTTGGTCGCCTTCATAAGACTTAATATAGCACCAAATTTGGGCCTGTGGTCCCGCGGTGACGCGGGCCTCGCCTGACGCGGTCGTAACGGCGCAGATTCGGACGCTTCGGGGCGCCGGTCAGACCGCGAGTTGCACGGCTTGCCGTAGCGCGGCCTTGGCGGCGCCTTCCGGAATCGCGCACAGCTTGCAGTGCATGCGGTCATGCGAGCCACGCACCAGGCCGCGGTGCATGAGGCCTGGCAGCCAGATCACTTCACTCATGTTGTGTACGGAGTAACCTCCCGGAACGCCGTTCGTAGTGAACCATCCGGTCTGGTTGTACCCGCCAATCCGGTGGCCGCCCAGCGCTACGCAGGAATGTTTGGGCTCGTTGTTTTCCACGAAGACAAGCACGCTGCCCGGCGCTACCGAGGTGAGCGCCGCGGCATTCTGCAGGTGCTTGCCATAGCGCAACATCGACTTAACGATCGGATCGGGCGGACTCATGGAGGGCGCCGTGAACTCTGGCAGTGTGGGGCGCCTTCCGAACTCGTCCGCGTACAACCAAAAGACGGTGGCGCCATGACACATGATGTGGACGCCCACGAATGGCGCTGCGTTGGTGAAGTTGCCTACAGTGTTGGCCAGCATGGAGAGACCTAACGTTATAGCATACCTGTCAACCGCCAGCGGGGCTAAAGCCCCGCGCGGGCTAGAAGCCCGCCCTCCAGAGGAGGAAGAGGGCGCCGGCGAGGAAGCCCGCAGCTGCCTGGTACTCTTGATTTTTCATGTAGAGCTTCCATTGGAAACGGCGCGGATTACCGGGCACGGGCGTCACACGAGGAAATAGCGCCGGCACTTGCGCGGCGTAGGCAGCGTATTCCGGAAAGAGGCTGCGCAGATGCTGCTGCTCGAGCTGGATTACCGGCAGATAAATGAACAGAAACACGGCCGCGAAGAGCGCGCCCAGTCCCGCGCTGCGCGAGGCCACGGCCAGCCCCGCCGCCACCAGCAGCGTTCCCAGATAGAGCGGATTGCGGGTGTATGCGTAGGGACCGCTGGCGGCCAGCGCCTGGTTCTTCGCCAGATGCCCGGCGGCC
>Ga0181525_10001672_pt1 | contig 18802 bp, 17 predicted proteins | sample PEATcosm2014_Bin_48_FD_121100 | JGI IMG/M metagenome (GOLD analysis project Ga0181525, IMG submission 121100) | Peatland microbial communities from MTU Mesocosm Facility, Houghton, MI, USA - PEATcosm2014_Bin06_10_metaG | ecosystem: Environmental > Terrestrial > Soil > Wetlands > Peat | place...
CCGGCGCGCTCTACGCCGAAGAGTTACTGCGCGCGTTTCCCGCGCAAACGGCCGCCGGCAGCTAAAGGTTAAACACACCTCCCGTATTCGTCTCCGTATTTCTCACGTAATTCCCGCAACTTCTCGCGAGCTTCACGCTCCTGATTCGACAAAACCCGGGCTCTTTCGAACCGATGATTGGCGATGGCTTGGACCATGTCGGCCACGCTCGCATCTACGCGTTGCTGTGCTTCGGCTAATTCTTGGGGCATCCAACGCGTAGGTGTTTGGCCCGGCTCGGGACGCGTGGACCGCCGTTCCAGCCAAGCCCGCGCTGCGCCACCGATCAGGCCAGCGGTCTCCCCGAATGCGAATCGAACGTACCAAGTCCATCCCCGTTCACGGCGCTCGGCCGCCAATTGCTCGAACACCTGGTTCATTTCTTCGGCGAATTGTTCCCGATGGCCGCGCGGATAAAGCAATAACATAAAACGGTAGGCTTTTCTCATATGGCCTCACCTCAAAGTGACTCGGCGGCACGCAGCCGCGCAAATCCGGTGCGGGTTAAGTGCTTCATCCGATCCAGCTCCAACTGCAATTGCCTGCGCCCCACTCCCGTAAGCCGGTACGACAGTTTCTGGCGCGAAGTATCTTGCTGCTCGAAGCGCTCAATCCAGCCATCCTCTAGCAATCGCCGCAGCGCGCCGAATAGCGTCCCCGTGCTGATGTGTACCCGTCCGTTGCTGAGCAGCTCGATATCCTGGATCAATGCGTAGCCGTGGCGGGGATGAGCGGCCAGACTGGTGAGAATCAACAGGACTGGCTCGGTGAGCGGCTTGGTTTCTAATGAGTGCTGCCGTACGACATGTCGCATAACGACATATTAGGCCGGGCGGATTTATTTGTCAAGACCCTGGAAACGGGCGCACGGCACGAGTGTCCGCACGATTGCGCGCGCCACGTCTAAATTCCCATCCGCTCCTTCAACGCCCTCACCCGGTCGCGCGACACCTGAAGCTCGGTGTGTTTGGGATCTTTCAGCCGCACCATCATCCGCCCGGCGAACCAGGAGTGCAGCTCCTGAACATGCGCCACATTCACCAGCGTGGCCCGATGTACGCGCACAAACTTGCCCGGATCCAGCTTCTGCTCCAGTTCCTGAATCGTATAGTCCACGGCGTAATTCTTTGCCATCGTAGCCGCGAAGGTGAGTTTATCGGACGCGAAGAAATGCGTCACTTGATCCAAATCGACAAATTCGATCTTTTCGCCGGTCTTGGATGCCACACGGTCCGGGTATGCGGTGGATTTCACCGCGCCCGCGGCCGCAGTCAGCCGCTCGATCAGCTGCGCCATTCCAGGAGGCGTAGCAGCATCACCGCGCAGCCGCTCGATCTTATCCAGAGCCCGATCCAATTGCGCCGTTTCTATCGGCTTCAGCAGGTAATCCACCGAATTCACGCCGAACGCTTCCAGCGCGTATCGATCATAAGCCGTGGTGAACACCACCCAGGGCTGCGGCTGAAGCTTCGCCAACATCTGGAAGCCGTTCATGCCGGGCATTTCGATATCCAGGAAAAGGATGTCGGGCTTGGTTTCGAGAATCGCGGGCACAGCCTCCACCGGGTCGGTACTCGTGCCGGCAATCTGTACCCGCTTGGTGGCGGCCAGCATGCGCTGCAGGCGTTTCAGCGCGAGCGGCTCGTCATCAAGCAGGAATGCCCGCATGTCCGTTGGCGGTTTGAGGAAGCGACAGGATCAGGTTGTTGCGGCCGCCCGCGCGTTGCAAAAGCAGCGCCGCCCGATCGCCAAATAGCGTCGCTAATCGGCCTTTAAGATTGTCCAGCCCGTGGCCGGCGGGCGCCGATTCCAGCAGGAACGCTGGGCCGCGGTCCGACACCTCGATCCGGAACGACCCATCGGATCGAGCGCCGGTGATCCGAATATCGCCGCCCGCGCGCTCCGGCGCGATCGCGTATTTCACGCTGTTCTCCACCAAGGTCTGGAGGGACAGCGGAGGAATCTGCGACTGATTCAATTCGGCTGGAACGTCGATCTCATATCGCAGCCGGTCCCCAAAACGCGCACGCTCGATTTCCAGATAATCGGCCACGATCTTGAGCTCGCTCGCGAGCGGCACCAAGCCGGATTGATTGGCGTCCAGCGAAAAGCGCAGCAGCGCCGCCATCTGCTCCACCAGGCGTTCGGCGCGCGCCGGATCCTCGGGAATCAGCGAAGAGATGGAGTTCAGCGTATTAAACAGGAAATGCGGGTGAATTCGCGATTCAAGCGAAGCCAGTTGCGCTGCGGTGGCCAGCTTCAATGCGCGCTCGCGCTCCAGCTCCTTGGTGCGAAGCTGCAGCGTGGTCTCCTCCAGGCGTTCGCGCATTGCGGTGTAGACGCCGATGGATAACCCGGCAATGATGGTCAGGAACGCAGCCAGTTTCAGGGAGCCGAAAAACTCCGGCCAATATTCGGTCATCGGCTGCCAGCGCAAGCCTACGAAGATCAAGCCCGCGATCAGAGCGCCCGCCACGCATGCGGCGAACATTGCGATCACTCGGCCGCTCCAGCGAAGCCAGGCAGGAAGGCCGCAGCTTATGGTCCAGATGGCCGGCATGCTGGAGAACGCAATCGCGCCGATACAGTTCGAATAGACGAAAGAGAATCGGTAGTATACGAGCAAGCGATCCCATGTCACGCCTGGATTGAATGCAAAAAACAGAATGGGCGGAATGAGCGCGAAGCCCGAATCCCAGAGCACGGCGTGGAGCATACCTTTCCAAGAGGCGGAGGTGTTAGAGATGGGCGTGTTCATATTGCCGGGCCTGTCCTTTCATATTACTTGCTCCGCTCTTATTACTGGCTCGCCTCTGCCGCACCGGTGTGACAGCTCAGGCAGCCTGCCTGGCGGGGCGCCAGCGTCTTGGTCTCAAGCCACGTCGCCGCGGATTTTGCGTAGGGAGTCGCGGGTAGATCCTTCTGGATGCGCTCGAACCATTGCTGCGCTTTTTCTGTCTCCCCCAGCCGCGCGTATCCGTCGGCCAAACCGATCATTAACTCACCGCGCTCATGGGTTCCCAAGTGGCTCAAATCCGGGCCTTGGATTGAGTAGGTTTTTTCGTAATCGCTAAGGCCCTTCTCGATTAAAGGGTGGGCGGCCTCGCTGGGCAAATATTGCGACGCAATCAGGAGCACGGCGCCGCGAACAATGCGCACGCCGAGATCGTTGGGGGACATGGCCGCGGCTTGATCCATTTCATCCAGGCCGCGCTGCCAAAGCACCGAGCCGTTTTGCTCGTCGCCCTTTTCGAACGCCTGGCGCGATTCGGTAACCAGGCCGGTGCCATGCCACACCAGGGCCTCGGGTTGTTTTGGATCGTTGGCCAGAATGTTTTCGCAGATCTTCATTCCCTTATCGAGCGAAGCGGCGTCTCCCGCGAGACCGGCGAAGAAATAGTTGCGGACCTTGAAATCGAAACGATCCTGGCTCTGAAGAATGCCGGCCGTGAGGATGACCGCGGCGGCGATGGTGGTTTTTTGCAGGTTCATTGGTAACTCCTTACGTGTCCAGATTAGGCCAGGAACGGCGCATTGCGAGCCGAGTTCGGATGAGGGGTCGAAAAATCGGATGAACGGTAGGGAGGGGCGGACGGAGCGGTGGCCGGTGTAGCGGCCTCCGGATTGTGCTATCACTGTTACGCATGGCATCGGAAGAAGACTTAAAGGCAGAGATTGAGCGGCTGCGCGCCGAGAATGAGTCGTTGAAGAAACCCGCGCGGGGCCAGATGTCGCTGAAGGTAAGCGAAAAAGGTGGATTATCGGTATATGGGCTGGGACGTTTTCCCGTCACCCTTTATCGCGAGCAATGGGAGAAGCTATTGGGCATGGCGGATGAAATTCGAACTTTCATCCGCGAGAATGACGGCGCTTTGAAGAAGAAGGAGTGAGCCGCGGCCAGCTCACCGCGGCCGGAACAGCAACCGGGGCCGGAATAAGAGAAGATCCAGGCTGAACGTCAGGCGCATCGCTTCGGCCGGCCGCGATTGCATAGGCCGGTAAATCGAAAGCAGGACGTCCTGAACGGCGGCACTGTCCAAGTCGGCCATGGTCGTCGCGCGGCGCTGATCCACCAGGGCGAATTCAGCCGCGAAGGTCTCCACAGTTCGAGCAGTGCGATCATGACCTGACCCGCGTAGCTCGCTCAGATCGTCTGCCGATGGCACGGCAATCAGAAGCCGTCCGTCTTCGCGCAAGACGCGTCGGAATTCCGCGGGATTCATGCGCGCCGTGATAGATATCGCCATCGAAAACGAGTGATCGGCGTACGGCACAAAGCGGTCGGCGTTGGCCACGATCCACTCCAATTCGGGATAGCGCCGCGCCGCGGCTTCAATAGCCGGAACCGCGATATCCACGCCGTGCGCGCTGAATCCGGCCTTGCGAGCCAACGTGCCCAGATAGAAACCATCGCCGCATCCGGCATCCAGAACGACGTCGTTCGGCGTGGGACAGACCAAATCGGCGATCGCATCCAGCAGCGGCCCGGTGAAGCCGCGATCATGCAACCGGCGCCGCGCCGCCACTGCCGCCAGCGTATCGCCCGGCTCGCTCGATCGCCGATCCTGCGGCTGCAGCAGATTGATGTATCCGCTGCGAGCGATATCGAAGGAATGCCCGCGCTCGCAGACCAGCCGCCGCTCCTCTCGCTGGAGCGGACGATGACAGTCGCGAACCGGACAAACCAACATGGGTGGCGTGAACTCCGGCAATCGATATTAGGGTAGCTTCCAATGCGCTCGCGGCCCTGTCAGGCCACGGAAACGCGCGCGCGCCCGGGGATCACCCTATCATTCCAGGCTCCGGCTGTTCTTTCGCAAGGCTAGTTGGGCCCGGCCAAGCGGCCGATCGAGACGTTCTCGCGAAGGTCGCGACGCGGATTAAAAGAACCGCAAAGGAGGACGAGCATCGTGGCAGTTTGCGCGCGTTTTGCATCAATCCGCGAACGCTCCAGGAATGGGAGCAGGGACGCAGGAAACCGGACGCCGCTACGCGCGCTTATCTCGCCGTGATCGCCGAGAATCGCAAGGCGGTGTTGAAGACCTTAGCCTGGTGAGTATCGGATCGAGGTTCAGGCCAAAGCTTTTCCGTACAACACCAGCAGGCGGCTCCATGCCTTCTCGGCCTGTGCCTCGTTATAGACCTGGGTATCCGGCGGGCACCAGCCATGCGCCGCGCCCGTGTACACTTCGATTTCCGCGGGCAGGTCCGCTTTGGCGAACGTCTCTTTCAGCACGTTCTTCTCATTGGGGGATCGCATGTCGTCGTTGGCCGCGATCGCGATCAGGAACTGCGCATGGGTCTTGGAGGCCTGCAGATGCGGGCTGTTCGGCATTTCTGTCACCAGTCCGCCGCCATGGAAAGACGCCACCGCTCCGACGCGATCGGGCATCGCGGCGGAGGTACGAAACGCCATTGGACCGCCCATGCAATAACCCTGCGTGCCCATCTTCCGATTCTTGGCGACGGACGATTGCTGGTCCAGCCATCCGATGAACGCCTTGGCGTCCGTCATCTGCGTCGTCTCGTTGAGCGCTTGCGCCAGTGGTATCAAGCTCGGGATGGGGGTTGCGGCGCCGGCGTCCGCAGTGGGGGCTTTCTTCACGCGGTAGAACGGATTCACCACCAGCACCGAGTAGCCCGATTCGGCTAGCCTTTTGCCCATCTGGCGGAACGCCGGCCGCAGCCCGAAGATATCCGGCCACATCAGCACGCCTGGAGCTGTGCCGCTCGCCGGATGCACGAAATAGCAGTCCGCGGCGCCGTCCGGCGTCTTCACGGTCACATCCGCTTCAGTCACCGCAACCGCGTTCGCTACTTGCGGAAGCATCATGGCGATGCCCGCTCCCAACATCATGCCGAATTGCTTTCGGGTTACCAAACCGAGAGCCTCGTACTCTTGCCGGTCCTGTTCAAAATGATCCTGATCGCACATATTCGCTCCTTATCGACGCTTCGCGCGCGGTAGATGTCGCGCTGTAGAAATGTTCGCACGGAAGACCGCGCGCATACCGCAATACTTTATATCATACGGTCGCCCGCGGGCGCAGCCTTCGCCGCCTCAGCCCGTCACTTCCAAATGCACAAACCCCGGCAGGCTGGCCGGCTGATTCCCCAGGAACACGATGCGCCGGGTCTTCGGGAACGGCAGCCCGGTTTGAATGGCGCGCGCGTACAATCCCACCTGCCGCAGGAGGCCGCGATAGGTCTCGTCCTGCGTATTTAGGATCGCCACCTTCGAAAGGAAGCCCGCGCCCCAACCGAGCGGCAGCACGCAGCCGCGCTGGGCTTCCCGCACCGTCGCCAGGCGCGCCTCCAGTTGCTCCACAGTCGACTTTAATAACGCCAGTCCGGTCCACTCCGCGTATTGCTTCTGGATGCGGAGCAGTTGCTCGGTGTAGGCGTTCACCAGCTCGAACATCGCGCCCACGTTCATGGGCGCGCGGCGGCGCAACGCTTTGCCGATCTCGGGCTGCGATAGGAACGCACTCTGATGCCACTCGCCTTCGAAAACGCTACCCGGCGCGGCCATCTCCGCGAATACCGGCGTGGAGTCTTCGGCGCGCTTTACGCTACCGCGCGGAATCTGTTTCCAGGCTACTTCGAAGCGGCCAGCGCCCCGCGATTCCAGCGTAGAAGTGCGCAGCAAATAAATCTTGAAGGTGCCGGCAGGGACGGTTTTGGAATCGAACGCCGAAACCACGCGCAACGGATCTGCGCCCGACGGACCGAGCGCGGACTCTTCAACCGCGATCGCCGGACGCCGCGGCATTCTGCCTTCGGCCTCCACGCGCGCGGCAAGTTCGCTAACCAGGCGCTCCGTCATGCGGCCATGCACCACTCCCGTACGGAAGGCGCCTTTGATCGCGGTGCCGGGAAGATAGGGGCCGCTCGGGCCGGTGCTGAACGTTGGGATGAACAAATGTTCGGCGTGCGTGCGTTCCCAATATTGCGTGGAGCTGGGATGCTCGAACGGAATGCGGCGGCCGGCGTAGTTCTGCGCGAATCCGCCCCAGGAAGCGAAGTCGAGCTTCTCGGCTTTCTTCAGCTGCGAGAGATAACCCTCCAGCCGCGGGCCCTTGGCCAGCAGCCGGAAGATGCGCCACTGATCGAGAACGTTGACGTGATCTTTCCAGACCATGTAGTCGGTGGGGGAAAGACGCTGGCCGTCGCCCACCAGCGTGGGGGTGAGGCAGGTGAGGCGGTAGGTCATGGGGACACCCGGGCGTTCACACGAGTGTGAACGCGGCACGCAGGAGTGCGTGCGCCACGAAAGCGAGTGCGTGCGTTACAACTCATGCGGCCACCGTCATGCTGCCGTCCGCCATGGAATCGGAACCGTGACCGCGAATCCGGCGCGATACACCGGATGCGGGAAACCCTCCGGAGCCACATTGCTGGCCATCCCACGCAGTTCATTCGAGGCCAGCAGCACGGAGCCTTCGGCGATCATCGTGGTGGGCGGTTTCGGCTGGCCCCACCGCGCGCTGCTTTCTATGCGGCCGCGCCGTGCGACGGTGGCGTAGTTGCCGCGCTTCCAATCCACCGCATCGTTTTCCGCCGGCGTGTAGAGCGATAACAACCAGTGGGCTTGTTCGGCGGCGGGAGCCGGCGGCGCATTCCAGGCCTGCCACTCGGGTGCTTCCGAGCGGCCCCAGCCGCGCGACCGTTCGCCACCCAAGCCGGAATCGGCCAGCAACAACAGCGCACTCTGTACTGGCGCCAGCCATCGCGAAGCGGCAGCTTCATCGTTAAATTGCACCATGGTCCACAGCCCTGCCCCGCGCGCGAATTCAAGACAGGCTGTGGAATGGATCTCTACCGCGGCATGGTGCAACCGGTCCACAACGGCGCTGGATCGCAGAGCCACCCGAAACGGCCCGCGGCCTGGGTTCACCGGAACCAGGCACTCGCTCTCGCCATCCACGGTCCAGCGGTCCTCATCGATCGGTTTTTCGGACCCGCCTTCCGCTAACAGCGCTTCGATCACCGACAGCGGAACAAAATGCGCGCCCTTATAGCGAATTTTCGTCGATTCCGGAGGCGGCCAGGAACTGCGCGGTGGAACCACCAGCAGCGTGTCGCCCGCAAAAGGAAAACAGGAGCTGAAACGCACCGCTGGCGCTAGGGCCGATCCAACCGTAGCTTCGAACCATTCTTCCGCCAACCCCAGCTGCAACATCGCCGAGCACACCGCGGAAAAAAGCGAGTCGCTGTGATAGATCAGGTCCACGCGATCGCGCGCCCCCGAATCCGGGCCGAAGCGCCACGGACCCATGGGACGAAATCGAACCGTGTAGGTCAAATTGGAGGAGGCCGGGGACATTCCTGCTCGGCTACTCAGCCAGCTTTTCCGCGAAATCAGGCGCGCTCACCAGCGTTTGTACGCCCGCCAGATCGGAGCCCGTCAGCAGTTCCAGTTGGGGCGAGCCCGAGGCGTAAAAACCGCGGCCGCGCCAGGTGAGCTTCAAACTGGAAAGCGCGACGCGCCCATTTCCGCGCGATCCTCCGCCACCCAGGCTGTCGTCTTCCAGCAGCCGCAGCCCTTCCACCAGACGCGGCAGCAACTCCCGGTCTTCCGGACACAGAACATCCATCACGATGCGAAAGTGGAAGCGCGCGCCGGCCGGAACGCGCTCCAGAGTGCGCGGATTGGCTTGCGACGTAATACGGTCAATCGCGTTTTCGCTTTTCACCTCAGTCAGCTCGTCGTCCATGTTCTCGCGCATCTGCGGAGTGATGCTTTCCGAAATCAGCGGCGCATCGTAAACCGTAAGCCGGGCCGGCGTGGCCGCGCTGGATTCCACCGAATCCCCCGCTACTCGCTCCATTCTCCCGGGATTGCGCCCAAACAGCAGGCATACTTCGTCGTCAGGCCGTTCGCTTTGATGAATTCTCACTTCCTGGCCCTTGCGCTTGGAAAGATAAACCAGCTCCGACGGCACTGCCAGGCCGGACGACTGCTCCAACAGCGAGCGCAGCTTGCCCCGCAGCGAACTGCCCGGGATGTAAGGCAGCCCGAAAGCGTCCTTCACCACCGGATTGTCGGCGCCGCCAATCTCGAGCGACCCTTTCCCGGCCCCGATGTGCAGCCCAGTCTGGCAGGCAATATCGCCTTCCACGATCAATTTTCCAATCAGCTTCAATTCCGTTTGCGCGGTATGCGAACTCATGTCGGCGGCTTCCTGGGTCCTCGTGATTATTGGTTGCCTATTTATTCGTTGTAGGCCACGTTACTCGTTGTAAGCTACGATAGCTTCGAAAAGATCCCGAAAGCGCTCGTAGCCGCGGGCGTCGTTCTTGCGCGTCACCTGCAGCAGCAGCTTCTCGAGCGAATCCAGGCTGCGCAAGGAGTGACGCGCGATGGTATACGCCAGCCTCGCCCGCAACATCACGAATTGCTGCTGCCGTTCATTTTCGGGCGCGCGGACGGCGCGGCGCACGGCATTATACAGACGGCGCAATTGGCTTTTCGTGCCGGAGTCCATGTCGCGCATACGGCTGACCACGCCATGAGCCTGATTGTCGAGATACAACGGGTCCGAGATCAGTTTTTCGATATCGATTTCCGGCGGCCCTTCAAAGCGACCGCGATCCCCGCCGCGCCGGTCGTCGCCCCGTTCACCGCGCTCGCCCCGTGCGCCTTCCCGGCCTTGCGGACCTCGACCTTGCGGGCGTCCGTCTGCTTGGGACCGGTCCCCTTGGGGACGATCTCCGGGCGGACGATCTCCTTGCGGACGATCTCCGGGCGGGCGGCCGCCTTCCCGGCGCTGGCCTTGCCCACCCTGGCCGCCCTCGCGCCGCTGCCCTTGCGGCGGACGGTCGCCTGGCGCTTTTACTTCCGGCCGCTCACTCTTTGTACCTTCGCCTTCGGCGCGTTTCGGCGCTTCGGCTTCGGCCCGCTTCGGCGCTTCCGCTTCGGTCCGCTTCGGCGCTTCGCCCTCGGAGCGTGCCGCATTTTCCTCGGGAGCCAGTACTTCTTGCTCTGTCTGCTCGGTATCAGCCATCCTGACCTCTTTATCCATGTACCGGCATGATCGCCGGCACGGCACGCAAGACTGCGTGCGCCACGGTGTTATTCATCCGACGGGCCCTCGGTCGAGAGCCTTGCCCATTCTAACGCTACGCGGCCGGACGGGCGCAACTTGATGTTCGCCGGATTTTTGCCCACCAGGTCGGCAATCAGGCTGGTCCGCGCTTTTTGAAAATCGCGCGCGCGCGAGCCGCCCGGCCGCGGAGCAAGCGGCCTTGGATTAAACAAAATCCGCAGCAACCGGCGATGAAAACGCCAGGGACGTTCTACGCGCTTTGCGCCGGGTGCGCGGCGGCTCTCGCGGTAGATTCCACAGAGATCGCGGATATATTGCGGCGACACGCCGAATTCGCGCACCATGGCTGTGAGTTCGTCCTTCAGCTCGGCAGCGTCCGAAAGCTGCTTCCATTCCAGCGTGCGGCCCAGCAGGTGGAAGCAGTCCTTATCGGCCGATTTCGCAATTTCCAGACGATCCCGCGCACGCGCGTACACCGATCCGAGAGGCGTGTCCAACTCCGGCGCCAGCGCCAGCGCCATGCTAATGGTCTTGCCTTCCGGCCCGGGAAATTCTTTCAAATGCTCCTCGGTGAAACGATGAAACAGCCGCTGCAATTCGCGCGCGAACGCGATGACCGCGTCCCAGGCGCCCACCACCGCGAAATCGTCGCCGCCGGTGTACAGCAGATTCACTTTGCGCCAGAATTCCGGCAGCGAACACAGCACTTCCACCTCACCGGCGAAAAACTGTTTGTACAGCACCGAAAGCTGCACATATTCTTCGATGCTTTGCAGCCGGCGCATGCGGATGCCGAAGCTGTCCACGTCGCCGCGCAAAACGCCCCACACTGCCAGACCCTCGGCGCGGGATGCCAGAACCGGCGCGGTGGCCGCTTCCCGCCCGTCGTCAGTCAGAGCGGTGTGGCGCGCCAGCGGCACTGAATCGGGCGACGTACCGATGGTCCAGGAATGTTTTCCGCCATTCACCGATACCTGTGCGGGCGTTTCCGGCGACCATCCCGCGCTGGTGGCGTCGCGCAGTGACGCCGCAAGGTTCTCAAAGTACGCCGGATCGGAATCGGCCGGAGCGGCAATCTGCGCAATGCCCAGCCCCCTGGACGCCCAGGGCGTTCCTTGCTTGCGCTGGAACTCGTCGTTCAATCGCTTGCGAACCACCGTCCAATCGCCGAGATTTTCGGTAATGGCCCACAACAATTCCAAACAATTCTGGCTGAGCTCTCGAATACCCGCGCGCGCAGCCACTAGAAACTCTTCGGCTTGCGGCCGTACTTCTTCGGGAAGAACCACCAGAAACTGCTCGCCGCCGCTCGAACCCAGCAGCATTTTCGAGAGCCCCAGTTCTGCAATCAACGCGCGCGGCAGGATTTCGCTCAGCAGGCTGACCCAGCCCAGGCGGCCGGTAAGAACGGCTTCGCCCGGCTGGCCGGATGGCAGAAACTCTTCGACACCCAGCAACTTGCCCTGCAATAAAATCTGAACTGACATGAGTGCGACTTGGCGCGGTGAAAGTTCAACTCTACCACGAGAGCAAGCTGGAACAATTGCTGCGCGCGGCTACTGCCGGTCGAAGATTGTTTTTACCGGCTTCTTCGTAGCGGCGGGGGTACCCGTATCCGTCAGAACTTTTCCATCCGCGGACACCGCGTACACGTCCTTGAAGAAAACTTTGCCGTCCAGATACGTGATGGCTTCAAACGACGTTGCACCCGTTTTGCGGAAAGACATGGTCTGCTTCGAACCATCCCCGCTGCCCGACATCGGATACGGCTTGCCATCGAACTTCGCCACGCACAGCGAATTGGGCCCAGCGATTTTTAGTCCGTCCGAACCATCTGGAGTGAGTTCAATCCAAAAATCGCCGGCATCGACCTTGGTAGGCTTCCATTTGCCCATAAAGCCAGGCCCGCCGGACACGCGCTTGAACGTTCCCGTCTGCGCAATCTCCTTCCCGTCAGCCTGCGGGATCGTGGAAGCCACGGAAATCGTATCCCCGCTCAAGGTAAGCTTGACCCTTGCGCTCAGCTTGCCGTTGGCCTGGATAGTAGCGTCCCAAGTGTTTTCGTTCAAAGCCTTGAACGACACCGTGCTGCCATCCGGCGCCGGGTACTCTTTGCCGTCCAGTTGGAACGTGTAAGTAAAACCGGCATTCTCATATCGAAAATTGCCGGATGGTTCCTTTTCGATGGTCATTATCTGGTTTGCCTGACTCTTGGAAGAATTGACCTTCCATTTTCCGAAATAAGGAGCGTCGGCCGGAGCGGCAATGGCCGCCGAAACCAACGCAAGCAAAAGCGCTTGACAGGTATTTTTCATTTGTCGCTTTCTCCTTTCGGGATCTGAAAAATTGTACCTGATTTTCGCACCGCGCATGTTGCCATCCGCTAATCGCCAACCTGCCAACCGCCAAGCACCTAATTGCTCCCCAGCGCATACACCAGCAACTTCGGCGCAGTCGCGCCGCCCGTATTGCGCGGACCCGCGTTGCCCACCACCGACCCAATCCCGCCCATCAGCGCCACGTATTGCTTGCCATCCAATTGATACGTGATCGGCGGTCCCATTCCGCTCTTGAGTCCGGTCTGGATTTCGAGCAATTTCTCGCCTTTATCCGCGCTATAAGCCATCAGCCGGCCGTCATTAATTACTTGAAACACCAGATTACCTGCCGTGCTTACGGTTCCTCCGCCGATCCCCCCTCCCCCAGGCATCCGCCAGCGAATGTCCTGCGCCACCGGATCCCAGGCGATCAGCGCGCCACGGTTGCCGGTATTAACGCCGCCGGTCCCCGGAAGCGGCTCAGGACCAATTACCGGAAGCTGGTTGTCGCGCGGCGCCGGCATCGGACGCACCAGGCCATTATTCGATGTGCGGTCAGTTTTGGTTTCATATTTATCTACGCTCGCAAACGTCCAATTGCTCCCCGTGTCGCCCGAAATGTAAACCAGACCGGTAGCCGGGTTGAACGACATCGGCGACCAGTTGTGCGCTCCGCCCGCCGACGGAAAAATCGTCATCGGTTCGTGGCTGTAGCGGGCTTCCGGATTCTCAACGGGCCGGCCGGTCTTCGGATCCACACCTTTCGCCCAGTTCACCTTGGCATAAGGTTCGGCCGAAAGGAACTCGCCGGTGACGCGGTCCAGCACATAGAAGAAGCCATTTTTGTTGGCCTGCATAATCACTTTGCGCGCCCGTCCATGAATGCTGAGATCCGCCAGCATCATCTGTTGCACGCTGTCGTAATCCCAGGTATCGTTGGGCACCGCCTGGTAGTGCCACTTCAACTCGCCCGTGGAGGCCTGCACTGCCAGGATGGAACAAACATACAGGTTGTCCTTGCCCTTCTTTCCGCGAAACTCCTCCGGCCACGGCTCGGCATTTCCAGTGCCTGCGTAAATAAGGTCCGTCTCGGGATCGTACGCGATTCCATCCCACACTGCGCCACCGCCGCCCAACTTCCACGCGTCGGGATCCCAGGTCTCCGACGCTTTGCGCATCGCCGAGTTTTCGAACGGCTTCGAGGGATCGCCCGGCACGGTGTAGAAACGCCACAGGCGGCGGCCAGTGAGGGCGTCGTAAGCGTCGAAAAACCCGCGCTTGGGATGATCGCCGCCGCTGACGCCCACGATCACTTTGCCGTTCGCGATGCGCGGCGCCATAGTGATGGTGTATTCCTCCTGCGACCATGCAACGCGCGTCTCCCAGACCGGCTTGCCGGTTTCAGCTTCCAGCGCCTCCAGCCGGCCATCGATCACAGGCGCGATAATCAAGCCCTGATAAATCGCGATGCCGCGATTCACCACGCCGCAGCAGACCGCGGGCCGCACGGCTGCCTGATTCACTTCCGGATCCCAGCGCCAGCGTTCTTTGCCGGTGCGCGCGTCCACCGCGAACACGATGCTCCAGTTGGTGATGCCGTAAATGGTTCCGTTCCAGACCAGCGGCGTCGCTTCCTGCCCGCCCCCGCCCGCGCCCACGTCGTAGGACCACGCAAGCGCCAGGCGTTTTACGTTGCCGGCATTGATTTGATCCAGCGGACTGTAGCGCGTTTCCCCTTGCGTGTAGCCGTACATCAGCCATTCGTCACCACTCTTGCCGGCGTTTTTGAGGGCAGTGTCGTCCACGCCGCGGGGCTGCTGCGCCAGCAGGGAGGCCGCCAGCAGCAGCGTCAGTAAGGCGATCATGGTTGCCCACGATATCAAAAATTGAGCGGCCGCGCGTTACTCCGGGATGAATATAAATCGCTAACTACTGGAACAGAGTCGGATCGAAATAATCCAGGTGTATCTTCACGGCAGGGTAGTTTCCAAATACATTCGTCTCGCCTTTGCAGGTACTCGCCGGACCGTACAATCCAAAATCATACTGGTTGCCGGACCGCGCCTGCCAGGTGGTGGATGAGTAAGGGGTGAAACCGTACAGTCCCGCGATGCCGTCGCCGCAATGCTCCAGCCCATCCGCGCCGGCGAACGTCTTGTGCTCGGCGGACCACAGGGGCAAATCGATCAGGCTGGAACAATTGTTCGAAGTACCCGTGCCGCAATTCCCGGTGATCTTCTGCCAGCCCCCATTGGGTCCATCGGTAAAGATCACCACTCCGTGCGGCAGATTGTAAGCTTGAATTGCCGTTACAGCCGCGGAAATTCTCGCAATACGCGCCGCCTGATCGATTACGACGGCGCCGGTATCCTGCCAAACCACAGTTCCGTCGGAAGTGGTGGCGCCAGCGTCGTTCCAGGCGGGAGCCGTGGCTCCCGATGTGCCGGCCGTAATCACTTTCTGAATATGACTCGCCGGATCCATAATTAAGCTATTGTTGGCGTAACTGGTGGAAGGTTTCCAACTAATAAACTCGCCGCAACAGGTCTGAATGTCCAGGGCGATGAACTTTAACTTCGATATTCCCGTTCCGATTGCCGCAATCGCCCGGCCAACCTGATACGCGGCTGAGTCCTTCTCGAAATAATTCAGACGAATGTAAGCGGCCGTGCCCAGTCCATTGCTCTGCGCCTCCAGAAGCTGCGACTCCGCGAGCACTCCGTGGGTGCTTCCCTCCCACGCCACCACAATCAGGTTCGACACGCCCGCTTGCTTTGCGTTCGGCCAAAGGGACTTAGGAATAGGACTGATATTCGACGAGATGTCCATGGTATTTGGCGCCCTCCCAATAAATCCGTCCCCAACAGCAAGTCCACTGGAGTATTGTCCTGTGATGGCGCCGCTATCATTGATGCCGTTCGGGGTGGTACCTGTGGCATAGGCGGCTGGGTCAAACGAGGTAATGTTGCCTTGCGGATCCCGGACGAAGCCGTGCTGCACACCGCTGGCGTCGAGATACCATCCAGTAATGGCGCCGCTAGTATTGATGCCGGTGGCGGTGGTGCCTGTACTCCCTGCGGGATCGAACGAAGTGATGTTGCCTTGCGAATCCCGGACGTAACCATGCTTCACATTGGATTTGTCCGTAAAAGTCCCCGCAATGGCGCCGCTGGCATTGATGCTGGCAGCGTTGCTGTCTGTACCCCCACCCGGGTCGAACGTGGTGATGTTGCCCTGGGGATCCCGGACAAAGCTGCCGTAGCCGGGCCCTTGGCCGGTGTAAGATCCTGCAACGGCGCCGCTGGCATTGATCGCGTAGGGAGACGTAGTGCCTGCGAAGTCGCTGACGTCAAATACGTGGAAGTTACCCTGTGCATCGCGAACGAAGCCGTACGGTCCATCATTTTCTGAAATGAACGATCCTGCGATGGAACCGCTATCATTAATGCTCCCGGCGAAGGTTCCACCATTCCCAATGTTAGGAACTTCAAACGGCGTTATGGTTCCCTGCGCATCCCGAAGGAAGGCGCTATAAGGGATCGTTCCGTTTGGTCCCGTGGCAATCGTCCCCGCAACAGCGCCGCTAGCATTGATGCTATAGGGGAATGTGCTGGTAAGGGCGGCGCTGGATGCGTCAAATGAAGTAATGTTGCCCTGCGCATCCCGGACGAAGCCATGGCCCACATTGTAACCGTCGAAATAATGCCCGGTGACAACGCCGCTGGCGTTGATGCTACTGGGGTAGGTTTTCTGGCTCGAGTTCGCGTTGAACGTAGCAAACTGCGCGCTCACCGGAACTATGCCGGCCGTTAGGAATATTACAAGACCATAAACCTTCATTTCATCTCCTTCGTGTATTTAATCTCCCACGTATGGCGATGAAGTTTACCATGAAAGGAACACCTTTCCAAGAAGTCCTGGTACCATACTTACCAAAAGCGTCTCCGCCGCTAACCTCCTAGTTGCAACAATTCCTGTGGCGCACAATCTCGCGCGACCGTAATCAGCCCGTAACGTGCGCGCGAATTTGTGGCGTACGCACTGGTGCGCGGCACGTTTAGCTCCGTCCGCCCGGTCTAATCCCACCGCCTTTCCAGGCGGTCCGCTTCCAGCAGGTTTCACCTTTTGGTCCAGTTTCTTGTGCGCTCCATGTGGCGCAAGTTCTCACTGTTCTCAACGAACGTGCTGTGTTCGCACTCGTGCGAACATTGTTCGCGGACCCTAAAGCGTTCACACGATTGTGAACGCGGCACGCATAAGTGCGTGCGCCACGCCCTTCAGGCGACTTTCAGTCGCATTGGATTCAGCCGGTAGTTTTTAAGAACTTGCGCCATCGTGATGGGGTCATCCGCCCGCATCACATCACCGCCCCGCATGTTATCTTCGTTCTCTTGGCCCCCATACTTCAAGGTATCCGCGTACTCGACCTCAGCAGCATCGTCGCCGGCCCCACCGCCAGCATGATTCTCTCCGATTTTGGCGCCGATGTTATCAAAGTGGAACGCGCTGGGGGCGAAGACGGCCGCTCCATGGGACCGCATCGCGGCGAGTGGGGCGCCTATTTTGTGGCCCTTAATCGCGGCAAGCGGTCCATCACTCTGGACCTTTCCAAACCCGAAGGACGCGCAGTAGTGCTGCGCCTGGCTGAAAACAGTGACGTGTTTCTCGAAAATTTTCGCGGCGGCAAGGCCGCAGCGCTGGGGCTGGATGAGCCCGCCATTCGCGCGCGGCGGCCCAACATTATTTATGCGTCGCTCTCCGCTTATGGTCCCAGCGGACCGGATTATACGAAGCCAGGTTATGACGCCGTCCTGCAAGCGCGCACCGGCATCATGAGCGTCACTGGAACCGGCGCAGGCCATCCGATGCGCACCGGCGTCTCCATCCTGGACATGACCACCGGTACCTGGATCGCGCTCGGAATTCTGGCCGCTCTGCTGGAACGCCAGCGCTCGGGCCAAGGCCAGCGCGTGGACGCGTCACTTTTTCAAACCGGCATCGCGTTCATGGCCTATCATTTGGTTTACCGGCAATTCGCAGGAGTGGATCCGCAGCCGCAAGGCGCCCGCCACAAAGCCTTCGCTCCCTATGGATCGTTGCCCACCGGCGACGGACAGATCATGTTGGGGATTTCGGGCGATCGCCAATTCGAACGTTTGTGCAAGGCCCTGGGCCATGACGAGTGGGCGACGGATCCCCGCTTTCGAAGAAATCCCGATCGCGTAGCCAACGTCGACGAACTGGAGAATCTCATCGGCGCCGTGCTGCGCACCCAGCCGACTTCGCATTGGGTGGCGCTCCTGGACGAATGCGATATCGCCAACGATCCCATCCAAAGCCCGTGGCAGGTGTTGCAGGATCCGCAAGCCGCGGCGCTCCACCTGTTCAATACGGTGAACATTTCCGGCCAGGAGCCTTTCCTGCTGCCGCGCCTGCCCATCGACCTTTCGCTTACTCCGCCCGCTTTTCAGGGACCTCCGCCGGCCACTGGGCAACACGGCCGCGTGATCTTGCGCGAAGCCGGCTACAGCGACCCCGATATCGACGCCCTGGTGGAGTCCGGCGCTGTAGGAAAATCGACATGAAAATCCTCAACGAAGAGCAGGAATTGATTCTCCGCACCGTCCGGCAGTTTGTCGAAAAAGAAGTGATCCCCGTGGCCTCCGCCATGGAACATCGCGACGAGTATCCGCACGCGCTGGTAGCTCAGATGAAAGAAATGGGATTATTCGGCCTGAATATCCCGGAAGAGTACGGCGGCTCGGGCATCGATACCACCACCTTCGCCATGATCTTCGAGGAGATTTCGCGCGGCTGGCTAGGGCTGGCGGGCATTATCGGAAGCAATTCCGTGATGTGCGACGTGGTGGCGCATTTCGGAACCGAAGAGCAGAAGCGCCGCTTTCTGCCTGGCATGGCGGCCGGTGAGAAGCGTGGCGGGATCTGTCTCACCGAATCGAACGCGGGCACGGATCTGCAAAACATCAGCACCACTGCCACGCTCGCGAATCATAACGGCGCCGGTGTTTACCGCATTAACGGTTCGAAAATGTGGATCACCAACGCGCGCCACGGCAACTCGTTTCTGCTGCTCGCCAAGACCGATCCTTCCGCGCAACCGCCGCATCGCGGCATGAGCGCTTTCGTTATCGAGAAGGGCGCGCCCGGCATGAACGTGAGCCGCGATATCGAGAAACTGGGATACAAGGGCGTTGAAACCTGCGAGCTGCATTTCGCCGATTTCCCGGTGCCGGCTGAAAATCTCATCGGCGGCGTGGAGGGCGCAGGCTTCAAACAAGTGATGTCGGGGCTGGAAGTGGAACGGCTGAATGTGGCCGCGCGTGGTCTCGGCGTGGCTCGCGCCGCATTTGAGGAAGCCATTCGTTACGCGCAGCG
>Ga0181525_10001674_pt1 | contig 18791 bp, 18 predicted proteins | sample PEATcosm2014_Bin_48_FD_121100 | JGI IMG/M metagenome (GOLD analysis project Ga0181525, IMG submission 121100) | Peatland microbial communities from MTU Mesocosm Facility, Houghton, MI, USA - PEATcosm2014_Bin06_10_metaG | ecosystem: Environmental > Terrestrial > Soil > Wetlands > Peat | place...
GGCGGCTGGTGCCGGGATGCGGTGCCCACCACCCGATTCCGTACGGACTGTGTTCGGCAAAATCGGCAAAGATAAGGGCCTCCAATTCCTTCCATCGCCGCATGGGAAGGCCAAGCGCCGACGCGGCCTGATCGTTGGTCGAACATTCGCTTTCGCAATACGGCTCGCTCAAGCGAGCAAGGTCTGATGCCTTCATACCCACAGTGTCCCGCATCCGAGTCCATGATCAACACCTCCCCGGAAGCGATCCGGACCAATTGTCCCCAATCCGCGGAGGTGCCGCCCGCTCTGCCGCGCTGCGCCGGCACTGACCGACGTTAGTAATCGTAGCAAGCCGGCCCATTGTTATACTGCGGTCAAATGCTCTATCCGATTTCTCGATCCATCGCCTTGCCCCTCTGCGCCGTGGCCAACTTGTGCGCCCAATGCACGCTGCCGCCCGCGCCCGGCCCCGGGACCCCCGACACCACATTCGACACGTTTTTCATCCAAAACGGCCCCGGCTGGACCGGCGCAGACGGCACATACTCAGTGCTCCTGCCAAGCGGACTGAATCTCTGGATCTGGTCGGATTCTTTCATCGGCACGGTGAATCCGGAAACCCGTCTGCGATCGAGTGCGCTGTTCCAGGCCCACAACTCCCTCACCATTCAGGACCAGACCACCGGTAATCTGACCACAGTCGGCTATCCGCCCAGCACCACTTCCTATTTTGCGCCGTCCGATTCAGCCGACTGGTTCTGGCCCGGAGACGGCATTGTGATCCAGACATCGCCCGGCGTCTACTCGCTCAGGGTTCTGCTGCTGGAATGGACCGGCGTGTTTGAGTACCTGGGCACCTCGGTTGCCACGGTCGCCTATCCCAGCATGGAGGTGGAATCCATCGAGCCCATCGCGCTGCCGGATCTTACCATCGAGTGGGGCACCCGCATTTTCAAGGAGGGCGCGTACTTCTACCTATACGGAATCATGGACCCGGGCACGGCGGACAAACTGCCATACGTTGCGCGTTTTTCCAGCTTAACCTCGCTCACCGATCCCAGCCTGTGGCAATACTGGAATGCGACCAGCCACACCTGGGTGTCCGGGCAATCCAACGCCACGCCCATGGCCGGCGTGCCCGCCATCACCAACGAATACAGTGTGAATCTGCTGGATGCGGCCACCGGCCCGTTCTTTTTGATGACCGGGATGGATACGCAAGACCCGCCGTACCCCGGCTGGAAGTACGTGACCACTTACTACTCATGCACGCCGCAAGGCCCATGGACCGCCCGCACCGTAGTCTACACCACGCCCGAAAGCGGCGCGCCCGGCTGCTCGGTAGGGACGTTAAATACCTACGATCCCAAAGCGCATCCCGAATTCCCTTCGAGCGCAGGGATCCTGGTTTCCTACAACGTGAACGCCAACGATTCCGCCGACCTGGTGTGCGCGAACGACTATAAGCCCAGTTTTATTCGCGTGCCCATTCCCGGGCTCGCGGAAGCACGTTAGTAGCCTGGCGATTTCTTATTGGCCGCCGTTCTCCGCCGCGTATGCCAGTTGCTGCCGCATATAATCGCGCGGATAGGACATGGTGACCGTATCGCCCCTTAGAGTCAGTTGCGGATTGATGCCGGTCCAGTACGTCGGCAGGTTCAGCTTCGCATAACGGCTCAACACCTGGTCGCGCAGTTTGGGATCGAAATGCACGCCGTAGCGGTCGACCAGCGCCTTGATCGCGGGGTAGTCGCCTTCCGCCTTGATGCGCATCAACTCGGCCAGCAGCATGCCTACGCCGGCGCGCATTTTCTCGTAGCTGCGCACCACCATGTAAGTCTTGCCGCCGCGTTCGATCTGCTCGATGGCGCCGGTCTTGTCCATGATATAGCGCACGATCAACTGGCGGTCGCGCTGATGGTCCTCTTCGATGGTGTCCCCCTTGAGAATGCGCCGCAACTGCATCAAGGCCACCCGCGCCGCGGCATTATACATAGCTTTGGCGACGTCGGGGCTGGAGATTAGCCCAAGCTCTTGCAACTTGGGGTCGAAGGCATTCCACAAGGCCATCAGATCGGCGCGCCCCTCCTCTAGGGTGGAGAAGTATTCCTTCAGGTAGTAAGCGGGCTCGTGCGTCAATTTCGGACTCACTTTGCCCGACCCGTGTCCGATCACTTCGTGCAGCGCGGTCATCAGGTCCTCGGCTTCGTCACCATATTTCTTGCCCAGGGCGACCTCTTCCGGCGAGGAGGCGAACTCTTCCAACGGCCCGGGGCCGGTGGCGTGCTCCAACGCGTGGCTGCTGCCGGTGAACATGAAGCTCTTCGATCCGTATTTCTCGTGCACCTCGGTTTCGTTGGGCAGATTGTCGCCGATGGTGGAGACGTGGAAATCGCCCGCTTCGATCAGGGCTTCGACGGCTTTGGCCACGGGCGGCTTGACGCCCTGCATCTTGTACTGCGCGAGCCACGGCGCGTGGTCTTCGAAGTACTGCGCGTTGTCGGAAAGCTTGCGCATGCGGCCGGCCAGGGTCTGGTCGGTGACGGTGACGAAACTCTGCGAGCTGCCCTTGGCGCCGCGCGCGTCGCGATACACTTCGATGAAGCCGTTGTCGAAATCCACGACAGGGTTATCCTGGACCCAGGCGATGCCAAATTGCACCCAATCGTGCGGATCTCCGGTTTGATAGAAGCGAATGAGCGAGGCGATGGCGGCGGCCTGCGCCGGATCGGCATAGGCGCGGGCCTTTTCGAGTGCGCTGTTAGCCTTGCGCAGATACTGCGCGTAGAGGCCGGGCGGGATCTTGCCATCCGGCGTGCCGGCGCGGTAAACCTGTTCGACAAGTTTGCCGTCGGGCACTTGGGCGAGGCGTGAATTCAGGGGATAGCGCTCCTGGAATCCTTTAATATCGATCAGGCTGAGTCCCGGCGAATAGTAATTGTTGGAGCTGGCTTGCAGGATGTCGAGCTTGCCGCGGGGGCTCTTGGCGGTGGTCATAGGCTCGAAATCCGGGTCGAACAGAGAGGCCCTCAAGGTGTCCACCTCTGCGGAGAGGGGCGGCCCCGCGGCTGCCTTGAGTTCCTCGAACGTGAAATCCGGCACGAATTTCTGGGACGTCATCTCGTTGTGATTCCCTTTGTTCGCCCAGAACAGCTTGGTGAAATCCACGATCTTCTTCATCACCTCCGGCGGCACTCCCTGGGGATGCGTGACCACGGTTTCCAATAGGCGCTTCTGGCGCAAGCCAAAGCGCGACATCTGATCATAGATGATGGGATCGGCGGCGATGGAAGCCTGGCTCAACCAGTACGCCCGAGCCTGTTCGCGGGGCGTGAGGGTGTGGAAGCTCTCGGCGGTCAGTTGCACGAAGCCGGTGTTCCCGACGCGATCGGCGAGCCCGCCGTCCTGCGCAGGCATCGACGCGGCGAGGGCGAACGATAGAAATGCGATTCGGATCAATGTGTGCCTCCCAGAGTATCGTAGACCATGGCACGGACAGGCCGGGAGGCCTGTCCCACTCTGGCGCTAACATGGTGGTTGATGACAAGATCGTCATGGGCACTACTTGCCGCGCTGGCCATTCCGTTGATGGCAGCGCCTCCCGACTGGCTGCCGGGCACGGTGATCTACGAAGTCTTCCCGCGCGACTTTTCACCGGCCGGCGACCTCAATGGAGTGACCGCGGGCCTGGACCGCCTGCATCAACTCGGGGTGGACGTGGTGTGGCTCATGCCCATCCATCCCATCGGGCAGGTGAAGCGCAAGGGCACGCTCGGCAGCCCCTACTCGGTGCGCGACTACTACGCCATCGACCCTTCGTATGGCACGAAGGACGACTTGAAGCGGCTGGTGGCCGAAGCGCATCGCCGCGGCATGCGGGTGATTCTGGACATCGTGGCCAACCACACGGCCTGGGATAGCGTGATGATGCAAACGCCCGAATTCTACAAGCACAACGCGGCGGGGCAGATCATCTCGCCCGTTCCGGACTGGGACGACGTGGCGGGGCTTGACTACTCCAACCCGAAGCTGCGCGCATACATGATCGACATGCTGCGCTATTGGATCCGGGACTTCGATGTGGACGGCTTCCGCTGCGACGCGGCCAGCATGGTGCCGGTGAGTTTCTGGGAGAGCGCGCGCGCCGAGGTGGACAAGATCAAACCCGGCACGCTGTGGCTGGCGGAGGCGCACGATCCGCCGCTGATGGCCAAGGCTTTCGACCTGGATTATGCGTGGCCGCTGCACAGCACGCTGACCGCGATCTTCAGCCAGGGCGAGCCGGCCCGCGATCTGCGCGCCGCTTGGGAGCAGGAGCGTGCGCAATATGCGAAGGGCGCGCTGCACATGCGCATCTCCGACGACCACGACGAAGAGCGCGCCATCGTGCGCTTCGGCAAGGGCGGCGCGCTGGCGGCTTCCGCATTCATGTTCACGCTGGATGGTGTGCCGCTGCTCTACGAGGGCATGGAAGCGGGCGATACGACCGAATCCGGCGGGCCGCCGCTGTTTGAAAAGCTGCCGGTGTTCTGGAAGATCGCCGAGCGCCGAACTGAGTTTCCGCGCTTCTATGCCGGGATGATCGCACTGCGGCGGGCGCACCCCGCGCTCGAACAGGGCGAGACCGAGTGGCTGCGCAATTCCGACGATGCGCGCGTGGTGACGTACCTGCGCAAGGGCGGGGGCGAGGAGTTCCTGGTGGCGATCAACTTTTCGAATCAGCCGTTCCTGGGCTTAGTGGACGCGGCCGCGGCCGGCTTTACGGAGGTCACGCCGGGCGTGGAGAAGGCGCGGCCATCGGCGCTGCCGTCGCTGGCGCTCAATGCTTGGGAGTTCCGGATCTTCCGCAGGGCGCGGTAGGGTTCGCGCCGTTCAGCTTAACTATAGCTACGCGGATAGAGTAGTTCGCGCGCCAACCCTCTCGAGTTCGTCCTCGACTTCCCTCATCCACGGCGCCAGTCCGCCACGCCGCATGCGCGCGTCGTTAATCAGCCGCAAGTTTCGCGCGGTGGTTTCGGTTTCCCATGGTCTGGGGAGGCTTGCAAGCGCCTGCCCGAGGGCCGTTCTCGCACGCTTTTCATCGCCGCCGAGGACCGCGAGTTCCACAACCGTGGCGTAATCCCAATAGTCGGGCTTGCCCGAAGCGATCCGCCGCTCCACTGCATAGCGGACCACGGGGAGAATCTGCTCGCGCCGCTCATCCGGTGGCTCGCTCAATTCCATCAGGGTCACGGCATTGATACCGGGGTACGCATCGCGCCAGTCGGCCTCGAAGCCCTTAAGGTAGGCGTCAATGGCCTTGTTCAGCAGGCCATCTGACATCATGGTGTCGCCGGCCCTGGCCGCCTTCTCCCACCGGTCCTTGTATACGCGCCCCAGGATGCCGTACGTCTCGCTGCTGGGACCGCGCTCCGCAATCAGCTGGTTGAGAATGCGCTCGGCGGTTTCGGTCTCACCCAACCGATTGTATGCCAGCGCCAGTTGCTCCCGCACCATCACCGTCTTCCGCAACGTCGCAGACATCGCCCCATACAACCTCACCATATCGGACCAGGCTGTGCAGGCGCGATAGGAAAGAAAAAGATCGATGACCACGCCGGCATCCTGATTTCCGATGTCCCCCATCTCGGATTCCACACCCCTGATGGCGTCCGCACCTTGCCGTCTCGCCTTGGCCAGACGCGCCTTCACATGATCGGCGTCCGCGACATGGCCGCGAAACGTGTCGGTCGTCGCGGGATCCACCTCCGGCGCCTTCCAGCCCGGCACCAATGCGAAGACCGGGCTGTCTGGCGTCGCGGCTCGCGCCGCTTCGAGCAGATCAGCCAGTTTCGCCTGGGTTCGCGGTAGATTGACCGGCCTTCCGGAATCGTCCAGCCGGTACGGCAGGGCGCGTAGCATGCTGACGTCAAATGGCAGGCGGCGGCCTTCGGCGAACAAAAGGATGGTGCTGTACGGCCTGACAGCATGGCGCACGCCGAGCTCGTAGAAGACGTTGGCGTTCAACGTGGTCAGATCCGCCACGGCAAACTCGCACAGGATCAGGCGTTCGAACATGCCTTTGTGGATGATGCCGCCGGTCATCTCCTCATCGGCCCGCAACGGTTCGAGGTCTGCCTCGCGAATAGCCGGCCCGATCAGTTCGTTGTACACCGCGTCAAAATCGATCAGCGCTCCCGAGGCATCCGGCTTCGTGCCGAACGGCATGAGTACAAAGCAGAGGGGACGGGAACTTGTCATTGCTTGCCACCTTTCAACCAGTCGCTAACATGCTTGGGGATGTCCTGCTCCGGATCATCCCAGGAAAACGTGTCCGGAATGAAGCCAAGAATGTCGCCACGGAACTCCTTGAAGCCCTTTTCCAGCAGAAACAGCACGCGCTTGTTGGTGGCCCTCATCCAACCCCATTCGAGCGCAACGTTCGGGTTCAGTTCCTTCTTGTACCGATTTTCGATGATCGCAACGCCTCGCTCACAGCCAAGCAAGTGGATCTCCACGTTGTCCCAAACGGTTGGGTGGTAGGCGCGGTCCAGCGCGATGCGTGGGTGAAAGCCGTTCGTAGCAATGCTGTCTTTGACGGTGTCAATCACCTTGGTCAATTCCAGGTCTAGCTGGTCAGTCCCGTCCGGGAACTTGGTCATGATGAAGACGGATTTCTCATAGACTCTTCCATTGTCGTGAAAATCCTTGAGCAGGGCGAGGTGCTTCAGCATGTGCGGCGGAAAGCGGACCAACAGTTCGAGGGCTTCATCGATGTTTCTTTGGTTAAGCGTAAGGTGCTCGTCCATTTCTCCGCCCGACTTCTTCTTGGCCAGCGCGCGGAAATCGCGCTCAGTCTCGAAAAGCCCTCGTAACCTATCGATCGTTTGCTGGTACGTCGGCATCGCCCGGTCGCAGTTCAGAGATTTCGTTGTGCCTTCCCGGCCAACATCAATTGTAACCTCAGATCCGGATCAGGTCGTACGGCTTGCGCAGTTCGCGCGTGAGCAGCCTGGAGGCTTCGGCGTCGTTTTCGAAATCTTCCTTCTGGGCGTTCCAATGCAGCGTTCTGCCTACTTTGGCGGCGATGGTGCCCAGGTGACAGGTGGCGGTGGCCGTATGACCCACCATCTCGTCAACTGCGCCTTTCGTCCCGATGCGCACCTGCTTGACGAAGTTCTGGGCATGCTCGGCGGTGGCGTCCGCGCCTTGAAACATCTTCCGTTCGGCGCGATACTTGAGCCCGCTTTCGGCGGCCGGCGCCGACGCGTAGGGCGTTCCAGGCTCCGGTTCGGGGAAGATTTCGTAGCCGATGCGATCCACGTACAGCGCGGCTTTCGTGCCGTAGAAGGCGAATCCATGCGGACGGTTGTAGAGGCCGCGCATGCCGTAGTACCGCATGCCCGGCGAACGGCCGCCGATGCCGTGGCTGTTCACCCAGCAGGCCGCATACTCCATGATGAAGCCGGGATATTGATACGTGGCCACGTGCAGATCGAAAATGTCGCCGGCATTATCGGGACACAGGCGGCGGCCCACCGCGGAGACTGTGTGGGGGCTGGATGCACCCATAATCTGGTGGACGCTGTCGACGCGGTGATTGCCGTAATCGGTAATATAGCCGCCGGCGTAATCGGAAAAGACGCGGTAATTGGTGAGAAAGCGCATCCGGTTGAAGGGCGCCTGGGGCGATGGCCCGAGGTAGAAATCCCAGTCAAGGCCGGGCGGCGGATCAGAGTCCGGGACCTTCTGCTGAATGTTGGGAGCGATGTTTCCGCTGTTCCATACGCGCACGAAGGAGACATCGCCGATTTCGCCGCTTTGGACGATGCGCGCCGCTTCGGCGATGTGCGGCGCGGAGCGATGCTGGGTGCCGGGGTAGAGAATGCGATTCGTGCGGCGGGCGGCCTGCACCATGGCGCGCCCTTCGCGAATGGTGCGGGCGAAAGGCTTCTCCACGTAAACGTGCTTGCCGGCTTCGAGACCCAGCACGGTGGGAATGGAGTGCCAGTGATCCGGAGTGGACACCATGATGGCATCCACTTCGCGGATTTCGAGCAGCCGGCGAAAGTCCCGGAGCGTTTGCGCGCGCCCTTCGGCCAGATCTTTGGAAGCGCGCGCGGCGTTGGGATCGTAGACGTCGCAGGTGGCCGCCAACTCCGTATTGGGCGCCTGCAGCAGGCCGCGCATCACCAGGCGGCCGCGTCCGCCGCAACCGATCAGTCCCACGACGACACGGTCGTTGGCGCCCAACACTCTGCTCGCGGAAAGAGCCGTCCACGCCGTGGCGGCCAGGAAATCACGCCGTTCCATAATGACCTCCTTGCGGGGCCGAGGCCCCGCGCGGGCTTAAGCCCGCCCTCCAAACCGACTATTGGGGCTGCCCGTCGTCGGTTTTCTTGCGCCTGGGTGCGCGCTTCTTCGGCGGTCCCGCGGATCGCATGCCAGTGGATCTCGGTCCAGAGCTTTTGCGCGGGGAGCGGCCGCGCGTGGGCGGGGGGTCCACGTCCGGAATGATCCCGGCAGCGGTAGGCTGTCCGGCCACGATAGGTTGCGGTTCCTCTATTTCTTCTTCGATGGCCGGCTCCGGCGGGAGCTCTGGCGGCGCGGGCGGATGGAACTCGGGACCCAGATACACCATGAGCCCTTTCTCCTCATCCGGATTGATGCGCACCACCATCTTATCCTGCGCGTAGTTCAGCAGTTCGCTGAATTCCTGGAAGCCGTATTGCTTCCAATCGTAGTCGGGGTGCTCCTGCTTCACCCACTCGGCGAGCGCGTCGGAAGCTACACCCTCGTCGACTTCCATGCGGTGCGTCTCCAGCACATCGCGCAGGACGGGCAAAGCCGCTTCCGGCCGCACGGTGGCCTTCTCCGGACCCACGGCGCCAATGCGCTTGATCATGTAACGGCCTTCACCGCCTGTGACGTTGACGAAATTGGCTTTTTGCAGCTTCTCCACGAAATCCGTGAAAGAGCCCGAACCGTACGCTTTCTCGCTGAAGGCGGAATCGAGCTGCAGCATGGTGGATTTCAGCAGCCCAAGCTGGGGGCGCACACTGCGCCGCTCGAGGGCCTGCAGGGCGCGCTCCACGAGCGGCATGGCCTGGGCCAGATCCAGCGCCGGACGCCGGTGCGCCTGCGGTCCGCGCGGCTGTTGCTGTTGGGGCGGCGGCTGGCCGCCGGGTTGATGGGTGGCGCGCGGCTGGGGCGGCGGCGACTGTTTCAGCTCATCCAGCAGCGATTCGTAGCTGATGAACTCGTGACAATTCTTTTGCAGAATGGTACTGGTGAAGGCTTTCCCGCCGAGCACGAATACGCGCTTATCGTACTGTTTCAATTTGTTGAGCAGGGCCATGAAATCGCTGTCCCCGCTGACGATGGCGAAGGCATTGATGTGATCGTGGGTGAAGGCCATCTCCAGCGCATCGAGCGCGAGGTTGATGTCCGCGCCGTTCTTGTCGCCGCGGGGCGACGGGTCGCGCTGCACCATTTGCACGGCATGTTCCGTCATGGCGCGGGTGGCAGCTTCCTGCCTTCCCCAGTTGGCGTAGGCGACGCAGGTGACGATTTCACCGCGTTCCTTCAGGGCATCCAGCACGGCGGCCACGTCAAATTCACGGTGTAGCGTGGACTTGACGCCGATCTCGATGTTATCGAAATCGATGAACACGGCCAGTTTGAGTTTATCTTCCATTTAACTTCCTTCTGAGGCGCCCGACTCCGGAGTTGCCGGGTGGCAATCGCGTCAGCCGCCGCGCAACGGGCGCAGCAGCTCGATTGTCGGTTTGCGGCTCGCGGCCGCGCCGCCGGAAAACCAGGGGGTTCTCGGGGCGGGCAGCCTTCACTCAGTTTATCCTAAAGCCGATGTCAATGCGGGGAGGGCTTGGGCGGGTGTCGCGCTATGCGACTTCAAGCGTTTCAACGATGGACGGGTCCGGAATCCCGTCGCCATCCTCGCGCATAGCCCCGAGGGGCATTTCGATGGCCTTCTGCATTCGTCTGCGCTTCTCCTCCAGGGTCCGGCCAGTGGCGATGCAGCCGGGGAGACCTGGCACGTGCGCGCTATAGCCGGTGCGCGTGGGCGCTATCATAACCGCGTATTTGCGCATTGGAGACCTGCCTGCTTCAGTACGGATTTCTCGGTCTTCGGATCCAATTCCTAAGACAGATGCCGGCATTCGTGACCTTGCCGGGCTTCCCTCCTGATTCCTAAGTATCCACCTGTCCCTGGCCAGCGCTTTTGGCACATGCCGGACCTTCATCGCCGTGCCGCATTCGAATATCGTATTATTTTATTATGGCCGGTCCGCTTTCCCGTCGAGCGCGCCCGGCCGCATTGGAGTCGATTTGACTTCTGCTTGTACGCCTGGAAAAATAGGGGAAGCCCAACCAAATTGTGCGGATGTGGCGGAATTGGCAGACGCGCTAGATTCAGGTTCTAGTTCTCGCAAGGGAGTGGAGGTTCAAGTCCTCTCATCCGCACCAATTGAAAACAAAAGAGTTACGAGGCCGCCCAGCGATGGGCGGTTCTGACGTTTTTGGGCGACTGTGAACCGTTTTGTTTCTGGCGACAGTATCTGGCGACAGCGTGATGGACGGGCTGGCACTTTGATATAATCGCGCAAGCCATGGGATCACAGTCGTTCAGCATCACGCTTCCTAGACCGGATCTGCCTTTAGCAGACGCTCTGGCACGGGCGCCGCGAGCGTTCAGGGAACAGGCCCAAAAGGGATTCCGGGTGCTCGCCGGTGTGGGCAAGGAGCATTACGGCGAGATCATAGATGCGGTTGTGCGTACATTGGAAAACAGGCAGCCGTCGTCGTTTGAAGAATTGGGCAAGAACCTATCCCTCCCTGCAGACCAGATGGGCGGAGTTCTGGCAGCGGCGATGCTGATTGTGCCGCTGCTTGCGAACCGGGGAACGCCGGAGGAGTTCAATGTCGAGGCCGCAAGAGCTGGCTTCCTGCCCCCGGATGTTGGGAAGGCGATTGAACCTTTTGCCCAAAGCGTGTTCGAGAAGCGGGCGGAGCTGCTTCGTATAATGCGCCGAGCGGCACTGCCAGGGCAGGTTATGCCTTCGCTGACGAACGTGGAGATCGTAGTAGATGTCCGAATGGATTTCGAGGATCAGGAAGTTTATGAAGTTGCTCCCGTAGCAATGCTGCATCTTGACACTGATACCAATACCGCTGAAATCTGGTTCCAGGCCTCGAAGTCGCAAATGGAACAGTTGAGGAAGGACATTGACGCGGCGATCAAACGGATGGAGATTGCCGAGGCGTGGGCGCGGAAAGGTCGCGCGTCGTGATTGGAGCTGGTTTCGAAGCTCCGCACTTCACCTTCTGGAACGTAGTTTATACGGCGATTGGCGCCGCAATATTTTGGGGCAAGAGTGGCCGCACGAAGTTGAGGATATTTTGCCTCTCCGATGTCTTGGATTTCTTGGAGATGCCAGACGGGCGTTTGCGGAAGTGCACTGAGTTTGTGATTTTTGTCGTTCTGGGCTGCTTGATCGGTATCGGGTTCGTGAAGCCAGCAAGTGTGCAGCAGGCGTTGACGGCTGGCTTCGCGTGGACCGGTGTGTTTGCAAAGCGCGTATAGTGATAGTAGGTGCTTTAAGAATGAGCGAGCGCATATACGATCGTCTATCCAATGTTTTCATGTTGATGGCGGTGTTTTCAGCCCTGACGTTCAGCTCCCTTGGGCGCTGGAGTTGGGTTGCGGGAGTTGTCGGAGGAGCTGCAGGCGCTGCGGCCGTTGTTCTATACTTTACGAATCTATCCAAGAACACGGACAAGGGAGAGGACGTTCAGGCTGTCCCTTCGGAAGACACTCGTGCGCACCGGCAGGAGCCTCTAATAATCGAGGAAAGCTGGATGGTCGAATTGGGTGTGAAAGGCCTTGAGCAATATATTCAGGCGGCGTACTCGACACGTGTCCCAAAGGCGGTGCGGTTTTATGAACATCGGCGCCTCCTGCAAAGAAGGGCCGTTAATGTTTATTGGCACACCTACCATGAGGCAGTGATGCAGATGGCAGAGCAGCGCGAAGAAATAACATTGTCATCGGAGCAGATCGCCTCGTGCGCAATCGAGATAATTCGGGCACTGTCGTCGGGCGAAGATCGGGACCGGTGGGAATTCAACTTTGGGCCGCGGGGTTTGCTGGTTAGTCCAGCAAAACGAATCAAAGATCGGACAAGTATCGAGGACCGGTCCACGACTGGCGAAACTGAATACGAGTCGGGGCGGGTACCGACGACGATCCAGTAAGCCATCACGACGCGATGGCTGCAACCGTAGATTGGGTGAGGGTGGCTACGATGGCTTGCGCCTCTTCACGGGCGGCGCAACGCCTGATCTGCTATGGCCGGCACGCCGGTGCGGATGAAGATCAGCGGTCACAAAACCGACAGCATGGAACGTCGGTATAGTATCGTGGCCGAGGACTTGAGCGTAGCGAAGGCGCTGCTCGAAAATCGGATGAAGGCATCCGGTGCTGTAACCCAGATTGTAACCACCCAGGGAAAGACGGCGAAACAGGGCGATACAGACAACCGCGCGAGATCATCGGCATAGACCGTCACGATACCCGGCGATACAGCCTGAATTGGGTTCAGGTTCTAGTTCTCGCAAGGGGGTGGAGGTTCAAGTCCTCTCATCCGCACCAATAACAAACTAAAGCGGTTACATGCGAAAATGATTCAACCTAGCAGGGGAACGATTACGGCAGTTTGAACCCGTCTTGAACCTGGACGAACCGAATCTCACCCGGCTCTGCACGCACGCCGCCACGGTTACGCAACCCGCCCGGAGCCGCCATGCTGAGAGATCGCCGGGAGCCAACCGAGAGCACCACGGTTGACGTTGGAAAGTCCGGCCGGAACCCTCTGTAGTAGCCGGTTATTGACTGTTATTGATTAACCGTACGCGGAATTGCGATAAATGGCGGCAGGATCAAGAGACAATGGCCATCGAGCAGATGAACATCTCGCTGTCGCCGCAGATGGCCCGGTTCATCCGCGGTAAGGTGAAAAACGGCGAGTACACAAACATGAGCGAAGTAGTGCGGGACGCGGTTCGGCGGATGCAGGAGGGCGAGGCCAAGAACAATACGAGGACAGGGCTCACCGACTTCGAATTCAGCTTAACGAAAGACGAGCGCGAAAGCATCCGGCGGGGTGTTCGGCAAGGGATCAAGGATATCGAGGAAGGCCGTTACGAAGAGTACCATGCTGATGGCCTCAGGAAAGTGGCGAAGGACTTGGTTGCCGTGTCCGCGAAGAAACCTGCCGGCCGTTCGACGGCCAAATGAGATTCCGTTACAAGCTTGCGCGCGCGGCTAAGCGAAATCTGCAAGAGATTTCCGACTACTGGATGGCCCAGGCCGGCGAGGGAGTGGCGTTGCGAGTAGTCACCGGAATTCTGGAAACCATCATCGCGCTATCGTCGCAGCCAAGGGCCGGTGCTCCGGCCGAGCAATTCGGAGAGGATGTGCGGAAGTTCGCCGCAGGTAAGTACATAATCTACTACCGTCTCCGTGCGACCAAGGCAAGCCGCGATGAACTGCTTCAGCGCCACGCATTTTTCTTGACAAGCGGCGTGGATTGCTGGCGCTTCAATCCGGCGTGTCAAATCACCGCCTCGCCGATGATCGCTCTTTCCCGAAAAGACGATTTCAGTACCCAGAGGTTTCCTATCAGGGTGGATCGGAACATCGCCTCCGCCAGGCGGCATGCGGTTCGCATTCTTCAACGAGGTGCGTTACGGCCCGCATTAACGGATCAGCATACACTGATCGACGTGCACGCCTGCTAAACAGGCCGGAAGCCCGGAGCAGGCAAAACGAACTGAACAGACGGGCTGGAGGCCCGCCGTCTGCCAGTTGGCACTATCAACCTTTATGCTCACCAAGGAATTGGCCTGCTAATACCAGCAAGGCGGCGGCGGCTCCTGGTCTACCTGAACTGCGCGATGATAAAGGTGTATGGTCGATGACTGGCTGACGAAGCATCGGTTCGCCAACTCCTGCTTGCTTCATCCCGACTCACCGGCTGGCCGAGACTTCGACTGGCAATCGATCGGCATACCGCATCCGCACTCCCCTGCCGGCAGGTATTTCGATTGGTCTGGCATCGCGTTGCCGAGTCCGGATTCGCCGGTCGGCAGGCATTACTCCGGCACGGGATCTCCGCAAACGCAAACCGATCCCGAGATCGAGGCGCTGGGCTTGTCGGCGGTAGCAAAGAAGGCTGCCTACGAGTTGAAGAAGAAGCACCCTTCCGTGAAGTTCACTAGCGGACGGCGTGATAAGCTGGAGCAGGCGCACGCCATGGCGACGAACGTGGTCCTTAAACGAAATTGGATTGAGAATACCTACGTCCACAGCGCCGCCCGCGACGCCTGCCAAAAATGGGTCGATGAGAATAAGGACAAGAAGACGACGGACAGCATCGCCGCCGGCCTGAAGAAAGTGCTGGACGGTTTAACAGACGCCCAATTGGCGCGGTTGAGCAAACACTTGTCCGGAGATGCGTTCGACGTCCAGCCCGTGAAGAAGCACGCAAGCGAAATCAAGAAGACCATCCGGGGTCTACCCGGCTTGGGTAGGTTTCTAGAACAAGAAGACGGACTAGTGCGATGGCACGCGCAGTTCTAGGCTCTACGCCCCGATGGGCTGCGCTGGTGCTGGCGGCGGCCCTGTTTGGGGCGACCGCACACGGCGCGGACCAAACCGGTTGTTTATCCAAGAGTCCGGACCGGGAGACCCATGCGCTCCAGCAACGGATGACGGCGGGCGCATTCTACAAGGAATTGCAGACCCTCTTCGGCAAGCCGGTTACGTGCCGTCTGGACGTCCAAGGCGGAAGGACCAATCTGACCTATACCTTTCGGCACGGCGCGCAACTAATTGCGCAGACCGATCCCAAGATCGAATTCAGCGAGCAGAGGGTGGAAATGGTCCACATGGACCCGACCAAAGCGATAGCACTGCTGAAGCAGGCCGAATTGGATGCATACCGGCCAGACGGATGCGGTATCTCGTGGACAAACGGCGAGGAGAAATCCCCGGCGAATTCGGGTGGCACACGGGAGACCGTGTTTTGGGGCGAAACATGCAATTGCCAGGCGCGTTTGATCTACAAAAATGATTACGTTGTGATCCTGATTCTCCGAAGCGCTTGCTGAACCGCTGCTGGAATCCTTTGCCGGCGCTGCCGCCGTCGCGTCAAGCTTCGCTTTTCGTCGCGGTCTTCGGCGCCAGCAACTACACGTTCGCCTGAGCAGTCGTGCACAACGGTGCCGGCATGGAAGACGATCTGGTGCTGACGAACCACCGAAGACCTCGCGGCCGCCGAAGGTCGTTTCCATCCTGACACTGAAGGGCGTAGGGCACGTGGCTGTTCAGTTTCGCTATGCATTCGTGTGCGATGCCGATGGGCTCCAGATAGTCGATATTACCGATGTTTAATTCGCCGCGATAAAGGCATCCGTACCCTTGAAGCGGGCCCTGGACTGTACGTCGCCCGAACCTATGCCTATGTGGCGGCCGGCCCGGAGGGCATCGCCATGATCGATGTTACGCGCCCGGAGCAACCCGCGCCACCGCGATTCTTCAGCGCCGGCGGCGCCATCGACGACGCGCGTGCGATTCGCGACGGCATGACGAATGCCAGCCTGTTCGCTTATGTGGCGATGGCAAGAATGACGTGCGCGTGCTGCGACTGACCTCTCCGGCCAAGACCACCGGGCTGTAGGGCTTCAGCCCGTCAGTCGACCCTGAACTGATCGCGACCTTCAAGACCAAAGGCGAAGCCGTCGCTCTGTCGAAGGGCCTCGATCGCGATTCGCGCCGTGGACGAGAGTGGGAATCAGCTCGCCGTCTTCGGCCGCCGCGGCGCGCGTCCCCTCAATCGTGCGGAGATGGAGCGCCTCTACTTGCGCAACGGTGCGTTATATCAGGTTTCCGATGAAGCTCCCGGCCCACCGGTAGCGCAACGGCGATAAGCAATTTTAGGAATAGGGCAACCGTGCGGCCAGAATTGAGTACGCGGAACCATCGATCAGAGGGCTTATCGGAGACCCAGCGGAATCCGAATTCACAATGCGCTCGCCTGACTCGTAACCGCCGCCCCAGAAACTAGGGGGCCACCACGGTCTCCGAGTGTAGCGGTCTTCTGAAATGCGCGTCATCAATGTTGATTCGTGTAATTGTCGAGTATCTGCTGCGCTCTCTGCCCACGGCGGGCCGCCTCACCCTCCCGGTCGGCCGGCCGCTCGTAATACCGCGACATAGTCGCGCCAGCATCATAAGCGGAGGTAGTGTTTCTTAGGCGTTGCCCGGCCCCGGCCTCGGTGCCAGACAACTCGTGCTGTACGAATCGGAGCTGCTGGTCGGCGGTTGATCCCCGGATGGCCCGGCCGGTGAACGTTTGAAAATTGGCCTGGCGGTCCGAATGCCACTGGGCTATGCCATAGGCTTGCCCGAGGTCGCCCACGGCATCCGGACGGAGTCCGCTCTCAGCCTGCAGATTGGCGACGATACCAGCGGCCTGGGCCGTAGTCCAACCTTGGCCGATGAAGTATTCCATCGCACCGCGTACGTTCCCTGGCGCACTCGGCGCAACTGGCGTGGGCGGCGCGGGGGCGAGCGCTGGTTGGGACGAACCTGCGGTGAGCGAGCGAAAGGTGGCACCTTGCGGGTCGACGCGGCTGTCGGCTGGGTTCATGTGGAGGATCCGCCGCTGATATTCCCCGATGGCGTAGACAGTCTTGGGGCCGCACACGCCATCTTCCACCAGAGGCGCTAGTGGAATCGGTAGCTTAGCGTTAATGAGTTGCTGGACCGTGAGCACGTCGGCGCGACGATTCTGGCCGCCGTGGCCCACAGAACCGCTGATTTTCACCATGATCGATCCTCCCTTGCTTCTGGCCGAGAGTACAACGCCCGCGATCCCCACCCGAGCCGAAGCCTCTCTAGTACTTCCACTTGCAGTAATCTGGGAATGTGATCAACTCCTTGATTGCGTCCCGATTTCCGTCGAGGGCTTGTTGAGCCAATTTTCCACAGCGGGAATCAGGGCTGTTCGAGTAGTACTGTGCAATATTGTCTGCACAAGCGCTACAGGCTCCCATCTCCAAGAACTTATGCTTAGAGCTTCCGTAGGTCTTCCCAACTTCAGATCTTGGCTTTGGCTTGTAAGTCTTGCCCAGTACTTTTCCGATCGCTTTAGCATCCTGGGCTTTTACCATTCCGCTATCCACCAGCTTATCAACGCCTTTGATGTCGCCATTGCAGAAATCACGAACGATAGACTCATGATATCGATTCCAGGAACCGGCTGGTAATTCCGCCTGTTTGGCGAGTTCATCCATTTTGTCGGAGTAATGCGGGCTGCCGTACTTGAGGTCCTGACACGAAATCTGAGCGAAGATCGGAGAGCAAGGCACCAGGATTAGGAAGATCACGGCATAGATCAGGGCGGTGGCTTTCCTGGAAATGGACATTGGTCTTCTCGTTAAATATAAACGCGGACGCCTGATTACGTCAACTTGTGGAACCCTGTGGAACCCAGCTCAGACGGGCGTAATAGGAAGCGCCGGCTGCCGGAGGGCGGTGCGGGGCAGCGAAGCGCACCGGCGAATGCGGAAAATCTATCCACGTAGGCGTCCGCCTAGTACGCGCGTTTTTGCCCAGGGGCTCGATTCAATTTCCCTCGGGTTGGCGGAAATCAGAGGGCTGGCGGAGTTTTTGGCCGCCTTGAAAGCTACACGAGACTGCCGGCTCTGCGCCTTACCTCAATCCGCCACGCTCCCCGACCGATTTCACCATCGCCGCCAAAGATGCCCGCCCAAACCTCTTCTGCATCGCCCGGCCGAAGGGATAACCTAGCCTGGCAAGAGTGGCCCGCGGTTTCGAGAACGCCACTATCTCGTACCACACGGAATCGTCGCTCCGGTCCCATGAGACCGTGAATCGCTCCTCCCCGGTTTCGGCGTGTTCCACCAAGGTGCCGTAGGCAAATCCGACCGTGCGGATCGGACCTTGTGAATTGCAAAGATAAACGATTCGGGACAGATTGATCGAATAGAAGCCCAGATGCGCCACAATGACGGCGACCGCCTGCCCCTGGCGAATCTCAGCGCCCGCCGGGAAAATCCGCAGCCATTTCATATTGAACATTTCCCAACTTTGCAGTGCGGCCTGGGCAGCCGCGAAGCTGGAACTCCCAGTGCCTAGTTGGGTCCGGTACCTGTCGATGTTATACCCGATGGGAAGGTTAGCCTGCCGTGAAGCGCCCACTTCCGCATAGGAGAATGGCGCGGCTTTCTGTTGTTCCAGGATGGCCCGTACCTGCTCGTCGGAAGGGCGTGAGAGCTGGAACACGTTCCCAAAGTATCATGCCCCAGGAACTTTCGCCGCGCCTCGCGGGTCTAAGCCTCCAATGCTAGAACTGCGCGCGCTCACCAAGCGGTATTCCGGTACCCTGGCCGTCGACGGCGTCTCATTCAACGCCTTGCCCGGCGAGGTGACCGGCTACCTGGGACCCAACGGCTCGGGCAAATCGACGACCGTGAAGATGATTACGGGGTTGCTCGATCCTACCGCGGGCGAAATTCTGTATCGCGGGCGGCGCATTCGCGACGATCTGGTCGATTTCAAGCGCATTCTCGGATACGTGCCTGAGGAGCCGTACCTCTACCCGCATCTGACCGGCGCGGAGTACCTGGAACTGGCCGGCGAGTTGCGCGACCTGCCCGCCGCCACGCTTCCCGGCAAAATCGACGCGCTGCTGGAGTTGTTCTCGCTCGCGGGCGACCGCTAC
>Ga0181525_10001675_pt1 | contig 18789 bp, 26 predicted proteins | sample PEATcosm2014_Bin_48_FD_121100 | JGI IMG/M metagenome (GOLD analysis project Ga0181525, IMG submission 121100) | Peatland microbial communities from MTU Mesocosm Facility, Houghton, MI, USA - PEATcosm2014_Bin06_10_metaG | ecosystem: Environmental > Terrestrial > Soil > Wetlands > Peat | place...
GCCAAGCCGGGCGACGTGGTTCGGATCATCGAGTGCCGCCCGCTAAGCAAGCAGAAGCGCTGGGCGTTGGGCGAAGTGATCCGGCGCGCCGTGCAGGTGAGCGTCGAGCATCCGGCGCTGGCCGAGAGCGCGGATACGCGAATCAAGAAGACGCTAAAGAAGCAGGGCAAGCGAGCTTCTTGAGCCTGGAGTCTTCAGGCGAGCAAGAGTTTTTAGGAGAAACGTCATGATTGGAATGAGGACAATCCTGGAGGTAGCCGATAACAGCGGCGCGCGCAAACTGCAGTGTATTCTGCCGCGCGGCGGCGACCTCGGCTTGCGCGCGGGTTTGGGCGACATCATCACGGCCAGCGTTAAGGAAGCGGCTCCGGAATCGGCCATCAAGAAGGGGAAGGTGGTGCGCTGCGTGATCGTGCGGATGCGCAAGGAGACGCGCCGCAAGGATGGCACTTACATTCGCTTCGATTCGAACGCCGCGGTGCTGATCAGCGACATCGGCGAGCCCATTGGCACGCGCGTGTTCGGCCCGGTCGCCCGCGAGCTGCGCGACAAGCGTTTTATGAAGATTGTTTCGCTGGCGCCGGAGGTGATCTAAATGCCGAAGGTAGCTTACCAGCGCCGCCAAAAGAAGGGCGAGTTGAGGCCAGTCCGGGTCAAGATCAAGAAAGACGACATGGTGAAGGTGATCGCGGGGCGCGACAAGGGCAAAACGGGCCGCGTGCTCGAGGTGAATCACCTGACGCGAAAGATTACCGTCGAAGGCATTTCTATCGCCAAGCGTCATACGCGCCCGAATCCGCAAAAGCAGATCAAGGGCGGCATCGCCTCGCGTGAAATGCCGATTGAGGTTTCGAACCTGATGGTGCTGACCACCGGCGGCGTGGCAACGCGAGTGGGCTACAAAGTCGAGGCCAACGGCCGCCGGGTTCGGGTGGCCCGCAAAAACGGCGAGACACTCGACAAGAAGTAACTGGCAATAGGAAGAACTGAAGAAAATTGAGGCCGATTGGAACCGGCCAAAAAGAGAAAGTCGAAAACATGGCAACCAAGGCAAGGCTGAGAGAGCACTACCAGAAAAACGTGGTGACGGGACTGGTGAAGGAATTCGGTTACAAGAATCCGATGGCGGTGCCGAAGGTCGAGAAAGTGTCGCTGAATATTGGTCTCGGCGAGGCTACCGGCAACAGCAAGTTAATGGATGGCGCGGTGAACGAGATGGCGGCGATTGCGGGCCAGAAGCCGGTGGTGACCAAGGCGAAGAAATCCATCGCGCAGTTCAAGCTGCGTGAAGGCATGTCGATCGGCTGCATGGTGACCCTGCGCGGCGACCGCATGTATGAGTTTCTCGACCGCTTGATGAATGTGGCGCTGCCGCGCGTGCGCGACTTCCGCGGCGTTTCGCCGAAATCGTTCGATGGCCGGGGCAATTACACGCTGGGGCTTAAAGACCAGTTAATTTTTCCGGAGATCGACTATAACAAGGTGGAAAAAGTGAAAGGCATGAATATCTGCATCACCACCACCGCAAAGACCGACGCCGAAGGTATGGCGCTGCTGAAGCTGATGGGCATGCCGTTCCGCCAGTAGGGGAAGGGCTCAAGACAAAAGGTAAACATGGCAACTACTGCGAAGATCGCGAAGGAACAGAAAAAGCCGAAGTTCAAGGTAAGACTGCGTAACCGCTGCAAGCGATGCGGCCGGCCGCGAGGCTACATAGGCAAATTCAGCCTGTGCCGGATCTGTTTCCGGCAACTGGCGCTCGCGGGTGAAGTTCCCGGCGTGACTAAGGCCAGTTGGTAACTGAACGAGTGTCCTGGCAAGCTAATTCCGGGACTCGAAACGACAAGAGACATGAGACTTAGGACAATGAAAGGTGCTGAATAACAAATGACAGCAGACCCCATTGCCGACATGCTGACGCGAGTGCGCAACGCATTGAGCGCGCGTCATGCAAAGGTGGACGTTCCGGCGTCCCGGCTGAAAATGGAAATCGCCCGGATACTCAAAGAAGAAGGCTACATCCTCAATTACAAAATGACTGAGGATGGCGCCAAACGCTCGATCCGTATCTATCTCAAATACACGCCGGCCAGCTCGCCGGTGATTTCGAAGATCGAGCGGGTTTCGCGTCCCGGCTGCCGCGTGTATGTGGGAAGTAAAGAGATCCCGCGCATCCTGGGTGGCCTGGGAATCAATATTCTCACGACGCCGAAGGGCGTGATGACCGGCTCTGGCGCGCGCAAGGAAGGCGTCGGCGGAGAAGTTCTTTGCCAGGTTTGGTAAGGGGAGACGAGTAAATCATGTCAAGAGTTGGAAAGAAACCAATCCCCCTTCCGCAAGGCGTCAAAGTGAGTATCGGCGAGAGCCTGCTTGTCGAAGGACCGAAGGGTAAGCTGACGGTGCCGATACCATCGGGCGTTAAGTTCGTGCAGAACGATAAGCAGCTCGAACTAACGCGCGAGAACGACAGTTATGCGGCGCTTCACGGGTTGACGCGGGCGCTGGCAGCCAATGCCGTGCAGGGTGTTTCGACTGGGTTTGTCCGCGAACTCGATATTGTCGGCACCGGTTATAAAGCCGATGTCAAAGGCCAGTTGGCCACCTTTATGGTGGGTTATTCGCACCCCATCGAAGTGCTGCTGCCGAAAGGCATCGAGATGAAAATCGATAAGCAGACGCACGTGGTGCTCAGCGGCTATAACAAGGAACTGCTGGGGCACATCGCGTCGCAGATTCGCAAGCTGCGCCCACCCGATCCGTACAAGAACAAAGGCATTCGCTACACCGGGGAAGTGCTGCGCAAGAAGGCCGGCAAGACCGGGGCGGGAGGTAAGACTTAAGTCATGGCTCGCGAATCCAGAGCACAAATTCGAGCGCGCGTTCACAAGCGCATCCGGCGCCGGGTTGCCGGCACTACGGAGCGTCCGCGTCTGGCGGTATTCCGCAGCGTGAACCATATTTATGCCCAGGTGATAGACGACTTACAAGGCCACACGCTCGCGGCCGCCGCCACCACTGAGAAAGATTGGAAGGCCAAGGGCGGCAATGTCGAAGGCGCAAAAGCGATTGGCACAGCCATCGCTCAGCGCGCTAAGGAAAAGGGCGTCACGAAAGTCGTGTTTGACCGGGGCGGTTTTCTCTACCATGGCCGGGTGAAGGCGCTTGCCGACGCCGCCCGTGAAGCAGGACTGGAGTTCTAAATCGAATGACACCCAATGGAAAGGCCAAGCGTATTGACGCGCAAAGCCTCAATCTGAAGGAACAGGTGGTCAGCATCAACCGCGTGACGAAGGTCGTCAAGGGCGGAAAGAATATGAGTTTCTCGGCGCTGGTGGTTGTCGGCGATCCGGGGCAGAAGATTGTCGGGTTTGGAACGGGCAAGGCCAAAGAAGTGCCTTCCGCGATCAAGAAGGGCATCGAGGCGGCGAAGAAGAATCTTCGCAAAGTCAACGTGCTTGAAACCACCATCCGGCATGAGGTGCTTGGCAAGTTCGGCAGCGGCATGGTGCTTTTGAAGCCGGCCCCGGAAGGCACTGGCGTTATTGCCGGCGGTCCGGTGCGCGCCGTAATTCAGGCTGTCGGAATTCCGAACGTGCTCACCAAGTCACTCGGTTCGCATAATGCGCACAACGTGGTGAAGGCCACTATTGACGCTCTCGAGCAGTTATGCGATAAGGCGGCGATTGCCGACATGCGCGGCCTCCCGGCGGATAAGCTTTAGGACGAGAAGGAGTTCGACCATGGCCGAAGGAAAGATCAAAATCAAGTATGTGCGCAGCGTGATCTGCACGCCGCAGAAACACAAGAACATCGTGAAGAGCCTGGGGCTGAAGACGCTCAACCGGATCGTGGAACGTCCCGATACGCCGGGGTTCCGGGGCATGGTTGCGAAAGTCCCGCACCTGCTCGAAATCGTCGAGGAGTAAGCACTAAGTTAGGAATCGGGCGCCGGGTGATAAGTGAAACGTCACGGTCCGCGGCCGGCCGAAGGGTGAAACAGTCATGAATCTCAGCCAGCTTAGACCCCCCAAGGGGCAGAAACAGAAAAGGCAGCGCATTGGCCAGGGCATGGGCAGCGGCCGCGGCAAGTACTCCGGCCGCGGCGCGAAGGGCGCTAAATCGATTTCCGGTTACAGCAAGATGCGCGGGTTTGAAGGCGGCCAGATGCCGCTTCATCGACGGCTCCCCAAGCGCGGGTTTACCAACATCTTCCGGAAAGAATACGCCATTGTGAATGTGGGTTCGCTCGAGAAGCTCTCGGCTGACACATTCACCCCCGAATCGCTCGTAGCCGCCGGAGTGGTCAAGAAGCTGAGCGCCGGATTGAAGATCCTCGGCAACGGCGAATTGACCCGCAAGATTACCGTGAAGGCTCATGTGTTCTCGAAGTCCGCTCTGGAGAAAATTCAGAAGGCTGGCGGCGAAGGTGAGGTTATCGCCCCCAAAGTGAAGGCGCCGGCGCCCGCCGCCTAGCGTTAAGAGTTTCTTTCGATGGCAAACAGGTAGAAGGCCACCATGAACAAGTTCTTCGAAGCTCTCTTCAATGTGTTCCGCATCCCAGACCTGAGGAAGCGGGTTCTGTTTACCCTGGCTATGCTGGCGGTCTACCGCATTGGCGCGTACATCCCAACGCCGGGCATCGACACCAAGCGGTTCGAAGACTACTTCGCACGCAATTCCGGCGGCTTCCTCAGCTACTTCGATCTGTTCAGCGGCGGCATGGTGCGCCGGATGACCGTGTTCGCCCTGGGCATCACGCCTTATATCACCGCCTCGATCATCCTGCAATTGCTCACCGTGGTTGTGCCGACGCTTGAGAAGCTGCAGAAGGAAGGCGAGCTTGGCCGGCGCAAGATCACGCAATGGACACGCTATCTCACCGTCGGCCTGGCCCTGATCCAGTCGGTTGGCATTGCCGTCGCGCTTCAGAACCCGCAAGCCAATCTCGTGCTGAATCCCGGCATCGGGTTTGTTCTTCTTACCGCGCTCACCTTCACCACTGGCACCGCGTTCATCATGTGGCTCGGCGAGCAGATCAGCGAGCGCGGCATCGGCAATGGAATGTCGCTGATTATCTTCACCGGCATCGTTTGCGGCCTGCCGAGAGCGATCTCCGAGATCTACACTCGCGTGTTTGTTACGCGGGACTGGCCGGCTTGGGAAATGCTTCTCATTCTGGCGGTCATGGTTTCGGTGGTTGCCTTTATCGTGCTGGTGGAGCGCGGCGAGCGCCGCATTCCGGTCCAATACGCCAAGCGAGTCGTCGGCCGGCGCATGATGGGCGGTCAGTCGACCCATTTGCCGCTGAAAGTCAACGCCGGCGGGGTGATCCCGATCATCTTTGCATCCTCGCTGCTGGCGCTTCCTTCGACCGCATCCAGTTTCGCTTTCGTAAAAAACAGTCCATGGCTCAGTAGCATGCTCGGTGTCATCGGTTACGCCCAGCCAATGTACTATCTGCTGTTTGTCGTGCTCATCGTGTTCTTCTGCTTCTTCTACGTGTCGATCATCTTCAATCCGAACGAAGCGGCGGACAACATGCGCAAGTACGGCGGATTCATTCCGGGAATCAGGCCGGGCCGCAACACGGCTGAATACATGGACAAGATTCTTTCCAAGATCACGGTTGTGGGCGGTTTGTATCTGTCGATTCTGTCTTGTATACCCACCATCATGATTTCGGGAATGCGGTTGCAGCATCTTCCGCTCGTCGGCAACTTCATCGACGCCCACTTTCCCCGTTTCCTGCTGGACGGGCTGGGCGTAAACTTCTACTTCGGTGGCACCTCGCTGCTGATTGTAGTTGGCGTGGCCATGGACACCGTCAACCAGATCGAAGCGCAATTGATCATGCGCCACTACGACGGCTTCACCCCCAGAGCAGGCCGCATCCGCGGCCGCCGAGGCTAGAACAACTCTAGGCGTGATGTGGCGCGGGCACTCGTGCCTGCCGCGTCGGCACTCTTGCCGACGCTTTTCCTCGCAGCATTTCACTCCAAGACATGTGTCGAGATGAGCCTCGACACGGCAGGCACGAGTGCCCGCGCCACGAAGGCCCGTGAAGTTTGAGAAATGCGGATCGACCGCCTCGGGCGAGATGTTCTTGATCGTCAGTTACCCGATTAAGGCGTGAACCGCAGCGCAGCCGGGTAGCGCACCAGGGTGGTGCAGTTGTTATGATCATAGGAAACATGAGCAGCCGCGCGAAATCTCGTTCCCGGAAAGCGTCGTCGGTCCGCCAGAGCGTGACGATCCCGGCGCAGTTGGCAACTGAGGTACGACGCGTAGCCAAGGAGAGGCATCTCACGGCGAGCCGCGCTCTTGTCGAGCTCGCGCGGCGCGGTGTAGAGGCCGAAGCGGAGTCTCGAGCGAACCTCAACGCGACATATCGGCGATTCATGTCCGAAGTAAATCCCCAGCTTAAGGATGAAGCGGGCAAGGATCTGATCCGCGCGATCTTCGGGAAAGAGTCCCTTGCCGAAGATTCGATTCTCTAGCCTTCCCCGCCCAGTTTGGGAACATCTTCTGGCTCGGGCGGCAGAGCGCCAGACTGGGCGAGCTTCCCAAAACGCTGTTATCAAAGGGCATGGCGCCGTTTGGAGAGAGACTCAAATAGATGCTTCGGTCGCTTATAGCCGCCTACCGTTGCCCCTGAGGAGTTCGTTTCGCAATCTGCCCCTTTTCGTTCGCGGCGCGGGAGTTCGTTTCGCAAAAAACGCCTTTTCTTCGCCTTTGGCCCTCGGATGCCTGGCTCAGGAGTTTCGTAAAGCGTCGGGGTTAGACACGCCCCGCTCGGCCACCGTCTTGGGGCCAAGGCCAATCCATGAACCACATCAAGCCCTGCTACAATTAGGTCAGGGTGGGGGAAGTTGTGGCGAAACCAGGGCAGTCCTACGAATTCCAGCCCAGCCGTGCTAGACTTATTGGTTGACGACGAGAAGACTGTAGCCCGCCATCAGCCGCAGGCCGCTCCGAAGTTCGTGGGTCCCTCAACAGTTCTGCGATGAGATCAAGCTCCTCGGGTGATAGAGGAGCGTTTTGTCGCGCCAACGGCCAGTGCGGGTGTACAGATCTTTGGAAATTTGAGTTTGCGATGAGCCTGAAGCGGTAACCATGATCGTGCGCAGGAGTCCGGCTGAGTTGGAGAAGCTGCGTCGCAGCGGCTTGCTGGTGTATCAGGTTCTGCAGCGCCTGCGATCGATGGTGGACGTGGGAATAACGACGCAGGATTTGGAAGTTGCCGCATCGAAGATGATCGATGAGGCGGGTGCGAAGCCGGCCTTTAAGGGTTACTATTCGCAGGCGGCGGGTACGCGCTACCCTTACGTGCTCTGCACGTCGGTGAATGAGCAGGTTGTGCATGGCATGCCGTCGGCCAAGCGGAAGTTGAAGGCTGGCGATATTGTTTCGATCGATACTGGCGTTGCGTTGGATGGCTATTACGGCGATTCGGCGCTGACGGTTCCGGTAGGCGAAATCAGCGACTCGGTAAAACGCTTGTTGAAAGTGACCGAGGAGAGCCTGGAGCAGGCGATTGACCGGGTACGGCCCGGCAACCGGTTGTTTGACATTTGTGGAACCGTGGAAAAGCACGTTGTATCGAACGGCTTTTCGATTGTGCGTGAGTTTGTGGGACACGGGATTGGGACTTCGTTGCACGAAGAACCGCAGATTCCGAATTACGTGGACCGCAACAATGAGAATCCTCGCCTGAAACCGGGCATGGTGTTGGCCATTGAGCCGATGGTGAATGCGGGCAAGCCGGCCACGAAGGTGCTTTCGGACCACTGGACGGCGGTGGCGCAGGATGGGTCGTTTTCAGCGCACTTTGAACACATGGTGGCGGTGACCGAGAACGGGCCCTGGGTGCTGTCGAGGCCTTGATAGATGTTGGGGTCCGGTGGCGGCGGTAAGCCTCGCGGCGCTGAGCGCAGTTTGGAAGGCGTGGTGATGGAGTTGTTGCCCAGCGCGCTGGTAAGAGTAAGGCTGGAAGGTGAGCACGAAGTAGTTGCGCACATGCCGGCCGCGCAGCAAGCGAATTTTGTGCGGCTGCGGGTGGGCGACCGGGTCTTGGTGGCGTTGTCATCGACCGATCGCACTCGGGGACGAGTGTTGGAGTTATTGAAGAAGTCATGAAGGGTGTAGCGGGCGACGGAAGGAATTTGCCATGAAAGTACGGGCATCAGTTAAGAAAGTGTGCGACAAGTGCAAAGTGATTCACCGCCACGGTGTGGTGCGCGTGATTTGCACGAATCCGAAGCACAAACAGCGGCAGGGCTGAGGGGAACAAGGAAGGTTTGAGCGCGCAGGCCGCACGTTGGCCGTTGCGCGCGATCTGAGAATGGAGTCGAAATGGCGCGTATTGCAGGCGTAGATCTACCAGCAAAAAAGCGGGCGGCGATTGGGCTGACCTATATTTACGGCATTGGCCGGACGCGGGCGTTGTCTCTGCTGTTCCGCGCTGGCGTGGATGCGGACAAAAAGGTTGCCGACTTGTCGGAAGAAGAGGTTAACCACCTCCGCACCCTGATTGAGAGTGAAGGCGCCGTGGAAGGCGACCTCCGCAAAGAGATGTCGCTGAACGTCAAGCGTCTGATGGAAATGGGCTCTTACCGCGGTCTGCGCCACCGGCGCGGCCTGCCTGCCCGCGGCCAGCGAACTCACACCAACGCGCGCACCCGCAAAGGTCCGCGGCGCGGCACTGTGGCTAACAAGAAAAAGGCTGCGGCTAAGACATAACGAGCTGCTCCAAGTAACCGAAAGAGTGAAAAAGTAGATGGCGAAAGCACCGGTAAAGACCACCAAGAAGAAATCCTTCAAGAAGAAGGAGAAGAAGAACGTTCCGTTCGGCACTGTCCACATCCAGGCGTCGTTCAACAACACGATTGTCACTTTCACCGACCCGCTGGGCAATGTGCTCGCGTGGTCGAGCTCGGGTTCGCTGGGGTTCCGCGGTTCACGCAAAGGCACGCCGTTCGCCGCTCAGCAGGCGTCGCTCACGGCCGCTAACAAGGCCAAAGAATCCGGTTTGCGGGTTGTGGAAGTGCGGGTCTCCGGCCCTGGAAGCGGCCGCGAATCGGCCGTTCGAGCGCTTTCAACCGCGGGTATTGAAGTGAGGGCGATTCGCGACGTAACGCCCATTCCGCACAATGGATGCCGGCCGCCCAAGAAACGGCGCGTGTAAAGTCAAACGAGTTTCTTGCAGTAGATTTTCCGGCGGGTTTCGAGTAAGCCCGTTGGCCTAGAAGAGTGATTAAGCGGGATGAAGGTCAGAGCCTGACCGTAAACCGCACCAACCACCGTGCCGGACGCCGGAATCTAGATGTATTAGATTCCGGGTAAAGCGCGGATCATCGCATCGTGGGAGGTTTGATTTGGCTCGTTATAGTGGCCCCGTTTGCCGGCTTTGCCGGCGCGAGGGCATTAAATTGTTCCTGAAGGGTGAGCGCTGCCACACGGAAAAATGCGCCATCGAAAAGCGCAACTTCTCCCCTGGCCAGCATGGCAAGGACAAGAAGGCGAAAGTAGTCGGCTACGGTCTACAACTGCGAGAGAAGCAGAAGGCCCGCCGCTACTACAGCATCCTGGAAGTCCAGTTCCGCAATCTCTTCGAGAAGGCCGCCAGGCAAAAGGGTATTACGGGCGATAACCTGCTGGCTTCGCTCGAAAAACGCCTCGACAACGTGATTTACCGGATGGGCCTGGCAACCAGCCGCGCCCAGAGCCGCCAGTTAGTAGGACACGGCCACGTGAAAGTGAACGGGCGAAAGGTCAATATTCCGTCGTTCACCGTCAAGCCCGGCGATGTCGTCGAAATACGGGAATCCAGCCGCACGAATCCGACGCTGCTTGCGGCGCGCGACGCTACGGCGCATACGCCCAGCCCCTCATGGCTCGAGGTGGATCGCGAAGGGCTCAAGGCCCGCGTCATCCAACAGCCCAAGCGCGAAGAGTTGGTTCAGATCCAGCTCAATGAGCAGCTAATCGTCGAACTCTACTCCAAGTAACTTTTCCGCGGGGCGGGGTAGCATCCACGCGCGGCGGGCGCTAAAGTTCTTCGAGTGGAGTGAGTGAGAGAAGAAATTTAGAAGGAAAATTGATCATGTTTAAAGGATTTCAGAAGCCGAAACGTTTAGTCGCCAATACCGAAACCCTCGTCGAGCGCTTTGGGCAGTTCTCTGCCCAGCCGTTTGAGCGTGGATTCGGAACCACCATCGGCACCGGCTTGCGCCGCGTGCTGCTCAGCTCGATCGAAGGCGCGGCCATCACCGGCGTTCGCATCGAGGGTGTATCGCACGAGTTCAGCCCCATTCCAGGCGTGGTGGAAGACGCCACCGACATCATCCTGAATCTGAAGCAGGTTCCGTTCAAGATGATGGGCGAAGGCACGCGTATCGCCCGCCTGAGAGTCGAGCAGCCGGGTGAAGTAATGTCCGGCCAGATTGAAACCGATGCCGACGTCGAAGTGCTCGATCGCAATTTGCACATCGCCACCATCGGCGAGGGCGGCAAGCTCAATATCGAGATGCGCATCAAGTCCGGACGCGGCTACGTGTCGGCTGACCGCAACTACGATGAAGATCTGCCGCTCGGCTACATTCCGATCGATTCGGTCCACTCGCCGGTTCGCAAGGTCAATTACATTGTCGAGGCCGCGCGCCTTGGCCAGAACACCGATTACGACAAACTCACCATCGAGGTCTGGACCAATGGCGCCATCTCGCCACAGGACGCCATCGGGCAGGCCGCCAAGCTGCTGAAAGATCACATGACGATCTTCATCAACTTTGAGGAGACGCCTGAGGTCCAGGAAGAGCCGGCCGAGCGCGCGATGAATCAGATGAGCGAAGTTCTCAACCGGTCGGTGGAAGAACTCGAGCTCAGCGTCCGGTCTTATAACTGCCTCAAGAATGCCAATATCCAAACCATTGGCGATCTTGTGCAGAAGACCGAATCCGAGATGCTGCGAACCAAGAATTTCGGGCGCAAGTCGCTCAACGAGATCAAAGAAATTCTGGCTGGCCTCGGTCTGTCGTTCGGCATGAAGTTCGATCAGCAAGGGCGCCTGGTTGGCGGGGCGATTGCGCCGCCTGCCTCCGCTGCCGACTATGCCGCCGCGGGCGAACCCTACGGAGATGAGCACTGATCCCGGGATCAGATTGCGAAAGAGGAGTCAGCTAGATGAGACATCGCAAAGCGGGATTCAAGCTTAAGCGGGATTTGGCGGGGCGCCGGTCATTGCTCCGTAATCTGGTGACCAGCACCATTGTGGAAGAGCGCATCACGACGACTATTCCCAAAGCCAAAGCGGCCAAGCCGCTGGTGGAAAAGATGATCACACTGGCCAAGAAGGACACGCCGAACGCGCGCCGCGAGGCTTCGCGCTTCCTGCTGACGCCAGACTCGGTAGTGAAGCTGTTTGACGTCATTGGTCCGCGCTTCCATCAACGCAATGGCGGATATACGCGGATCGTGAAACTCGGTTGGCGCAAAGGTGACGGCGCCGACACGGCGAAGCTGGAACTGGTCGGCTCCGAGTTGGTAAAGCGCGCCGCCGAACGTGCCAAACGCCGCGAAGAGCGCCTCAAGGCTCTGCATCAGGGCGACCACGGCGACGAAGAGCCGCCAATCGAAGAGACGAAATAAGCCTTTGGTGGGGCAAGCGATCTTGTCGCCTGCCAAACCGCCGTAGGTCCGCTACCAGTTCAACAACTCTCTGACGCTCCGCGCCTGCCGCTTGCTGGCGATGAATTCCTGATCGTTGCTCATCGTGATCAGCCAGCGCTGGCTGCTTAACGCGCTCATTTTCCTGACGTGGCTGACGTTCACAAGCGCGTTCCGATGGATGCGCCGGAAGCTCGTGTTTCGCAAACGCTCTTCCAGTACCTTCAGCGTCTGCATGGCGAGGTATTTGCGCTTCCCGCTGATGATCCATACCAGATCGCCATCGGCCTGGAACCCGAGAATCTCTTCCGCGCTCAGTATGAAATACTCCTCCCCCGCCTTGCCAACGATTCGTTTCGGCGGCTCCGCGGAAGGCCGTTCCGCTACCTCCTGAAGTTGCGCAAGCTTTTGTACTGTTTGATGCGGCCTCAGCCGGCGCACACGCTCAACCGCCTGGGCAAGACGCTCGTGTCCGGCGGGCTTGAGCAGGTAGTCAACAGCTCCGGCTTCAAAAGCCTGCAGCGCGTACTCGTCATACGCGGTGACAATCACGATGGAGGGCAGATGCGCGCCGTGCTGAATGCTTCGCGCCACCTCTAACCCGCCCATTCCCGGCATCTGCAAGTCCAGAAACACGAGATCCGGCTGGTATTTGCCGATGAGCTCGACGGCAAGCGGACCGTTATCTGCTTCTGCGACGACGTCTACGCCGCCCACCGTCTCCAGCTCTTCCCGCAGCACGCGGCGCGCCACCGGCTCATCATCGACGATCAGAGTTTTCAAGGCCATGGGGAGGCGCTTAAGCAATCACCGCCATCGCCTCCGCGACGGCCTTCACCGGCAATCGAAAGCCGACGGTGGTCACAGCATGCTCGGAACGAACCTGCAATGCCGCGTCAGGTCCGTAGCAGAGCGCGAGGCGCCGCCGCACGTTGGTCAGGCCAATCCCGTTTGAAAGCTCGAGCTCCCGCGGGTCGCACTCTCCGGAGTTTGCCACTTCCACCAAAACCCCGTCGCCGCAGTTTCTGACCGTGAGGCGCACAAACCCGCTCTCCACTCGCGTTGCCACTCCGTGCCGCACGGCGTTCTCAACCAGCGGCTGAATGGAGAGCAACGGAATCTCGAAGCCCAGTGCCGCTTCGTCCACGCGCACCTCTGTCTGCAATCTCGGACCCAGCCGGAGCTCTTCGATGGCCAGGTACGATCGGACAATCTTCACCTCCTGCTCGACATCGACGAAGGTGCGTTCGCTCTGAAGCAGATACCGGAACACATCCGCCAGATTCAGCACCAGCCGGCGCGCTTCGGCGTTCGCGCGGTCAATCGTGCCATACAGAGTGTTCAGAGAATTGAACAGGAAGTGCGGATTGATTTGCGCCTGCAGCGCCCGCAACTCGGCTTGAGCCACCAGATTCTGCAATTGCAGGCTGCGCAGTTGCTCGATCTGTTCAACAACCGTGGTGCCCAGACGCGCCAGTACGGCCAGGTCTTCGCTGAGGTAGCGGCGCCCGCCGTCACGTGGTCCCAACAGAAGGTAGGCGGCGTCTCCACGGGCAAAGCGCATCGGCAGAATGGCCTGCGTCCACGCCGGCGCCGCCCTCGCCGCGCGATTCACCACCGTTACGGGCGAGGCAGCTGGCGAATCCTCCTCGGGGCGCTGGGTTGTAAGTTCGTAGCGCGGCGTATGCAGAAACCGGGCAATCAGGCTCGCCGCGCCGTTCAAGTAATCGGTCTCGCTATGCGACGCGCGCGCCAGGTTTTCCAGGCACCGTGTCACTTCATCTATATTCGAGCGCAGGAACAGAACCCGCGTCAGCAAGCTTTGCATTCGGTTGCGGACATAGACGAACAGAGCCAGCAGCACGCATGCCGTGACAAACAGCAGACCGGCCGCGAAAGGCCGTCCCGCGTATGCATCGACTTCGAACGAGCCCAACGCCCGGATTACCAGCAGCACGGCGCCGGCGGCCAGCGACGCGTTCACGATGAATCGCAGAAACGCGTCCAGCAGCAGGAAGCGGTAATCCTGCAGCAGGACCAGCAGCGCCAGCGGCAGGCCCGCATGGTGCAGCGCGATCTCGCGCGACCACGGCAGCGCCGAGTGGCCCGTGCCGAAGTGAGCAAACGAGATGGCGAACAGGAACAGACCCATCGCTCCGGCAAGCCGTGAACCCGCGCCGCGGTTCGCCCGCCTCAGCGCCAGGAACACTGAGATCAAAGTGAGAGCTGAGAATCCCACTACCACGATCAGCAGGGCCACGCGGTGTGTCTGTGGCGCGGGCAGAACGAACTCGCTCAAGTGAAGCGCCGCGGCTACCGCGCTTAGAACATATCCACTGATCCACAAAAACCGTTCGCGCGACTCGAGCGAGATGTGCAGCAAAACGGCAGGGAGCACGCTCAATACCGCAAAGCTTCCCGCGGCCACCCAATCAGCCGCCACTCCGCCGCCCGGTCCAATTGCGAGCCCAATCAATGAGCCCAGGTTCCAAAGCAAGGCCAGCACGGAGGCCGCCACCGGCAGCGCGCTACGCCCTTCGGAAGTTTGCCAGCGATTGACCAGAAACAGGTACACCAGCAGCCCGAAAATGAGCACACCCGCGCAGTGTCCAATGGTGTTTACGAGGACGGGCTCGTGAATATTCAGCAAGTCCTGCATTCGCTCTCAAGATAGCTGATTCGAGGCGCGCGCTGGATCGGCCGGCGCCAGGGACTCTTCGCTGAGGCATACCGTCGCGCCGTGAACGAGGCAACTGCCGGTTGCCGCGTGCCGGTCGACGCGCACGGATCGCAACCGCAACAGCCTTCTGGTTCGCAGCGCTTTCGCAACCACCGGCTCGAGCTCAGAGTCGCGTGCCGAGCTGCAGGGGTAGATGGAAACAAGGCTGACAATCCGGGCGCCGTAGCTGCTGCCGGAGCGCGTAACCTTCATCATGATTCCGTTGCCGCCGCCCTCACCCGGCTCGGTCGTAATGGGCGCCACCATGCGCCCACCCTCTTTGAGCCGCTCGAGCCACTCCAGGCGCGGATGCGTCAAACCGGCATTGATCAACATGGCGTCACACATGCCCGTATGGGCGATTACTGCGTCGACTGGCTCAACTGACGCTTGCGGCAGATCCGCAAGGTTCTTCTTCGCCTGCTCGGCCAACCTGCAGTCGATCTCGGCGGCCACGACGCTCCCTTCCGGGCCAACCAGTTCCGCAAGGATGGCCGTGTAATATCCCACGCCGCATCCCGCGTGGAATACCCGATCGCCGCGTTTCAGATCCAGCGCGTCGATCCAGTGGGCCAATGCGCTCGGCTGTCCGTTGTTCAGCCCGCGAGCGCGATCAATCGACACCAGAACGTCTTCGTACAGCGCTCGTGCGTCCTCGGCTGTAAAAACCGGTGCACGTTCGTGCTCTTCGTCTCGCGCCGGGATGATCAACCAGGGGCCGGGCCCCAGGAATTGTTCGCGCCGCACTGTGGCGAACGCCGCCTGCAAGAGAGGCGAGGAGACTCCCGCTGCCGCGCAAATCTCTCGGGCATAGGCCTTGCGCCGCTCCTCCAGCGTCAGGCCGGGCGGAGGGCCGTCGCGTGTCTGAGAGAACGTTACCGTGTCTTCATTCTATGCCTCGGGCCGCTTTGTGCGCTGCAACACCATCTGTGTCCTGCAACGCAGGCGTCGTCATCCAGCACACGCTCGCATGAGATAATCCCGCTCAAGTGGTTGGTCCTTTTTCGGCGGCGAATCGGCCGCGCCGAAAAGGGAAACTATGGTTAAGGTGTCATGCAACGGCTGACGATCGCGAAACTGATTGGCCTGTGGACGGCTCTGTTTGTCGGCATGATTTGCGGTGGCGCGCTGTGGCTGCAACCCTGGCGAATTGAGCTTTCCGGCCACCGCTCGATCACCGGATTTGTGCTGGGCGGCATCGCCCTGGTCGCGGTCCTCTGCAGCGCAGGCTACATTGCCACGTTTCTTTTCCTGAGTTCCTGGTCACGTTACGCCGACCAGCTCGCTCGTCTGGCGGTGGCAGTTCCCGGCCACCCCATGGGCCTGCCCCAGAACTGCCCCGCCGAATTTACTGCGCTCTCGCAAGCTCTCAAGGACATGGCAGCCCAGGTAGGCGCAACGCTGGAGCGTGCCACTCTTGAATCGTCGCGGCGGGAAACCATTCTCGCCGGAATGGCCGAAGGAGTCCTCGCCGTCGACAATCGGCTGAATGTGGTGTTCTACAACGAAGCTTTCGCGCGTGCCTTTCAGGCGCGCCTGCCCGTAGCCGATGGGCGCCCGCTCTACGAGGTTGTTCGCGAGCCGGCTCTCCATTCCACGCTCGAGTCTGTCGTCCGGACCGGGCAATCCACGCGCGAGCAGTTTCAATTGCCGGCGGCGGCCGGCCGCTGGTTTGAAGCGCACGTTCTCCCCTTCGTTAACGGCCAACGTCCCGGCGCCATCGTGGTGCTTCACGATGTGTCCGATGTCCATCGCCAGGAACAGACCCGCAAAGATTTTGTGGCTAACGTCTCGCACGAACTGCGAACCCCGCTCGCCGCCATTCGCGGATACGCCGAAACCCTGCTGGACGGCGCGCTCGAAGACAAAGCCAACAACCGCCGCTTCGTCGAAGTGATCCTGTCTCAGGCTATTCGCTTGAACAATATTGCCAGTGACCTGCTTGTGCTCTCCGAGCTCGATGCCAACGCTCCCTCAGGTCCTCCTGATCGCGTCAATCTGCTGGATGTCGTCGAATCGGCGATGCGTACCGTCGAAAGCACTGCCGCTTTGCGCGAGGTTCGGCTCACGCGCGGCCCTGTCGAGGAGTGCGCCGTGAACGGTTATCGCTTCCGCCTCGAACAAGCGGTCGTCAACCTGCTCGACAATGCCGTGAAGTTCAACCGCCCGGCCGGCGAAGTGTCCGTTGAATGTGGCAGGACGGGTGACGGCAAAGTGCGGATTTCGGTGAGCGACACCGGCATCGGAATGGCCAGCGAAGACCTCAAGCGCATCTTTGAGCGCTTTTACCGTGTCGACAAAGCCCGCTCGAAACGTGTTCTGGGAACTGGTCTCGGCTTGTCAATCGTTTCTCAAATCATCGAGCGCATGGGCGGCACAATTCAAGTCGAAAGCCAACTGGGCCGCGGCACAAAATTCACAATCTTGCTGGATAGTTTCTAAGACACCATTTCTCACGCTCCACCAGGGGGAATTCTCAATGGACTTCACTTATCTTGATGTCGCGAAAATGATTGACCATTCGCTGTTGAATCCCACGATTCCGGTGGCTGACCTCGAGCAGGGCATTCGGCTCGCCCGCGAGTACGACGTTGCCAGTGTGTGCATCCTGCCTTATTATTTGCGGCGCTGCGCCGAGGCGCTTGCGGGCAGCAGTGTGAAAGCATCCACCACCATTGGCTTCCCTCATGGTGGACACACCACCGCCATCAAAATCGCAGAGGCAAAACAAGCTCTTGCCGATGGAGGCGAAGAGCTCGATATGGTGGTCAACATCAGCAAGGTTCTTAGCTTGGATTGGGCGTATGTGAACGAAGACATTCGATCGGTGATTGAGGTCGCCCATGAGCGGGGAATGAAAGTGAAAGTGATTTTCGAAAACTGCTACCTCAATGACGAGCAGAAAATTCGGCTGTGCGAGATTTGTTCTAGCCTCAACGCCGATTGGGTAAAGACCTCGACCGGCTATGGCTCCGGCGGCGCAACGCTCGAGGATTTGGCACTGATGCGAAGACATGCCGCGCCGCATGTTCAGGTCAAGGCCGCGGGCGGGGTCCGCGACCTCGACGCACTGCTCAAGGTTCGCGCTCTGGGTGTCACCCGCTGTGGCGCAACACGCACCGCCGGAATGCTGGAAGAAGCCCGGCGCCGGCTCGGCCTCGATCCCCTTCGCGCCGCCAGCGGAGAAGCGCAGACCGTTGGATATTAACCGGAAGCTGTCAAGTACCGCTAGCTGAGACGCGACCGTCAGGGAGCGTTTACCCCAGAGGCAGGCGGCGTGACTCGGGCGCAGGTTCGCTAAGAACGCTCCTTCACAGTCGCGTCTCGGCTAGCGGTATGGGCTGGCTCCGGCAGCAGGTTTCGCCGGTCAGGTAGCTAGTCGCCAGGGAGTAAGAAGGAGGTCTCCGGCAACGGTTCTTCCTGTGGCGCGTAACGGCACCGGCCGCGCCTGTCCCGATGCGACGCCCAGTCCAGGCGTAGATCGCGGCTAACCTCGTCTAGCATCTCTATGCTGGCCGTCTTCTGCTCCATGGCAAATGCAGTCACCAGCAAGTTGTCGCAGACTGCATTGATCAAGCGGGGAATTCCATATGTGCGGACATGTATCTCGCGTAACAACTCCCGCGTGAAGATATGCTGGTTCGGCACACCGGCGCGCGCCATTCGCGCTTCAACGTACTCCACACTTTCTTCTTCAGTAAGTGGGTTCAGCATGCACCGCAGCACGATTCTCTGCTTGAACGGGCGCAGATTCGGAGCATCCAGCTTTCGATCCAGCTCAGGCTGCCCCGCCAGGATGATCTGAAGCAGCTTGCCTGTCCGATTCTCCATATTGCCGAGCAGCCGAATTTCTTCGAGCACGTCCGACTCCAGATTGTGGGCTTCATCCACAATCAACACGCACGTCCGGCCTCGCTCCGCCTGTTCCAGGAGCATGGTGTTCAGGCCGATCAGCACATCCGTCTTCGACTTGGCGTCCACCTGCAAGTTGAAATCGTAAGCCAGCATTTCGAAGAACTGGCTAGGCGTCAGCCGCGAATTGAAAATGAATGCAAACTCGATGCGATGGGCGTCCAGGTAGTCTCGCAGGCACTCGAGCATCGTCGTCTTCCCCGTGCCCACTTCGCCAGTGAGCACGATGAAGCCCTTGCGGCTCCGGACCCCATAAATCAGGTTGGCTAGAGCTTCTTCGTGGGTGGGACTCCGGTAGAGAAACTCCGGATCTGGACTCAGATTGAAAGGGGCTTCACTAAAGCCGAAGTATGCCTTGTACATGTGGAAGCCGCCTGACGGGTGGGAGACGGGGGCGCCTTATGGCTCACCAGCGCCCCTGTTTCCCATCATATCGTGAAGCGACCGGCCAGTTCTAGTACTCAGCTCTACGTAGAAAACCGGGAGAGTTTCGA
>Ga0181525_10001677_pt1 | contig 18750 bp, 15 predicted proteins | sample PEATcosm2014_Bin_48_FD_121100 | JGI IMG/M metagenome (GOLD analysis project Ga0181525, IMG submission 121100) | Peatland microbial communities from MTU Mesocosm Facility, Houghton, MI, USA - PEATcosm2014_Bin06_10_metaG | ecosystem: Environmental > Terrestrial > Soil > Wetlands > Peat | place...
ACCGGAGCGTACCAGCATGTCAGCAATTTCAAGTGCTTGTTCGCCGGTGTCTGGCTGTGAGATGAGCAGATCATCGACTTTCACACCGAGACGTTTTGCATAGCCTGTATCGAGAGCATGTTCTGCATCAATAAAAGCAGCGGTGCCACCTTTTTTCTGGCCTTCTGCAATGACTTGCAAAGTGAGTGTGGTTTTACCTGAGGATTCCGGGCCGTAGATTTCAACAATACGCCCTTTGGGCAGGCCGCCTATGCCAAGCGCAATGTCGAGTGAAAGTGAGCCGGTTGAAATTTCTTCAATGCCCTGGAGATCAGCGGCATCATCGCCAAGACGCATGACAGAACCTTTGCCAAATTGACGCTCAATCTGGCTTAGCGCAGCCGCCAGGGCTTTTTTCTTGTTGTCTTCTTTTTTGTTGTCTTCCATATGGTGATCCTTTTGTAGGTTGTCGGTGAGTAATCCACCGCCTCACCTGAGAGACAGGGAGGAAGAGTGGAACAGGGGAGAGCTTATTTATAACCTGTAACACAGAATTGGGAAAGCGATTTATGTGATGAGTTTTAATAAATGTTCGAGGGATGCGGCGATGGATGAAAGACGCACAGCTTGCCGGTCGCCTGTAAAAACGTGGCATTCAGCATGCGTTTTAAAATGTTTTCCGCTATAGCCTATCCACACGGTGCCGACGGGTTTTTCCTTGCTGCCGCCGTCAGGGCCTGCAATACCTGTGATTGCAATGCCAAGATCGGCGCGGCTTTTCTGCAGGATGCCATTAGCCATATCGAGCGCAGTTTCTTCACTGACCGCACCGTATTGTTTGATGGTGTCTGTGCTGACGCCTAGCATCTCGTGCTTGGCTTCATTGCTGTAAGTGACAAATCCGCGATCAAACCAGGCTGAGCTGCCAGGAACGCTGGTTAGCCAATAGCTTAAACCGCCGCCAGTACAAGATTCGGCAGTGGCGAGTATTTTGCTGCGGGATTTTAATTGCTCAGCTGTTTGCACGACGAGAGTTTTGATGCGTTCAATCATGTTCTTTACCTTATGGGTGACTCGCGGTATATACGTTCAGAAATATTTTATGGAGTATGCCATGGCGCTATCAACAATTGAACGTGCAGAACACACGCCCATGATGCAGCAGTATTTACGTATCAGGGCTGAACATCCTGGTACGCTGTTGTTTTACCGCATGGGAGATTTTTACGAATTATTTTACGATGACGCAGAAAAAGTCGCGCGTCTTTTGAGTATTACGCTGACAGCGCGCGGGCAGTCTGGCGGTAAACCTATTCCCATGGCAGGTGTTCCATTTCATTCTGCAGAATCTTATATCGCAAAATTAATTCGTCAGGGTTTGTCTGTTGCAATCTGTGAACAGATAGGTGAACCGAAAGCAGGCGCAGGACCGGTTGAGCGTCAGGTCGTGCGTGTGTTGACGCCGGGCACAGTGAGTGATGCAGCGTTTCTCGAAGATGGTCAGGATAATTTGCTGCTTGCACTGCACGCGCAAAATAATTTATTTGGTCTTGCGGTGCTTGATATCAGCGGCGGGCGTTTTCATTTGCTGGAAGTGGAAGGCGCGGAAGCATTGCAAGGGGAGTTGGCGCGTTTGCAGCCTGCAGAAATTCTGATTAGCGATGACTGGAACCAGAATCTGCTCGTGAATCATGAGAATAAAATCAGGCGCCGCAATCCTTGGGAATTTGATTACGAAACCTCAGTGCGTTTATTGACGGCACAAATGCAGACGTATGATTTAAGCGGTTTTGGCTGCCAGAAATGGCGTGCAGCTTTGTGTGCAGCCGGTTGTCTTTTGCAATATGCGAAAGAAACGCAGCGTGCAGCCATGCCGCATATTCGCAGTATTTATGTTGAGCGCCGCGAGGAAAGTCTGATTCTGGATGCAGCGTCGCGTCATAATCTTGAGCTAACGAAAAATCTTGCTGGCGGTGTGGAGAATACGCTCGTTTCTGTGCTGGATCGTACGCACAACGCTATGGGCAGCCGTTTATTAAAGCGCTGGCTGAATCGTCCCTTGCGCGATAAAAATATTTTGCAGGCAAGGCAGCATGTGATTGCAGAATTGATTGCACAGCAGCATTTCATCGGTATTCAAAAAATCTTGCGTGCGATGGCTGATCTTGAGCGTATTCTCGCGCGTTGTGCGATGAAAACAGCACGTCCGCGTGATTTGGTTGCGTTGAGAAATTCACTGGCGCTCTTGCCTGAATTGCAGCAATGCCTGCATGAATTTTCTGCGGCGAGAATAATTGCATTGAGAGAAGCACTGGGAGAATTTCCTGTCCTGCATCATTTGTTATTGTCAGCAATTATAGAAGAGCCGCCGGTGACGATTCGTGACGGCGGTGTGATTGCACGCGGTTATGATGCGGAACTGGATGAGCTGCTTGCTCTCAGTGAAAATGCCGGTGATTTTTTACTGAAACTGGAAGAACGTGAAAAACAGCGCACTCGTTTTTCAACGCTGAAAGTGGGTTATAACCGTGTGCATGGTTACTACATTGAAATTAGCCGCCGCGAAGCAGAGCAAGTGCCTGCAGATTATATTCGCAGGCAGACGCTAAAAAATGCTGAGCGTTTTATTACACCGGAATTAAAAGAGTTTGAAGATAAGGCGCTGAGTGCGCGTGATCGCGCGCTTCATCGTGAAAAAATATTGTATGAAGCATTGCTTGAAAAAATCCTGCCTGATGTGCCGCGACTGTTGACGTGTGCAACAGCGATTGCAGAGTTGGATGTGCTGGCAAATTTTGCTGAACGTGCTGCGCATTTGAATTGGTGTTGTCCTGAATTGATGGATGAAAGCGGAGTGTATGTCACTGCAGGGCGTCATCCTGTGGTGGAAAGTGTGTTGCAGCAGCCGTTTGTGCCGAATGATATTGTGCTGGATAACAAGCAGCGCATGATGATGATTACAGGCCCTAACATGGGCGGCAAATCCACTTACATGCGTCAGACAGCCTTGATTGTGCTGCTTGCGCATGTTGGCAGTTACGTGCCTGCGCGTTCTGCAAAGATTGGTCCTGTCGATAGAATTTTCACGCGCATAGGTGCTGCGGATGATCTTGCAAGCGGGCGTTCAACGTTTATGGTGGAGATGACGGAGACGGCGAACATTCTTCACAATGCCACCATGCATAGTCTGGTGTTGATGGATGAAGTGGGAAGAGGCACGAGTACGTTTGACGGCTTGTCACTCGCGTGGGCGTGCGCACATCATCTTGCGCAAGGCATACGCGCATTCACTTTATTTGCGACACATTATTTTGAATTGACCAGTCTCGCTGATGAAATTGCGACTGTGAAAAATGTTCATCTGGATGCAACGGAATACGGCGATAAACTTATTTTTCTGCATACCGTGCAGCAAGGGCCTGCTAATCAGAGTTATGGAATTCAGGTAGCAAAACTTGCGGGGGTGCCGGATTCTGTTATTCAGCGTGCAAAACAGAAATTGCAGACGCTGGAAAATGAAGCGTATCAGCAGCATGCTCCCATCGCTCAGCAGCAGGATTTATTTGCAGAACCGCAGCAGGAACATCCCGTGGTTTTACAGTTAAGAGAAATAAACCCCGATCAGCTTACGCCTAAGGAGGCGTTGGAGTTGATGTATCAGTTGAAGGGGGAAGCTGAAGGATAGTGGTACGTCATTGCGAGCGGCGTAGGTTGGGTTAGCGCTTCTCAGCGTAACCCAACGGGCGCACATGTTGGGTTACGCTGAGAAGCGCTAACCCAACCTACGCCGCTACGCCGCTAACCCGACCTACACCAGACCGTCTCCTCGCTTTAAGTCCCTCATTTTACAAGCACATTCACCCCCTGAAGTGCAGCTATACTTATAAGAAAGAAAAGCAGGTAAAAATGAGGGGGGTGTTTTATGTTTCATAAACATGTCGATAAAGATTTGCTGAGTGAAATATCAAATAACTTTACTAATCACGATGCATCCCGGGTGTTATACAGCCTGGATGATGATAGGGTTGCTAAGTATCTTAATGCGATTGGAGCGCACCTTGAAAATATCATTGATGATATTAAAGCTCAGGCACGTCTGCATAATGCCCAGGTAAAACTAACGGATTATCCAGATCATAATAAGTGGAAGGCGTGGTATCAGCTTGTTCAACACGAATATCAAAATAGAGGTCTATTATTAAAAGCTGAAAAACCTGAAAATACTAAAAGCACAGCAGGCATAGTAGAGGGAGCAGAAGAATTAAAACAATCATTAATAAAATGTATCACTGAGATTGGTACATCTGTCAGCAGCATTGTTGCCGATAAATCCAGCGGGATAAATAAAACAAGGCTAGATGAAGAAACATTAAATAAAATAAAAACGCTGACACGTGAGATGAAGACAGATAGTCAGGCGATGGAGAAATTTGCAGACATGAAGAAATATGAGCAGATAAAAATATTAAATTCATTTTTGGATAGTTACAGCAAGAATACTTTACAAAGATCTTCAATAGATGGATTGGTGAATATTCTTCATACACTGGATAAGCTTGCTTTTAGCGTCATGCAAACTTCTACTGCTGCACACGAAAAGCAGGGGATGTTCAAGAAAAAGGGCGTTTCCGATGTTTCGAAAGGCATGCAAGAGATTATGGCGAAAATTTCTAATGCCATGATAGATGTCAATCATCATAAGGAATCCAGTCATCAATCCAGCGATGATGTGCATCAGATGCCGCATCCAAAGTAAAAATTAAAATGGTAGGGTGGGCAAAGCGCTGTAGGGTTAGTGATGTAGGTTGGGTTAGCGCTTCTCAGCGTAACCCAACGAGCATACATGTTGGGTTACGCTGAGAAGCGCTAACCCAGCCTACATCGCTAACCCAAACTACAGCGATGCACAATATCTTCATCAGTCATCACATCTTTTTCATCATGAAGTGATTCACACAAGCTGGAAGAATCGTCGGCGCTTTCAACAAAAGCAAAACCGTCTTCTGAAAATATCCTGACTTTCACTTTTTCTTCAGCGCTGAAATCAGAACGTGATAAGAGTGATGCATGCGTGGATTCCTCACTCGCTGTTTCTTCATTAACATGATCTGCTTCAGGTTCTTCTGTATGAGACATATCTTCTTTGCCGCACAGATGATTAAAAAACTTTCTTGTTCTGTTCATCAATGACGGTTTTTTATAGCCAGGGCGAAAACGATCGCCGCTTTCTCCGCTATTTCTCCAGTAATAATTGAAGTAATCAATGCATCTGAAAATAATCGGGCCGATCACGGTGAGTGCTGCAGCGATACAAAAAGCTAGCCCTGTCACTACTGGTAAAACAGATTCACCGATAGCAGCCAGTGTTCCGCCTATCAAGGGAAGAACAACATTGTTGCCAATGAAAGATAGAAAAGGCACATCAGGTATGAAAGCTGGCAATCCAAGATTCGCGAGAACAACAGGAACGGTTGGAATAAGAAAACAATAAAAGACAACGGTGATGGCAAGGCTGCCTGCGGCTTTAAAAAAAGCGAGGATTTTGTCATCTGTTGAATTCCATGCGGACATGACGCCGCTTACGGGAGAGGTGACTGCTCTGCCGACAAAGTGCAAGCCCTTAAATAATTTTTTCAATAAGTTTGCGAGGAAGGATAGAAATTTGATAAGCGATTTAAAACTATTTGCCGGGTCGCTTTCATTTTTCTTCATGTTGTTGAGCATGGCATTGAATTGTCTTTCATAATACCGGCAGATATTGGTGAAGAGTAAGGGCAGGAATTCTGTTGGTATTTTCACAATATTCTGCGCCGTGAGAAGAATGGCCATGACGATGTTAAGCGGCAGCACGATCGGCATTTTGAGAATATTAAACAGGATTCTTCCTGGGGTTTTATATTCTTCCCATCCCAGAAAGTTCTTGAAAATTTTCCAGAGGGATATTTTTTCGTTGTAATCCCAGCGATTGGGCAGGCCAAAGAAAGAGGCAATCAGGATAATCGGGTGCAGACGATAACGCTGGATCAGGCTTTCAGGCGCACGCGCGTAACCGAGCTTGCGTTTATAAGTCTCGATGTCTGTGCCATTGAACTCGTTATAAATCGTGTTGTAACTGTCTGAGCCATAGACTTCTGAAAGGGTTTCAAGGAAGGCTTCGTGAAGACTCCTGAATTGTTTCTTGCTCATTTCTGCTGCCTCGTTTTATGTTTGGCTGTCATCCTGAGGGCGGACTGGTGTAGGGTGGGCACGCTGAGAAGCGCTTTGCCCACCCTACACCAGTCCGCCCTCAGGATGACAAGTGCAGCCTAATTCTACACGGCGCATATTAAGGTAATATTATTAATTTAAATCAATTTCCTACGACGATATCCTTAAGCTGGGTCTTTCTTCCAGCTCGACTTCTTCCGGAAGAATATCTTGTCTGTCAAAGAAGCCAGGCTGGCGCACAGGGTCCAGGGAGACTCTTTTCGGCGGGATGGGTAACTCGATCTCGGGCACGGGTTCAGCAGGATCAGGGTCAGGATTAGAAGAGGGGTCATCATTTGAATTGAAATAATTCATCGTGAGACTTAGCGGTGTGCCAAGAATAAGAAACGCGCTGCCGGCAAGCGCGCCTATGGCGGCAAGTCCCTGGGCAGCAAACGTGAATGCAGGAAAGATGGCAGAAAATACGCTTTTTATCACAGCTAACATAACGGGAGTATTTGCAAATGCCTGTCCAATGAGCGGCGCAAGGTTCAGGCCAAAGAGTGCAGGCGGGCCCATGATGATGAGCGGCAAAAGAAACGACCAGGCTGCAATGGTGATGGCAGCACTGGTTAGCGCGAGCAAAATACCCATGCTTATTCTCAGGGCGGATATTTTTTCGCTTTCAATGAGGTCATCATCCTGATGGAAGGTTTTTGCAAAATGCCAGGCGGTTTCCACGCCTTTGATAGGAGAAGTCATTGCCTTGCCGATAAAATGAATCCCTTCGCAGAGAGCTTGTATAGCCTTGAACAAGGCATGCGCTGCATCATGGCCAAATAGTTTAAATCTTGCTTTTCCAGACGTAGCTTTATTTATGTAATAGCGTTTGAAGGCTGCACGTTCTGCAGCATAGGCAAAAAGATTAGCGAGAAGACAGGGTAATAATTCTGTAAAGAGTTTCGCTAGATTACGGATAGCAGTGAAAGAAATAAATAAAACTCTGATGATGCCGGTAATGATGCTCAATGCTTCAGGCTTGAATTCCGGCCAGCCCGCCAGTCTTTTGAAAATCTCTTTGAGATTTAATTCTGTGTCTGCATCAGAAAAGTCTGGCGGATAGACAGTTGAAAATGATACGGGGAAAACCTTTTTTATATCCGGTGAACGAGGAGGTTTATACCCCATAAGCTGTCCTTATTATTTATCTGGATTGCGATAGTGATGCTTGTGAATCATTTTCAGTTATGCTTGCTCTTTCTTTCTGTCGAGAGTGATCCTCATTCTCTGTTGACTTTGCTTTTTCTAGCTGTCGAGGTGATTGCGCTCGATTAAATTTGAAATTTATATTCAATCTGGAATCTAAATGGATGACTGTGGGCTTAGGCTTTTCTTCTTCTGTTTTTTCTGTGTCTTCTTCTGTCAGGTCATCGCTATCTTTGGTTAGTTGTCTAATTATCTTACTTCGTTCTGCAGCAGAATCTTCTTCAGCAGATTCGTTTTCAATCTGTTCAAGTGGTACTGCGCCCTGATTAGCATTGTTATCAGGAGCAGCAAGAGATTGGTTTATCTCATGTGTAGTGGATGGCTGCGGCTTTTCCACATCGGAATCAGACTCTTCATCGTTATGGTTTATTGAGGGTATGGCTTTGTCATCTCCGCGCTTAACCAGGGCATGAATTAATTTACTCGTTACGAATCGGCTGATGGGCGTGATGATGATAGTGAGTGCGGCAGCAGCAAGACCGCCAATGGCAGCAAGCACTTCAATGGCTGGCACGGCAAGACCCATTGCGTTTAACGCAGCAGTAAAACCTGGCCCCAAAAGAACAAGGCCTAGCGTTGAGAGTTGCGGAAGATTTGAAAGTGCGGCCAGCATTTGAGTCGTGAAGCTTGCACTAATCACGCTGGAAATGGCAGTGAATGCGAGTGGAAAAAGAAATGCGTAGACAGTAACGGTGACGCAGATACTGGCTATAGCGAAAAGCACGCCCAGGAATTTCCCGCCGCGATTATCTCCATTGAGATTTTTTCCTGACTGATAGGCATCCAGTACGCCTCTCATAGGTGAGGTAATGGCTCTGCCGATAAAGTGCATGCCTAGCACTGCCATTTTTAATCCCCATAACACAGCGAATGCTGCGTTTAAGGCGTGGTAGTGTAGTTTATTGACCTTATGTTTTTGCTTTATTCTTTCTTTATTCACATGATACACGGCGTATCCGAGGGACATGCCTATGGTAAGAGGAAGCAGTTCTGTGAAGATCTTAACCAGGTTAAGTGGAAACTTAACGAGTGCAATAAGCGTGTTTGCAGGGACAAAAAGAAAGGCTCTCGAAATATTTTTAATCACAGCAAAGGTAATCGCTCGTCTGCTTTTATTCGTGGTGTGTACGGTGTGCCAGCCCAGAAAGTTTTTTGCTATTCTGCCCCAGGTCGGTCTTTTTCCAAGTTCGCAGTAAGTCGGCAGGCCAAGGAAAGAGGCCAGCATGATGATATAGCTTCGGTAATAACGCTTGGTATGAAGAGCAAACCAGTCTTTGTTGAAATGGGGGTCTTTTTTGGCTAGCTCTTCTTTGGTTTTGCCATTGAATTCATCATGAATGATGTCATAGCTATAAGGCGCGTAGACGCGATTAATGACCTTGATAAATGCTTCTTTGAAGCTGCCTGGATGACTCATTTTCTTATGCCTCGTATGCGTTTAATTAAAATAGTCCTGCAATTATATATTTGTGTAATAAAAAAGCAAGCATTATTTACAATCAACTTGAGAAACATATGCTAACCAATTGAAAATATTAAATTTTTACAACAATGGTTCGTCGTTGCGAGGAGCGTTTTTTGCGACGAAGCAATCCAGTTTTTAAGCATTTCATTAGGGGCTGGATTGCTTCGCTGGAAAGCGCTCGCAATGACAGGGCTTCACGACCCACGCGTTTTAATAAAATCCTCTAGCAGTGTCATCTCATCATCATTTAGCTCAACGTGCTTGCCGCTGCGTAAGCCTGAGGGCAGATAGACATTGCCAAAGCGTATGCGTATCAGGCGGCTGACGGTCAAGTCCAGCGCTTCCCACAATCTGCGCACGAGGCGGTTGCGGCCTTCAGTCACAATCACGTGATACCAGTGATTTGCTCCTGTGCCGCCTGCGTCTGTAATCTGCTGAAAACGTGCCATGCCATCTTCAAGCCGCACGCCATTTTTGAGCTTTGCGAGAATCTCGGGCGTGACTTCGCCGCGAATACGCACGGCATACTCACGTTCGATTTCAGACGAGGGATGCATGAGATGATTGGCAAGCTCGCCGTCATTGGTAATCAGCAATAATCCTGAAGTATTAAAATCCAGTCTGCCTACACAAATCCAGCGGCTGTTACGTATCAGCGGCAGGCTTTCAAAAATAGTGGGGCGCCCTTCGGGATCATTGCGCGTGCACATTTCGCCTTCAGGCTTGTGATAAATCAGCACACGGGATTTCTGGTTCTTGCTTTTGATGAGTTTGATTTCGCGATTGTCTACGCAGACGGTATCGTGATACGTCATGCGATCGCCGATAGTAGCAAGCCGCCCGTTAACCGTGACTCTGCCTTCTTGTATCCAGGCTTCTACCTGGCGGCGTGAACCCACGCCTGCGTTGGCCAATATTTTCTGAATTTTTTCTGACATGATGTTTTTTAGCCTGTTGCCATTTCTTCTTCTGGTTCGTTATTTTCGCTGGTGTTTTCTGTGATAGGAATAACATTGTCTTCTATCGTTGCGGAAGATTCTTCGGGTATTTTCTCGCTGTCTTCAGGGCCGATATGGCTATTCTCAAGCGCAAGCTGAACTTGCAGTTTTTCATCCTGAACGGCGAGATCTTTGAACTCGGCGAGTGAAGGCAGATCAGTTAATGATTTGAGATTAAAATAATCGAGGAATTCTTTGGTTGTGCCGTAAATAGCCGGTTTGCCTGGAATTTCACGATAGCCGATGACGCGTATCCATTCTCTTTCCTGCAGGGTTTTCATGATGGTTGAGCTGACAGTCACGCCGCGAATTTCTTCAATTTCACCGCGGGTGATGGGTTGCTTGTAAGCAATGATGACGAGAGTTTCGAGAAAGGCGCGGGAGTAGCGCGGCTGGCGTTCTTCCCATAATTTTGCAAGCCAGGGACTGAGCTCGCCTTTTGCCTGGAAGCGGTAGCCATTTGCCACTTCCTGTAATTCAATGCCGGAGTTTTGCTGCTGATAACGTTCTTTCAGTTCAGCAAGCATGGATTTGATTTCAGCTGCTGCGGGGCGCATTTCTTCGGCAAACAGATTTTGAATGGCGTTGATGTTTAAAGGGTGGCCTGCGACCATGATGGCGGCTTCAATAATGGCTTTGATTTGTTCGGGGGTCATCGTCGGTCTCTCTCGTGAAAACTTGTATTTGTACATGCTAGCAAAAACCTGGAATTTAACATACATTTTCCATCTTTGATAAGTAGTGTTGCTTACGAAATGCACGAGAAGATCATCCGGTCCATACAAAATATCAAACCAGAGCATCAGGGTGCTGTGCTGACCATTGGTAATTTTGACGGCGTGCATCTTGGTCATCAGCAATTACTGGCTGCCGCGGTGGAAAAGGCGAGGGCGATTTCTGCTCCTGTTGTCGTCATGACATTTGAGCCGCATCCTTCGGAATTTTTTGCCGGCAAGCACCTGACCATTCCACGCCTCACCCGCATGCGGGAAAAATGCTGCGCCCTCTTTGACTACGGTGCCGATTATGTTTTAATACTGCCGTTTAATCACGCGCTTGCAAAACTTGCTGCAAGTGAATTCGTGACGAATATTCTGCATGGCTCCCTGCATCCCAGACACATCATCATCGGCGATGATTTTCATTTTGGACGTGAACGGCAAGGAAATTTTTCCTTGCTGAATGAAGCGGGCAAAACGCTTGGGTTTACGGTGGAAGCGATACCGACTGTGTTGCTGGAAGGTGAAAGAGTTAGCAGTACGCGGGTGAGAAAAGCACTGGCGGACGGCGATCATGCGCTGGTTGCGCGTCTTTTGGGCCGGCCGTATTCCATGCTGGGCAGGATTCGTCACGGTGATAAGCTCGGACGCGAGCTGGGTTTTCCCACGGCGAATCTTTGGCTGCACCGCAAATTAACGCCGGTGCGCGGTGTGTATACGGTGTTGATGCACGGGATTGAGAGTCATCCTTTGCCGGGAGCGGCGAATGTTGGAACACGTCCGACGGTGGATGGAACCAGGACTTTATTAGAGGTACACTTGCTCGACTTTAATCAAGACATTTACGGTCGTCAGGTAAAAGTGGAATTTTGTCAGAAACTGCGGGATGAAGTGCGTTTTCCAGATCTGAATCTTCTCAAAGAACAAATTGCGAAAGATGTGCAAGCAGCCCGCGAGTATTTTCGTACACAATATTAATTGACGGTGCCCCATGAGTGAATATAAAGACACGTTAAATCTCCCCCAAACTGATTTCCCCATGAAAGCCAGTCTTTCCCAGCGCGAGCCTGAGATACTGCGTAAATGGGAGGAAATGGATATTTATAAAACCTTGCGCTCGATGCGCAAAGGCAAGAAAAAATTTGTGCTGCATCTGGGGCCGCCGTATGCGAACGGTCATATTCATCTGGGTACAGCAACGACCACCATTCTCAAAGACATTATTGTGAAATCAAAATCCATGAGCGGCTTTGATGCACCGCTAGTCCCTGGTTGGGATTGTCACGGTCTGCCGATTGAATTGAATGTCGAAAAAAAGATAGGCAAGCCAGGCCGTAAAGTAACGGCTGAACAATTTCGTGATGCCTGCCGTGAATACGCAGCATCTTTTATTGATATTCAGCGTGAAGAATTCAAGCGTCTTGGCATTGTGGCTGATTTTGCTCATCCGTATCTGACCATGGATCCCAAATACGAAGCCAATATTATTCGCGCGCTGGCAAAAATCATTCGCAATCATCATTTGCAAAAAGGTTATAAACCTGTGCACTGGTGTCTGGATTGCGCATCTGCATTAGCGGAAGCAGAAGTGGAATATGCGGAAAAAACCTCGCCTTCCATTGATGTGCGTTTTAAGGTCGTGGATAACACGGATTTCTGGAGCCGTTTCGATCACGTGCACAAAGGCATGGGGCCGATTTCCATTCCCATCTGGACGACAACGCCCTGGACTTTACCGGCGAATGAAGCGGTTGCATTAAATCCTCTGCTGCAATACGTGCTCGTCGCGACTCCTTCGCCTGAACAATTTCTCATTGCAGAAGATTTACTGCCTGCTGTTTTAAAACGTTACGGCATTGAGAAGCACACTGTGCTTGGACACATCAGGGGTGAAAAACTGGCGGGGGTGAAATTACAGCATCCTTTTTACGAGAAGCAAGTGCCGGTGGTCTTGGGCGATCATGTGACGGTTGAATCGGGTACGGGTGCGGTGCATACCGCACCTGCACACGGGATTGATGATTACAACGCCGGTAAAAAATTTAATTTGCCGCTGGAAAATCCTGTGGGTGATGATGGCTGCTACACGGCATCCACACCGCTTTTTGCTGGTCTGCATGTCACAAAAGCGGATGAAAAAATTCTCGAGATTTTACGTGAGCGCGGTGCACTTGTGCATGAAGAAAAACTGCAGCACAGTTATCCGCATTGCTGGCGGCATAAAACCCCGCTGATTTTTCGTGCGACGCCGCAATGGTTTATCAGCATGGATCAGCATGATTTACGCGGTTTGTCTTTGAAGGCAATAGACAGAGTGAAATGGATACCTGACTGGGGTAAGTCACGCATTGCAGGCATGATAGAAAATCGTCCTGACTGGTGTATCTCAAGACAGCGTGCCTGGGGTGTGCCCTTGTCCTTATTCATTCACAAAGAAACTGGCGAGTTGCATCCGGATATTTTTAATTTAATGGAGAAAGTTGCAGAGCGCGTGGAAAAAGGCGGCATAGAAGCCTGGTATAAACTGGATGCAAAAGAAATTCTCGGCAGTGATGCTGAAAATTATCAAGCCATCACCGATGTGCTGGATGTGTGGTTTGATTCTGGTGTATCACATGAATGCGTATTGAAAGAGCGTCCTGAGCTTGCTTTCCCTGCAGATATCGTGCTTGAAGGTTCAGACCAGCATCGCGGCTGGTTTCAATCTTCATTGCTGACATCGGTTGCGATTAATGATTGTGAATCATATAAAGAAGTGTTGACGCATGGTTTTGTTGTGGATGGACACGGCCGCAAAATGTCGAAATCGCTAGGTAATGTTATTGCGCCTGAAGAAGTGATACAGACACTCGGCGCAGATATTTTACGTTTATGGGTAGCCTCAATTGATTATCGTTATGAAATTAGCGCATCAAAAGAAATTCTCAGCCGCATGTCGGAATCGTATCGCCGCATTCGTAACACAGCGCGATTTTTATTATCCAACCTGAATGGATTTGATCCGCAAAAAGATCTGGTGCCGGCTGAAGACATGTTATGGCTGGATCGTTTCGCGGTGGAGCAAACGCGCAAGATACAGCAAGAAATTCTTGAAGCGTATTCCACGTATCAATTTCATTTGGTCGTGCAAAAGCTGCATCAATTCTGCATTGCGGATCTCGGCGGTTTTTATCTGGATATTATTAAAGATCGTCAGTACACCATGCAGGCAGATAGCCGCGGCCGGCGTTCTGCGCAAACCGCCTTGTATCATATTGCACACGCACTCGTGCGCTGGATGGCGCCTGTCATGAGTTTTACCGCAGAAGAAATCTGGCAATATCTTCCGGGTGAAAAACCGGCATCGGTATTGATGGCGACCTCGTACGAAGAGTTAGCTCCGCTTGCCGATCATGAAATCATGAACGTGGCTTACTGGGAAAAAATTCGTGCTGTGCGTGAAGCAGTCAACAAGGAAATTGAAAATCAGCGCAATGCCGGCAAGATTGGTTCTGCGCTTGAAGCGGAAGTGTATTTGTATTGCGCGCCGAATTTAAAATCGCAGTTGGATGCACTGGAAGATGAATTACGTTTTGTGCTCATCACCTCGTTTGCAAAAGTCATCGCTGAACATGCGGGACCTGTGGATGCAATAGTCACAGAAGTGCCGGGATTAAGCCTGAAAATTGAAGCAACCGGCAATCCAAAATGCGAGCGCTGCTGGCATAGACGTGAAGATGTGGGAGCAGATGCAAAATACGCAGGCTTATGCGGACGCTGTGTCATTAATGTCGCCGGCAGCGGTGAAGAGAGGGAATATGCTTAGCGAGACTGAAACAATGTCGTGTAAAAAAATATGTGCAAGCGGGCTCATCATGTTGTGGGTTTCTGTTCTTGTATTATTGCTGGATCGTTTTTCAAAAACCTGGGTCATGCATCATTTGGGTTTTCATGAGCCCATGACGATTTTTCCTTTTTTTGATTTAACGCTTACTTTTAATACTGGCGCTGCGTTTAGTTTTCTTGATGGTGCATCTGGCTGGCAGAATTGGTTTCTTGGCGGTCTTGCTCTTACTGTCAGTGTCATTGTGCTTGTCTGGCTTTCAAGATTATCGAGACGAGAATACGTGATGGCGGCAGGACTTTGTCTCATTCTTGGCGGTGCGCTGGGAAATTTATGGGACAGGCTGCTCTACGGCTCTGTCGTGGATTTATTGTCGTTTCACTGGAGCGGCTGGTATTTCGCGATTTTTAATGTGGCAGATAGCGCGATATGCGCAGGGGCTTTTTTGGTGTTTTGCTGCTGGGTTAGAAAGAAGTAACAAACTTCCCTATCTCCTCCGCCATAAACAAAAAATCCGGATTATACGTCAACTGCCGATACCGGTTTTTTAGCAAGCCTGCCGCGTGCAATCTGCGCAAAAAATCAGACTCCACGCGATTATACGCGCCATAAACATAATCCTTGTCCGGATGCGCTGCATACGCATAATCCCCGTGTTGTCCGTAGTGTGAATTATCAGGCGCAAAAGGAAGGGAAACGTGAGAAAAACCCTGAATATTTAGCGCGGGATAATTTGTCGACCGCACAATGATACGCGGATCGGAAGAAGTTTCGGGAGTGGAAGCATAAAGTAATAACTTGCTTTCTGCATGATGATAATCGGAAAAAAATTCTAGCGCTTCCTTGCTGGAAATCGTTTCATCATCAGCGCTGACAGCCATGAAGACTGGACAGGTGAGTGATTTATTTTCGCGTAAACTATTGATGGCATCAGTCAGCGCACTGACCTGAGTCACGGCATTAAATGTTATTGAAAGATATTTTGCATAATCAATTTCCGTTATTTTATCTATCCACTCATTATGATTGATATGCAGCCACTTCTTGAGATAACGAAAAGTGGTAATCAGATTCATGGGGACTTTAATGCGTATGGCAGGGGCGAGCAAGATGAGGCCGGCAATAGAAGAATCTTTTAACGCCTCGTGCACTGATAATGCGGCGCCGGTGGAATAACCAGCGAGATAAAGATGCTCAACTTCATGACGCATGCTGGCTATGCCGTAACGCACAGCTTGTATCCACTGCTGCCATGTGACGGACAATAAATCTTCGGGTCTGGTGCCGTGTCCTGGCAAAAGAATAGACCGGCATAATATTCCATTTGCTTTAAGCTGCCTGCTGAGATCTTTGACTGAAAAAGGGCAGTCCAGTAATCCGTGGACGAGCAGCACGCCGTATTTTTTTGATTCGCCAAGTTCAAAAGGACAATTGGCATCGAGAATGATCTTCGCATTTGTTTGCTGTAAATCTGTGCGCCGCTGCTTTATAATCGCCTCGCTCTTTGCAATATATTCAGCAAACGGCAGACGGCTATCAGTGATGGGATAGTCAGGAAGTTGTTCTGTTTCGGGCGGGTGGTTAGACATAAGCGGTATTGTACTCTATTTTTTCAAGAAGAATTGAATCACATGCGCAATTTAATACTGAAAATCATTTTATTGATGGCTGTACCCATGACTGCTTTCGCAGTGCGAGCAGCACACGATGTGGGTCTTGGCAGTGTTGCAAACAGCCTCATGCAGCCTGTCGATCTTGCCACTATTTTTTTACATAAAGGCTGCTATCTTCTCGGCGCAGCATTTTTATTTTCAAGTCTCGTCAAATACATTGACCACCGCAGAAGTCCGACCATGGTGCCGATTAGCACCGTATTTTTTTTAATTATTGCAGGCCTTGTACTCATCGCCATTCCTATTTTTACGAAGTAAATAACATGATAAAAAAATCACGCTGCCTGATGTTTATTTTGCTTGCGCTTGTTTTATCAGGCTGCGAGAACAAAGAAAAAAATTTTGACTGGTATATGCAGCACCCGCTTGTGTTGAAAGAAGATATTGGCAAATGTATGGCGCAAGCCGGCCGCGAAAAAAATGCTGCGGCTTGCGATATCGTCATGCGGGCGGGTGTGAGCATGACGGCGCTGGTGAATCAGGAGCAAGAGGATCCGGAAAAATTCGGACAGCGTGTGCTGGATGCGGAGGAAGCTCTCGCGGTATTGCACGAGCAAGTGGTGCAGGCAGAAGCGGCGGTGCGGGATATGAAAGATGCTGCAGCGCAGAAGAGTTTGAATAAAGCAATCAAGGCATATCGGGATCAGGAACGGCAAATAAAAATATATTGGGCGGTGATTAGTCTGACGAGCCCGGGGTGAGAGGCGAGCGTGTTGCGGAGAACGCTCACCTCTCCATCGTCACCGATGATACGGATGCTGATTCAATATACTCCACGCCCGATAAATCTGCTCCGCGACAATCAGCTTCACGATAATATGCGGGAAAGTAAGCGGCGACAGCGACCAGGCGAATTCCGCTTTTTGCCGGCAGGCGGGTGACAAGCCTTCTGGCCCTCCCACCAGTAAATCAATATTACGTCCTTGCTGCTGCCAGTTTGCCATCTGCTCGGCGAGTTGTTCTGTTGTTATGGATTTGCCTTTTACATCAAGCGCAATGACAAGATGGTTAGGCTTGATTGCGCTTAGCATTTTCTCCCCTTCTTTTTCCATGATGCGTTTTAAATCAGCATGCGCGCTGCGTTTTTCTGCGGGAATTTCAATCAATTCAAGCGAGCAGGAAACAGGCAGCCGTTTGGCGTATTCCTCGTAACCTTCCTGTATCCAGGCTGGTGATTTATGGGTAATGGTGAGTAGGCGAATTTTCATATATGATGCGCTCCTGATCCTGGGGTCAGCATGGTTGCATATTTTGGCTCTCGCGAGAATATGCAACCATGCAAGCCTGACCCCATATTAAAAACGAGTTGAGTAAAAATGCAAAGCCAGCAACCGCCAAAAGAAAAATCATGGACTTTGTTGAGAGGCATACCGCTGCCGTCAAAAATCAGCTCGAATCCAGAGAAATATCCCACGCGCGCGGCTTGCGAGATTGCAAAGAGTACAAGGAAGCGGGGCAACCTTGGGCGTTCTGTCTCGCTCGCTGGTAATATGCCGCCGTTTTCTCCCGTTGGATTTATTATTTTCAATCCTGATATGAGGAAATTTATTTCCATTAGTCCTCTCGATGAAGATACAGGATATGCAGAAAAAGAATCCTATCTTTTTACAAAACGCCTCTCACCTGAAAAAGCAGAAGAAGAATTAAAAAAATTACAGCAGCAAACAATTAATAGCGTCCAGAAAAGACTGCATGAATCAAGGAACATGTTTTCAGCGCACAGCGAAATTATTTACGACATCAGCCAGAACGATTTTGCTGGTATCTATTATTATGGAGGAAAAAATTTTTATGATAGGGATAAAGAGATATATACAAACTTTTCACCAATAATAGGGGAGCGGTTTGGCATGACTCTTTCTTCTTTGCAGGTCGTACTAAGGTTTGAATTTGGCTACCGTCGTGCCGAGCTGCAGGCTATTTTTCTGCAGCAAGAATACAAACGCTTGTGTGGGAAAACACTGCCCATTTATCATTACGATCCTATATTCAAGTATCGCGGTGTATTGCGAGAGAAGAAGGGTGGCTCATGTGATGAGGCCATCATGGGGCTCTGGGAAGATATCATCTATTTTTACCTGCATCATGTTGTAGAAAAAGACGAGTTGCTGGAGTTGCTGGCAACGATGAGTTCCATCGAAGATGTCAAGATGGAAGCTGTCTACGATAATATAAGCGAGCAATGTCTCCCGCTGGATATTTATTATGATGAAGAATTGAAATCACGCATCAATAACAGTCTTGTCGATATGCTTAAAACAGCAAGAAAAATGTATGTTTCTTCCCTGTTGATCGACCTGTATTCTGAAAAATACGAAGATGAAAAACAATTACTGAATGATGATATCAACGAGGAAATTCTAAAATATAACGATGATCTTGAAGTCATGTGTGAGTGGTATCTCCTGTTTTATCTCGATGAAATTTTTTCGAGTAAGAATAGAGCCGATGTGCTGGAAAAATTGCTGAAATTCCTTCTTTTTATCTGGTATGAGGTAGACGATGAAACGATAGCATTTAAGGCGATAAGCAGTCTGATGACTATGAATGATTTTGTTAAGCATGATGAGCTGGTCAGATTAATAGAAGAAGATTTTCAACAAGAACCATTTAATTGCAGGCAGATTATTCGCATTGACAG